>Ga0153954_1001745_pt1 | contig 10664 bp, 9 predicted proteins | sample TSFL038MetaG_FD_102277 | JGI IMG/M metagenome (GOLD analysis project Ga0153954, IMG submission 102277) | Attine ant fungus gardens microbial communities from Florida, USA - TSFL038 MetaG | ecosystem: Host-associated > Fungi > Mycelium > Unclassified | place: USA: Florida, Wekiwa Springs State... | reverse complement strand
TCAAATGCCACGGCTTTTCCAATCAAAACGCCCTCATCAACGGCATCCTAGGCGCCTTCACCCTCGCCCGCTCCCCTCTTCTATCCCAGCTCAAATCCTACCTAATGTGATTCTCAAAGATTACTCATCCTTTTTGTAATGGAGAGGTTGTGCCTTTCCATACCGCTGAATTAATGCATATCCATTTTTGTTGAGCCAGGCTCTACACTTCTTGAAATTTTTGGGATTTGATTCACATTTGAAATTTCCCTCGTGAATGAAAAGTATTCCGCTGTTTCCTGATTCATCCATTCCATAGAGATATTTTTTTCCTTCTAATAAGGGGAGGATCTGAGTTTTTACAATACGTGTTGTGTACCGAATGATCTTAGATTCCTTATTTGAGTACCAATTTCTCATGAGCCAATTTCTACATCTATGGTCAGGTTTAGATACACATATGAGACCTTCGTGCATGAAAAGTATTCTCCTCTTTCCTGATTCATCCATTCCATAGAGATAATTTTTTCCTTCGAATAACTTAGGAATTTCTTTTCTTGGAATAGACTTCATCTGTATATGTTCTATATCGATGCTTGCTTCAATTTTTGGAAATTTAATTTTTTTATACTTAATTTCTATGGGTTTTTCACTCTTGATATCGTTTTTAATTTCTATGGGTTTTTCATTATCGGTATTGCTTTTTGTCATACCATAAATCCCACCAACGATTGCCCCAATGCCTAATACTCCCCCAACAACCATCATTGGCAAGAATATCTTATCGGTACATGCATTGCGAATGGCATCTATTATATGTGTAAGCCATTCAGGGGTGCTGTTTGCAAATAACCCCACTCCGCCTAAGCTAGAGACAAATAACAAGCCCAATCCGATGATGATTGGAATGAGGAAGAGAAGTTTTTTTGGGTTAAATGCGTTAGGTTCTGTAGGTTGTCTTGTAGGTTCAAGAGTACTTTTGGGTTCAATAATATTCATAATTTTTCCTAATTAATAAAATTTATAAAAAAATTATAACATACTATTATTAATTTAGTATAAATTTATATAATCTATTTTTGGAAAATATGCGAAACAATCTCAGTACCTTTACCTGAAAAAAATATTCAGTCAGTCCCCTCGATTATTGGGAGATCATGTGAAATATAGCCGGATCGATCCTGAGCTTCCTAATCCAACGCCAGTTTAATCTAAGCACGTCTCAAGCAGTCTGTAGGAGTTGAATTTGCCTCAATTCGTGCTGAGAAAAAAATAGCCTAGGCTTAATCTTTGCAGCGAATAAAAAATAATCGGACCCGACTTTTCGAGCTGAATCGCATGATCAATAAATTGATTTAACTTTTCTGCGTTAGGTTCTTTCAAGCTCTTTGCTTCCTCTGGTTGTTTCATAAGGCCGAATAAAGCTCGCCATTGAAGTATTCAAATTGGGCTGGCCTGGGAAAAGCTAAAACTGCGCTATTCTAAAGATATTTGTTAAGGCCAATGGTAAAGGCGTGGTCTCTAAATTCAATCTTTGAATTACTGACAAAAGAGATTGTCCCAATGGTTGGATTAACAAATTGAGAAAAATTGCTATTCATCTTAAGGGATCTATATTTTGTATAGACATAGTCGGCCCGAATGTGGAAACCGCACCAGCATAAATCGTATTCCACCCCTCCTCCAACACGAAATGCTGGCCCACATTTACGATTTGCGATCACAAGAGGGATGGTTACATCCGCAGCAGGGTTATCATACTGCAGATCATAGCGCGCTTTAAGCTTTGCAAACGACACGCCAACAGTCGCATATGCTAGCGCCGAAGGGGATAAAAAATAACCCGGTCTTATTTGCAAACCGTATTGAAATGGCTGTATTTTTGCTGATGCCATCGCACTTGTATTTACGGTAAAAAGGGGAGCATTAAAACCGTCAATAAAGAGGCTTCGCTCTGAAGATGTGCTAGTACTGGGTTGGTATTGGATGAAAGCTTCTAAAGCCGTAAAGAGTCTGTTACATTCAAGACTATATCCTCCCCAAAGTGTTGTGCGGGTGGTTTTTCTATTTAAGTTAGCATTAAAATGATGGGGGTGAAAGGCAACTTCTGGTGATTCTGGGCCCGGGGCTGTCAATGTTGCATCAATTTTATGCAGCTGATTGATGAAACTGCCGCCCAAGCTGGCACCCAAATAAAAGCCGCTAAACTGAGATTTCTTAAATCGTGAGCATCTGTGGCAGAAATTTTCAGGGCAACAATCTGAAAAATAGTAAGAAAGGGCCAGTTTTAATTCATGAGTTTTTAAATGGGCACGTGCCTCTTCATCTAGGGTCAAAATCGCATCTATTGAAGGTCCTTCATTGGTTCCATGAGAAGAAAGAGACCTATAATTTGTGAATAAGTACTCCAATCTTAAGGCAAAATGCTTTAGGAAAAATTTTTCAAGTCCTAAGCCAAAATTTAAGAAGCAATTATGGTTACGAAGAGATTCACGAAAAGGTATCGGAGTGGCAGCATCTGCAACTGAAAAGACATTTTCTGTATCCGTATTATAACGGATTTTAGAGGCAGTAAATCCTACACGTCCATACAGCAACGTTGAGGGGGTTAATAAAAAACCTGGTCTCAAGCCAATGCCGTAGCGCCAATGTCCGATAGAGACGGAGTTGTTCACACCAATTCCTTCGAATGCCCTTTCAGCAGGGAAAAAATGAAACTGAGAGCGGCGATAATGATCGTGAATGGGAGCATTGGGAGAATATTGTCCAAAGACTTCTATTCCTAAATATAAACATCTGCACGAGTAGCCAAATCCTCCAAAAAGTTCCCCTGCTCCATTAATGCCAAAGAAGTTAGTCATCAAATCGTTTGAGTAAAAATTTGTGGCGCCTTCTTCCGACAAAGTGCCTAAAGCAGTACCTGATTGTCTTCCATCAAGTATAGTCCCACTTATCCCGCCGCCAAGATAGAAACCGTCAAAGCAACAATTTTTTGCCAAAAGGTTAAATGTAAAAAAAAGAAACAGGCTTACAGAAGTCAGCAGGATTTTCATTTCGTTTACATTTTCCTTTCAAAAGATTTCATTTCATTAAAAGTTTTAAACAAATTATAGACAAGTGAATTTTTGAGATAAGAGGGCCTGAATAGTACAAGCGTACATTTTTGATTTAAGGATCAGAAACTTTTGTCATTTGGAGATGATCCAATTGATTGCCTATAGAATCCCATATTTCAGGTTTTGCACAAATATGCGTGATTCTTAAATTATGATGTAAATTTACAACGATTTCTAAAAATGAGTCTTCCCACTCCTCCGTTAACAACAGGCGCCGTTCACCCGATTGATATTTCACTTTTATATTCCAAAGAAGTAATTGTATCCTACAAAGCCCGATAGGTGTTGGCAAAATTTGAAAGGACAGAGTTATCGCTTCGTTTGCGACGTTTCTATCTAGATGTGAGATCAATTCGAAACCGATGCATAACCAATCAAAGAATTGATATTTTACTCCAGCAGCTAAAATGGCAGCAATATCCTCTGCTTTTTCTTTAGCTTGTAAGGTCTGTAAAATCACCCGTGTCGCTTCATAAGCATGGTTGTCACTAGCAAATTGATATAAAGAAACCATGCTTTCTATAGAGCAGGACAATCTTGCGTGGATAGAAAAAATTTTTTCATTGGCGCAGTTCAAAAAGGTTTTTGCTAAGGTGGTTTTGCCAGCATCCAAGCAGACAATACATTGTTCTAAGGCAGGTTGAGCGCCTAACGAATCAAAACCACAAGCTGTGTATTTTGTTAACCACGACAACTGCTCTATAGTAAGGGGGCATGCAATATACCACTCATATTTTTTGAATGTTTTCAAAAAATATTTACCCCACTGAGGTGATTCAACAATCACTAAATCAGCTGCTGTCTTTAGGAGCAATGCGTAAATAAATTTTTTGAGCTCAACAGCCGCATCGATAAACTGATTAAGGTCCTTGCTCTCGGGGGATTTAAAGCTTTGCGCATTTTCAGGATTTTTAAAAATATAATGGATGAATCGCATAAGGATTTCATAGGTTTCATTTTGGAGCCCTATTTTTATATCCGATAAATCCATACTAGAAGGCAGCATTTCGATAAGCTCATCTAATTCGAAGAATTGCGCTAAGAAAGCTTGTTCATGAAAGGGTAAAGTGTCAAGTTTTCCATATTTGAGATAATTGAGTAATTTTCTTGCAGTTCCTTCAGAGAGCTCGAAATTTACAAGATCAAGTAGAAGCGGGGTATCTGGATCTGGGACGAAATGATTTAAATCGTGATAAAGATTGGCAAAGATAGGACTCAATGTGAAGAGACGAAATAGAGGGATATTCAATGTTTGATCTTCAAGCTTTACTTTGCAAGGTATGAGAAGATCGGGATGTTGTTCCATTAATGTATCTAAAAAAATTTCCAATCCAAGTGCGCTATTGATATAAAGGTTAAAATAACGCTTGGCAGTTTCAAGGTTGGCCTTCACGTATGCGGGATGCTGGCTCAGATAGTTGATACGTGCGAGAAATTGATCATGAAGATCCTTTTGAGAGCATCTTTCATTAAAGATTTTATGCTCATAATCAGCAAGAAACTGTGGTAACGAAGCTTTTTCCGTTTCAGAGAGTGAAGGAATTGCAATGACTCCAAACTTTAAAATTTTGTCAACTTTTGAAGGGATTTTCCCCATTTTGTAAAAAGCAATTTGGAAAGGGATCTGCGCTTTTTTTTCTGATAACCGATCCACAATTTTTTGGAGGGAAGCTTCACCTACCTGTTCCAATACAGGGTCATATATTTCAAAAGGGAGGTCTTCATTTTGATATTTTTCAAGAGTTTGTTCATGAATTTTTTGCTTATTTCTGGCTACTCGCCAAGCGATCACCATTCCAACTACAAATCCTACAGAAATGCCAAAGAGGCACATTGCGGGATAAAATCCACCCTCGATCTGACGGATTAAAAGCCCAGTCCCACAAGCTAAAGCCACAAATGAGACGAATCTGAGCATCGCAAGATGGCATTTTAACTCGGTTCCCTCCCTGGCGCTGCCGGCCTTGAAAATAGAATATTTTTGTTCAAGCTCTTGAGTGAAATGAGATAAGCCTGAAACTGTTCCATCATCTTGTACCCAAGCTAGATGACCTCTGGTCACATTCATAGTGTAAATTATAATTAAAAAATATTAAGTTTTAATTAAGTCGAGAGGACCTAAGTAGTACCAGCGGTCGTTGATTTGAGCGAAAGCGCTTTTCTCAGTGAAGGAGGCATCTTGGCCATTATGGGTGAGAGTGGCTTTAAAGGTAACTGTTGACTCTGTGGATTCGAGGATTTCAAGATCTTTAAAAGTGGAGGATCTGCAGAAAAGTTTGATTTGTTTGCGCCGTTCTGGTGCGGGTATGGAAGAATCGGGGTGATTGGGGTGTGTTGTTTTGATGATGTATTCTGCATTGCCAAGCGCATATGCACTGTAGCGGGAGCGCATGAGAATGAGTGGGGTTGGGGCGTTGAGGCTTCTATGATAGGGAGCGCAGCATTCGGAATAGGGCTTTTGGCTATGGCAAGGACATTTCATACGGTTTTTAGGATCGTTTGAGCGGCGATTTGGTTGGCATTTTGGTTTTGCAATAGAGCGCGTAGTTGATCACAAGCCTGTTTACAAGGTTCTGGATGGTTAAGCAGAGTTTTTAGCGCGGTTGCAATGGCTTCTGCTGAGAGTGTTCTATGGATGAACTCAGGATAAACCTCTTTTTCGCAAATGATATTGACAAGTGTGTAGAAAGGGAGGCGCAGACGGAGCACATAACGCCCTAAAAGGTAGTTGAAGGGGGCTAGCTGATAGGTTGCAACTGTCGGGACGCTATGGAGTCCGAGTTCTAAGATAATGGTTCCTGATGTGGCAATAGCCCCTTTTGCTGTGCGCATCAGCTCGTATCGTTTTTCTGCGGGCACTAAAACGACAGAATCACCTGTGTAAGATTGGATCATTTTCTGGAGGGAGGGGCGTGCTACTGAGACCGCAATCGTGTAGCCTGGAATTTGACGTGCAGCTGCCAGTTGAATGGGAAGGTTCATTTCGATTTCATGCTTTCTGCTGCCTGGGAATAGGGCTAGTGTAGGTTGGGGGATGTTCCATTCAGGGTCGTAAATATGATTGTCGATGGAACTGATCAAAGGGTGTCCTACGTAGGTGACAGGTAGTTTTGTGTTTACAAAACAATCTTTTTCAAATGGAAGAATGGACAACAGATGGTCGAGTGTTTTTGCAAGTGTTTTGACCCGGTTTTTCCTCCATGCCCAAACGGAGGGGCAAACATAATGGATAATTTTGCCTCGGTAGCCTCCTTTTCTTAAGGAAGCTGCCAAACGCATATTAAAATCGGGATAATCAATTAAAACAGCCGCTGCAGGCTGTTTTGAAAGGATTTCTTGTTTAATTTTTTGAAAATCTGAGAATAGCTGTGGAAGGGCTTTGAGCACATCTGAAAATCCCATGACTTGAAATCTTTCCATCGGATGGGTGATCTGCATGCCAGCACGTTCCATCTGTGAGCCACCTACCCCATACACATTTAGAGAAGGGGAGGCTTGTTTCAGGGAGTGTACAAGGCCTGCCCCCAGCACATCACCGCTTTGTTCCCCTGCAAAGAGAAAAAGGGATTTCTCATCGACAGAAACAGGGTTGGAAGGGCGCATGAGCATCAAATTACGGATATAAGGGATCAAGCCTAAACCAAACCCTAGGATATTGACAGGGTCAAATAGACGGATCGCATATGCTAAAGAAAAAGTCGCACCAATGCAAGAAATCCACCAAAAAGATTTGCCTAGATAGCTTGTTTGATGCTTTTCAGCGAGCCACCATTGTATCCAATAACGGCTGGCAAACAATACAACGCCGAAAAGGCCAACTAAATGCCACGGTAGGCTAGCATGAGTGGCTTGATGCTCCGTCCAAGGAAGTGCAGGAGGGCGCATCCACTCGTGAGTCCCTTGAATCCAAAAAAGAGAAATGACGCCAATGCAGGTGATAGCCATCATTCTCAGAGTGGTTTTGAAGCTATATACCCTTTGGCTCATCAAATTGAGATTACGCCATGCGATGACAGCGTTCAAAGCCTGAATCATACAAAAAGGGAGCTGTAATTGGATATAGGTATGGACGCACATGATGAGATGGGCAAAAAAAGAGATGCGCCAAAAGAATGGGGGAACAACACTTTTCCCTTTTTTTTCACTTTGAATCCATTGAGCTATAAAACGGGTGGCAAACAAAAAAGTGGCCATCAATCCTAGGGGATAAAAGGCGGTGCGTAAGGATTCCAAATCCATATTATCTCACTAGTTTTTCATGGGTGATTTCTTCCCGGATCTGATGGCGAAGGGCATGGTAGCGCATCCAGCGGACAACAAACATATCGATAATAGGTCCTAATGAGCGATTGAAAAAATGGTATTTTGTGGTTCCACATGCCCTTTCTCGGTGATTGACAGGGATTTCTTTGATTCTAAATCCTTCGATTTTAAAAAGTGCGGGCAGAAAGCGGTGCATCCCTTGGTACATTTTAATGTGATCTAAGGCTTCTTTGCGGTAGACTTTCAGTGAGCAACCTGTGTCGTGCATCCCATCAGCGCATAATCGACTCCGCGTCCAATTAGAAATGCGCGAGATGATTTTTTTTTGAAACGTATCTTTTCGATTGACGCGCCATCCCACTACCAAATCGCAATCAGTTAATGCTGCTGTCAGTTTTGGAATATCTGCAGGGTCATTTTGCCGATCGCCATCTAAGGTAATGACGATTTCCCCCCGCGCAGCTTTAAAGCCAGCAGAAAAGGCGGCTGATTGGCCAAAGTTGCGGGTAAAAGAGAGAATACGCATGTGTGATCTTTGTTTACACAGATCTTGTAAAATCAATAAGCTTCGATCTGTTGAGCCATCATCGATACAAATCAATTCCCATTTTTGTGCGAGACTTTCCATCACAGGCTCAATTTCTTGAACGAGGTCTTTGATGTTTTCTTCCTCATTTTTGATCGGAATGATCACAGAGTATTTCATGAAGCCTCCTTTAATAACTGCTGTTTGGCCCACAACGCCCCCTCTAAAAAAATCTGGGGATCCGTTCCATGGCCATGATGACCGATGGATTGGGTAATCATCAGTTCCACTTTTTGGCGCCGGGCATGTTTCGCGTGACGCACTTCAGCTAATTTGCGGATAAATTGGTAACAGGCATCGGTGCTCACACGTGTATCGAGATTGCCGATATAAAAACGGATATGGTGGACATGGGTTAGATGCTCAGCAAGATGAATGAGATCTAAGTCAGCGGCTAGACGTTGTAGCGCAACATCTGATGAAAATTCTTGAAGCTTTGCTAATTCAGTCAGGGGTGCAAATCCCAGTAATGTGTGCAAGCTGGGCAGGCGAGCGGCTATGTGCGTTGCAATAAATCCACCTCTTGATAATCCCCCAGCTCCCATGTGCTCTGGGTCCACAAGCCCTTGTTCAATTAGCCAGCCAATGGCTGCTTCAGTTTGTTCAAAAAACTTTCCTAAAAGGGGAAAGCCGCCGCGCATCTGATCAGCCCAATATTGCATCGCATGAAATTTATTCAAGCCAGGCTCATGCCCAGGAATCATGAAGGAAAAAACCCGGATTTTTTCATCAGCCATGTGAAGAGCAGGCTGATTGTAGGGATGCAAGGTCAGACTATCTGAACTTGAAAGGGCAAAATAGAAAAATGCGGGAAGTTTCCCTTTTTCAAGGTTGGGTCCCAAAAATTCAATAGGTGTTTGATGCTTATCGAACAGGGTTTTGTTCATATGACTCTTCGTTTTTTTGCATCAACCGTTTCCAATGCTCGTAAGCTTTAAACAACTCATGGTCGGTCACAGCTCGGAGTTTCAAAAAAGTAAGCGACTGACCAAATCCCTTTTGGCGGGTAATGCGGGTACGGGGCCTACGAGATTTATCTAAGGGGGTCAGCCTATATTGCATTTGGAGAATGAAAAGAGCTCCTAGGCGAATGCGGCGGGGGAAATGGGAAAAAGCTTCAAAGAACAATTCATGAACGAGTGATTCGGTGAGGTGGATGATGTCTCCCAGATGAGGCGTTTGGCCGTGCGCAGTAAATTGAGTTTTAATCTGATGCTCTAAAATGGGAAAAAGGAGCGCAGCAGCAAGCAGAGGACGATCGAGGGTTTTATAATGTCCTCGTGTATTCATCGCGTCAGCCGCCTTGAGATAGGTGTAGATGGCTTCACCTGTTTCTTCTTTGAAATAACGGCTGAGGTGGGGGAAAAGAATAGTTAATAAATCAGACTGAGCCAACAAACGGAAAAAAGGTTCTGAAGCTCCCGATTCAAGCATCCTGAAAATTTCTTCAAGAACACGCGCGGATGAGCTTTTGACAATTTCTTCTCGACATTCCCCCAAGGCTTGATCGGCAATTGGATCGATATGAAATCCAAAGCGGGCTCTAAATTTTAACATCCTGATCATCCGAACAGGATCCTGCTTAAAGCGAACAATAGGGTCACCGATCACTTGTAAATAATGCTTTTGAAGGTCTTCAAAGCCTCCCACATAGTCAATAATTTTGTGGTCTAGGGGATCATAAAACAAGCCGTTGATTGTGAAATCGCGTCTCATCACGTCCTCTTCGGGCGATCCCCAAATGTTGTCACGCACGATGAGTTCTTCTTCAGTGGTGTCGCCAGCTCGAAACGTTGACACTTCGATGATCTGTTTGCCAAAACGGATATGTGCTAATCGAAAACGGCGTCCGATGAGAATGCTATTGCGGAAAAGTTGCCTGATTTCTTCTGGGCGGGCAGAAGTTGAGATATCAAAATCTTTGGGCTTATGACGCATCAAAAGATCACGCACGCCACCTCCTACTAAGTAGGCAACATAGCCTGCATCATGCAGTCTCTTCAAAACACTCAATGCATTGGGATCGATCAAATCATTACGAATATGATGATCGTGACTCGTGTATATTTTTGGTTCCACTGTGAGGCATCATATCACCTTTTCGAGTTCAGGTCTATTGAAGAACGATTCAAATAGGGATACCGAGCTTATTAATCTTCTTTAGAGGCTGCGCACAATTGGTAAGCATTTTTTAAATATCCCAGATGAAAAAACAACTTATTCCGTTTGCACATTTAACTTGGCACATTGGCGGGATAACCAGGGCATCGATCCAAATGAGCTTTTAGCACTTATAAGATACTATCGAAGACAAGGATGGTAATTGTTCCTCTTCCGCCACAAGCGAGCACGCCAAAATCGTAAGTTAACTGCCTAACTGCTTCAAATCTACTCATCAAGAAACTATTAGTTTTAAATGAGTAGAAAAGGGTCGTAGTGCGATAATCAAAAAATTGCACGGATCCCTCATACGTTCCTATCATCAACGTGTTACCAATCATAAAAGCGCCTGCACGTCCACCAAAAGTGCGGAAAGCTTTTGTGATTTGTCGTTCAGTATTGCAAAGATTGAATGAACTGTTAGGATAATCGCATTCTGTTTCAAAATGTTGGAGAAAGTTGACAGGTTGGCTAAAGGGATTTCCTAATTTAGGAGGAGAATGGCTAGTGATTTTAGGAGTGAGGTGCATCCCTTTTTGATTCCAAATAATAAATATACG
>Ga0153954_1001744_pt1 | contig 10677 bp, 11 predicted proteins | sample TSFL038MetaG_FD_102277 | JGI IMG/M metagenome (GOLD analysis project Ga0153954, IMG submission 102277) | Attine ant fungus gardens microbial communities from Florida, USA - TSFL038 MetaG | ecosystem: Host-associated > Fungi > Mycelium > Unclassified | place: USA: Florida, Wekiwa Springs State... | reverse complement strand
TCGCGGGCGACGCGCCGCCGGAGCCCGACTCCTATCGCGAAAGCGAGTATCGCGCGCCGACGCCTGCGACTCTCAAGGGCGCGCGGGTGCTGACGACGGATGAGGCCGCGGCAATGCAGCGCGCGGGCGAGGCGGCGTTTATCGATGTCCTGCCGCAGGCGCCGCGTCCCAAGGACCTGCCTGCCGATGTCGTCTTTAGGGAGAAGCCGCGCTCCGACATTCCGGGCAGCCTATGGCTCCCCGACACAGGCTATGGCGAGCTCGCGCCCATCATGCTCGACTATTTCCGGCGCGGGCTGGACAAGGCGTTAGCCCGCGGCCAACGTCCTCTCGTGTTCTACTGCCTCAAGAACTGCTGGATGTCCTGGAACGCGGCCAAACGCGCGCTCGCGCTCGGCTACAAGGACGTCGCCTGGTACCCCGAAGGCACGGACGGCTGGTCCGCCGCCGGCCTGCCGCTCGAGAAGCGGGTTCCAGAGCCGCGGCCATAAGCGTCGAAGGCACGGTTTCATGGATGAAATCGCCGGCGTGCTCGCCGCCGTTCTGTCCGCCGTCTTCGGCGGCAGCGCCATAGGCGCCACGCGCTATCTCGCGGGCGCGGCCGATCCGCTCGCCATCGGCTCGCTTCGCTTTGGCGTTGGCGTGCTCCTGCTTGCGCCCATCGCCGCGTTCGGGCGTGCGCCTTGGCCCGCGCGTCGCGACTGGCCCGCGGTCGTGGGCCTCGGGCTCCAGTTCTTCGCGCTCTTCCCGCTTCTGTTCAACGCCTCGCTCATCTACACGACCGCCGCGCGCGGGGCGCTCGCGCTCTCGACTCTTCCGCTTCTCACCATGGCGGTCGGCGCGGCGCTCGGCGTCGAGGCGCTCACATGGCGCAAGACCGTTGGCGTGCTCATCGCCATGGCCGGCGTCGCCTTCGCCCTGGTGTCTGGACTGGGACAGGCGCCGGCGGGCGCGTGGCGCGGCGATTGTCTTATGGGCTTAGGCGCGCTCTGCATGGCGCTCTACAATGTCTGGTCGCGGCCGTTCATTCGCCGCTCCGGGCCCATTCCCTTCACGGTCGTGGCGATGGGGGTTGGCGCGGCGGCTCTGATCGCGCTCGGCTGCGCGCGAGGCAGCTTCGCCGCCCTCCCGACCTTTGGCTTCTCCCAATGGACGGCCGCGCTCTATCTCGGCGCGCCGGGCGGAGCGCTCATGTTCTTCCTCTGGGCCTACGCCCTGAAGCATACGACGCCGACCCGCGTCGGCGTCTCCATCACGGTCAATCCGGTCACCGCCTCGCTCGTCGGCGCGCTCCTGCTCAGCGAGCCTTTGCGCCCAAGCCTCGTCGCCGGCATCGTGACCGTCTTCGCCGGCATCGCGCTGGCCACGCGGCCCGACGCCGCCGCGAAGCCTGAAATGGCGCCGCGGCCGTCCGGCTGAGATTCCCTTCGCTTCTGCGCTAGGATGGCGCTTTCCAGAGATAGGCGGACCATGGCTGACCTCGAACCGATTCCCTATTCCGATGCAAAGATCCGCTCGATCCTCGAGCGGGTGAGGACGATTGCCCTCGTCGGCGCGTCGCCCAACTGGAACCGCCCGAGTTACTTCGTGATGAAGTACCTGCAAGGCAAAGGCTATCGGGTGATTCCCGTCAATCCGGGGATCGCCGGCAAGCCTCTGCTTGGCGAAATGGCCTATGCCTCGCTGCGCGACATTCCCGATGATGTCGACATGGTCGACGTCTTCCGGACATCGAGCGAGGCGCCGGGAATCGTCGCCGATGCGATCGCCATCGGCGCCAAGGTCGTGTGGATGCAGCTTGGCGTCCGCAACGACGAGGCGGCGAAGACGGCGGAGGCCGCGGGGCTCGAAGTCATCATGAACCGCTGCCCGAAGATCGAGTTCGGCCGGCTCGGCGGCGAACTCTCATGGAGCGGCGTCAACAGCGGCATCATCCAGAACCGGCCGCCTGCCGCGCCGTTGCAGCGCCGCGCCAAGAGCCGTCCGGCGCCGTCGCAAAACCTCGACTACGGTTTCGAGACGCGGGCTATCCATGCGGGCGCCGCGCCCGATCCGACGACCGGCGCGCGCTCGACTCCGATCTATCAGACGACGGCTTATGTGTTCGACGACGTCGAACACGCCGCATCGCTCTTCAACCTGCACAATTTCGGCTACATCTATTCGCGGCTGACCAACCCGACCGTGGCGGTCCTGGAGGAGCGCGTCGCGGCGCTCGAGGGCGGACGCGCCGCCGTCGCCGCCTCATCCGGGCACGCGGCGCAGTTCCTGACGTTCTTCACGCTGATGGAGCCGGGCGACGAGTTCGTCGCCTCGCGCAACCTTTATGGCGGCTCGCTCACCCAATTCGGCCTCTCGTTCAAGAAGCTCGGCTGGACCTGCCATTTCGTCGATCCGGCCGACCCCGAGAACTTCCGCAAGGCGATCACGCCGAAATGCAAGGCGATCTTCATCGAGAATCTCGCCAATCCCGGGGGCGTCGTGGTCGACATTCGGCGGGTCGCTGACGTGGCTCATGAGGCTGGCCTGCCGCTCATCGTCGACAATACGCTGGCGACGCCCTACCTCTGCCGGCCGATCGAGCACGGCGCGGACATTGTCGTTCATTCGACGACCAAGTTTCTCGCCGGCCACGGCAATGCGCTTGGCGGCGTCGTGGTCGAATCGGGCAAGTTCGACTGGTCGCAGGGGGGCCGCTTTCCCTCGCTCACCGAGCCGGAGCCCGCCTATCACGGGCTGAGGTTTTTCGAGAACTTTGGCGATTTCGCTTTCACGATGAAGGCCCGCGCGGTGGCCTTGCGAGACTTCGGCCCGGCGCTCGCGCCGATGAACGCCTTCCTCACCATCACCGGCGTCGAGACGCTGCATGTGCGCATGGAGCGGCATGTCGAGAACGCGCGCAAGGTCGCTGAATTTCTCAGCCATCACCCGAAAGTCGCCTGGGTCTCCTATGCGAGCCTGAAGACCAGCGCCCATCACGCGCTTGCGCAGAAATATCTGCCGAAAGGGGCGGGCGCCGTGTTCACCTTCGGCGTGAAAGGCGGGTTCGACGCGGGCGTCAAGCTGGTCGAGGGCGTGCGCCTCTTCTCGCATCTGGCGAACATCGGCGACACGCGCAGCCTGATCCTGCATCCGGCCTCGACCACGCACCGCCAGCTCACCGACGAGCAGCGCGTCTCGGCGGGGGCGGGCGACGACGTCATCCGGCTTTCGATCGGGCTTGAGACGGCGGACGATTTGATCCGAGATTTGGATCAGGCGCTGGAGGGATGAACCCTGTCGACCCGGCGCTAGCTCGGGAGCAGTCTGGTGATTGATTCCGGCGGCCGCCGCAGGGATTGCGCGCGCGGTCCGCCATAAAGGGGGATGGCGATAATGCGAACATTTCCAGAACACCGCGCGGCGCTCAAGATTTTGTCATTGGATCGGCGCTCAGCGCTTTAGCGGCAATGCCACAGGCGCACGCAGGTATTTTAACCCTGACCCCCGACGGAGTCGCGGATGGTTTTACACTGTCGCAGTTCGCTTATTTAAACAGCGGCTACGAGAACAGTTTCGGTTTTGGCCCCTTCGGCGTGGCTTATGCCGGCAGCGGCACGGTGATCGTCTCGAGTTATGCGAACAATACGATCTATTCATTCAAAGATATCGACGGACAAACTGTAGGTTCAGCTCTCAACACAGTCGCCGGGGTGGCACGTCCACAGTCGGAATGGCCTCGCTCGGCGGTGTCGGCTCCGCGCTTCGAGCCGAGCCCCATAGGCGCGTTGACACATCGACACTCTCCCCTATATGTCATGACATATGGCGGAGAGAACCACAGTCCGTCTGCCGGACGACCTCATTAGGCGGGCGAAGCGAAAGGCGCTTGCCGAAGGACGCTCGCTCACGGCCTTGATCGAGGATGGCTTAAGGCGCGTTCTCGCGGATCGGGCGTCCCCGCGCCGGACTGAGCGTGAGCTCCCGCCGGTCAGCTCGGCGAGCGGAGGGCTGATGCCTGGGGTCAATCTGGACGATACGGCGGCATTGCTGGAGAACGAGGACGCGGAGACGGCCCGGCGCCTCTGATGATCCTCCCCGACGTCAATGTCCTGATCTACGCCTTCCGGAGCGATACGGCGCGCCACCCGGTCTGCAAGCGGTGGCTCGACGGGGTTGTCCGGGGGGAAGCACGGTTTGCGGTTTCGCCTTTGGCGTTGAGCGCTGTGGCGCGGATCGCCACCAATCCCCGCATTTTCCGCGAGCCCAGCTCGATCGAGGAGGTTTTCGCTTTTTGCGACAATCTTCTTGGACAGCCGCATTGCGACGCGGTGGGTCCGGGCCAACGGCATTGGTCGATCTTCACCCGCGTTTGTCTCGAAGCGGATATCCGCGGGCCCCGCGTGTCGGACGCGTGGTTCGCGGCGCTGGCGATCGAGCACGGCTGCTCATGGATCACGTACGATCGAGACTATGCGCGATTTCCCGGCCTCGACTGGCGAGAGCCGCCAGGTTGACGGCGTCCGTCTGCGCGCTCTAACCTTCGTAGGCTTCCGCAGGCGCGCCTCAACATCGGTCGCGTAAAAACTCGTCCCCGTTATCGATAAGAGGCAGCGCACGCGCGGTCTCTTATCGCTTCCCACGCCCGCGAGCCTGCGCTGTGCTGGCGTTCCTCATCGCAATATTCGCGCCGCTGGAGAGCTTCTTCTCGCTCCGTCCCGCCCCCTTTTTCCAAAAAGGCTGGTTGGTCAACCTCGGCTGGTGCTTCACCAACAGCCTCACCCCGATTTTCTTGCTCGGCCCGCCGGCGGCGCGTTGAGCGCTGTGGCGCGGATCGCCGCCAATCCCCGCGCTTGAGTGAGCGCGGGCAAGCGCCAATCTTTCCCATTTTGCGAGTCTAGGTAGTTTTACTCATTGCCCTACGGCGCCCCCAATGGTTCTTTCGAGGGGTTGCTTACGGTAAGGCGCTGTTGATTTGTCGCACCAACCGCGCCGCTTTCAATTTACCGCGATTCACATAGGGGGTACGACATGAAGCGTCTGCTATTGAGGAGCGCCGCAGCCGCGGCTCTATTTGGCTTCGCCGCCTCAGCCCACGCAGCGGGAATCATCGACATCGACGAAAGTGCGTTCCAGGCAGGCGCCGGGCTCATTACGTTTAGTGAGGTGCCGCTCGGCGCCGTGAATCCAACCTATACCCCCGCACAATATGGCGGAGGCGCGGGATCGCCGACCGTGACGTTTGGCGGCTTCTTCACCGGGCAGTCCTTGGGCGCCGCTTCGCCTCCATGTCCCGCGGGAGCGGCGCTGACTGGATGCGTCCTCGGCAACCCGACGGGTCCGCTGGCCTTGGACCCGAATTCCCCGACGACCTTCACGGCGAACGACGGCGCGAGCCCGGATTCGCCGGTTCTCTCCGGGAGTCCGCTATTCAACGGCCCGATCGCAATCCAATTTAGCATCCCGCAGGCCGGCGTCGGGTTGCTCGGCGGATTCTTCGACAGCGTTGGCAGCACTGCAATTACCGCGTTCGACGCGAATGGAAACGTGATTGGCAGTGTCAGCAATACGCAAACTGGCCTTGAATTCCTCGGACTGGTCACAGCCGATCATTCGGCGACGATCTCGGGCCTTCTCTTTTCGCTCGTCGGAGACGAGCCGGCTGGCTTCGCGATCGACGACGTGCGATTCGGAGTTGGTTCACAAGTTGTCGTTCCGGGCGCGCCAGAAGCGTCAACATGGGCGATGATGCTGATCGGTTTTGCCGGGATCGGTTTCGCCAGCTACCGCCGGGTGCGGGCGATTCCACGCGCCGCCGCCTGAAGGCGGATCCGATCCAATCTTCGATGGCCGCCCATGGGGCGGCCATTTTTTGGAGAGGCCGGGCCCGGCCAAGCGCTCAGGCTAGCGAAGAAAATCGCTGCACTTCTGCAATTCGCCCGCGCCCCACGGCGCGATCGGAACCGACGAGGTCGAGTTCTTAGGCGAGCCGTCGACCAGCTTGTCGCTGTAGGTCATGTAAACCAGAATGTTGCGCTTCGGGTCGCAACCCCTGACGATTTGCATCTTCTTGAAGAAAAGCGACCGGCGTTCACTGAAAACGACGTCGCCTTGCGAGAATTTATCCTTGAATTTGATCGGACCGTACTGGCTGCAGGAGAGCGAAATATCCGACGTCTGCTCGGCCAGGCCGAGCGCGCCGGAGACGCCGCCTCGTTCGGGCGTCGTGAAGTGACAGGCGACCCCTTCGACGATCGGGTCGTCGACGCCGTAGACCGCCAGCTTGTCGTTGGGGGTGAGGAGCTTGAAGGTCGTCGACTTGCGAAAGATCAGGGTCGGGTCGTCGGACTGGGCGCATGCGACCGAGATTGTCGCGAACGTCGCGAGGCCGGCGGCCGCCGCCCGCCAAACGGACATCGCCATGGTCTTCGATCCTTCGGGATTGTGGCCGCCTTTCGCGCGACCGGACTGCATCCGCTCACTTAGGCGCCGCGCGCCCCGTGGCAAGAGCCGCCGCCCGCCCCGTGGCAAGAGCCGCCGCCCGCCCCGTGGCGCGCGGCCGTCCGCCGGCTCTTCCGTTCAGAAAGCGAAAGATTGCTGTGCCGGCTGCGGCGGCTCGATGCGAACGCCCTCCAATTCGAGCATGCGCATCTTGGTCTTCGACCCGCCGGGCGCCGAGAAACCGCCGATCTTGCCGCCGGCGGCCAGCACCCGGTGGCAAGGGATGATCAACGGCGTCGGGTTTTTCGCCATCGCCTCGCCGACGTCGCGCGCGGCCTCGCGGCCGGCGCCAAGCTCATTCGCGAGGGCGCCGTAGGTCGTCGTGCGGCCCCAGCCGATGCGACGCAGCGCCTCGTAAATCCGGGCGCGGAACGCATCCTGGCCCGCGAGATCGACGCGGACGCTTGAGAAGTCGATTGTTTCGCCGGCAAAGTAGCGTTTCGCCGACTCCACTGTGGCCGCAACGTCCCCAGTCGGCGCGCTGGGCTCGGCGCTCGATGCGCGGCGACGCATCAGCCGCTCGGCGGCTTCGCCGCTTTTCGTCGGCAACTGAAATCCCGTCACTCCGACATCGTTCCAGGCGATCGCGCAGAAGCCCATCGCCGTCTCGAAGACATGATAGTGCTGCGACTCATCGCTCATTGCATCGCGTCCGGTTTCGTCACCAGGAAAGATGCGCCGTCCGGCCGCAAATTCAACCCGATTCCTGCGTTCACATTTGCGCGGCGGCCTGCGCTTCCCCTCCTCAGCCGCCCGGGCGCGTCATGTCGTCGAGCGCGTTGCGCATTGCGGTGCTCGGCACGCCGAACAGCCCGCCGTAGGGTTCGTCCATGTCGAGGATGACGAAGACGGCGCTGGTGATCGACAGCGCGGACAGAACGATGATCGTGGCGACCACGGCGTTGGGCCGCGCCGTCAGGCCGAACGCGCCAAACAGGATCGAAAGCCAGATCACCAGAACCCAGTAGAATGGCGGCGAGATCGAGGGGCGCGCGCCCTCGATCACCTTCCATCGGGCGTTCAAAAGATCGCTATAGTCCTGGACGCACGCCGCCATCTGGGTTGTGTGGTAGGAATCTGTAGGCTTCAGCCCGCGAACGCTGCGCCCGACGTCGCTCAAGACATCCGACAGGAGCGACGATTCCCCGACGCGCGGCATCTTGGCCGGGTCGGGATAGGCGAAGCCGGTCGGGCGCGGCTCGTCAGGCCAGGTGCTGGCGATGACCGCGGCGACATATCCTCGCAATTGATCACGAATGGGCGCCGTCTCCGGACCATAGTCGCGCAGACAACGATCGAGCTGCGCGAGCTGCGCCGCATCGTCGCCGCGCGCGGTGTAGGCGGCGTCAAACCCCGCCTTGACCGACGTGGTGAGAAGGCCGAGCACGATGGCCGTGAAAGTGACCAAGAGCGTGATCGTGAGCTGCACCAGCGCGATGGACTCGCTCGACCGGTGCTTCTCCGACAAATGAGAGTGAATGAAAAAGCCCAGCGCAGCGCTTCCGCACATCGCCGCGAAGACGATCAGGGAGAATATCGGGTCCTGCATTTCGCGACAGCCTCTCGTTCGAAGCGCGCTGAGGCGTTGATTGAGCCTTCAGCGGCGCCGATCGAGATCGAGCGCTTGCGCGGCCTGGGGCGTCAATAGCCGCCCCCGCCATGCGCGTTGGCGAAATTGATCCCCGCTTGAACCTCGTACATGGCGCGTTCGATGAGATGCATGGCGCGTTCCCGGTGTCCGCCCTTGTTCGGCGTCGCCGCCTGGAGGGAACCCATCGCGGCCGCAAGGGCGGACAACGCGCGCTCCATGTTGCCTTGATAGGCTTCCGCCGGCAGCGCCGATAGGGCAAGCGCGGGGGCGCTGACAGCCGCGATTTTCAGAACGTCGCGGCGGCGCGTGGTGGTCATTGTTTCACGGTCCTTTCGAGTTGATGGCCGAGTTCTTGGCCGAGCGCCCCTTTGTGCCGATCGACGTCGTTATCCCATAGGCGCGACAAATGGGTAGCTCACAAAAAAGGAGCGCTCGAAGCTCCCTGCCGGGACGGGATGCGCGGTAAATTGTCGAGAAAGGGCTCCGGAGCGTCAGCCTCGACCCCGCTTGTGCGGCGAGCTTGCCCGGGTCACCCTTTCCCCCATTGCCGATTCGCCCCATATTCGCGCCATGCCCGCTCCCCGAAAAACCGCCGCCGGGTCCAAGTCTTCCGGGTCCAAGTCAAAAGCCAAGTCCAAGGCCTCGCGGCCCGAAGTGCACCCGCTTGGCGAACATTTGGCCGAGCTGCTCAACCCGGCTCTGGTCGAGGCCAAGAACCAAGGGTTTGGCGAAGCCCCGCAGCCCAAGTTCGAGGGCCCGTTTCCGGAGAGCCATCCGCGCGGCCTTACCGGAGCGGCGGTGTCGGCGGAATCGCTGAAAGAGCTGCTCGACCAGGGCGACCCCAACATCCGCAACCGTCCGCCGTGGCTGCCGCATCGCCCCCCGCGCCCGGAAAAATCCGAGGGCGGGCGCAAGCTCCGCGTCGTCTCGGAATACGAGCCCAAGGGCGATCAGCCGCAGGCCATCACCGAACTCGTCAAGGGCGTCGAGGCCAACGAGCGCGATCAGGTGCTGCTCGGCGTCACCGGCTCGGGCAAAACCTTCACCATGGCCAAGGTGATCGAGGCGACCCAGCGCCCGGCTCTGGTTCTTGCGCCGAACAAGACGCTGGCTGCGCAGCTCTATGGCGAGTTCAGGAGCTTCTTCCCCGACAACGCGGTCGAATATTTCGTCTCCTACTACGATTACTACCAGCCGGAGGCCTACGTCCCGCGCACCGACACCTATATCGAGAAGGAATCCGACATCAACGAGCAGATCGACCGCATGCGCCACTCGGCCACGCGCGCGCTGCTCGAACGCGACGACGTGATCATCGTCGCCTCCGTCTCCTGCATCTACGGCATCGGTTCGGTCGAGACCTATACGGCCATGACCTTCTCGCTCAAGCTCGGCGACAAGGTCGATCAGCGCCAGCTCGTCAAGGATCTCGTCGCGCTCCAGTACAAGCGCGTGCAGGCCGGCGATTTTTCCCGCGGGCTCTTCCGCGTGCGCGGCGACACGATCGAAGTCTTCCCGGCCCACTATGAGGATCGCGCCTGGCGCATCGGCATGTTCGGCGACGAGATCGAGTCGATCGTCGAATTCGATCCGCTGACCGGGCAGAAAACGCAGGATCTCGAATTCGTAAAAATCTACGCCAATTCGCACTATGTGACGCCGCGCCCGACCTTGCTGCAGTCGATCGAGGGGATGAAGCTCGAGCTGAAGGTCCGTCTGGATCAGCTCAACGCCCAAGGGCGGCTCCTTGAGGCGCAGCGGCTCGAGCAGCGAACCTTGTTCGATCTCGAAATGCTGGAGGCGACCGGCTCCTGCGCCGGCATCGAGAACTATTCGCGCTATCTCACCGGCCGCCGGCCCGGCGAGCCGCCGCCGACCTTGTTCGAATATCTGCCCGACAACGCGCTCGTCTTCACCGACGAGAGCCATGTGACGATCCCGCAGATCGGCGGCATGTACAGAGGCGACTACCGGCGCAAGGCGACCCTGGCCGAGTACGGCTTCCGGCTCCCGTCGTGCATGGACAATAGGCCGCTCCGCTTCGAGGAATGGGAGGCGATGCGACCGCAAACCATCCATGTCTCGGCCACCCCCGGGAACTGGGAGATGGAGCAGACGAGCGGAATCTTCGTCGAGCAGGTCATCCGCCCGACCGGCCTCATCGACCCGCCGGTGGAAATCCGTCCGGCGCGCGCCCAGGTCGACGACCTCCTGAGCGAAGTGAAGGAGGTGGCGCGGCGCGGCTACCGCACCCTCATCACCACGCTCACCAAGCGCATGGCCGAGGATCTGACCGAATATCTGCACGAGAACGGGGTCAGGGTGCGCTACATGCATTCCGACATCGACACGATCGAGCGCATCGAGATCATCCGCGATCTGCGGCTTGGCGCCTTCGATGCGCTGGTCGGCATCAATCTGTTGCGCGAGGGCCTCGACATTCCCGAATGCGCGCTGGTCGCCATTCTCGACGCCGACAAGGAAGGTTTTCTTCGGTCCGAGACGTCGCTCGTGCAGACGATCGGCCGCGCCGCCCGCAACGTCGACGGCAAGGTGGTGCTCTACGCCGACGTCGAGACGGGCTCGATCCAGCGCGCGATGGAGGA
>Ga0153954_1001743_pt1 | contig 10679 bp, 8 predicted proteins | sample TSFL038MetaG_FD_102277 | JGI IMG/M metagenome (GOLD analysis project Ga0153954, IMG submission 102277) | Attine ant fungus gardens microbial communities from Florida, USA - TSFL038 MetaG | ecosystem: Host-associated > Fungi > Mycelium > Unclassified | place: USA: Florida, Wekiwa Springs State... | reverse complement strand
GCACCGTTATCGTCGACAATGCCGCGACCGGCGAGGGCAGCCTCATCGGCGATATCGATCCGTTCTTCGACGACTGCTCGCCCGGCGGGACCGCGAAGTTCCTCGGCAAGAACATCGGCGACCTGCTCAACGCGAAGCACGTCACCTGGGGTTGGTTCTCGGGCGGCTTCGCGCCGACCGTCAATGCCTCCGACAACGGCGGCATCGCGGTCTGCGGCCAGTCCCATGCGGGTCATCCCGGCGTCGCACAGCCGAGCGCCGCGTTCCAGGGTCCGGTTGCGTCCCTGCACAACCCGATCACGGATTACATCCCGCACCACATGCCGTTCCAGTACTACGAGTCGACGGCGAACCCGCACCACCTCCCCTACAGCTCGGTGGACAAGATCGGGCAGACCGATCAGGCCAACCACCAGTACGACCTCAACGATCTCTACACGGCGATCGACGCGGGCGTGCTGCCGGCAGTCTCTTTCGTGAAGATGGCCGCCTACCAGGACGGCCACCCGGGGAACTCGGATCCGCTGTCGGAGCAGAGCGGGATCGCGACCCTGGTCAATGCGCTGATGAAGTCCAAGGACTGGGATAGCACCGCGGTCATCATCAGCTGGGACGACTCGGACGGCTGGTACGACCACCAGTTCCCACCGACCGTCAGCCCGTCGACGACGCAGTTCGACTTCCTCAACGGCAACAGCCAGTGCGGCACCAAGCCCCCGGCCCCGACCGCCTTCCAGGGCCGCTGCGGCTTCGGACCGCGCCTGCCCTACCTCGTGATCTCGCCCTTCGCCAAGAAGAACCACATCGATCACACCCTGACCGACCAGTCCTCCACCATGCGCTTCATCGAGGACAACTGGGATCTGGGCTTCATCGATGGTCCGCATGAGCCGCCTGCCGGCCAGGCCTCGTTCGACCGCACCGCAGGCTCGATCATGGGCATGTTCGACTTCAACCAGAAGCACGCCTCGCGGATCCTGATCCTCGATCCGACCGACGGCAGCGTCGTCGACGACGGCGAAGGCCACGGCAAGGGTAACGGCAAGGGTAACGCAAAAGGTAACGGCAACGGTAACGGTCAGGGCCAGAACAACAACGGCCAGGGACAGCAGTAGTCCACGGCAGACCTTCGGCCGCGCGTGATCCGACGTGCGCAGGGAGAGCGATCATTCGCTCTCCCTGTTTTTTTTTGCGAAGCCGCTCTCTCGGTTGTCATCCCCGCGAAAGAGGCTGTGACTCTTTCAGGCCAGCAAAAGACTCCTCATCCTGAGGAGCGGCCGCAGGCCGCGTCTCGAAGGATGGCCGCGAATACGGGCCGTGAGGCCATCCTTCGAGACGCACCGCAGTCAAGCTTGCGCTGACTGCGTAAACTTGTCAGCGCTGCAGCTTGCGCTGCGAGGCTCCTCAGGATGAGGAGTCCTTGTTGGGATGCAATAAATTCACCAGCCCGAAAGCGGGGATCCAGTAATCACAGAATGGCGCAATGGTCTCGGTCCCCTCTCCGCGTGCGGGATACTGGATGCCCGCTGGAGTCTGCCCCCGACGTGATCGGGGGCGGGCATGACAACGGAGAGAGTTGCGGTCGCATCCTGACTTGATGCGTTCCGGCGTTCCGGCGTTCCGGCGTTCCGGCCTTCCAGCCGCGCGCTTCGCAGCCTCGACGGCTTATTGCCCCGCCTTGTTCGCGGCCTGCTGCATCTGTCGCAGGGCGTCGTAATGGGCGTCGTGGAGCTTGGGATTGAGCAGCGACCACGGCTGCGCGGCCTGCAGCGCCGGGCCGACGCCCTGGGTCGTCTCGTAGCGGTAGGTCTGGAACGCGGCGGCGGCCGCGTCGAAATCGCCGGCGGCGGCCGCCGCTTCGATGCGGCTGAGCTGCAGCACCATGCCCTTCAACGCCGCCCGCGCGCGCAAGCGCTCGGCCTGGCCCCCGGGGATGGTCGGGTCGCGGTGGTCGGGAAACAGATCGATCAGCTCGCGCAGCTCGTTGTCGATGGTGTCCACCGTCAGCGAGACCACGTCGGCGTCGTGCGCCGGGATGGCGGTGCCGAGCACGCTCGCGAAATCGCTCACCTCCTGAAGCGCAACGCCGAGCCGGTTGTACAGGAAGGGCCGGTCGGCGTCGCCGATCGCGCGCAGATAGGCGACGAGATCGCCCTGATCCTGCGCCGAGAGGCCGAGATCGAACACCTTGTCGAAATGTGCGATCACGTCCTCGTAGCGCTGGAAGCGCCCGTCGTGGAAATAGGGCGCGTTGAAGTTGGCATCGAGCAGCGTCGGTGTCTTGAAGAAGCCGCCCGAGCCAACGTCATGCTGCTGGTGATCGACGAAGGCGGCCGACGGCACATGGCAGGCCGCGCAGCTCAGCCCCGGATTGTGCGGGAACGGCTTGTTGAACAGAGCCTCGCCGCGGATCTCGGCCGCGTCGTCCGAATGCAGCCGGCCGGCGAAGCCGAGACGATGATTGGGGAGAAAATCGATGTCCTGGATATAGGCCACGATGGCATCGAGGATGCGCGGCGACGGCTCCGGTCCCGCGAATTCGTTGACGATGACGTTGCGCACGAAATCGCGCAGCGACGCCATGCGTCCGTCGTTGCCATAGGGACCGAGAAAGCGGGCGCCCCGCAGGCTCGGGATGCGCACCGGATCGAGGGAGCCGTTGTCGGCCTTGGGATTGAACAGCGCCGAGGTGGTATCGAACGTACCCGGGTGCCGCGACAGGCCCGGGATGAAGAGCTTGCCGTTGGTGCTGCCATTGACGTGGCAGGTGTTGCAGCTCATGCCGGCCCGCCGCGCCGTCGCGCCCAGGATCTGCGGCGCGTTGAAGGCGATGTCGCCGAGCTTGACCATGTAGGAGGTCAGTCCCTCGAGGGCTTCAGTGTGGAACTGCTCGCGCGGCACCGCGACCGCGTCCTCGTCGAGCTCGGTGCCGGTCGGCAGCGCCGTCTGGTCGCCGTAGACCGGGAAGGACGCCGCCTCGCGGGTCGCCAGCAGCGCGAGCGAAAGCACCGGCAGCACGAACAGTGCTGCGACACTGGCGGCCCAGGCCGTCGGCCATCGCCTTTGCGTCGTCATTGGCCGGCTCCTGTGAAGGTGGGACCGCCTTCGAGCGTCGGGGTCTCGAGGCCAAGCTTGAGTGCTGCGGCAGAGAGCGTCAGCACCAGCCTCTCGCTCGCCTTCTGCAACTGCTCGGGATCGATGCTGCGCAAATCCTTGGCGGCGAGCAGCGCCTTGAGCCTGCTGATCTCGCCGCGCACCTGCGCGTCGAGCTTCGCATCGGCTGCCGCGAGCGCTGATGCGAACAGCATGCCGTATGCGACTTCGATGCCGTCGGCGTTGTTGCGCATGTCGTCGAGCGAGGTGCCGCTGAGCCGCGACTCGCCGCCGTCGACCTTGCTGTCGCCGATCTCGTAGGCGAGGCGCGCAAGCCCGTTGAGCAGGCCCTGACGCGTCAGCGGCATCTCGTGGACCTGCTTGTCCGCCGCGGTGAGATCGCGGACCAGGCCGTCCGTCGCATCGCCGACGTCGGTGCGGCCGGCGCCAAACAGCTTGGCCTCGATGCCGTGAAAGCCCGAGCTGGCGCCGGGCCAGGCGTCGATCGCATCGTCGAGATCGGGAATGAAGGCGCTGGTGAAGACCTCGGAGCGCTCCCAGCCGACCCGCGCGTCGATCCAGGCCTGCTTGGCACCGGGGATATCGTTGGCAGCGAGCCGCTCGCGCAGGGCCTTGGCGCCCTCCAAGGCCCGGCCCATGTCGGTGATCATGACACTGCGGTAACGCTCGACCGCCTCATCGGCCGATGCCGGCAGCGCAGAGGCTGCGGCTACGAGCGCGAGGCAAAGCACGGTGCGGCCGCCGAACACGCACGCATCGCGTATCAATTTACCGGGACACCGCAAATCCGCGCTCGGCAGGCTGCCGCTCGATACAGGACTCAACGCAAACTCCGTGGATTGCTTAACGCGAAGTAACCGGGCTAGCGTGAACACGTAAACCCTTCTCATCAGTTCGATGACGATTGGATAACAGTCCCCGGACAACATCGACTCAACTCGCCTTTAACCGCCTCTGAGTAGGTTTGCCCCTGGGTCCGGCGCCCACGCCGGCCCCTTGCAGGAATGCGCCATCGTTTCGGCTCGCCTGCACGAGGCGCCGCGAATGCGCCGACCCAGGATCCGACCGTGCGATCGAGCGAAGGCGTCTATTTTTCCAAGCTCGACCACGTCCGTGGCCTCGCCGCGTATCTCGTCTTCGTCTGGCATTTCCACCATCTGACGCGGCCCGACCTCTACGAGAAAACCGCTCCGGCCCCATTTCCCTTGGCCCTCCTCCACGAGAGCCATACCGGCGTCGCGCTGTTCATGACGCTGAGCGGCTTCCTGTTCGCGAAGATCGTCGGCGGCCGCGAGCTCCATGTCGCGCCATTCTGGTTCAACCGGATGCTGCGGCTCGCGCCGCTGCTGATCGTTTCGTTCGGTCTGGCTGCACTCTGCGCGAAGTGGCTCGGCAGCGCGCCGGTGACCTGGAACTTGCTGGTGTCGGGATTGGTCCTGCCGACCTGGCCGCAGGGCGCCTGGTCGATCGCAGTCGAGCTGCACTTCTACCTGTTGCTCCCGTTCCTGCTGCTGCTGGCGCGCCGGATCTCGCCCATCGCGCTGCTCGGCACAGTCGTCTGCACCATCGGCCTGCGCACCATGCTGTGGCTGCACTTCGGTGAGGTCCACGTCTGGTCGTACTGGACCATTGTCGGCCGCTTCGACCAATTTGCCTTCGGCATGTTCTTCGCGCTGATGCCGTTCGGGGCGCGGCAGCGCGCCTGGATCGCGGCGCTGTGCGGCATCGCCTTCCTCGTGTTCTGGCAGTGGTTCGATGCGGCCGGCGGCTATTATGATCTCCAGGGTCAGAAGGCACATTCTCCCGTCTGGATCATCGTGCCGACCTGCGAAGGTCTCGCCTACGGCGCGCTCATTGCCTGGTATTCGGGAAGCGCCATCCAATTGCCGAAGGCGCTCGACGCCGCGCTGGCGCGCATCGGCACCTGGTCCTATTCGATCTACCTCCTGCACTTCTACTTCTGGATCGTCCTCCGCAGGCTCACGATCGGCACGCTGCCGGATCTGTCCTTCGTGCCTTCGCTTCTGCTCGCGACCGCCTGCTTCGTGGCCTTCCTGCCGGTGGCGGCCGCCTCGTTCCACTTCTTCGAGACCTATTTCCTCGGCTTCCGCGTGCCCTACCTGTCGGCGCGCGATGCAATGCCCGACACCGCGTCCCAAGCCGTCTCGGCCGGCCGAGCGACCTAAGTCTAATCCACCCGCAGGCCGAGCTTGTGGATCAGCGGGCCCCACTTCGCCTGGTCGCGCGCGATGTCGGCGGCGAACTCCTCGGATGAAGTCGCGAGTGGCTCCCCGCCCTGGGCTGCGATCAGGGCCCGCTCGGCATCGGAGACGGCCATCGCCTGCAGCTCCTTGTTGATGCGATCGACGACCGGGCGCGGCGTCCCGGCCGGAGCGAGGAGCCCATAGCGCACCGCGGCCTCGAAGCCCGGCAGCCCCGATTCTTCGGCGGTCGGCACGTCGGGCAAGAGGCCCGAGCGCTTGGGCGCAGCCACCGCGAGCACGCGCAACAGGCCCGACTGGATGTTGCCGAGCGCCGGCCCCAGGGTGTTGAACGCCACCGCGATATGGTTACCGAGAAGGTCGTTGGTGAGCGGCCCGGTGCCCTTGTAGGTGACGATCGTCATGTCGGCACCGATCATGCTCTTGAACAGCTCGGCCGCCAGATAGTTCTCCGTTCCCGGCGGCGGGGTGCCCGCCTCGAGCCGCCCCGAACGCTTGGCGAGCACGATCATCTCGCCCAGCGTCTTCGCCGGAAACGACGGATGCGCCATCACGGCGATCGGTGTCGAGGCCATGAAGCCGATGGGGATGAAATCCTTCAGCGGGTCATAGCCGGGATTGGCATAGAGGATGGGATTGATCGACGTGGTCCCGCTGGTGCTCATCACCAGCGTGTAGCCGTCGGGCGCAGCCTTGACCGCGGCCCGCGTGCCGATCACGCCGGCGGCGCCCCCGCGGTTGTCGATAATGACCTGCTGACCGAGCGCGCGGCTCAGATGCCCGGCAGTGATTCGCGCCATCGCGTCCACGCCGCCGCCGGCCGGAAACGGCACCACCATCGTGATCATGCGCAAGGGATAGCCTTGTGCCCAGGCGCCGCTGACCGCCACGCCGACGAACGCCGAGACGCCCGCGATCATGAGCGCGCAAGACGCCACGACCGCGGTGACAATTGGGTTTCGCATGGACTCCTCCCGTGCGCACTTCGAGGCGCTTGGAAGGAAGTCTACCTCACTTCGGCGCGCGGGATGCGTCGATCGGCGCCCTGCTCCGCATTGCTGTCATCGCCATGTCACGGGCGCCCGGTACGCGCGATCAATCAACCGCGGCCCCGGCGCAGCGCGGAAGAGCGTACGGAGAGCAAATCATGACAGACACGCGGATTGAACTGGACAAAGAGACGGTCGCAAAGGCCTATGCGCGCTGGGCGCCGGTCTATGACCTGGTTTTTGGTCCGGTGTTCGAGCGCGGCCGGCAGGCCGCCATCGTCGCCGCCGAACGGATCGGCGGTCGCATTCTCGAGGTCGGGGTCGGCACCGGCATATCACTGCCGGATTATGCCCCCATTAACCGCATCGTCGGCGTCGACCTGTCGGAGCCGATGCTGCGCAAGGCCCAGGAGCGCGTGGTCGAGTTCGGCCTGCGCAATGTCGAGGGCCTGTCGGTGATGGACGCCGAGCATCTCAGCTTCCCCGACAATTCGTTCGATGTCGTGGTCGCCCAGTACGTCGTGAGCACGGTGCCGAACCCGGAGGCGACGCTCGACGAGTTCGCGCGCGTGCTCAAGCCGGGCGGCGAGATCATCCTGGTCAGCCGGGTCGGCGCCGAGGCCGGCCTGCGCAAGACCATCGAGCATTGGTTCCAGCCGATCGTGCGCAAGCTCGGCTGGCGGACCGAGTTCCCGTGGGCGCGCTTCGCGCAATGGGCCGCCGCGCGTCCGGGCGTGCACCTGATCGAGCGCCGGGCCATGCCCCCGCTCGGCCACTTCTCGCTCGTGCGCTTCGGCAAGACGGCCGCCGCCGAGGAGCCGCTCCCGAATCGCATCGAGGCCCGTGCCGGTCGTTGAGTCGCGGTCGCGACGCTGACGCCACGGCACTGCGTCGCAAATCTGTTGAAATTCCAAAGACGGCAAAAATCCGCGCCAAATGCGCGCTTCTGTCCGCACCACTGGTTCGTTCACAGTGCTGGTCCGCGCGGGTTCTTCGACCTGTCACAAAACTCGTGTTCAACGATCGTCGCAGACGAGAGGTAACATCGATGGCTGGCTTTCTTGAAGCACTCAGAGTGCAGCGGTGGGATGATCATCGCTATTATCACCACAGCCGGATCAATCAGGCCCTGCATCTGGTGAGCGCGCTGAGCTTCGTCACGGCTTACATTCTCATCTTCACCGACCCGGTGGCGGCCGCGCTGCTCGGCTGGCTGGTGGCGATGACGAGCCGGCAGATCGGGCACTTCTTCTTCGAGCCCAAAGACTACGACGAAGTGAACCAGGCCACGCACGAGTACAAGGAAGAGATCAAGGTCGGCTACAATCTTCAGCGCAAGGTCGTGCTGATGTCGATCTGGGCGCTGTCCCCCCTGCCGCTCTATTTCGATCCCACGCTGTTCGGCATCTTCGAGCCGCACGCCGGCGCCGGCGAGTTCCTGCGCCATGTCGCAATCATCTGGCTCGCGATTGGCCTGGGCGGCCTCGTGTTCCGGACCGTCCAGCTCTTCTTCGTCAAGGATATACAGACCGGCCTCGTCTGGGCGACCAAGATCCTCACCGACCCCTTTCACGACATCAAGCTCTATCACAAGGCGCCGCTCCACCTGCTGCGCGGCGAGCTCCTCGATACCGACGGGCTCGACGACGAGGAGATGGCGCACGAGAAGCCGCACTGATCGTGCGACGCCTCTGAGCTGATCTCGCGTGTGTTCAGATTGGAAGCTAGAGCGAATGAACCTCGCTCTAGCTTTTTCCATGTCCAGGCAGGAAGCGGTGTGCAAGCAGCTCCCGCAGGATCCGGCGCTTGATGGTCTTGTTCGTGGCCGCCGGGTCGTGCCACCACCAGCCGTCGGCCTGCATCGCCTTGGCGGCGGCCACGAAGCGATCCGCCACCGCTTCGAAGTCGGCTTCGGTGTAGTTCAGGCTGAAGATCAGACGGCCGGTGCCGATCCAGCTCAGCGCCAAGCCCTCCGCCCGCAGATAGTATTGCAGCATCCAGTTGTAGCGCGACGGCTGCGTGTAGCTCACGGTCCAGACCGACGACATGTTCGCGACCTCGACCGGCAGCCCCTCCGCGCGCAAACGGCCGTTGAGCCGTTCGGCCCGCGCGTTCCAGACCGCGTCGAGATCGACGTAATGCGCGCGCGCCTGCGGCGTCTCGAGAAACGCCAGGAACTCGTGCATCGCCGCCATCACGTAGGGATGGGAATTGAAGGTGCCGCGGGCGAAGCAGACGTCGGCAGGTCGATCGTCCCTGAAGCGCTTCATCAGCTCCTTGCGCCCGCACACGACCCCGATCGGCAGCCCGCCGCCGAGCGTCTTGCCATAGGTGACGATATCGGCGCGGACTCCGAAATATTCCTGCGCGCCGCCGGGAGCCAGGCGGAAGCCGAGAAAGACCTCGTCGAAGATCAGGACGATGCCGCGCTCGCTGCAGACCTGGCGCAGCTGCTTGAGCCAATCGGTGTAGGCGGCTCGGTCGAAATGGGCCTTCCGCGCGCTGTCGACGAGGCCCGAGTCGCCCGGCGCATTGGCGTTGGGGTGCAGCCCCTGCAATGGATTGACCAGCACGCAGGCGATGTCGCTGCGACGGCGCAACACCCGCAACGTCTCCTCGGCCATGTCCCTCAAGGTGTAGGTCTCGTGCGCGGGCACCGGATTGCCGACGCCCGGCTGCACATCGCCCCACCAGCCGTGATAGGAGCCGCAGAACCGCACCAGATGCGAGCGGCGGGTGTGATAGCGCGCCAGCCGCACGGCCTGCATCACCGCCTCGGTGCCCGACATGTGGAACGACACCTCGTCGTGCCCCGAGATCTCGCGCAGCCGTTTCACGTTGTAGGCGATGACCGGGTGGTAAGGCCCGAGCACCGGACCGAGCTCGCGCACGCGCGCCTGCCCGCGCTCCATGCAGCCTTTGTAGAAGTCGTAGCCGAAGACGTTGACGCCGTAGGAGCCGGTGAGGTCGTAGCTGACATTGCCGTCGAGATCCGTGACCGTCACGCCGGACGACGATTGCACGAACGCGCCGGCGCTGAGATGCCGGCGCACGATGCGACTGAACTGGAACGGCACCCGATAGGCGTCGGTGAATTGCAGGTCCGAGATGCTGTCGGCGACCTCGGCGGTGAGCTGCGTGGTCTTGGCGAATCGCACCCGGTAGAGCTCGGCGAGCCGGTCGAAGCCGGCGCGGCGGCAGGCCGCGACCTCCGCCGGCGCGTCGTCGCAACAGAAGAACCGCGCCTCGTCGTATTCGTAGGCGGGGATCAGCGACGCCAGACGCCGCGCCATCCGGGCATGCCCGGTGACCGAGGGGTGCTTCGCCTTCGAAAGCTCGAGGCGCGTCTTCAATTTCACCAGCGACGCCGTCAACACGGTGGCGCCGGCTGCGTACAAGCCCAAGGCTGTTTGACCGAGTTCCATCGATTCGCGTTCTAGCTGAACGAGTTAACGCCTACATGACGGTCCGCTCCGAGATCATGCGAATGTTGCAGCAGGAAGACATCAACTTCCTGCTGACCAACCGTATCCCCCGACGCCTGGTGACCCGGTTCATGGGCTGGTTCAGCCGGATCGAGCAGCCGCTGGTGCGGGACGTCTCCATTGCCACCTGGCGGTTCTTCTCGGACCTCGACTTGAGCGAGGCCAAGACGACTCGGTTCCGCAGCATGCACGACTGCTTCATCCGCGAGCTCAAGGACGGCGCCCGGCCGGTCGACCAGGATCCCGCCGTGCTGGTGAGCCCGTGCGATGCGATCGTCGGCGCCTGCGGCACGATCGCCGGCACCGAGCTCTACCAGGTCAAGGGCTTCCCCTACACCTTGCAGGACCTCGCGGGAGGCCAGAGCCTCGCCGACACGTATCGCAATGGCCGCTTCGTCACGCTGCGGCTGACCTCCAGCATGTATCACCGCTTCCACGCGCCGCACGACTGCCGCGTCGAGCAGGTGACCTACATTTCCGGCGATACCTGGAACGTCAACCCGATCGCGCTCAAACGGGTCGAGAAGCTGTTCTGCAAGAACGAACGTGCCCTCGTGCGCACCAGGCTCGCGGTCGGCGCGCACGTCGTGACGCTGGTGCCAGTGGCCGCCGTGCTGGTGGCCAGCATCCGGTTGAACTTCCTCAACGTTGTGTTCGACCGGGACCGGCCGGGGGCGACGACCTACCCCTGCGATGCCTCGTTCCGAAAGGGTGAGGAAATGGGCTGGTTCGAGCATGGCTCGACCATCATCGTGTTCGCGCCCGACGGCTTCGCGCTGTGCGAGGGCGTCCAGGAAGGAACCAACATCCGGACGGGACAGCCGCTGCTGCGGCTGCCGTGATGCAGGTGCGCGCGCTGGTCGCAGCTT
>Ga0153954_1001742_pt1 | contig 10679 bp, 10 predicted proteins | sample TSFL038MetaG_FD_102277 | JGI IMG/M metagenome (GOLD analysis project Ga0153954, IMG submission 102277) | Attine ant fungus gardens microbial communities from Florida, USA - TSFL038 MetaG | ecosystem: Host-associated > Fungi > Mycelium > Unclassified | place: USA: Florida, Wekiwa Springs State... | reverse complement strand
GTACCAATGTGGTCAGCCCTGTGCCAGTCTTCTCACCTATTCAGACGGCTCCTGTCGTCACGCCAGTTATCACACCTTAAACGCAGAGTCGCAGAGTCGCAATGACGCAGAGAATTTAGCCTAAACAAAACAGAGTATAAAATCCCTTTGCGTCTCCGCGCCCCTGCGCCCCTGCGTTAAAAAATGGAAGACCTAAAAGAAAATTACTCTAGGCAGAGTTCTAACGCTTTTTCCCATGCGGGCAACCGAATCCCGAAATCATTGCCGATCTTCTCATTGGAAAGCACAGAATTAGGAGGTCTGATCACCTTGGAAGGGTACTGCGAGGAAGGGATCGGATGAATACTCGCAGACTTACCCAGCTTTTCAAAAATGGCTTTAGCAAAGCCGTACCAGGTGGTTCTGCCAGAACAGGAAAGGTGGTACACCCCCGAGTAGGGGATATTCTGCACTAAAATCTGCGCGGTGGCTTCTGCGATCAGCCTGCTCCAAGTGGGAGAACCAAATTGGTCATCCACAACTTTTAACTCTTTATTTTGTTCTAGCAGTTGCAGCATGGTGTTGAGGAAGTTTTTGCCCCGTCGCCCATAAACCCAGCTAGTGCGCAAAATCAGGTACTTTTCCCCTGCGCTTTGCACCGCTTCTTCCCCAGCTAATTTGCTCCTTCCATAATCGTTCAAGGGGATGGGATGGTCTTCTTCATCGTACGAATCGCCCTTATTTCCATCAAAAATGTAGTCGGTCGAATAATGGACCAGCAAAGCATCAAGCCTGCGCGCTTCTTCTGCAAGGATTCCAGGCGCTGTTCCGTTCACTTGAAAGGCCGAATCCCGCTCCGTTTGCGCCCGTTCGACAGCAGTATAGGCTGCTGCATTGACTATATGGGTGGGGCGCAACTGGCGGATGTAAGTGCGAAGTGCATCGATTTGATTCAGGTCAAATTCTTTGCGGCTATACGCGACCACTTGCCCCAAAGGAGCTAAAGTGCGCTGTAATTCCCAGCCAATTTGTCCATCTTTACCAAGCAATAAAATTTTGATCATCACGTATAATAAGGAAGGGTGTTAAAAGGTTTTCCATGGGCATCTTTAAAGGACATGATCGGTTCAAAATCGAAGGGCCAACGGATCCCTACTTGAGAATCATTCCACTTTAGGCAATGCTCAGAAACGGAATCGTAATATTCAGTCGTCTTATAAAGAAAATCGGCTGTATCGGAAAGAACAATAAATCCATGGGCAAAACCAGGAGGGATCCACACCAACTGTTCCTTTTCAGCGATCAAGTGCAGTCCAGTCCAGTGCCCAAAAGTATGCGAGGAGCGGCGCATATCGACGGCGACATCATATACGGCTCCTGTAACGACGCGAACGAGCTTGCCTTGCGGCTTAGGGAGCTGATAGTGAAGTCCTCTCAGGACTCCGCGGCGGGAGCGTGAATGATTGTCTTGTACAAAGGGATCCTTGATCCCGGTCACCTCGGCCAACACTTTGCGGTTGTAACTTTCGAAAAAAAAGCCGCGCGCATCGCTAAACACTTTCGGTTCTAGCAGAAGTACATCTGTATTGGTTGTAATCACCTTTAAAAGGTCATTCATACTGGCTAGCCATCCAAAGGCGGTAATCGCCGCTGAGCACATTTTCCACCCAGGCGAAATTTCTTAAATACCATTGCACCGTGTTCCGTAAATGTTCTTCAAAGTTTCCTGTAGGCGTCCATCCCAATTCTTTTTTGATTTTAGATGAGTCCAAGGAGTACTTGCGATCATGTCCAGGACGATCGGCCACATGCTGAATCAGTTGTTTATAGGGTCGGCTGGGAGATGAGGGCAAAAGCTCATCCAAAAGGGTGCAGATGAGATTCACGAGCGTTAGGTTATCCAGTTCGTTATCACTGCCGATATTATAGCTGCTTCCTGGAACCCCATTTTCAAGGATTAGGTTCAAAGCCTTGCAATGATCTTCAACATAGAGCCAGTTGCGCATCTGCTTCCCATCCCCGTAAATAGGGAGTGGTTTGGATTGGAGCGCCTGCACAACCATGAGAGGAATCAATTTTTCGGGAAATTGATAAGGGCCGAAGTTATTGGAGCAATAGGTTGTGATGACCGGAAGGTTAAAGGTGGCGTGATAGGCTCTTGCAAGGTGGTTAAAGGCAGCTTTGGAGGCGGAATAAGGGCTATTAGGGCGGTAGGGGCTTTCTTCAACGGTAGGTGCATCGTTTTTCTCTAACGAACCAAATACTTCATCCGTTGAAATATTCAGAAAGCGGAACGATTGCTTTTCCGCCTGATCTAACTCTTTCCAATACCCTAAAATCTCTTCCAGCAAATGGTAGCTGGCAATGACGTTGGTATTCACAAACGATTCTGGAGTTTTGATGGAGCGATCTACATGGGTTTCTGCCGCAAAATGCAGGATGGCGCGCGGTTTTGTTTTATGCAAAAGGGCGCGCACTTTATCGCGGTCCCCGACATCCCCGTGAATAAAAGTGTACCGAGGGTCTTCAGCAATGTCTTTTAAATTGTTGAGATTTCCCGAATAGGTTAAGGCATCGAGGTTGATTAAATGGCTCTCTTGAGTATTTAACCAATGGTGGACAAAGTTGGAACCGATAAAACCGGCGCCGCCTGTAATCAAAATGGGGTTGGAATGAGATCTAGAAGTTGGCATAGTCAATTTCCGCTTCAGCGCCTTGTGGGTAGTGGATGGCGGTATAATTGGCAAATTGGGCCAGTTCCTTCCGGTAGGTCAACTGCACGCTACCTACTCCTCCATGCCGGTTTTTGGCGACAATCAATTCTGCCATCCCGGGCTTATCGTTGGGGTCGTAATATTCCCGCCTTAAGAGAAACATCACGATATCGCTATCTTGCTCAATGCTGCCGCTTTCGCGTAAATCGCTCATCATGGGGCGGTGGCCCGGGCGTTCTTCAACCTTTCTAGAGAGCTGTGACAGACATAAAATGGGGATATTCAATTCCCGCGCCAAGTTCTTCAACATCCGCGAAATTTCGGAAATTTCGTTTTGCCGGTTTTCTTGACCGCGGTTAGTTCCCGAGCCAGAGATCAGTTGAAGGTAGTCTACCACTAAAAAAGCGACCTGATGAATCTCTTTCATACGGCGCGCCCGGGCACGCAAATCGGTGATTTTTAAACCAGGCTGATCGTCAATGATCATAGTGTGCCTTTCCATCCGTTTGACCGATTCGACGATCCGGTGAAACTCCGCTGTGCTTAAGGAGCCCGTTTTAATCTTATCCGATTCGACTTCTGCTTGGGAGCATACCATCCGGTGGACGAGCTGCTCGGCGCTCATCTCTAAGGAGAAGACACCAACGGGTAAGTCTTGTTTGAAGCAAATGCTCTCGGCAATATTGATTGCGAGGGCTGTTTTTCCCATGGCAGGGCGGGCAGCCAAGATCATTAAGTTGGAGTTATTGAACCCATTGAGCATCTTGTCGAGGTCTTTCAAATTGGTGGGCAACCCGGTGATCCCCGAATCTTGCGGCCCACGCTGCTGATAACGCTCCTGGCGCGCTTCCAATTCCTTCAAGAAATCGACTTTCGATTCCGATTTATGCCCCGACAAGACTTCGCTTAGAAGCTTTCCAGAAGAAGGGTTGGCCGATTGGCTGATTTGGAAAAAAAGGGCCTGCGCTTCATCTAAAGTATCTAACACATTGTCAGGCTGATCAAGGGCCTTTTTTTCAACCACTTGAGCAGCGTTGATCATTGAGCGCAAAATCGCCTTGTCTTTGACTACCTGTACATATTCTTCGATGTAAGCAGAAGTGCCGGCGTACTGTGCCAAAGTGGTGACGTAGGCGGCTCCTCCAACAGTTTTAAGTTTATCGATCCGGCGCAATTCTTCGCAGATGAGGTGGACGTCTGCGGGGCGGTCATTTAAATAGGCTGATTTTAAAGAATGGAAGATGAGTTTATGTTCGACATAATAAAAATCGGCTTCGTTTAAGCCATCTGAACCGATATTTAAAGCGTTGATGCTAGTCAGCATGCAGCCGAGTACCATCATCTCCGCTTCTTTGGAATTGGGAGCTACCTTGACTTTGTCTTCCATGGGAACCTGATCAAATCCTTGATCGTAATGGGGAGCGCAGGTAATATGCAATATGAAAAAGTGCTTCGAATCAAGGTTCGAAGAGAATAGGGAAACGGGTGTAAATCCCGTGCGGTGTGCGCCGCTGTAACGAGTGACGATAACTTAAATTTTGACCACTGTCCGAATAGGATGGGAAGGCTCAAGTTAGAGGATGACCTCGAAGTCAGAAGACCTGCTTTTTCTACTTCCTTGAAAGGTATAGGAGGTAAAAAAATCATTGAACAATCCCCCACTTTAAGTGAGGGGTGTTCATAAACTGTTTCGATACAAAGCAGGATTCTTATGCAATGCGGTGCTGCACTTACCCCTTTTTTCCCCTTTTTTTCCGTTGCCGTTCCTCCTTCCACACCAGTCCAAACTGAATCGGAATCTGTTGTCAGTCTGGATGTAAAGATTGTTCCTGAGTGGGATGCTTATGAATTTCATTTAAAAGATCCCAATGAAAGATCGGAATGGATCAAACGCGTTGCTAAAATTCCTAAACCTCTTCCCCCGATTAAACCTTTCATAGCTCCACAGGAAAACCTTGCAGCCAATTTTTTTCCTGAGCTAGGACGCCTTTTCTATCGGGGACTCACTTTTGATAGGAGCAAGCCAGCGACTTCTCTTTATGAAACCCATTGCATCATTCAGGTCTACATCTGCCTATTCAATTTAGTGGCTTTAGCCTTCAAGGCGATCCGACAACAAAGTTATGTATTAAATACAATTGGGATTATAGCAGGGGTTTCCTTTGTGTGGCATTGTTTTAAAGCGGGGCGATCACCTGAGAGGATCGATTTTTGCAAGCGTTTGCAAGGGGATAACCTTCCAGTGCCCCTTTGGGATTACAGTGTGCTTAAAGAATCCAAATTAGTGATTGCCCATGGCCCTTTTGGAGTGGGTAAATCGGCTTGGATCCAAGGGATTGCCGGAGCATTCAAAGGGAAAAAAGTTTTTCTAGTCGAAAGTGAAATGATGGGGGCTGGTAAGACGCCTGGCGCACCCAGCACAGCTGAAAAATTGGCGCATATCCTAAAAGAAGCGCAAAAAGACCCAGCACATATCGTGATCGTTTGGGATGAGGTTGGCGATGCGTGGGTAGGTCCCGATATGACCAAATTGGATGTGGAGCGTTTCGAAGGTCCTATCTCGACTTTGAAAAATATTCCTGGACTCACATTCATTGGCGTTTTGCGCACTGAGCAGTGGGATAAAATTTGCGAGAAGGATGGTTCGTTTAAAAGCCGATGTACTGAGATTGTTTTCAACAAACCAGAGAACGATGCTCTCTTGAGAGTTTTAAGAGGGATTGTGGCTAATGAAGCCCCCCACATCGGTGTTTCAGAGGCAGCTTTGGATGCCATCATTGTCCATACCAATAAAAAAATTAAAGGGAAGGGGGGGCAGCCTCGGCAAGCTGTTGACTTTCTCCGCAAAATGATTGCCAATATCACCTCAAATCAAAGCAACTTGTTAAAACCGCAAACCTTGATTGATGCTAAACATAAACTAAAGGCTTTACAAAAAGATGATGGCCTCGACGACACAGTGCTGAATGATCCTCAAAGCACTGCTTATGTCCAAAATAAAAAAGAATATGCTGCGGCCGAGGAAGTTTATCGCCAAGAAAAAATTGCTTTTAAAAAACAGCAGGGCGACGCGGCACGATTTTTTGAACTCAAAAAACAGCATTTCGCGAAGTTGGAAGAGCGCAATGCCTTGGCTCGAAAATGGGTCGTTGCTGTGACTACAGAGGACCGCTGCCTTTTGGAAAAGAAAATTGATTATATTCATTACGTAGAAAAGAAGCAGCTTGAGAACAAAATGAACCTCCTCAAAAAATCGCTTGCTGGTTTAGAGGTGCAAATCGATGTAGAAACGGTCGCTCGACGTGCTAAAGATCCCAGCTTGATTGGGAGAAGGTTAGGTAATAAATAGCATTGCAAAAATGATGCTCAACCGGTAGTATAATTGCTTATTCTTGTGCGGAAAGATGGCTGAGTGGCCGAAAGCGCGTCCCTGCTAAGGACGTATACCCCTAAAGGGTATCGAGGGTTCAAATCCCTCTCTTTCCGTTTCTTTCAATATACCCTCGATACATCCGTGAACGTAACCGTAATCGTGCCCGTGAGCGTGCCCGTGCCGGTGCCCGACTGAGGCTAACCGTTCACTTGCACGTTTCCCTAGATAACATAAGATCGGGCAGGGGCACGGGCACGCACGCGGGCACGAAGTAGAGTTTGACTTTTGCAATTGTCTCAATCTGTCAGCTCAAGAATTTATTTTTTAAACACCAGACTAGCCACATACACCACCCCTGCCAGTAGCGCAATGGTTGCTCCGCTTGGCCAGTCAAAGTGATACGCTACACCAGATCCGGCCATGCAGAGCAAGCAGCTTAAACACACAGCGCCCATCATGATCCGCGAAAGGCGACTCGTAAACAGATTGGCAATAGCGGCGGGGATCGTCAACATCGCCATCACAAGCAAGATCCCAACTACCTGAATCAATAAAACGATCGATACGGCTGTGAGAACGAGGAGCAGCAAATAAAGCGCATTCACAGCCACACCCTGAAGACGTGCCTGTTCCTCATCGAAACACAAAGCCAAAAAACGTTTATGTAGGAGCATGACAATTCCTAGAATCGCTACATCCAAGCTAAAGAGCAGGAGGAGGTCAGTTGGCGTTACCCACAAAATATTCCCCACCAAAAAATTGGTGAGCTCAACATTAAAGCCGGGAGTTTGCGAAATAAAAAGTACGCCGAGTGCCATCCCGATCGACCAGACGGCTGCAATGACCGAATCCTCTCTCTGCCTATAGTAGAGATGGATCCACCCAATGATCAGTGCAGACAAAACCGCGGCGACAAGGGCTCCATAAAGGGGGTCTGCCCAGCTATATCCTTGCGCGCGGTCGAGCCAAAGGCAGATCCCGATCCCGCTCAACACGGCGTGGGAGATGCTCCCACTAATAAAGCCAATCCGCTTGACCACCACATAGCTGCCGATAATCCCGCTCACGATCGATGCAGCAAGACCTGCAATCAAGGCTGATAAGAGCAAAGGATTGGTTTGCAGCGCGTCTAAGAAATTCATGAGCCTATCCGTAAAGTAGTTTAGAATGAATTTTTATTAATTTTTGAGCGAATTTTGAACAACAAATCGAAGGCAATCTTAGACCAGCTTGTCGAGATTTGGCGTTCAAAAAGCGCCAAAAAGAAATGAAAAGGCAACTAAAATAATTTGCGGATAGGCTCACAGTTTGTCCCGCTGAATCGGTAGAGGGGAGTGATAAAGACCGAGAGCGAAGTGCTCGCACACTTGTTGGGGGTACATGGAAACGACTTCGCGCTGAACCAGCAAAACGCGATCGACGAGATCAACAGCTGCGCGCAGATCGTGAGTGACCATGACGACCGACATTTTTTCGCGTAAAGCTTGCAGAATTTGGTAGATATCCTTTTCTGCTTGAGGATCGACGCTGGCGGTGGGTTCATCCAATAAAAGCAGCTGAGGTTCAGAGACAAGCGCCCTAGCGATCAGGGCGCGTTGCGCTTGCCCTCCAGACAGGGTTCCAAAAGGGCGTGCTTGCAGATCGGAGAGGCCCACTTTTGCTAAGGCTTTAGCGACAGCTTCCTCATCGGCTTGACTGTAGACCCCATACCAAGGAAGGCGGGAGAGGCGCCCGGTAAGCACAAGTTCTTTGACCGAGATGGGAAATTGCCTATCGAAGCGCAGTCCTTGAGGCACATACGCAAGTTTAAAGCGTGCTTCAACGGGCGATTCTCCAAAAACATGGATAGAGCCTGCCGTGGGCTTAATAAAGCCCAAAATCAATTTGAGGAGGGTTGTCTTGCCCCCTCCGTTGGGGCCAATGATTCCTAAAAATTCCCCCGGCTTCATTTGAAAAGTGACGTCTCGCAAAACGGGATCGTCACCATAGTGAAAATAGAGGTGGTTTAAATCGATGACACTCTGTTCTTTCATGAACCGCCATTGGCTAGCGCAATTTGATGGGCGATTGTGCGCATGCTTTCAAAATATTTTTCCGCATAAGGGTCCAGGTCAACCGTTTTTCCCTTTAAGATCTCAGCGATCAACTTGGCGCCTTTGTTGCTATACTGGACCTGGGTGAAAATGGTCTTGATGTTGTGCGCACGCGCCAGTTCTAACACGTGGGTAAGTTGACGAGGGGTTGGATCTTTGCCTTCAAATTCGATCGAGAGCTGTTGCAAATGATAATCCCTTGCAAAATAGGCGTAGGCGGGGTGGGAAACAAGGATCCAGCGCTGTTTGAGGGGGGCTAACTCTTGAGTGATCTCTTGATCGAGTCGCTTAAACTCTTCGAGCAATTTTTCCAAATTACGGGCATAAAGCTCTTTATTTTCAGGATAGAGCTGCGACAATCCAAGGGCAATCGATTTGGCTTGGATGGCGGCCTGGCGTGGGCTTAACCAGACGTGCAAGTCGTTGCAGCTGGGATGGCAGCAGCACGAATGGGGTCCTGAAGCAATCAAGTCGACCCCTTCAAGAAGATTAAAAAAAACAATTTCAGGGTGGTGGCTTTTAATGGCCCGCCCTGCGCGCGTTTCAAACGTTTCACCAATCATAAACCAAGCGTCTGCTTTGCTCGCCGCTATAGTTTCTTTGGGGGTGGGTTCGTAAGTGTGGGAACTGGCTCCGGCAGGAACCATGAGGCCCACTTCCACGGTATTCCCGGCAATTTTTTCGACAAAATTTTTATAAGGGGCAACGCTGACCAGCACATAATGGGATTGCTCGGCGCACAAATAAGTGCTCAAAAATGTAGCTAGCAAGCAAAGAAACTTAAACATGACTCTCCAATTGTATTTTAAGAAATGATTATTGGACAGCGCTTTGCACGACGCTGCGCAGCTCATTTTTCTGCTGAGGATTTTTTAAATGCCCTTCTGCATCAAAAGCATTGTAGGCATCGGGAATGGAGAGTTGCTGTGGTAGAACAGTTCCTTTTCCACCAATATCATCGATGATTGAGCGGAGGTGGGCCAGGGCGCGGCTGCCACCCATGCCACTGGGTGAGGCACTGATAATAAGGACTTTTTTGTCTTTGAAAGCATCACGTGAAGGACCTTTATCCTCTTTGCGCGACATCCAATCAATGAAATTCTTTAAATTACCCGGGATGGAGGCGTTGTATTCGGGGGAGGAGATGATGATCACTTGGGCATCTTTTAACAAGGCGCGCAGTTGTTTGCCTTTCTCAGGCATCCCTTGGCTTTCTTCAAGATCGCCGTCATAGAGGGGAAGTGGATAATCTTTTAAGTCAACGAGGGTGACGGTTGCGCCCAATTCTTGAGCGATGGCAGCTGCTTCCCGGATCAATTTTTTGTTGACCGAGTCGGCTCTCAAGCTACCTGCCAGGGCGACCACTTTAATTTCGGCTGCTAAATCTGAATTGAAAACCATCAGCAAAGTCATTAGGGTTAGTAAAACTATACGCATAAATTATCCTGGGTTTAAATGCATTTATTTTATTGGAATAGTGATTTTTTTAACAAGGATCTTTTAATAGACTTAAGGTACCCATATAAGTCACTTTTGATCAGCAAAGAATTTTAGTATTGGATAGAATTCAATATATAAAGTTATTAATTTATATAATTAAATACAAATATATTTGCTTTTTAAATAAACATAGTATATAGTCATCTGTAAATTAATATGGAGGACTAATGGACCCATCTTCTGCCATTGATCGCTATACTGCTGCTGAGAGAGCTGTAAGTATAGCTGAAAAAAAACTAAGAGACGCTGAACAATATTGCAAACACTTTAATGAAGAAATTGACGCTCTAACTTCTCAGGTGAATCAAACAGCCGTCCTTATCATAAATAGACTTGTCGAGGCTGAACGAGAAGCCAAAATGGCTCTTGAAGACGCTGAAAAGAGCGTGAAGCCTCTAAAACATTTAAATAATCGCGAAACGATTGAAAAGCTGCGCCAAAAATTAGCTGAGGCTGAATCAGCGTTCCAGAAACCAGAGGTAAAAACCGTATTGAATTTCCCTGATGCGAAAAAATTATGTGATTTAAGAAAAGCACAAATTTCTTTTGAAAATGAGCGGGAAAAGAGACAAATGGCTTTCCTTAAAGCTAATCAGGAACTTTTAGCTGTTCTTTCTGAAAATAAATAATCGGAAGACCTTCCTTTAAGCCTAGGTTTTCCTATACGTGTGCACGATAGGAGTGCACTTTTTTCCACTTTTACTTGCCAATATCTTCCGAATCGAATATCCTATTCCTCTTTGGAAGAGTGTCCGAGTGGCTTAAGGAGCACGCTTGGAAAGCGTGTGTACGCTAACTACGTACCGTGGGTTCGAATCCCACCTCTTCCGAATGTTAATGAGGAAGAGAGCAGGCCAATAGTTTGGCCTGCGCGTGGCGATTCGAAGGGTTTTATTCTGTTTTCGCCAGAAAACAATAAAACCCCGGCCCGAAGGGGAATCCCACCTTCGAGATAAATCTTCACATTCTAGTAAAACCAAGCCTGCTATAGTTTGGCCTGCGCGTGGCGATTCGAAGGGT
>Ga0153954_1001741_pt1 | contig 10692 bp, 4 predicted proteins | sample TSFL038MetaG_FD_102277 | JGI IMG/M metagenome (GOLD analysis project Ga0153954, IMG submission 102277) | Attine ant fungus gardens microbial communities from Florida, USA - TSFL038 MetaG | ecosystem: Host-associated > Fungi > Mycelium > Unclassified | place: USA: Florida, Wekiwa Springs State... | reverse complement strand
GCTGATCGACACGATGGTGAAGGCGATCTCGCGCGAGCCCTTGAGCGCGGCGGTGAAAGGATCGTCCCCCTCCTCGATGTAGCGCGTGATGTTCTCCAGCATCACGATGGCATCGTCCACGACGAAGCCCACCGCGATCGTCAGCGCCATCAAGGACAGATTATCGAGGCTGTAGTCCGCGAACCACATCAAGGCACAGGCGCCCAGCAGCGCGAGCGGCACGGTCACGCTCGGTATGATCGTCGCCCACAGGCTGCGCAGGAAGATGAAGATCACCGCCACGACCAGCAGGATCGTGATGAACAGCGTGAATTGCACATCCTGCACGGCCGCGCGAATGGTCTGCGTGCGGTCGCTCAACGTGACGATCTTGATCGCCGGCGGGATGGTGGCCTGCAGGCGCGGCAGCTCGGCCTTGATCCTGTCGACGGTGTCGATGACGTTGGCGCCGGGCTGCTTGTAGACGATCAGCACGATCCCGGGCTTGCCGTCGGCCCAGGCGGCCTGGGTCGTGTCTTGCGGTCCGGTCACCGCCTGGCCGATGTCGCGCACGCGCACCGGACCGCCGCCGCGATAGCTGACGATGACGTCGTTCCAGTCCTTGGACTGCGGCAGCTGGTCGTTGGTGTAGATCGTGAACGACCGCGTGGGGCCCATGATGGTGCCCTTGGGATTGTCGACGGTCGTGACCGAGAGCGGCGTGCGCACGTCCTCGAGCGACAGCCCCTTGGCGACGAGCTTGGCCGGATCGAGCTGGATGCGGATGGCGGGCTTCTGCTGGCCGCCGATCGAGACCTGGGCCACGCCGGGGATCTGGCTGATCTGCGGCGCGAGCTTGGTCTCGACATTGTCGTCGACCTCGGTCAGCGGCAGCGTGTCCGAGGTGGCTCCCAGCAGCAGGACCGGCGAATCCGCGGGGTTCACTTTCCGGTAGGTCGGCGGCGTCGGCAGGTTCTTGGGCAGCTGGCCGCTGGCGGCGTTGATCGCGCCCTGCACGTCGTTCGCCGCGCCGTCGATGTTCCGGTCGAGATCGAACTGGATGGTGATGGCGGTCGAGCCGAGCACGCTCGTCGAGGTCATCTGCGAGACCCCGGGGATCTGCGCGAACTGAGTCTCGAGCGGTTGCGCCACCGCCGCGGCCATGGTTTCGGGGCTCGCGCCGGGCAGGCTTGCGCTCACCTGGATGGTCGGGAAGTCGACCTGCGGGAGCGGTGCGACCGGCAGCCTCGGATAGGCCACCATGCCCGCGAACAGGATCGCCACCATCAGCAGCGTGGTTGCGATCGGGTACCGAATGAACGGCGCCGAGATGCCGTCGCCCATGGTCAGGGCACCTTGGGCGCGGTGTCTGCGTCGGCGGCCGCGCTCGCCTCGCTCGGCTGCACCCGCGAGCCGTCCACGAGCCGGTATTGTCCGGCGACCACGACGCGCTGGCCCGGAGCCAGCCCCTTGGTGACGACCGAACTGCCGTCGCCGCTCTGGCTCACCTTGATGGGCTGGACGTGGGCTTTGTTGTCGTCGCCGACGACGAAGGCATAGAGACCGTCGGGCCCGCGCTGGACCGCTTCATCGGGGACCACCACCGCCTGTTTCAAGGTCTCCACCAGCAGCCGGGTCGCAACCGAAAGGCCGGGCCACAACGCATTGTCCTGGTTCTCGAACACCGCCTTCAGGCTGATGGTGCCGCTCGCCTGGTCGATCTCGTTGTTCGACCAGATGAGGCGCCCCTGGGCCAGCACCTTGAGGCCGTCGGAGCTCAGTGCCTTCACGGGGACGTTCCCAGCTTGAAGAGCCTTGTTGATTTCCACCACCTGCTCCTCCGGGGCCGTGAAGACCACGGTGATGGGCTGCAGCTGGACGATCGTGACGATGCCGCTGGCATCGGACGAGCGCACGATATTGCCCAGGTCGACCAGCCGGAAACCGGCCCTCCCCGTGATCGGCGCCTTGATGGTGGTGTAGCCGAGCTGGACCTGGGCGTTCTCGATCGCGGCCTGGTCGCCGGCGACCTGCGCGGTCAGCTGGTCGACCATGGCCTGCTGGGTATCGACCTGCTGTTTCGACGCGTAGTCCTTCAGGGCCAGGGTGCTGTAGCGCTCGAGGTTGAGCTTCGCGTTCTTGAGGTTGGCCTCGTCCTGGGCCTTCTTGGAGAGCGCCTGGTCGAGGGCGGCCTGGTAGGGGCGCGGATCGACCTGGACGAGAACGTCGCCCTCCTTGACCATGCGCCCCTGCTTGAATTCGACCTTGGTGATCTGCCCGTCGACCTGGCTGCGCACCGTGACGGTCTTGAGGGGCTGCACCGTGCCCAGCCCGTACAGGTAGACCGGGAAATCCGCCCGCTCGACGGCCGCCACCGTGACCGGGACGGGCGGGGGTGTGATTTGCCGCGTCCCCTGCCGATTGACCGCCGCGTCCGCCACTTCGGCCGCGCCGAAATAGCGCCAGCCGCCATAGCCCGCGGCGAGAACGGCCGCGAGGGCCACCCACAACGGCCATCTGAAGGGACGGTAAGACTCAGGAGCGGCCAAGCAACGCTCTCCTATTCATCGCGGCTTCATTGCAGCGCCCGATGCCGGCCTGACGCAGATGCCAGCCGACTCGCGCCCGTCTTGGGACAGCCCCCATACCCGGCCAATGAGGAGAATCTGCGATGGTTCCGCAGTGGGATACTCACACTTACTCGTGACGTTTGGTGAAGCGCCCAGCGGTCACTTTGACTCAAATTGGCCCCCCGCGCCCGGGCCGGAACCCCTTCGACCGGCCCACATGAGGCCGCCCGGCACGGAAGGTTCCGCTTTCCTGTCTCGACAAAGCGCCAACCTGTGACCGCGAGCACATCGGCAGGAACCGGCCTTCCCTACTGTCCCGATCACCCCAGGGCGATGGTCGCCCGCGCAAAGAGATCGGGACAGGAGCAAGCCATGTTGGACCGCCAGACGAGCATCACCCGCAACGCCAACCAGGACAACGAGGTCTTCACCCGGCTCGAGTCCAACGTCCGCTCCTACGCCCGCAGCTTTTCCGCCATCTTCACCTACGCACGCGGCACCGAGCTGCGCGACGTGCAGGGCCGCCGCTACCTCGACTTCCTCGCCGGCGCCGGCTCCCTCAACTACGGGCATAACAATCCCGTCTTCAAGGAAGCCCTCATCGACTACATCAGCCAGGACGGCATCACCCACAGCCTCGACCTCCACACCGTCGCCAAGGAGCGCTTCCTGGAGGCCATGCACGACATCATCCTGGCCCCGCGCGGGCTCGGCGATTACGTCATGCAGTTCACCGGCCCGACCGGCACCAACGCGGTCGAGGCGGCGCTGAAGCTCGCCCGCAAGGCCACCGGCCGCACCAACGTCATCTACTTCACCAACGGCTTCCACGGCGTCTCCATGGGCGCGCTGGCCGTCACCGGCAATTCCTACCTGCGCGCCGCCGCCGGCGTCCCGCTGCAGAACACCACCGCCATGCCCTTCGACGGCTATTTCGGCGAGGGCGTCGACACCATCGCGCACCTCGAGAAGGTGCTGAGCGATCCCTCGAGCGGCATGGAGACCCCGGCCGCGGTCATCCTCGAGACCGTGCAGGGCGAAGGCGGCCTCAACGTCGCCCGCATCGACTGGCTCAAGCGGCTGGAGGCGCTCTGCAACAAGCGCGGTATCGTGCTGATCGTCGACGACATCCAGGCGGGCGTCGGCCGCACCGGCACCTTCTTCAGCTTCGAGCCGGCCGGCATCAAGCCCGACATCATCACGCTGTCGAAGTCGCTCTCGGGCTACGGCCTGCCGCTCTCGCTGGTCGTGCTCAAGAAGTCGCTCGACGTGTGGAAGCCGGCCGAACACAACGGCACCTTCCGCGGCAACAACCACGCTTTCGTGACCGCCACCGCCGCGATCGAGCACTACTGGACGACCGATGCCTTCGCCAAGGACATCCAGGCCAAGGGCGAGTACCTGCGCAAGCGCCTGCAGGCGATGGTCGAGCGCTTCACCGGCGACCTCATCCAGGTGAAGGGCCGCGGCATGATGATCGGCGTCCTCTGCGCCGACCCCAAGCGCGCCGCCGCCGTCACCGCCCGCGCCTACCAGGACGGGCTGATCATCGAGCGCGCCGGCCCGGACGACGAGGTCATCAAGTGCATGATGCCGCTCACCACCACCTATGCCGAGCTCGACGAGGGCATGGACATCCTCGAGCGTGCCATGGAGGCCGAGTACGCGAAGCCCGCCATCGCGGCGTGACGGACGAAGAAGCCAGGCTTGCGGCTGATGCACCAAGGTGCATCAGCCGCGCTTCTTTTTCGCCCATCCACCGACCTCATGGTGAGGAGGCCGAGCGTAGCGAGGGCGTCTCGAACCATGGCCAAGAGCCGTTCTGCGGCCATCCTTCGAGACGTATCGCAGCTTGCGCTGCGATACCCTCAGGATGAGGTCTCTGCTTGTGGCGCTTTCAATACCCGTCGGCCTCGTCGAAAAGCGCTTCCAGCAGCGCGCTGTCGTCGTTCCAGATGCCGTTGGTCATGAGGATCACGCCTTCGTCCCTGGTGGGGTCGAACCACATATTGGCGCCGGCGCCGTTGTCGGCGCCGTCGTGTCCCCAGACCGTCCGTCCGGCGACGGATTGGCTCGTCCAGCCGAGGCCCTGCGCGGGGTCGAGCGGCGTCTGCCGACGGAGCATGTCCCGTACAGTGCTCGCCTTCAGGATCTGCCGGCCGTCGAGGCGGCCGCCCTGCATGTGGGCGAGCAGGTAGGTCGCCAGCTCCTTCACCGACGTGCGCAGCATGCCGTCCGGATAGTCCGGCTCGCCGTATTGGCCGTAAGGGACAAAGCCGGAGGCCCCCTTGTCGTAGGGCATCGCGAGCAGCGACCGGTCGATATCGGCGAGCCGCCAGGACGTCTTGTCCATGCCGAGCGGCGCGAAGATGCGCTCCTTGCAGTACTGGTCGAAGGGCGTGTCGCTGATCAGCTCCACCAGGTAGCCCACGAGCACCATGCCCATGTTCGAATATTCGCTCGCGGTGCCGGGCCGGTTCGGCTTGAAGTTCGCGGTCCGGTCGTAATAGGCGCCGCCGGGCGTGAGATAGCCCTCGGTGAGGTCGGCGAGCGAGATCGGCGAATCCGCGCCGCGGGTGACGAAGGCGCCAAGCGACGAGCCGTAGGGACACGAGCCCGGGCAATTGATGTACTTGGTGTTGTCCTTGATCGATGAGGTGTGGGTCAGGAGCTGCCGGAACGTGATCGGCGCGCCCGGCGCCGCCGGGACGGAGACCTTGAACGGGAGATATTGGTTGACGTCGTCGTCGAGCCGGAACTCCTCCTGCTCGTAGAGCTGCATCAGGGCCGTCGCGACGATCGTCTTCGACACCGAGGCGATCATGAACAGGGTGTCCGGCGTCACCGGCTCCTGCTGCGCAATGTTGGCCATTCCCGCCGCGGCCGTGCACACGATGCGCCCGTCCTTGACGATGGCGGCGGCGAGCCCCGGCACGTCCAGGATCCGCAGCTGCCGCGCCAGGTTCGTCATGCAGGTCGGGATCCCGCCGGCGCTGTCGGTCGCCTGCCCTCGGGTGACCGTGCCCGTCGATTGCTTCATCTTCAGCCTGACCGGAAATGCCGTGTCGCCGGCATGAGCCTGGCCGCCCGCGCGCAACGCCAGCGCGCAGCCGATCGCCAGGCCGGCGCACAGCACGATCCTGGCGACGTGCCGATAGCGGCGATAATGGCTGCGGCAATGGCTGCGGTGATCCTGGCTCATGCCGATGGCGCATGCTCCGAAGCGGCAGGCGATTCGGTCGCCACCGCAAGCAGCCGCGCATCGCGGCCGAGACCGAGATGCCGCCGCACCGGCTCGGCAAAGGGGCCGCTGAACGCGGCGATGAGCCCGGCGATGCCCGCCGCGCCGCTGAAGCCGGTGCGGATGCCGCATGCCTCCAGTTCCGCCGCCGCGGTGGTGGCCCAGGAATCCTCGATCGCGAGGCAGCAGCTCACCCCCGCGTTGAGGTTCTCGAACGCGGTGACGGAGACCGTCCCGCATTGCAGGACGCTCATCACGGTGTCCCGGCTGGCCGAGACCGTCATCGGCTCCCCGGCCGCCAAGGCGGACATCACGCAAGCCGCCGGGTCGGGCTCGACCACGATCACGCGCGGCAGCGGATCGCGACCGCCGAGCCGCGCCCAGCTCGTGCCGGCCGAGGCCAGTCCACCGACCCCGGCCTGCACCGCGACGGCGTCGATGCGGTCGTCAGCGTTGCCGGCGAGGTGCTGCTCCACCTCGGCGAAGGCGGTCGTGTATCCGGCCGTCACCAGCCGCGGGATCACGTCGCTCGCGGCGCGCGCGGTGTCGGATACGAGCAGCGTGCCGGCGCTGGCTGCGGCATCGCGCGCGGCGTCGACCGCCGCATCATAGACGCCGTCGATCACGGCGAGCGTGGCTCCTTCCGACTCGATCGCCCGGCGCCGCCCGCCCGCGACGAAATTCGGGATGAAGATGCGCGCGTCGAGGCCGAGCCAGCGCGCCACCCGCGCGACCGCGCGGCCATGGTTGCCGTCGGTCGCCGCGATCAAGGTGAGCGGCCGCAGCGGCGCTGCCCAGGCTTGCAAGCCGTCATAGGTCAGCGGCCCGTCCGGCGGCGGCCCCAGCCGCTCGCGCAACGCCACGTAGGTCGCCCACGACGCACCGAGAACCTTGAACGACGGCAGGCCGAAGCGGGAGGTCTCGTCCTTGACGAACACCTTGGTCACCCCGAGCGTCGCGGCGAGCCGCGGCGCCTCCACCAGCGGCGTCTGTGCATAGTCGGGAAGCCGCCGATGGAAATCGATCGGCCGATCGGAGCTGCCCGCATCCGGCATCTCGGTCGGAAGCCGCAAAAGGACGCGCATGATCCATCACCATCCGGGATGTTAGGCTACCTTTGCCGGGACAAACTCTTCTTCGATCTGCTGGTCGGTGCCGCTGACCACGCGGTCGCCCACGGCCCGGGCGGGATTCCCCCGCCAGGTGGTGAACGAATCCATGATCTCGCCCTTCATCAGGTACGCGTTCACTTCCAGCACCACGTGATCGCCCATCGTCACCCCGTAGTGGGTGAGCGAGCCTGCGCCCAGCGTGCATCCGACCCCGAGCTTGATGCGATCGGACTTGAAGACCCCCTCCTCGAGCGAGTGCGGCCAGAGGATCGAGAGCGTGTTGAAGTTCGCGTAATCGCCAATCTCGAGCAGGGAATATTCGGTCCAGCGGATGCCGTCGTCGAACACCATCTTGCCGAGCTTCACGCCTTCGAGCCGCGAGATCAGGTTCTTGAACGGGGTCCCGGCGAAGGCATTCGCTATCAAGGTCAGGCCGAAGAGATGCCAATGCCGCTCGTGGAACCAGTAGTATTTGTCGAGCACCAGCGCGATCTGCGGTGAGAGCCAGCCGAAGCGGAGGCTCGCCCGCTCCACGATCCAGCTCCAGAAGATCGTGAAGACGAAAGCGAAGACCGCGGCAGCGCCGACACCAAGCATGCCGTAGCGCGGATAGTACACGAAGGCGAGCGCGGCCGAGAGCAGCAAGCCCGCAGCCAGGAACCACGTCTTGAGCAGGAACAGCACCGCGGTCACGAAGTTGTAGCGGTTCTTCGCCCGCAGGCGCTGCTTGCGCGTCGCCTCGTCCATCTGCTGCGACATCTGCTTGTCGCGATCGACCGCGCGCGGAATCTCGAAACAGGGCGAGCCGAGCAGGCCAACGTTCTCGCGCACCGGCCCGTCGATCGGCACCAGTGTCTTGGTCCCGATCAGGCAGTTCACGCCGGTCTTGCCGTCGTGCGGATAGCGGATGTAGTTGCCGAGGTAGTTCTGGTCGCCGATCGTGACCTGGCTCACCTTGAACGACGAGCTCGACATCGTCGTGTTCACCATCATGAAGCCATCGGACACCATCGTTCCGCTGCCGATCTCGCACAGGAACGGGTTGTCGTGACGCTGGTCCTCGCCGAAGTTCGAGCCGGTCTGCACGATGGTGTTCAGGTTCCAGCCGATCCAGCGCATGTAGTGGACGATGCCGCAGCTGTCGCCGAACAGACGGTTGAAGAACACGGAGTTGCTCATCGCCGCGATCGACTGCTGCAGGAAGTAGTGCAAGCCGTAGAGCTTGTAGACGCGGTCCGGACGCAGGAACAGGTTGAAGACACGCGGCACGACGCCGATGCTGAGCACCGCGAGTGCCACGGCGACAAAGAAGGCCACGAAGGATGCCGCGAGCAGCTTGCCGCTCATCAGGAGCAGCGCATCGCGCGGCGCATCGAACGGGAACTGGGCCGCCCCGACGAAGAACTGATAGATCGTCGGGAACCAGTAATAGACCGCCAGCACGGGGCTCGGCAGCGCCGCAAGCCCGATCGCGAACAGCAGCAGGGCGTAGGTGATGCGGCGGAAGGCGCCGCACCGCCGCGGCTCGATCTGGCAGTAGTCCGCCGTGGTCTCGCGGGCGGGAGAGCCGTCGTAGCGCTTGCCTTTCGGGATGGTCTGCCCTTCGTGCAGCGAGGAGGAATTCCCGAGCTGGGTGTCGTCCTCCATGGTGGTGTTGATGTCGATGACGCTCGCCTCGCCGACGAACGCATTCGCGCCGATGCGGATCGGCCCCATGTGGATGTAGTTCGACTGGGCCTTGTAGCCGAGAATGATGGAATCGGAGCGCAGGATCGCGTTCGGCCCGATCGAGATGAGATCGGTGCAGACCGGGATGAGTTGCGACTGGATCACGGTGTTGGCGCCGATCCTGGCGCCGAGCAGCCGCAGGTAGAGATTGTAGATGGGCCCGCCGATCATCGCCACGGGCGCGCTGCGGATCAGCGTCTTGACCGCCCAGAAGCGGAAGTAGCGCAGGCTCCAGATCGGGATCGACTGCGCCTTCCAGCGGCCGATCAGCACCCATTTCAGCACGATCGGCAGCAGGCTGAAGCCCACGAACAGTGCGAGGGCAAACTCCACGACCCGCAGATAGACCTCCTGCAGGTCCGGCATCGCCGCATAGGTCCACTTGATCCCTTCCACGGCGATCCACAGTGCGACCGCGCTCCAACCGAGATACCAGATCAGTTGCAGCAGCCCGCACCCGTAGTACGAGAACCTCGATGGGACGTGGAATGACTCCTTGTTGGTCTCGCGCTTCGCCTCCTTGGCGGTGTCGGCCGGCAGCGCGTCGATGTGGGCCGCAAGCTTCTCGATCGTCGGATTGAGATAGATGTCCTGCATCGACACCGCCGAGATCTTCAGCCGCTTGCGGATCTCCGCGCCGAAGCGGGCCATCAGCAGCGAATGCGCGCCGAGGTCCTGGAAGAAGTGATCCTCGATCGAGGCGCGCTCGACCTTCATCACCTCGGTCAGCGCGGCGGCGAGCGCCTTCTGCGTATCGGTCGTGGGCGCCACATACTTGTTAGTCGAAGCCGAAAGACGCGGCCCCTTGGGCGCCGGCAGGTTCTTGCGGTCGGCCTTGTTGTTCGACGTCATCGGGATGGCGTCGAGTTCCTCGAAATAGCCCGGCACCATATAGGGCGGCAGATTCTTGCGCAGGGTCTCCGACACCTCGTTCAGCGACAGTTCCGGCGCGCCCTGCTTGCGGGTGTAATAGGCCACGATGTCGACCGCGCCCGGCTCCACCTCGTAAGGATTGACCACGGCCTGGGAAATCTGCGGCAGCTGCAGCAGCACCGCTTCGATCTCCTCGAGCTCGATGCGGTAGCCGCGGATCTTCACCTGCGTATCGATGCGGCCGTGGAATTCGAGCTCGCCGTCGCGGATGCTGCCGAGGTCGCCGCTGCGATAGATGCGGCCCGAGGGATTGTTCGGCAGGTTCAGGAAGTCGGGGATGAACTTCTGTCGCGTCAGCTCCTCGCGGTTGAGATAACCGCGCGCGAGCGCGACGCCGGCAATGCCGATCTCGCCGGTTGCACCGTCGGCGGCGAGCTCGTCCTTGTTCTCGTCGAGGATCACGACCGTGTAGGTCGGCAGCGGCGCGCCGATGGTCACCGGATTTTCAGGCACCAGGATCCGCAGGGTCGAGCTCACCGAGCATTCGGTCGGCCCGTACGCATTCAGGATGCTGCGGCCCGGACGCGCCCAGCGCACCACCAGATTGTGCGGGACGGATTCGCCCGACAGCAGCACGACGCGCACATCGGGCAGGTCCTTCTCGATCGTGGCCCACAAGGTCGGCACGCACGGCAGGACGGTGACCTTCTTGCGCAGCAGGTACTCGTAGAGATCGTTGCCGAAGAGGTTCGAGCCGGGCTTGCCGGCGATCAGCGTGCCGCCGGAGATCAACGGTGCCCAGAGATCCTCGACGTGGAAGTCGAACGCGAGCGTCATCGCTTGGTAGCAGCGGTCGCCCTCCCCGATGCCGTAGACCTCGCCGGCGACCTTCACGAAGTTGCAGATGCCGGCGTGGTCGATCGCCACACCCTTGGGCTTGCCGGTCGTGCCTGAGGTGTAGATGACGTAGAACAGCTGGTCGTTCGAGGGGGTCTTCTCCTCGGGCGTAAGGCGCGTCGCCGCCTTCGCCTTGATCGTGTCCTCGGCGCTGTCGAGAAAGACCTGCGGGAGCTTGATCTCCTCGAGCTTCGCGCGAAACCGCTCTTCCGAGACGATCGCCTTGACCTCGGCATCCTCCAGGATGAAGCCGATGCGGTCGGCCGGGAAGCTCGCGTCGAGCGGCACATAG
>Ga0153954_1001740_pt1 | contig 10692 bp, 8 predicted proteins | sample TSFL038MetaG_FD_102277 | JGI IMG/M metagenome (GOLD analysis project Ga0153954, IMG submission 102277) | Attine ant fungus gardens microbial communities from Florida, USA - TSFL038 MetaG | ecosystem: Host-associated > Fungi > Mycelium > Unclassified | place: USA: Florida, Wekiwa Springs State... | reverse complement strand
TCGGCGGCGCCGCGCTTGCCATCGATCACGAACGCGGTCGGCGACTTCTCGACCTTGAGCAGTTGCGTGCCCGACGTGCCAACAACTTTCGCCTCAGGCAGCGGCGTCAGCCGATCCAGCAGGCCCGGCGAGGCTTCGCGCAGGTTCTCCTCGAATTCGCCGAAGTAGAGGCGCGCGCCGTCGGCTTCCGGCTCGAGCCACAGGAAGTGTGCTGAGGCACTGCCGGCGACGGAGAGGGATAGGAGAGCCGCGAGGCCGACGGCGCGCATGAGGGAGCGGTGCATGGAAATCCTCCAGAGGCACCTTAGCCGTAATTGCGAATGATTATCAATTGTAATTAGAAAGAGTCCGCCGCGAGCTGGGCACGGTGCTGCGCCATATGTCTGGTCGCGAGGTCGAGGAAGGCGCGGACCTTGGTCGAGAGATGGTGTCGCGTCGGGTAGCTCGCATTGATCGCGAAATCCACGGCGCGATGGTCGGGCAGCAGGCGCACGATGCCCCCGGCGCGCAGGTCGTCGGCGCCGATGAAGGTCGGCGCCATGATGACGCCCTGCCCCTGCAACGCCGCCAGCCGCAGGACCGGCGCGTTGTTGGTCGTGAGATTGCCCGAGACCTTGACCGAGACCTGGGCTTCGCCCGGGCCGATGAAGTGCCATTCGTCGCCGAACGGATAGAGCGAGTAGCGCAGGCAATTGTGATTCCTGAGATCCTCGAGGCGGTGCGGCGCACCGCGCTTCTCGATGTACGAGGGCGCGCAGCAGAGGACGTGGTGCCAGCTGGCGAGTTGGCGCACGATCACGCTGGCGTCCGAGGGCTGGGTCGCACGGATCGCGAGGTCGAGCCCCTCTTCCACCATGTCGATCGCACGTTCGCCTGAATTCAGGTCGATCGACGCCTGGGGATGTTGCGCCAGGAACTCCACCACCACGGGCGCAATGAACGGCATGATGTGGGTGCCGACGAACAGGCGAAGCGTCCCGCGGATCGTCGATTGCAATACGCCGGCCGCCGCGTCGGCTTCCTCGAGCTCGCCCAGGATGCGCGTGCAGCGCTCGTAGTAGGCACGCCCAACTTCGGTCAGGCTGACCCGCCGCGTGGTGCGGTTCAGCAGCCGCGCGCCCAGCCGATCTTCCAGCGCTTGGATATGGTTACTGACCATGGTCGTGGATATGTTCAGCCGCCGCGCCGCGGCAGAAAATCCACCGGATTCAGCGACTTGGGTGAAGACGATCAGGCCGGTCAGGCGGTCCATTCGACCCCTGATTATTAATCAATACGGGATAATATTTCAAGAATTGGTCTTATTATCAAATCACTCGGGACGTCCGATGTTTCACCTCGTCAGAACGAGGAGAAAGCCCAATGTCGTCCCTCCTTTCCTATGTGGCTGTCGTCGGCCTCACGCGCAACGGCAAGGCCAAGCTTCCGTCCAAGGCCGCCCTGAAGCGCTCGGCGCTGGGTCTGGCCCTGGTGGCGGGCGTCGGGCTCGCCGGCACCTTCGGCTACGACTATTGGAAGGTCGGCCAATATCAGGTCTCGACGGACAACGCCTATGTCCAGGCCGACTACACGACGGTCGCGCCCAAGATCTCGGGCTACATCACCGCCGTCGCCGTGCAGGACAATGAGAAGGTTGCCGCCGGCCAGGTTCTGGCGCGCATCGACGACCGCGACTTCCGCGTTGCTCTCGACCAGGCCGTTGCCGATCTCGAAGGCGCCGATGCCACGCTTCGCAATCTCGACGCGCAGATCGCCCAGCAGCAGTCGGTGATCGACCAGGAGAAGGCCGACATCGTTTCCGCCAAGGCCTCGCTCACCTACGCGCAGGCCGACAACGTCCGCTACGACAATCTGGTGAAGACCGGCTACGGCACCGTGCAGCGGGCGCAGCAGGCCGAGACCGCGCTGCAGGAGCGGACGGCCAGCCTGCAGAAGAGCCGCGCCGGCCTGCTGGTCGCCGAGCGCAAGATCGACGTGCTGAACACCGAGCACGCCAAGGCAGAGGCGGCGCGCGATCACGCGCGTGCGGTCAAGCACCAGGCCGAACTCAATCTCTCCTATACGGAGATCACGGCGCCGGTCGCCGGCACGGTGGGCGCGCGGTCGCTGCGCGTCGGCCAGTACGTGCAGGCCGGCACGGCGTTGATGGCCGTGGTGCCGCTGCAGGCGGTCTACATCGTCGCCAACTACAAAGAGACGCAGCTCTCCCGCGTGCGCGCCGGCCAGCCGGTCGAAATCGAGGTCGACACTTTCTCCGGCACCAGGCTGAAGGGTCATGTCGACAGCCTGTCGCCGGCAAGCGGTCTCGAGTTCGCGCTCCTGCCGCCCGACAACGCCACCGGCAACTTCACCAAGATCGTGCAGCGCATCCCCGTCAAGATCGTGCTGGACGATCCGGCCCTCGCGGGCCTGCTGCGGCCGGGCATGTCGGTCGAACCGACCATCGACACGCGTGCGGTGAATTAACGAACCGTCGCTCAAGCGCGGATCAGGGAGATCGCCATGTCTACCGCCGCCGTTCCCGCTGTCGCCGGCAAGACCTGGATCGCCATCCTCGGCGCCACGCTCGGCGCCTTCATGGCGGTCCTCAACATCCAGATCGTCAATGCCTCGCTCGCCGACATCCAGGGCGCGATCGGCGCGGGCATCGACGATGGCGGCTGGATCTCGACGGCCTACCTGGTCGCCGAGATCATCGTCATTCCGCTCAGCGCCTGGCTCGCCCGCGCCTTCTCGGTGCGGATCTACCTGATCGCGAGCGCGGCATTCTTCCTGTTCTTCTCGGCGTCCTGTGCCTTCGCCCAGAACCTCGAGCAGATGATCGTGCTGCGCGCCCTGCAGGGCTTCTCGGGCGGCGTGCTGATCCCGATGGCCTTCACCCTGATCATTACCCTGTTGCCGCCGGCCAAGCAGCCGGTCGGCCTCGCCATGTTCGCGGTCTCCGCGACCTTCGCGCCGGCGATCGGCCCGACCATTGGCGGCTATCTGACCGAGAACTGGGGCTGGCAGTACATCTTCTACATCAACCTCATGCCGGGCATTCCGATGCTGGCGATGCTCTGGTATTCGCTCGAACGCACGCCCATGCACCTCGGCCTGCTGAAGCAGGGCGACTGGCCCGGCATCGCCACCATGGCGATCGGCCTCGGCGCACTGCAGACCGCGCTCGAGGAAGGCGACAAGGACGACTGGCTGGGCTCGCCGTTCATCGTGAAGCTCTTCGTCGTGGCCGCGATCATGCTGCCAGCCTTCGTCTGGGTCGAGCTCCGGTCGTCCAGGCCGCTGCTCAATCTCCGCCTGCTGGCACGGCGTAATTTCGCCTTCGGCAACATCGCCATGTTCCTGCTCGGCGTCGCCCTCTACGGCTCGGTCTTCATCCTGCCGCTCTATCTGGCGCGGGTTCAGGGCTACAACTCCGAACAGATCGGCGAGGTGCTCGCCTGGACCGGCCTGCCCCAGCTCCTGCTGATCCCGCTCGTGCCGCGGCTGATGAAGAAGGTCGACGTGCGCTACCTGATCGCCGTAGGCTTCGGCCTGTTCGCACTCTCGAACTTCATGAACATCTACATCAGCACCGACATCGCGGCCGACCAGCTGCTGTGGCCCAACGTCGTGCGCGCGATCGGCCAGGCGCTGGTGCTGACGCCGCTCACCGCGGTCGCCGCGGCCGGCATCGAGCCGGAGAATTCGGGCTCCGCCTCGGCGGTGATCAACGTGATGCGCAACCTGGGCGGCGCGATCGGCATCGCGCTGCTGCAGACCTTCGTGAACAAGCGCGAGCAGTTCCATTCCAACGTGCTCGGGCAATCGGTGTCGCTGTTCGACGAGGCGACGCGCAACCGGATCGACCAGCTCGTGCACTATTTCCTGGGCCACGGCATCAGCGACCCCGACGTCGCCTGGCACAAGGCCGTGGTCGCGATCGGCGCCCGCGTGCATCAGCAGGCCTACACCATGGCGTTCGGTGATACCTTCTACCTTCTGGGGGCGATGCTGATCGTCGCCCTGATTTCCGCTTTGCTGCTGCGCAAGTCCGGCCCGGTTGCCGCCGGCGGCGCCCATTGAACTGAGGAGAACGCCATGAAGCCGAGGCTCAATCCCTATCAGGTATCGCCCGCCACGATGAAGGCGATGATGGATCTCGAAAAGCATATCGCGGCCAGCGGCCTCGACCCCACCCTCGCCGAGCTGGTGAGGATGCGGTCCTCGCAGATCAACGGCTGCGCCTTCTGTCTCGACATGCACAGCCACGACGCGCGCGCCCGGGGCGAGAGCGAGCAGCGGCTCTATCTCCTGAACGCCTGGCGCGAATCGCCGCTTTATACCGACCGCGAGCGCGCGGCGCTCGCCTGGACCGAGGCGGTGACCCTGGTCTCCCAGGGCCATGTGCCCGACGAGGTCTACGAGCAGGCCCGCACCCAATTCTCCGACGAGGAGCTGGTCAAGCTCACGCTCCTCGTAGCGGCAATCAACGCCTGGAACCGCTTCGCGATCTCCTTCCGCTCCGTCCACCCGGTCAGGCGTGCCGCGTCAGCGTCGTCGAATGGAACGGCTGCAGCGAATCGATCGCCTCAGGCGGTTGGGTCTTGAGATCCCACTTGAAGAAACGGAGCGTGATCTTGTCGCGCTCGAAATCGACGATGGTGAAGCCGTGCTGCTCGATGGGCTTCACCTCCTCGGCCATGTCGAGATGCTTGGGCGGCATGGCGCCGACGCCGCGGAAGGCCGAGGGCCAGCCGCCGGGCGACGTGCCGATCGGCCCCGACAGCACGGCCGTCACCGGGTTCTTCGCAAGATCGATATCGCCCGAGCGCCTGATCTGACCGATGCCCACGGCATGCAGGTCGCCGCTGATCACCAGCGGGATGCGCTCCCTGTTCCCGCCCATCGCCTGCATCAGGCGATCGTGCTGCGAGAGCCAGCCCGGCTGCCAATAGGGTTTGGGCGTGTCGGTCGTGAGCTTGCCGTCGGCGCCCAGCACGTCGGGATACCACTCGCCCCACTTGCCCGCGCTCCAGCCCGGCGGATTGGACGGCGCATGCACAAGGTGCTGCACTTCCTTGGCGTTCGCCCACGTGCGGTCGAGCAGCCACTTCTCGGCCTGGCGATCGACATAGACCGCGCTCGGGCCGGCCAGCGTGAGCGTGCGGCGAATGTCGTACATCAGCACTTCGACCAGCGAGCCGTAGCGCAAGGTGCCGAAGGTCTCCGAGACCTTGCCCACGCGATCACCCGCGTCGGAGCTCGGCAGGCCGAGCGGACGCGTGAAGTCGGGCAGGAATTCGGGGTAGTACATGGACTGCGTGGCGCGCGCGAGCTGGAGCATGAACCAGTCCGGCGGGAAGGTGATGATCTGGTCCGTCGCCTCGTCGTTGTCGAAGTAGTCGTGATCATCCTGGATGAAGAAGACCGGCGTGGAGCGGAAGTCGGTGCCGTAGACCGGCAGTATCTGCGGGCCTGTTGCGAGCTTCAGCACCGTCTCGTTCTTCCCACCCAGGCCGGGCATCGAGCGATCGAAGGTGCCGGCGATCTTGATCGCTTCCGGCGACGCCCCCAACTGCGGGCTGGCCTTGGGCGCCAGCAGGTCCCAGTAGACATGGTCGCCATTGGCGACGACGGCGTGCGGCGAGAAGGACAGGCCGCGGCGCAGCAGGCGATTGCGGATCTCCGGCGGCAGGAACGAGCCGACCTTTGTCCCCAGGTTCGCGTAACCGCCGGCGCAGGTATAGAACAGGACCCGGCAGTGTTCGACGTGGCTGTCGATGGCGGGAAAAGTCGAGAGCTGCCAGGGCTCGCACAGCGCGCCGCCGCCCGGATCGATCAGCGACAGGGACTGCACGCGGCCCGGCGGCAGATCGGTCACCAGGAACTGCCAGAACAGGCCCGCCGTGTCGGTCATCTTCCCGGCAATGCTGGTGTCGTGGATCTTGAGCAGAGGCACGGCATGCAGCGGCGCGTTGAACGACACCTTGATCAGGAACGACGTGTCGCTGACCGTCGGCAGGATGTGCCGCACCTTGCCTTGATCCCAGGATGACGTGGAGGATTGCGCGGGCGGCGTCACAGCCTGCGCCAGCACATCGGCCGGCAAGCCGGCCAGAAGACTGGCGCCGCTGCTGCCGGTCAAAAAGGTGCGCCTGTTCATCGCGTTTCCTCCGGTTATGCTTCCGACTTAAAGCCCGGGAGGAAATAATGACAAGAGACCTGTGCGTCGGCGTTCTGCTCGCTCTGCTGATTGCAGCGCCTGTGCTTGCCGAGCCGCTCACCATCGAGAGTCAGGGCAGCTTCTTCATCGGCGGTCACGACGTGAAGTCCGACACGCTCTCGACGCTGCCGGCCTATGCGCCCTCGGGCACGATCACCGTCGACCAGATGTATGTGCACTACCAGATCCCGGTCGCCGCCAGGCACAAGCCGGTGACCCTGATCCATGGCTGCTGCCTTACCGGCAAGACCTGGGAGACGACACCCGACGGCCGCATGGGCTGGGACGAATATTTCGTGCGCCAGGGCTTCCCGACCTATGTGATCGACCAGGCGCAGCGTGGCCGCTCGGCCGCCGATCCGACAACCATCAACAGCGTGCGCCTCGGCAAGACACCGATCGACAAGATGCCGCCGATCTTCTCCGCCGGTCATGAAGCGGCATGGGCGATCTTCCGCTTCGGGCCGAAATATCCCGAGGTCTTCCCGGGCATGCAGTTCCCGCTCGAGGCGCAGGGCGAGTTCTGGAAGCAGATGGTGGTCGATTGGGCAGCAACCTTGCCGACGCCCAATCCCACCGTGCCGGCTTTGTCGGAGCTGGCGAAGAAGCTGAACGGCACGGTGCTGATCAGCCATTCGCAGTCCGGCATCTACCCCTTCCAGACCGCGGTGCTGAGCAACGACGGCATCGCCGGCATCATCTCCATCGAACCGGGCGGCTGCCCCGACGCCACGGGCGATCTCAAGCCCTACCTCAAGATCCCGACGCTGGTGTTGTTCGGTGACTATGTTGACCTCGTGCCGCGCTGGGCGCCGCGGTTGAAATCCTGCCGCGAGTTCACCGCGGCGGTGCAGAAGGCCGGCGGCAAGGCCGAGCTCTTGGTGCTGCCCGAGAGGGGCATCAAAGGCAACTCGCACATGCTGATGCAGGACAGGAACAGCCTCGAGATCGCCGGCTTGCTCGCCAAGTGGATGGATAAGAACGTGCACTAGAAAACTTCCTCCCCATTCAAATGGGGAGGTGGCTCCGAAGGGCCGGAGGGGTCAGGATTGCGGGCCTTCGGCCCGCGATATGACCCCATCGCCCTATGCGTTTTCGAGCTTCGCTCGAAAATCGCTAGTAAGACCGGGGCACTTCCCCATTTGAATGGGGAAGCAAAAGACGCCGAGGCCTCTCCCGTTAAAATAACGAGAAAATAGTCCGACGAGGCTCTGCGCAGCTGCGCTAATTGCGCTAACTCCCTTGACCTCGCTTGATCTACCCAACGCGCAGCATCTCCCGAGACCCCGTGCTTCAAACGGGATCGGGTCGCCGCCAGCAGTATACGTAAATTTCACCCAAAGTAAATCAATAATTTACCTTAAGTCTTTGCCGCCACGATCATGTCGGCGATCTTGAGGAAGTCGGGCGCCAGCACGCGCGTCGGTTCGAAGCTGGTCTTCCCGAGATTGCGCGCGATCGCGTACTCGTCGGTCACGGCCCGGCGATGGACGATCACCGTGTCGATCGCCGGCAACACCAGCACGAACTGGCCGAACTGACCGCTCGCCATGAACGAGCCCTTCCATTGCGGCGCCGTGCGGCTCTCGGGGATCCACCAGAGATAGGCGTAACCCAGGCCGCCGCCGCGGCCGACCTGATCGGCGGGTACGTGCTCCTTCGTGCTCTCCTTCACCCAGGCGGCCGGCACGATCTGCTGGCCGTTCCAGTTGCCGTCGCGCGCCATCAGCAGCCCCAACCGCGCCATGTCGCGCGCCGACAGGAACAGATGATAGGCGAGATAGCGCGACTGGTTCTGGAAGCCCATCATGCGCTGGCGGTGGATGTCGAAGTCCTGGAAGCCCAGCGGCCTGGCCAGCTCTTCGTCGAGTGCCGTGAACACGGACTTCCCCGTCAGCTTCTCGAAGATCGCACCGAGGACGTTGAAGTCCCAGTTGTTGTAGTGGAAGAACGTGCCGGGCTTCTTGGAGCCGCGCTCGATCTTGTGCGGATCGTCGCCCGGGCTTCCCGCTGGATGGTAGACGCCGGAGCTCGCGATCAGGAGATCGCGGATCTTCGCGGTCTTCTCGATGGGCAGCAGGCCGTCCGGCTCGTCGATGCCGAGATCGCCCATGGTCTTGTCGAGGTCGATGGTGCCGTTCTCGACATACTTGCCGTAGAGCATCGAGAGGATGCTCTTGCGCGCCGAGGCAAGGTAGCTGGCCTCGCCGATAAAGCCGTAGCTGTAGACCAGCCGGCCACCCGACACGATCATCAGCGCCGTCGTCGGCAGCGGATAGAGCGTCTGCTCCACCGCCTCCAGCTTCGCCGGATCGAAGCCGCCTTCCTGCGGTGACGCGGCACGCGCCCAATCGGCCGCCGGCACGACGGCGTTCTCGGCCATCGCCCGATGGGCGCCGAGCAGGAGAGCGGGAGCGCCGATCGCGAGGGCGCCGGCGAAGGCACGGCGGGACGGATATGCCATGGTCGGTTTCTCTCCCAAGGGATTTCCGACCATCATAGGCGACGGCTAGCCGCTGATCATCCGGCTCCAGTCGAGTTCGACCTGCGGCACGTCGTAGGCGCGCAGCGAATCCCAGTGCCGCTCGAGATCGCCGGCAAACAGGCCGCGCGTGATTCCGGAAACAAGTTTCGGCACGTGGATGGTCATGGCGTTGATGCTGCTGCCCGAGGGCCCGAAGCTCAGCGTCGAGCCGATGCCAAAGACGTGGATGTCGGCGAGCCACGGTGCGGTGCCCGGTGTGCGTTCGAGAAAGGCGTAGTCGGGTCCGAGATAGGGAAAAGTCTCGAGCAACGGATCCTCCTCGCCGGAAGGCGGCGTGAAGCGATCGCGCCACAGGGCGATCTGGTCGGCGAAGGCCGCGAGCTCAGGCCGCGCCTGCACGTTCTGGCGGGTGCCCAGGCAGCAGATCGCGTAGTCGGCCTGGATCGGCCCGCGTGTGGTCTCGATGCGGATGCGGCCGTCCTCCATCCGGGCGTCGGTCCAGGTGCGGCCGAGATGCATGCGGAAGTCCGGGAAGGCCATCACGCGCTTGTAGGTGTCGGCCGGGAAGCCCTCGCGCGAGCGCATGACATGGCCCATGAAACGCCAGCGCCACAGATCCGGCATCTCGCCGATATGGCGCAGGAAGCCCGCGAAGGTGAGCCAACGATATTGCTGCACGGCCGACGGCACGGCGCGGCGGCAGAAGAGATCGACATCGGCGCCGTGCTCGAGCGCCGTCGCGGCATTGTCCATCGCCGAGGCGCCCGCGCCCAGCACGGCGACAGCGCGACCGCGCAGGCGTTCGAAGTCGATGTCGTCGGAGGTGCAGGCACGACGGTCCGCCGGCAAGGCCTTGATGAAATCGGGCAGCCACCATTCGCCGGTGCCGTCCTGCCCGGTCGCCAGCACGAGCTTGCGCGCGGCCAGCACTTCGCCCGTCGACAGCGTCACGAGCAGGCAGCGGCCGCCATCGTCGAGCGTGCCCGGTGCTATCGCGGTCGCGGCGGCGTCGTTGCGCACCGGCAGCGCCAGCACACGGCGGTACCAGGACAGATAGTCGTGCCAGTCGCGGCTCGGGATCAGGTGCAGGCTCGCGAAGGCGCCGTCGCCGTGCTGCGCCTCGTACCACGCCTGGAAGGTCAGGCTGGGAATGTCGAGATCGGGTCCGGTCTGGTCCTTGGGGCTGCGCAAGGTCGGCATGCGCGCGAAGGTGACCCAAGGTCCCTCCTTGCCCTCCGCCGCCCGGTCGATGACCAGGATGTTGCGCACGCGCTCGCGCATCAGCTGGAAGGCCGTCGCCAGGCCCGACTGGCCGGCACCGACGATCAGCACGTCGAGCACCGGCTTGCCGCCGCGCATCCGGTCCTTCATCCAGTCGGCGCGCGGATGCGCGGTGAGCGCGAGATCGCGATGAACCTGCGCTTCCAGCGCCTTCAATCCCAGCAACGTCTCGCCCCCGCCATGGTCCGTCGTGAACCGATGATAGCGAGCAAGTCATATGCCAGCGACGGTTCGGGAGCGAAGTTTTTGGCATACATGTTGCCTCGTTCCCGGTCGGGCCGATCGGGAGGAACCATGCGCAGGACGACGGGCAAAAAAGGACTTTTGCGGCGCACCCTGCTGGCGAGCGGCGCCGTCGGCCTGATGCCGACCCGCGTGTTCGCGCAGAAGAAGATCGCGGTGAAGTATAATCTGAGCTGGCTGCCCGAAGGCGCCAACATCTACTCCTACGCCGCCAAGCAATTCTGGGCCAAGGCCGGCCTCGACGTGACGATCGACAAGGGCACTGGTTCGATCGCCGCGGCCCAGTCGATCGCCCAGGGCCAATACGAGTTCGGCATCCCGGCCGCGCCCAACTGCATCCAGCAGGCGATGAAGGGGCTGCAGCTGGTGACGCTTGCCTGCGTCAACTACGACACGACGATGGGAATCGCGGTGCTGCCCGACTCGGCCATCAAGGCGCCGGCCGATCTCAAGGGCAAGAAGGTCGGCTCGACCCTGA
>Ga0153954_1001739_pt1 | contig 10694 bp, 13 predicted proteins | sample TSFL038MetaG_FD_102277 | JGI IMG/M metagenome (GOLD analysis project Ga0153954, IMG submission 102277) | Attine ant fungus gardens microbial communities from Florida, USA - TSFL038 MetaG | ecosystem: Host-associated > Fungi > Mycelium > Unclassified | place: USA: Florida, Wekiwa Springs State... | reverse complement strand
TTCACGACCAACCGAAGCGCCACAAAGCAAGCCAAGCAGCGTCAGCAGGACCTTGCCAACGGCAATGCGGATCGAGACCAACTTGCCGCGTGCGGTTTGATCACTGAGTGTGCGCGCGGCAATGGCCTGCGGAATTCCGCTACCTTGCGAATTGGGAAAGAAGCGATTTGCGAGGAAGACCGACAACGCGAAGCCGAAGGGTGTCACCACGATTGACGCATAGCGCGACTTCGCCAACAAAAGGCCGAACGCTTCTTGTGCCCAGTCGGCCAGCGTCGCCAGCGCCACGGCTGCCGCCCCCACTGCGACGCCGCCTAACAGGAAGATAGCGCGCCGCTGCCAGCGCACCGAAATCACTTTCACGGAACGAAGGCGGCGTTCGGATAGCAGTTGATTCATGTGAAGCAGGGTTCGAAAATGTCGGATGATGTGCAAATCGCGCGCAGTTGCGTCAGTGGCCATAACAGCTTTCGACGGACAAACCCAGTCTGCAGAGTTCGCGGGTTCCACTACGTGACCGTGCGAGACACACCTCCAGCGTTCCCTCTTGGGAAGTGGGATCGGCAACCTCAACCAGGACCGGCTTGTGATCCGTCGGAAGCGTCGCAAATTGCGAAGCGGATGGAGCAAAGCTGCGGTTGCCGCGTTACCGAGACCAGACCGACACGGAGCTGCGAGCATGCCCTTGAATCGCGGTGCCGAGGTACAGCGGCTTGGAAAGGTCGAACGGCACATCATCGAGGCCGAGGGGGTGATAACCGAGCAGACGATCGAACTCGAGCGCCTTCGGCACGGGCACCACGACACAGCGGATGCGCAGGAACAGTTGCGCTCTTTCGAACGGAGTCTCGAAGCGATACATGAGCACAGGCAGATCATCTTAAGGACGATCGAGCAGATCGACGCCGGGCTTACCTGGACGGTGATTTGCCCGACGGGCAGTGCTGAGAATTGCTGTCCAGCCGGCTCGCGAAAAATAATCCGCTTGCGCCGTCGGGCAAATCAAATGCACTGGTTTCGCCGTCTCACCCGAGAGAGGGGCGGATCGCGATCGTCACGAACGTTGCGGTGGGATGCGATGGACGCGGGCTGCGCATGAGACGAATGCGTTGGCTTGCGGACGGCGAAGTCGTGTGGTCCTGGCCTCCCGACGCTGAGGTCAAGCTCGTGAGAAGCACGCGCTTCTCAGGGGTGACGGTGGCTACCAAGCCGGCACACCGGGGAGAGCGCGATATAAGCCGTTAAAACCATTCGCGCGGGGAAAGCCGGTGTGAATCCGGTTGAACCTGTGGTGACTAACTCGTGTGTTTTTTGCTTACACACGAGGCTGCGGGTGCAATCGGCGCCCGGCTTTCCCTGCGCCCTCTGCTATCGAGGGACAAAGTTCCTACAAAACTCGGGCGCATTCGCGCCGCGGGAATGCGGATGTACACCCTTTTGCTGTTCGGCACGTGGAATGTGAAAATTTGGGCCGCGTAGGGTGAGTAAAGCGCAAGCGTGCCCACCATTGAACATCAGCGTTGTTCGCACCATGGTGGGCACGGCGCTTCGCGCCTTTGTCCACCCTACTCGCTCGCACTGCACCCTACGCCGCCCGCCGTTGCGCTCTCAGTGCCTCGCCAAAAGCCTCGAACAGCTTGCGGTTGATCGGATTGCGCTGCGGATCATATTCAGCGTGCCACTGCACCCCGAGCGCGAACCCCGGTGCATCGGCAATGCGGATCGCCTCGATCGTGCCGTCTTCGGCCACGCCTTCGATCACCACCCGCTTGCCGGGTTCGAGGATGCCCTGCCCGTGCAGCGAATTGACCTTGATCTTCTCGCAACCGAGGATCTTGGCAAAGGCGCCGTCGGGAATGAGCTCGACCTCGTGCCGGTCAGCGAAGATCACCAGGGGATCGGGGTGAATCTCGCCATTCTCCAGCCGCGGCATGCGGTGGTTCATGCGTCCGGGCAATTCGCGGATTTCCGGATGCAGCGAGCCGCCAAAGGCGACGTTCATCTCCTGCAGGCCGCGGCAGATGCCGAACAGCGGCACGCCGCGCGCCACGCAGGCCTCCGACAGCGCCAGCGCGACCTCGTCGCGATGAATGTCGTAGGGCTCGTGCTTTTCGTGCGGTTCGGTATTGAACCGGGTCGGATGGACGTTGGCGCGCGCCCCGGTCAGGACGATTCCGTCGACCACGTCCAGGAGAGCACCGACATCGGTAATCTCGGCGGAGCCCGCGAACATCAGCGGCAACGCCCCTGCCACATCGGCCACCGCCCGAAGGTTGCGCTCGCCGACCATCTGGGTCGTAAATCGATTTTCGACGCGATAGGCATTCCCGATCACGCCGACCACCGGCCTCCTCATCGAATCCTTCCGTTTACCCCGTTTCTTTGGATGGATCATGCCCACGGGGCGGCGCCGGATCAACAGCTGCCGCCGCGCGGCGGCAATGCTATTTTCGACGGCGGCAGCGCTTCCCACCCGCAACCAGCGTCAAAGCGGCGCGTGGAGAGCGCTTGCTTGGAGGCCGGTTTGGCGAAAGAGTGGTCGGGCAGCAAGGGGACGTTAACGTGACAATATCGAGCGACGAGCGCCTTCGGGCCCGCAGCGATCTGGCATGGGCGATATCGGTCGGCGGTATCCTCGTCGTGCTGTTTGCGGCCCTGTTGCTGCTGGCATGGTACCATGCCGCAACCCTGTTCCTGGTCTTCGCCGGGATGCTGCTCGGCGTCGGGCTCAACGCGCTGACCGAACTGCTCGGCCGGGTGCTCCGGCTGCCCCATGCGCTCCGGCTCACCATCGTGTGCCTGGTGCTGGCCGGGCTGTTGGGCGGCATCGGCTTCCTCGGCGGCACCACCATCGCGCAGCAGGCCGCCGCCCTGAGCGACACGATCAAGTCGCAAATCACCCACGTCAAATCCTTCCTCGAGAGCCACGGCATCGACACCAGCTATTTCGACATCGGCAATGCGGCTAGCGCGTCGGCCTCGGCTGCCGGTCAAGGTTCGGCGGCGGCCGGATCGAGTTTCACTCATAATCTGCCGAGCGCCGGCGCAATCGCGTCCGGCGGCAGCGCCATCGTCAGCCAGACCTTCAAGCTTCTGCTGGGCACCGTGGGGGCCGTCGGCAACTTCTTCATCGTGCTGTTCCTGGGACTCTGCTTCGCGGCGCAGCCCAGTGTCTACCGCAACGGGCTTCTGTTCATCGCGCCGGCCAAGCGCCGCGCCACCGTGACCGCGATCGTCGATCGCATCGGCGAGACGCTGGAGCGCTGGCTGATCGCGCAGATGATGACGATGTTCGCAGTGTTTCTGGTGACCTGGATCGGGCTCGAGATCATCGGCATCCAGAGCTCGTTCATCCTGGGGATCCAGGCCGGCCTTCTCGCCTTCATCCCGACCGTCGGCGCCATTCTTGCCGGGCTGATCGTGGTGCTGGCGAGCCTTCCCTCGGGCTGGGTCGCAGCGCTGAGCGCTTTCGTGCTGTTTCTCGGCGTGCACGCGCTGGAGAGCTATGTGCTGACGCCGATCATCCAGCGTCAGGCGCTCGACATCCCGCCGGCGACGCTGTTCGCATGCCAGATCCTGCTCGGCGTCGTGTTCGGGATCTGGGGGCTGGCGATGGCGCTGCCGCTGCTGGCGATCGTCAAGGTGATGATCGACTATTTCAAGTCCGACCACCCGGCGTCCGATGTCGCGGTCGCCGCGTGACGCGAGCGTCAAGCCTTATGAAGCTGAGGTCAGCACAGTCTCGGTGTGCTCAACCTCCGGCGGCGCCGCGAAATACGGCCCGACCAGCGCGCGCCACTCCGCGAAATTTTCGGAGCCGCGGAAATCGACCGTATGGTTTTCCAGCGTCTCCCATTTGACCATCAGCCGGTAGCGCTGCGGCTTCTCGATCGAGCGGTGCAGCTCGAATCCGTGGAAGCCCTTGGAACGACCGAAGGCGGCGCGCGCCTTCGCGACCGCTGCCTCAAAATCCTTCTCGCTGCCGGGCTTGACGTCGATCTGGGCGATTTCGGTGACCATGGGCTGAAGCCTCTTGTTTCGGGGGTCGGGAAGCTAGCCCAGCCGTACCAAAAGAAAAAGGCGCCGTTTCGGGCGCCCTTGATGCTCGGCGGTTTCAGTTCCTCAGCGCGAGAGCAGCACCATGCCGATCAGCATCAGTGCGCAACCCGCGAACATCGCGACCGGCCAGAAGCTGTAGGACCTGGCATAGCGGCCCTCGGCGCGGCGCTGGCTGATCAGCGCGCTCTCATACTCGTCCGAGGTCGAAAACAGGCAGGCAAAGCCGCTGCGGGCGGATGCCGCGGCATCCTCCAGCGACATCAGGGAGGCGCGAGCACCGCGATTGTGAATCATGTTCATGGTCACGAATGATGCGACCGAATGGTAAATGGCAGGTTACTTCGCTTTCGCGGGCGCTACGCCGGAGCCGGCTGGGAGCGCGCCGCCGCCGCAAGGCCTGCGCTCTTGCGTCGCCAGTGCTCAAGCGAGAGCGGCAGCTCCTCGGCGGCCTCGACACGGTTTCGGCCGCTGCGCTTGGCCTGGTAGAGCGCGGTGTCGGCCGCGGCGAGCAACACCTCCAGCTCGGTGCCGGCAGGTCCTCCCGCGACGCCGATGCTGACGGTGGTGTCGACCGGCCCTTCCTCGCACACGATACCGGCGGCCGCGAAGACCTCGCGCACCCGCTCGGCCGCAAGCACGCCCTCTTCAAGGGGACACGGCAGAAGTGCTGCGAATTCCTCACCGCCGATGCGGCCCGACAGGTCGGAGATGCGCAGATTGCTGAGCACGATCGTGGCGAACAATTTCAGGATCTCGTCGCCGGCAGGATGACCAAAGCGATCGTTGATGCTCTTGAAATGGTCGATGTCGAAGATCAGCACGGTGACGGGGCGGCCGGCCTGGGCTTCGCGCTCGATCACCCGCGTGCAGGCCTCGGTAAAGCCGCGGCGGTTGAACATGCCGGTCAGCGGGTCCATCGAGGCGGCGTTCTTGTGCACGGTCACCGCCCGTTCCGACACCAGCATGAAGATAACGAAAACGGTGCCGACTGCGTACAGCACGAGTTCGATCGAGAATACCGTTACCCAGATGCTGCTGCCGAAAGGCTCGTCAGAGCCGCGCAGGAGTCCGCCAAGCAGGATCGGCAGCATCAGCACAAAGCCATGCATCACCGGCACAACGATCGCAGGCCAGCGCCGCCGCAACGATTTGCGCCGCTCGGTCCACAATTCGGCGGCTGTCAGCGCGGCATAGATCGCAACGATCCCGGCGCCAATGTTCATGCGAAGCACGGCGGCTTGAGGATCGAGCGTCACCACGGCAGCGATCCAGGCGATCGCGCCGAGCACCAGTCCCGGCAGGTTGGGTTTGCGGCCGTGGAATACGCGCGCGGCGTTCCAGACCATGCCGCAGGCCACGAAGCCGACGGCGTTAATCGCCAGCGACAGAACCTGACCAAGCGTGTTGGCGGCGAGCGTCCACAGCGCGACCGAGGCGGCACCGAGCAGATAGGCGGTTCCCCACCATTTCAGCGCGGGATTTTTGTCCTGGCTGCCGAAAAGCAACAGCATGGCCCCGAGCAACGCCGCAACCATCGTAGCCATGAAATAAAGCGTATTGCTGTCGAGCGACATGGCTCTCCCCAACTTCTATGCAACCACCGAATTGTGCCGAAGCAAGTCACGCCCAAGTGCCGGGTTGCTTTTCTAGGGAGGTTCGCGTTCGAAATCCGTTTGCGCCGTTGCGCAAGTTTTCATGAAAAACAGCGTCAACTGATCGATAAAATCCCAACAAAAAAGGCGCCGAATGGCGCCCTTTTCGATGTCGTGGCAACCGCCTTCGCGGCAAGTATGGCCAGATTAGCGCTTGGAGAACTGGAACGACTTGCGCGCTTTCGCCTTACCGTACTTCTTGCGCTCAACGGTGCGGGAGTCGCGGGTAAGGAACCCACCCTTCTTCAGCACGCTGCGCAGTTCCGGCTCGAAATTGGTCAGCGCCTTGGAGAGGCCATGGCGCACGGCACCGGCCTGCCCCGACAAGCCGCCGCCCGCGACGGTGCAGATCACGTCGTACTGGCCGGCGCGCGCCGCCGCGACCAGCGGCTGCTGGATCATCATGCGCAACACCGGACGGGCGAAGTAGATATCAACCTCGCGGCTGTTGACCATGACCTTGCCGGGGCCGGGCTTGATCCAGACGCGCGCGACCGCGTCCTTGCGCTTGCCGGTGGCATAGGCGCGGCCCTGCTTGTCGATCTTCTTCTCGTATTTCGGAGCTTCCGGCGCCGCCGGCTTAAGCTGCGACAACTGATCGAGAGACTGGATGCTTTCGGCCATCAGGCGGCCCTCATGTTCTTGCGGTTCATCTTGGCGACATCGAGCTTCTCAGGGCTTTGCGCCTCATGCGGATGATCGGCGCCACCATAGACGCGCAGATTGCCCATCTGCACCCGGCCGAGCGGGCCACGCGGGATCATGCGCTCGACGGCCTTCTCCAGCACGCGCTCGGGGAAACGGCCCTCGAGGATCTGCCTCGCGGTGCGCTCCTTGACGTGACCGACATAGCCGGTGTGCTTGTAATAGACCTTCTGCTCGCGCTTGCGCCCGGTCAGGACCGCGTGCGCCGCGTTGATGATGATGACGTTGTCGCCGCAATCAACATGGGGCGTGTAGGTCGGGAGATGCTTGCCGCGCAACCGCATGGCAACGAGCGAGGCGAGACGGCCGACAACCAGACCCTTGGCGTCGATCAATACCCACTTCTTCGTCACCTCGGCAGGCTTTGCCGAAAACGTTTTCATGTGAGGAATCCATGACAGGAAAAACGGCGCGCGCTTCGCGCACCGAACTGGGCAGCTTTCTAGAGATACGAGCGCCGCACGTCAACGCCATGCAGTCAAAATTTTATCAGCAAAAACAGCAGCTTGCGATTATGGTGCGATATTACCTTGAAAAAATCTATGAATTTGGAATGGAATAGGTCGCCGTGACATGGGCAATCGGATCGGGCGAGCCGTCCAGCAGCAGGTTGACTTCGCCGACGGCGAGCCGCTTGCCGAGCTTGAGGATCCGTGCCGCCGCCAGCACGTCGTGCCCGGGCGCCCCCCTGCGCAGGAAATTGATGTTGAGATTGGTGGTGACCGCAAGGCCGACCGGACCGATGGCCGACAGCAGCACCACATACATCGCAAAATCGGCAAGAGCCATCAGCGTCGGGCCGGAGACTGTGCCACCCGGACGCAGCATCCTGTCATCGTAGCGCTGCCGCAACCGGCAGGTTTCGCCATCGGCGCTTTCGATCCCGATGTTCCCGATGGCGAAGGCCTGGGGAAACTCCGCGTGGAGGAATCTCTCCAACTCGGTCACGGTCATCTTCGCAACTGCCATATCGTTCACAACCCTCGCGTTGCGCCGCTTGCTACATTAGATTACGCGCATCACTCAAATGGAATCTCGGAAATGCCAGCCCCAGCCGCGCATGCCCTGACACCGGAAGCTTCGATCCTGCTCCGCGAGACCGTTGGCAGCATCGCGGTGCTGACGCTCAACCGGCCTGCGGCGCGAAATAGCCTGTCGGAAGCGCTGATCGCGGACCTGCATGCGGCTTTGAACGATATCGCGACCGACAAGAACGTCCGCGGCGTGGTCATCGCCGCCAACGGCCCGGCCTTCTCCTCCGGCCACGACCTGAAGGAATTGACGGCGCGCCGAAGCGATGCGGATCGCGGGCGCGCTCATTTCATAGCGATCATGAATGCCTGCAGCGCAATGATGCAGGCGGTCGTCCAACTGCCGAAGCCGGTCGTTGCCGCGGTGCAGGGTATTGCCACGGCCGCGGGCTGCCAGCTCGTGGCGAGCTGCGATCTTGCAGTCGCCTCCGAAGCTGCGCATTTCGCGACACCCGGCGTCGACATCGGTCTGTTCTGCTCGACACCGATGGTGGCACTGTCGCGCAACGTGCCGCGCAAGCAGGCGATGGAAATGCTGCTCACCGGCGAGGCAATTCCCGCCGCGAGGGCGCGCGAAATCGGCCTGATCAACCGCGTTGTTGCTGTGGGCACAGAGCGTGACGCCGCGATCGCTCTCGCGCAGCAAGTCGCGCTGAAATCCGCCTACACCGTGAAGCTTGGTAAGGAAGCCTTTTATCGTCAGGCCGAGATGACCCTGGCCGAGGCTTACCGCTATACGGCCGAAGTCATGACCGAGAACATGATGGCGCGCGATGCCGAAGAGGGCATCGGCGCCTTCATCGAGAAGCGCGCGCCGAAATGGCAGGACGAATGATCCCCTCATCCTGAGGAGACACGCAGAGATACGCTCCTCACCATGAGGAATTTAGAGATATCGCGAAAATGAACCACGACACCTACCCCGACGATTACATCCGAAGCATCCTCAATGGCGTGAAGTCGATCGCGATGGTCGGCGCCTCGCCGGTCAACGTGCGGCCGAGCTATTTCGCGTTCAAATATCTCGCCGAGCGCGGCTACGACATGATCCCGGTCAATCCCGGCCATGTCGGCAAAAGCCTGCTTGGAAAGCCCTTCGTCGCCTCACTCGCCGATATCGGCCGCCCCATCGACATGGTCGACATCTTCCGCAATTCGAGCCACATCATGCCGGTGGTCGACGAGGCCCTGAAATTGTCGCCGCTGCCGAAGGTGATCTGGATGCAGCTTGGGGCGCGCGACGATGAAGCCGCCGCCAAAGCCGAAGCCGCCGGGATCAAGGTGGTGATGAACCGCTGCCCCAAGATCGAATATGGCCGCCTGTCATCGGAGATTTCGTGGATGGGTGTCAATTCGCGCACCATCAGCTCCAAGCGTGCGCCGATGCCGACCCAGGGCATGCGGCTGTCGCTGAACCGGACGAGTGTCGGCGGTAGCGCCACCGCGGCATCCGATCGTGCCGCCAAAAACAGAAGCGATCCATCCTGATGTCGGTGCAAAGCATTTATTTCGGAATCCCGGCTCCGCGAAACATGAACCTTCCGAAGACGCTGTAGCGCACCAAGTCGCCTTGACGCCGCGTGCGGCTGCCGCGATTGTCCTGCTTTGAGGGGACGCCAGCCGTCTTTCACCGTCTTACAAGATCACCCCCTTTGCTCCTCTGCGACCCGGATGGGCCGCCATCCAAGCAACAATACCGCCACAAGGGAACGAGAATGACCGATCGCGAACCGGGATTTGCTACACTCGCCGTCCATGCCGGCGCGCAGCCGGACCCCACCACAGGCGCGCGGGCGACGCCGATCTACCAGACGACCTCATTCGTCTTTAACGACGCCGATCATGCTGCTTCGCTGTTCGGTCTGCAGGCGTTCGGCAACATCTACACGCGCATCGGCAACCCGACCAATGCCGTGCTGGAAGAGCGCGTCGCGGCGCTCGAGGGTGGAACCGCAGCACTTGCCGTTGCTTCCGGGCACGCCGCGCAGGTCGTCGCGCTTCACCAATTGCTGCAGCCGGGCGACGAATTCATCGCGGCACGAAAGCTTTACGGCGGATCGATCAACCAGTTCACGCACTCCTTCAAGAACTTCGGCTGGAACGTGGTGTGGGCGGATCCCGATGACATCGGCAGCTTCGAAAGCGCTGTAACGCCAAAGACCAAGGCAATCTTCATCGAGTCGATTGCCAACCCGGCCGGCTCGATCACGGACATCGAGGCAATCGCGGCGGTGGCACACAAGGCCGGCGTGCCGCTGATCGTCGATAACACGCTCGCAACGCCCTATCTGATCAAGCCGATCGATCATGGCGCCGACATCGTCGTGCATTCGCTAACCAAGTTTCTTGCCGGCCACGGCAACTCGATCGGCGGCATCATTGTCGACGCCGGCACGTTCGATTGGGCCAAGGACCACAAATATCCGATGCTCAGCGAGCCGCGGCCGGAATATCACGGCATCAGGATCCACGAGACGTTCGGCAATTTCGCCTTCGCGATCGCGTGCCGTGTCCTCGGCCTGCGCGATCTCGGGCCCGCGCTGTCACCGTTCAATGCCTTCATGATTCTGACGGGCATCGAGACTTTGCCGCTGCGGATGCAGAAGCATTGCGAGAACGCCAAGGCGGTCGCGGAATTCCTCTCCGGCCACTCCGCGGTGTCGTCGGTCAATTATGCCGGCCTCCCCAGTGACAAGTACAACAATCTCGCGCGCAAATACGCGCCAAAGGGCGCCGGCGCGGTGTTCACCTTCAATCTGAAGGGCGGCTACGAGGCCGGCGTCAATCTGGTCTCGAACCTGAAACTGTTTTCGCACCTTGCCAATGTCGGCGACACCCGTTCGCTGGTGATCCATCCGGCATCGACCACGCACAGCCAGCTCGACGATGCCGCCAAGACCAGGTCGGGCGCGGGCCCCGACGTTGTCCGGCTCTCGATCGGGATCGAGGACAAGGAGGATCTGATCGCGGATCTCGAGCAGGCGCTCCGCGCTTAAGGTCAGTTTGTTTCCGCAGAGAACGCGATCAATCCAGAATCCTGAGGCCGGCTTTGATTCATCAAAGCCGGAAAAGCCAGAGATCGGCGCTTGATTTTTGCCAGCCCGTTAATGATCGTTAACGATCAGGCCGGCATAAATCAGCGCTGGAACCCTGAGATTCGGAGCGCGTCCATGCTGCGCCACATGACTTTGTGCTTGTTTACACTCGCGCTGATCAATCCCGCCTTCAGCGCCGACCAGATCGCGGC
>Ga0153954_1001738_pt1 | contig 10697 bp, 11 predicted proteins | sample TSFL038MetaG_FD_102277 | JGI IMG/M metagenome (GOLD analysis project Ga0153954, IMG submission 102277) | Attine ant fungus gardens microbial communities from Florida, USA - TSFL038 MetaG | ecosystem: Host-associated > Fungi > Mycelium > Unclassified | place: USA: Florida, Wekiwa Springs State... | reverse complement strand
GCGGGCTCCGCCCCACCAGGGTGCCTGGCGGCGGTGGCTTCAGGCCCCCGCGACGTGGTCACGAACCGGTCGTCGCGGGACGCCAGACCTGCTCCGCCTGCGGGACCGTCTCCGGAGACGCCCCTCGATGAGCAAGGATGACACAGTCATACGACGCTTTCGTTTCGTAGTCAATATAAATCTTCGTATCGCGCGCAAACGGGAGGAGCCGGCATATCCCCCGCGGCGCGCCTCTGCGCGCGCGAGTGCAAAGCCCGCCCTGATCGCCCTGCCCCGCACCACGGACCATCAACGGCCGACAAGGGCCTAGACCGTGCACATCGCTGCCGCTATATCCACCCGACGATTTGCGGGATCTGGCGCAGGATTCGCCGCCACCCCGCCCGACCAGCCGAAAAATAGCTGAGCGATCAGCCGCTTCGGTGGGGGATAGTTCAATGGTAGAACATCGGACTCTGACTCCGAGAATCTAGGTTCGAATCCTAGTCCCCCAGCCATCTCGCCCGATAGCAATACCGAAGGCGATCTTCACCACGAAGGCCGACCCCACCTACGACGACCTTCCCGGGCAGCGCTATCACTTTCCGCGCACCTATCTGCGCCAAGTCGAGGCTGCTCGCGGCGACTGGATCGTCTATTACGAGCCCCGCCGTTCGAGCGGAGATTTGTCGAGCCGGGGCGGTCGCCAATCCTACTTTGCCACCGCGCGGGTAAACCGCATCGAACCCGATCCAGCCCGGTCCGATCATTTCTACGCCTTCGTCTCCGAGTTTCTCGAGTTCGACCGCCCGGTGCCGTTCAGAGAAGGCACTCGCTATTTCGAGGCCGGACTGGAACGCGATGATGGAGGAACAAACAAGGGGGCGTTTGGCCGCGCGGTTCGCGCAATCTCCAATGCCGAGTATGATCTGATCCTGCAGGCCGGATTCACTAGGACACTCGGCGAGCTCTCCGAGCAAGACCAAGCGGGTCATGAACCATCGGGTCTCGCGGAAGAAGAAACTTTTTTCGGTCGTCCCGTCATCGACCAGATCGTCCGCCGACCATTTCGAGAGGCGGCCTTCGCGTCACGCGTAAAGGACGCCTACGAAAACACCTGCGCGATTACGGGTCTCAAGATCATCAACGGTGGCGGCCGCGCCGAGGTCCAAGCGGCCCACATCCGGCCCGTCGCTCACGATGGCCCGGATTCGATCCGCAACGGCGTTGCATTGTCGGGAACAGTCCACTGGATGTTCGATCGCGGACTGATCTCGGTCGATGACGATTGGAGCATTCTGATTGCGAAGGACCGACTTCCAGATACGGTGATTCGGTTGCTACGCGAGGATCGTCGGCTCCTGCCGCCCAAACGAGCAAGCCTGCAGCCTCACATCCAATTCCTTCGCTATCATCGCGAACATATATTCAAAGGCTAGAGCAGCTCGCCGATCTTGATCAGGTCGAGAGGCCGATAAACGCTCAATTGCCCGGCCGGCGTCACATTGACGACCAGGGTGAAGCGCTGCAGGGTCTCGATAAGCATGTTCCTGATCGGCTCTCCGAAAACTCCGTCTCGATCTTGCCGTCGAGCTTATCGACATCGGCCGCATGGATACGGCCCTGTGGACAAGCACATTCGGCTTGGAGCCGTGTTGTCGGTCCTTCAGGAGCTACCTCGGCATGTCGTCCAATTTTATTGCACCGACCACCCGCTCCCAACGCTGACGGTCATTTTCTATGAGTGTCTGAAACTCTTCGGGAGTGCTGCCAACGGCTTCCATATACATGCCGGATAGCAGCTTGACCGCCGAGGGTTCCCTGACAGCTCTCGCGAAGCCGGCGCGGATCTTCTCGACGATGTCCTTTGGTGTCCCGGCTCTAACGACGATCCCGTTCCAGCTGAATGCCTCAAAGCCCGGTACCGTCTCGGAGACCGCAGGGATCTCCGGAAAAAATGGGCTGCGTTTCGCTGTAGTGACCGCAATAGGTCGGATTGTTTCGGAATTCAGATAAGGCGCGACCGATGAGGACACATCGATGGTCAGGTCGACGTTTCCAGCGAGCAAATCGTTGAGCGCCGGCGCATTGCCGCGGTATGGAACGTGGATCATCTCGGTTTTCGTCAGGATCTTGAATAGCTCAACCGAAAGGTGGGCCACGCTGCCGATGCCGGTGCTGGCATAAGAAACCTTGTTGGGGTTCTGGTGGAGATAGTCAATGAGCTCAGATACGGTTCGGGATGGTATCTTCTTGGCGTTCACCACCAGCATCATCGGCGCAATCGCAACCAATGTCGCCGGCCTCAAATCAGTCATAGGATCGTAGGGCAGATCACGCCGGAGCGCACGGAGCGCCGTGTGCGAGCTGGGTGCAGCATTGAGGAGGGTGTAGCCGTCAGCGGGCTGACGCAACACGAACTCACCCGCGATCGCGCCGGTCGCGCCGGGTCGATTGTCGATAATAACCGGCCGTGCCCATTCCTTGCCGATGTTGTTGGCAAGGACTCTCATCACGCTGTCGCTGGATCCTCCCGCCGCAAACGGGATCACGAGTTGAACAGTCCGGTTCGGGAACGTTTCGGAGGCGTCGTCGGCCAACGTACTGGCGGCGCCGACCAACGCCATCGTAAGAACAATCGCGAGTTGAGCGATGCGTATCCTCATTGACTGCCCCCTAATATTAGACGCCTCACCACCAAAACAGAGGATGGCCATGACTCCTCGGCTCGACTGGCACTCGCGCTCGCTTCATCACTTCACCAAGGCCGCGTCTCGCAGGCTGAGGACAAGCGACGAATTCATTAGAAACTCTTTGGCGAGCTTCTCATCACCGGCGGTTTTCTTCATCAGGTTCCGGTAGGCGTCGCGCGAAGAGGCATCCCGCTGCTCCATGTTCTTCTTGTTGATCTTCGTTGCGCGCTGAACATGAGTGTCGGCGACGTACTTTCTTTGTCGCGAATACAAATCCAGAAGACTGTCGGTTGCTCCATGAACGACATTGATCAATTGCTCTGCGAGATTCACGGCATCGTGTATGCCGCTGTTCATGCCCATGCCCCCGATCGGACTGTTCAGATGGGCGGCGTCTCCAGCGAGAAGTATGCGGCCCTTTCGAAAGGTCGCCGCTACGCGCTGATTGACCACGTACAAGTCGGTTAACGTGACCTCATAAGGCTCATCGCGGCGATGAAACCGTTGAAGCTTGGCCTGACCGAGATTGCGACGTTGCCCGTCATCAAGATCGACAGCTTCGGCACCAACAGGAACGACCAACCGGAACAGGCCCGGTGGGCCTTTCCATGAGATCTTGAACAGATTGTACCACTCCTCGGGGTCTGAGATGTAGTTGCGGTAGGCATAGCCATCGCCGACGAAATCATGCGGCGTTCCGACGATCATAAATCTCCCAGGCAGCGTCTCGCCTTCGAACGCGATTTCGGCTCCCTTCCGTACCGAACTCCGCGCACCATCGGCCCCTACGAGGTAGTCGCCGCGATAGTTGCTCCGGGTTCCGTCTTCTGACTCGACCGTGATCCGAACGTCCTCGGGCGACTGCGAGAACGAGACCAAACGCGTCATCGGAAAGACTGTTACCGAGGGCAGCGTTTCCGCCACAGACAATAACGTCCGTGCGAGCTTATCCTGCTCGCACTGCAATACCCAAGGATGCCGAACCTCACCGGCCAGCAAACCGTGGTCGAACGAGGCTATGAGATCCTTCCCATCGTAGTAGTTCACGATCGGACAAATGATTCCTTGAGGTTCGATCAGCTTGTAGATGCCGAGATCGTCGAGCAGGTCCAGCGAAGCCGGGTGGATCGTCGCAGCGCGCGGGTCCTGATGCTGCATGTCGCCCAGCTCGAAGAGTTGAACAGACACGCCGGCTTTTCCGAGAGCGACGGCTACCGCGAGGCCTACCGGCCCCCCGCCAACGACCATCACATTCCTGGTTCCCATCGCCCTTCTCCTATTTACTTTACGCATTTTCGAAAATATGATCACTTAAGTCAATATTGTTGCAAAGTGACAAACTTCCGCACGTTTGGAAAAGGGATCGTTCGTTGGCGCGAGCATCTGGTTTTGGACGGTCCACCAAATTGGCCGTGGCGCCTGACGGCGGCTCGGAAGCGCCCGTCAATGAAACACGGACATCGGAGGTTTATCGCCGGTTGAGGGACGATCTGCTCTCTGGCGCACTTCCCCCCGGAGCCCGGCTGCCCATGCAGGAACTCTCGACAAGATACGGCGTGGCGTTTGCGCCGCTGCGGGAGGCACTGTTTTTGCTGAAGTCCGAAAGCCTGGTTATTGCGTCAGATCACAAAGGCTTCCGCGTGCCGCTGCTGTCGGCGGCGGAGTTTCAGGAATTGGCCGGCACGAGAATGCTGTTGGAAGGCCAGGCTCTGCGGCTTTCGATAGAACGAGGCGATGATGCGTGGGAAGCGCGGCTGGTAGCGAGTTTTCATTGCCTCTCGCTGTCTACGAAACGTGGCGACCACAGTTCGGCAAAGACACGGCCGGATTGGGAAAAGGCGCACGAGGAATTTCATGAGGCGCTCATTGCGGCAGCCGCCTCGCGTCTTCTCCTGAGGCTGCGTGCAATGCTTACAAATCTTGTCCTCCGCTATCGGCGGATCGCATTGGACAATGCTGCCAAGCGCGATCATCTCGCCGAACACAAGGCGATCATGGACGCGGCACTTTCACGAAACGCCAACTTGGCGGTCAAGCTCCTCTCGGAGCACTACGAACTGACGACGAAGTTCATTCTCAAGCAGCTGGGCCCGAACAGCAAATGACGCTCGACAGCACTGAAGTGCCGACGACAGCAACTCGAATTGCGGCGAAGCCAAGGCTGATTGGCGCGAGCGCCCTTCTGCCGGTTCAGATCCCCCACACCAGACACATGTTCGCACGTGGTATTCAGGCGGGGCGATGGGTATTCGCCACCGGCCAGTGCGGAACCGACTACAGTCATGCGCTCGCGCCGGAAGTTCTGCAAAGCGCACACCCGCACAACGGAGGCTCGAAGGCGCGTCGCGAGGCAAAGAGGATATTCCAGAACGTCAATGAGGTGCTGGTAGAAGCAGGCGCGAGCGCGGAAAGCGTCGTCCGCATTGATCAGTACTACACATCTCCGGAGGTCGTTGATGCCTACCACGAAGTCCGCCGTGAGTACTTCAAGGGAGTAATTCCACCTTCAACCTCCAACCTGCACCGGCGATTCTCGCGTGTGGGTCAATCGATGGAAGTGCAGGTGATGGCGGCCATCGGAGACGAAGGGTTCTCTGTCCAGCATGAGAAATTCTCCGGTACCTACCGCATCCATCCGAGCTCCGGATACAGCCCAGCATTGCGGGCGGGCGACTTCAGGTTCATCCCGGGCCAAACAGCGGAAGCCCTGCGGGAAGAGGATGCTCCGGTCGATCCGGAGGCCAAGCGGCCATACGGCTTGTGGAAGGGCACTCCGATCAAGCTTGAAACCGAGTTCATCATTCGCCGAAAGCTGGCCCCGGCTCTGGAGAAATCAAACTCCAGCCTCGACAATGTCGTGAAGGCCCAGGTGTACCTGCGCGACGAGGCGGACATCGCAGGGTTCAACGAAGTTTGGAGCAGGCATTTCAAGACGCCGCCCGCGACGACGATTGTCGCCACCGCCACGCCCGGCTTCATCATGCCGGAGCTCCGCATCGAAATTAATGTGATTGCGCTCGCCAACGACGGCGACACCAGGAAGGAGTCGATTACTGCGGCAGAGCCGCTGTTCGAAGGATGGACCCCCGCGATCCGGGCGGGCGATCTGTTGTTCATTTCCGGCTTGATGGGAGTGTGCAACGGTCGTTTGGTCGGCGATGCAATTTCTGATCCTACCCAGCCTTTTTTTGGCTTTCCGGTGAAGGCCGAACTGCAGGAAATCCTTCGTCAGGCGGATATTCTATGTCGCGCTGCGGGTACCACCGTCCAGAATGTAGTTCGAATTCAGCAGTTTCACAGGGATCTGGCCACGTTGGCTCCCACTCTGGACACCTGGTCGGATGCATTGTACGGGCAGCCAATCCCGATTTCACCGGTCGAAGTGAACTGGCTGCCAGTTCCAGACGCGCAAATACAGGTTGACCTGTGGGTCTACGTGCCCGGTTGACTTTCAATTGTGGAGAGCGGTAGCGCTCCGTTCGAAGCTGATGACGATGGAGGTGAATATGGTTGCTCGGATGAGGCACATCGCTTTGCTCGTAACGGATCCGGAGAGATCCGCGCAATTCTACGAGAAGTCTCTCGGCTTCAAGCGTGCCGGAAAGGCCGGGCGAGGCCTCTATATGAGTGACGGCACTATCAATATGGCTTTGTTGAAAGTGAACACGGAAAAGGGCGAAAAGGCAGGCCTTTTCCATTTCGGAATGTGGGTCGATGACCTCGACGGTTCCGAGGCATCCGTGAAAGACGCCGGCGGCTCCTATCTCGCGGGTCGCGAGGATCGCAATCCCGACACCTTCTATGAGGTTAAGTTTCGGGACCCGGATGGCATTGTCTTCGACATGACTCCCACCGGTTGGCGCGGGGCAGTAAAGGAAGTCGAGCCCGCTGATCCGGCACCGAAACAGGCTGCGGAATAAAGACCGCCGGACAATTTCGTGCGACAGGGACTTTTTGCCGCGGGCACTCTTACACGGGCGCCCGCTGAAGTGGAACGTGCAGATGAGCCCAGACGATGGTTCTAATGTTTCTGACGTTGAAGTCGAGGATATCGAATATCGCCACTCCGGCGACTTGAGACTGTTGGCCCGCCTTTATCGACCGTCCGGAACGGGTCCGTTCCCCGGAATAGTGTCCGTTCATGGCGGAAGGTGGGTATCGCAATCTCGCCTTACCAATCAGGCGATCGATTTGACTCTGGCAAGGGCCGGCATCCTTGTCATGGCTATTGATTTTCGGATGCCTCCCGACGTCCGATATCCCGAATCCATCTCTGACATCAATTTCGCCATTCGATGGCTCAAACAAAACGCTCCAAGACTTGGCTCTGCTCCCGGCTTGATCGGGGGATTGGGTACTTCCAGCGGTGGCCATCAAATCGTGCTTGCAGCGATGAAGCCGAATGACCCGCGTTACTCCTCGCTTGAAAGGCAATTTACGGATCACACGGCCGCGGTCGGATTTGTCGTAGCCTGCTGGCCCGTGCTGGATCCCTTGGCGCGATACAAGATGGCTGTTCTGAAGAATATGAAGGTTCATATCGAGAGCCATGACGCTTACTGGTCGGGCGAACAATCAATGGACGAAGGTAGCCCGCAGGGTCTACTCGACCGCAATGAACCAGTCGCCATGCCACCGCTACTCCTGATCCAGGGCACCGGCGACGAGGTCGTGCCCGCTGAAATGACAGAACGGTTCGCGACGACCTATGAGCGGCGGGGCGGCAGCGCTATATTGAAGACTTTCGCGGAACAGCCGCACACCTTCATTACTAATGACCCGGAAAAACAGGCGTCGCAGTCTGCGCTATCGGATATTATTTCCTTCATTAAGCACCAAGCAGGTGCGCTACGGGACACGCTGCCGTAAGTGGTAGCCGCACCATTTTGATAGGCCCCGAGATCAGCCGTTCCAGCCCGGCTTCGATACCGTGCGACACCGAGCCGTGCCCGACCACGCTCTGCGGGAGCGACGGGCATGAGCGCAGATCCTGTTTCAGAGCTTCCATGGGAGATGAACCTTTATGGGCCGGGCGAGGTATTTGGGCACGCGCCTTCTCCGGATGGACGCCCCCTTGAAAGTTCACAGCTAGTCTAGTTTCTGTCGCGAAATTGACGGGTTTTCGCTAGGAGATGGCAAGTTATGCCGATGAGATCTGCACAACTTTAACACTGTGGGGCTGAGCTTACCCGGTCTGCTCGCGTGATTTTTGAACAAATTGCAAATCGCTAGAAAGAGTTGCTCTGTCTTCGACAGTTGGGAGGTGGCGGATTTTGCCGCAGCTCCGGCGGAGGCCGGAAATTACTGCCGGCTCAGTTTGTGGCGGGGTCTGGAGCGGCCGGTCAACAGTTCGCCGATAATCATGAGATTGTTGGCGAGCACTGCGGCGCCGATAAACAGCGCGAAGCGCTCGATGCCTTCGGCGCGGCAACGCCTCATGCCACGGCCCCGCATCAACACTGAAATGCGCCCTTCGATGCCGGCGCGGAAGCGCTGGCCTTGCTTGAATCCTGCTGATCTTTCGTAGGCCTGGCGTTGCGGCGTCTTGCAGCCGCCACGCTGCGGAATGCTCACCGTGGCAACGCCGCCACGCGCGCAAACGGCAAGATTGTTCTCGCTGAAGAAGCCGCGATCGGCGCCGTAAAGAGCCGGGCTACGGCGGAAAGTGCGGCGGTGGCGCTTGAGCGACGGCGCCACATGGACTTCGTCCGCCGGATTGCCCTTGAGCACCTCGTATTGGGTGATCAATCCTCTGGCGCTTTCCGCGAGGAATACTTTGTGACCGAACTCGACTGGCGTGCGCACCTTGCCGCGCTTGATCAGGTCGGTGTGCGGCTCGAAGATCGAATAAATCTTCTCAGACGTAGGCACCTGCTCGCCGTCGAGCACGCGGCGGCGAGCCTGATCGATGACGCGGGTGCCAAGATCGCAATAATGCCCGATCTCCTCGCGCAGAGCCTTGATCTTCAGGGAGTTGAGCGGGTCCTTGCCGTGCATCGCGGCGGTATCGTCAAGCGCTTTTCTGGCGCCTGCCACAACTTCCTCGGCAATCTCGATCAGTGCCCGATAGGTCGCACTCTGTTGCGATCCGGCGCCCTGACGCTGCCGGGTCGTCATGCGTTGGATCTCGTACATTCGCCGATGCGCAGCACGCGAACGATTGCGAAAACCTGCAATGCGCGGCAGTTCCAGCGCCTCGGCAAGCCGGCCGAGGAGCCGCGTGAGAACCCGCACCGCGTCCCACAGCAAGGTGTTGTCGGTCGGATGATGAATGTCCGTTTCCGCCACCGTGGTGTCGACCCGCAGCTTGCTGCCGTCCTCCGGGCCGAGCTCCACGGCAGCCTCGACGACGAGATCGTTGACGGCACTGAGCGTCGCCGGGGTCAGCCGGTTGAAACTGCGGTTGAAGGCGTCATGCTTGGGCACCTGCTCGCAGTAGAAATCGGTGAACCGGCGCAGCGTTATTCCATCGGCGATGCGTTCGCGCAGCTCGCGATAATCCCAGTTCTTCAGGCGCATCAGAACCAGCGCGCGCAACACCTGCGGCGCAGTGAGGCCACGGCGGCCACGCGCCGGCTGCTTAAGGCCCCGCACCAGATCGCGCCGCACCCGTTCGACCAGCGCCGGCTGCTTATCGAGAAAATCGCTGACCGTCTGCAGCAGTGGCTCAAGCCGCATGCCCTGCCGCAGCAGCTCGAGATCGGCAAAGCTCATCTGCCGTACTGCCGGTCGCGCCACCGCTCAACCCAACAAGCCAAGAACCGACGACCGCAGGCCGGCGCTGCCCAACCAGCAGCGGACGACATCGGCAGGCTGTTCGGTGCGGCTGCGAATCATCTCTCAAATGAGAGGCCTTGCGCACCGCACTGGCAAGCAAAACCTGCCACCAAAAGTGCCGGAAACGCCGATTCCGTCGTAATATTGTGCCTTTCGCGACAGAAACTAGTCTAGTCGCAAATGTTGGATGCGTAGACGATCTGATCCGTAAGATCGCACTCGAATAGGATGGTGACCGCGTCGCCGCCGCCGCTGCCCCAGAGCGAAACGCCCAATGTCGCCGGCGGCGGCACGGCTACGACCAATTCCGTCGGCTGCGACTCTGGCATGTTAGGAAATGCCTGCGCAAATTCGGCATAGCTACACTTGCGCGTCTCTCCGATCTGGAGCGGAACATATGGCAATAGCAGCGGATAATTCGGATACGGCCAATCGTCGCTCGACTCGGTCGGACTGAGTTTCAGCAACTCTACCTTGAGCCCAAGTTCGACGCGATATTCTAAGCTACAGCCGTCGTAGCACATGCCGTAGAGGAGCGGGAGATTGAATACGTGGTGGCGAGCGAGCGCAGGCAGATGCTCTGACGACAGCCGAGCGATCATGTGAAGGGGCTTTGGACCGTGCCCGACGCCGGAAAGCTTGGCCTCCAAGGGGCCACCGAACATGGACCACGCATGCGTCGGCGCCCGCTCAAATGCAAAGGACGTCCCATCGCAATATGCGAAAACTAACTGCTCTTCGGCCATTTCGCTATCTCACGATCTATTGACGTGTGGCGAACTGAAAAACTCGCCAGCAGTTGGGACCGGACCGACGGCCATTCCACAGTGCTGGAACGAGTTCTTTCGTCGCAATCACTTTCGACTATTCGAACTTCCCTACCACCGGCGCGGAGCCATGGGAACCTGACGCGCGATGCGTATTCGGAGATTGCTCCCGAGCGATGAGACCGCCCCCGCATATCGCCGAGGCGTATCGCAGACACACATAAACGCGCCGATGGCCACGCGGCCTACAGGAATTTCACGATGTCAAACAGCGCAATTTGTTCTCGCGACGCGGTGCGTCCGAGGTTTGCGTCGATCGCCCCGCCTTCGCCGAGACTTCGGCGGGCCAAGTCCCGACCGAGGGGCGGATGGAGCGCCGAGAGGCGCACCCGGGGTAGAACAGCGTGCCAATGAGCTCCGGCACGCCGCCGCTTGCGAGGCGGTGGCATCCCTCTCGCCGCAGGGATAGCCAGCCTCTCGG
>Ga0153954_1001737_pt1 | contig 10704 bp, 11 predicted proteins | sample TSFL038MetaG_FD_102277 | JGI IMG/M metagenome (GOLD analysis project Ga0153954, IMG submission 102277) | Attine ant fungus gardens microbial communities from Florida, USA - TSFL038 MetaG | ecosystem: Host-associated > Fungi > Mycelium > Unclassified | place: USA: Florida, Wekiwa Springs State... | reverse complement strand
GGATGATTGCAGGAGCATCCGCTGCGGCAAGCAGGCCGCAGCCCAGACCTCAGATCCAAAATTGCCCTCTCGGTCCCAGCCGGCGCGAGCGTAGACTGCTCGGCCGCCATCGGTATCGGGCGCAGTTTCGCTGCGACATTATCCCCTGTTGCGGCGGGCGCCGCCGCGCCGGAGGACCGACGCGCGGCCGCGTCATGCAGGACAACGATTTTGGAGCTGGGTTCCCTGTAAGGTACTGAGTTCCCTGTAAGATTTTTTGATGACGACATTAATTCATTTTAATATCATTTAATTCTGGGTGCATTTAATAATTGCGGTCTCTCAACCCGGAGTTGCCGCAATGACGGATGTAATCGGATCACACGAAGACGAAGACCGCCGGCAGTTTTTGAAGAGCTGCGGACGATTTGCCATTGTCACGCCGCCGACTGTGACAGCGCTGCTGTCGACGTCGCTCACGTCAACAGCAATGACGAATTCCGGTGGTGGAATGGGCGGCAAAGGCGGCAGCAAAGGGAATAACGGTTATGGCAATGGTGGGGGTGACGGCAGCCCCAACGGTAAGCAGGATTGGAATCGCTGATAGTCTAAAACGCCCGACACGGGTTGGGCGCGCGATTGGTGCCGACGCGCGCCCGTAGCTGGCGACTTGATAACCTCCCGACCCCAAAGCGCCACCGTGTTCCTGCAAATCGCGGATTTGGATTGGCTGGAGCCCGTCACCTCATTCGAACGAGGTTTCCGATGCGCACACTCTGGATGGTCATCGGTGCTGGAGCATTCCTTGCGGCAACGCCGGCAGCCGCTCAAACCTACGATCCGAACTTCCCGGTATGCCTGCACGTCTTTGGCGTACAAGGCGTTTTCATCGAGTGCTCTTACACGTCGCTCGGGCAATGCGCGCTCACAGCCTCAGGACGCGCAGCCCAATGCATCGTCAACCCTCTTTATGCTGGCCCTTATAGAGTGGTACCCGGCCGAGCATACCGGTGGCAGCCTCACACCTAGCGATCCCTCAACCTGTTGTTCGGGTGTCATCTGCATGGATGACCCAGGATCGTCAGCGTTGCGGCTACGTTATGAACGTCAGCAACTCGGCCGCCGGCTGCACCAGGCGCGCGCAACGTCTTCCGGCATTCTCCTGATTGCCCGCTCATAGCAGCCTGAGTTCGCGCCCATGCATGATTTGTAGTTCCCTGAGAGCTGCGCTTGATCGGCTCGCCTGATAGCCGCACCCTGCCCGCCCTCAGCATCCGAATTCCGTTTGAAGCAGCGTATTGAACGTCAACGAAACTGCAAGCCAAGTTCTGTGACTGGCGTCACAAGCACCAAAAAGCCAAATCGTAAGCTTTGGAACGCGTAGGAAGCTCAACCTTCGCGCGCTTTCGTGACGACAGCCCCCGGCTGGATAGCTGACACACAGCCCTTGGAGGACGCGGCGCGGCAAAAGAAACCAATCGTAAGGGTTTTGTCCGCGCCAGCCAGCAAGCCCGCGATTCGTTCTTTGAGAACGAACTGGAATCAAGCGCAGAACAAAGCAAACAAAAGCCGGACATCATCGGCCCCGCAACGGATTTTCAACACCTGTGGCCTATTTTTGCTGTCATGAGCATGCGGTCAGGCGGTGCACGAAAGACAGCAGCGCGCAAGGTTCGGAAGCGCGAGGATCTGCTCGCCATCTGGCTCGACCTCTTCAATCAGCTCGACAATTCCACGCAACGACGCGCAGCGAGATTCCGGCGAACGCAACGGCTGCGACGCCCCATTCCAATGCAACGCGTCCGCCTGGACGGTATCGGCACTGTTCGCATGATCCACGCCGCTGACGCATGGGCAAGTCAGAACGCAAGTACCGAGGCCGCCGCAACTGGATTGCCCGACGACCGGCAAAACAGTTGAAATATTGCCGTCCCGGGCCGTTGCAAACGCCTGAAATCGCTCGCGCGCAAATCCGGATTTGCCAAGGCGCTTCCAGCTGATTTGGGTGGTCAAGTCGATCTCAGGATGACCTTTCGCCATGTCCCTGCTCGTCATTCCGGGACGCTCGCAAAGCGCGCGAGCCCGAAATCCATAACCATAGGCCCTTATTGTTAAGCGCGCTCGTCGACAATCTTTCAAACAGCATTGGTTTTGTGGCTATGGATTCCGGGCTCAGCCCTTTCGGGCTGCCCCGGAATGACGTGCGCGTAAACCGCAATTTTTCCGAGCCGATTCAAGCTGATTTGGGTCGTCCAGTCCCGCACGCAAAAATATTGGGCTTGCCGCGTCGGGCAAATCAGATCCAGTTATTTCGCCGTCTCACCCGAGAGAGGGGCGGATCGCGATCGTCACGAACGTTGCGGTGGGATGCGATGGACGCGAGCGGCATGCGAGACGAGCGTGCCTGACGCGGACGGCCAAGTCGTGTGGTCCTGGCTCCCCGACGCTGGAGCTAAGGTCGTGGAGTTGTTCGCGGCCGACAGTGGCAACAAAGCCGGTTCACTGGGGAGAGCGCGAAGTAAGCCGTAAAACCATTGCGCAGGGAATGCCGGACTGTTTCGGCGGACCTGTGGTGACTAACTCGTGTGTTTTCTATCTACACACACGAGGCTGCGGGTGCGCAAAACACCCGGCATTCCCTGCGTCCTCTTGGTGGAGGGCCATCGGTTCAGGCATGACTCGGGCCAACCACGCCGCGGGAATGCGAACCCGTGTCGATCTGGCTGTTTGACAGTTGAAGGAAGTTTTCTGAATCCCGTTTGAGGCGGCGATCTCAGGCAACTGCCTTACGGCAGCGGTCTGCTTCTCAGCCAGAGCAGGAATTCCTCAAACAGCCGCCTCTGGCGCTCGGTCGTTGTCGGAGCCTCACGCGCCACCGGCGGCTTGATGCGCAACGGCAGGTCGGCAGCAAAAACGGGGTTTGAACCCGGCACCGCCAAAACCAAGATCACGAGAAGCACTCCGACAGATTGGCTCGCCTTTGTCGAAAGCAGCTTGGTTGCCATCCTGATCCCCGGCATGGATAGAAGTAACGGCCGACAACTCTCTCGCTACGCCAACGACTCCCTTGTTGGGCTTCAGTCTTTGCCCGTGACCGTGCGCGATCATGGTAAATTTAGCCCTAACGCCGAAATGCCCGTCGGCGGCCCGGGCTTCATGGCCGGACCTCGGCCAGATGTCCTGGCGGACGCGCTCCGCTGGGCTGTTGCAGCGCCGCCACAGTCGCGCTCATACTTAGTTCAGACACGCCGCCGCCCAAATTGTAACCGCCGCATTTACCATAATTGGTCCGCTGGTGTTGGGGGTCCGCAATCGCATCAGCGGGGGTGTGATGGGCGCGTATTGCCACGGTGCCTGGAAAATGAGGCTTGCCGGCCTCGCGCTGCTGATCAGTGTGTTGCCAGCGCAGGCTGACACGTTCCAGCAGATCTGGATGGGCCGCATTGCGCGGCCGCCGGCGGATAATGAGGAAGCCTCGGTCTACTGGGAAGACAAGTGGGACGCGCGCGGGAAGCGTTTCAAGCCCAACGAGGTCTCCTGCGCGCATCGAACCGAGGCTTTCGGCACGGTTTTCGTCGTCACCAATCTCGATAACGGCAAGAAGATCGACTGCCCTGTGCAGGATCGCGGCCCCTACGCGGCCGGCAGAGTGCTCGACTTTTCGCTGGGCGCGGCGCGCAAGATCGGCTGCGACGGGCTATGCCGTGTTACGATCCGTCGCGCCGGCTACGAATGAGGTGTTCGAAGCGCTTGCTTGGGCGCTTCGATTTCCATGGCGAACCGATCAGTAGCCACAGGAGAAGCAGCGCGGAGCCGCCGGCGCGTAGTAGGTGTAGCCCGGGGACACCATCTCGACGCGCTCGCGGGTCGCGTATTGCGGCGGAATCTGTTCGTACTGGACGCTCGGAGGCGCGACCATCACGGTCTGCGGTACCATCACCGTGCGATATTGAGCCGGCACGCGATGAGGGACAACGGCGCCCGGCGAAACCATGACGGTTTCCTGAACGGTGCGGTATTGTGGCGGAACGACCTGCGCCTGATAGCAGGTGGTGCAGGGCTGCGGCGGCGCGTAGCAATTATAGCAACCGGCGGAGGCGGCCGACGGGATGGCAGTTGCAATGGCCAAAGCAGCGACGGACGCGGCAATAACGCGAGACATGTCTTGTATCCTTGATTTTTGGCCCATTCCGAAAATCCGGAAGGCCAAAAACCAAACAGCAGAGTCCGGAAATTTGCCGTTGATGAAGGTCCTTAACGGACCGTGAAGCGACGCGCCTCGCCTTCCCCGCAAATCGCAGCGGCGCAAAAAAAAGAAGCGCGGGGGCCTTCGCGCCCCGCGCTTCGCTTCGATCGAATGCTGATTCCGTCAGTAGCAGGCGCGCGGATCGGCCTGCACATATTGGCCGTTCGGATAGCGGTAGTAGCAATTGCCCTGCGCCAGATAGTAGCCCGGGCGAGAGGCCGCGGTCGCCCCGGCGATCGCACCGGTGGCGCCGCCGACGACAGCGCCGGCCGCAGCGCCGCTCGCCCTGCCCGTCAACAGGCCGCCGAGCACGCCGCCGACAATGGCTCCGCCAACGGCACTCGCGGCCGGATCCGGTGCCGGAGGCGGCGGTGGCGGAGGAGGATAGGCGCCGGGCGGAGGCGGTGCGTAGGCCGCGGCGGGTGCAGCATCCGCATACGGAACGTCGTCGGCAAAATCTTCCGAGATGTAGGTCGGCGGGCCTTCCATCGCCTGCGGGTAATAGTACCAAACGCCGCCAACGTCCCACCACCAACCGTCGCGGCCGTCATGCACCTCATGACGCCAGCGCCCGCCGTTCCAGGCGAGGTGGCCGCGATAGGCATGCCCCCCGAAATTGCGGGATGGGATCGGGCCGCGTGCAAAATGCGGCGCAGGATGACCGGGGCCGGCATGAGCCGGGCCCGGGTGATCACGGCGGTGATCTTCCTCCGCGTGCGCCGAGACGGCAAAAGCCATCAGCACCGACACCAGCGGCAGGATGAATTTGGATCGATTGGACGCGTTCATTCTCGCATACCCCTCTTTGGCCGTGCCGTTGGTCGACACGCTGAATCCCATTTTCGCGTCGTTCGGCAACCGCAGCAACCTTGCTGACGACTTTAGCCTTGTCTTGTTACAAATCAGTAAGATCGCGACAATTTTGCGTCGCTTGCGCTGACCGCGCCTCCGCGATTCCCTCCAATTAGTAACGCGCCCTATCGCGCGGGTTCGATCTCGTTGCAGTTGGTTCGTCCGGACATCAGGCAATCCTGCATCTTGCTCGCGGCGGTGAGATCGCGCGCCAGCCAGATGCCGATGGCGAGGAGAACGACGGCAATGACAAGACCCGCGATCGCGCCGCGCCGGTTGTCTGGTTCGGGCTCGCTCATCGAGATGAAGATTCCTGATAGGATTGATTGGTCGCCAAGCGTCGGCCCGCTGTAGCACGACACCGTGTCCGTGACACCCCGCCGCATGCGCACCGCATCCTTGAGCAGGCATGCACGATGCCACCGATGCCTTGCTGTCGTTCGTGACCGTCATCAGGGACGACGGGCCGGGATTTTTCCACGCTTCGCAGAGGAGCATTGCGGATAATGGGTGGCATCCCGTCGCGCCGCACTGTACATCGCTGTGTGATCGCGTGCGCTTTTTCAGCCCGAGCCGCGATGAACAGCAAAAGATCAACAGACCTAGGAAAGTAACAAGGTTCGCTCGATGAGTGGATTCAAGGAACCCGGCTTTGCAGACCGGCAGAAGGCGGCACAACAGGCGAAGCGGGATATTCTCAACAAGTTCCGCTCGAAGCCGGGACCGGATGATCCCGAGGTCGCCAAGCGCCGCGCCGAGCGCGAGGCGATCGCGGCCAATCGCGAAAAGGCCAGGCTCGCGCGTGAGGCCGCCAAGGCCGAGGAGAAGCGCCTGCAGGAAGAAGCCGCCGCCGCGGAAGCTGCGCGGATCGCTCGCGAGAAGGAAGAAGAAGCCGAGCGCCAGGCCGCGCTCGAAGCCGAACAGAAGGCCAAGCGCGATGCGCGCTATGCTGCACGCAAGGCCAGAGGCAAGCGGAAGTAGCCGGTATTGTGAGGGCTCACGCTGGCCGCCTACGGCCGTACAAGCGCCGGAAGCACCTTAGAATACTACACGCATAAGCTGAAGGCTCGGACCGGGCCATCGTTCCGAGACAATCGTGGAGATAGCGGACCGGGATCGGCGATTCCGGTCCGCGGTCCTTGGCCTCACGTCGAATGACGGCAGCCTCAGTTTTTCTTCATCATCATGCCGTCGTCTTTCTTCATGCCGTCCTTGGTCATGGTGTCGCCCTTCTTCATCTGATCCTTCGCCATGCTGTCTTTCTTCATGCTGTCCTTGGACATCGTGTCCTTCTTCATCATGGCGTCGTTGCCCATCTTGTCCTGGGCGAAGGCACCCGGTGCAACGGCGAGGCTGAATGCGACAGTAGCGGCCGAGATTGCGAGCATGAGGCTGGAGCGAATGGTCATGACGGTTAACCCTTAATTGAGGATGCTGAACGCGGCACATGCCGCCACCATTTTGGACGCATGCAATGCGTGCTTTGTTACGCGCCAGGAGAACTTTTTCACCTGGCACGACGCCTGAAGCGACTTTTCGCCGCGAACGGGAAGATGAGACAATTAGCGGTGTTTGACGGCTCGGCGCATTGTTGTCTGATTGTTGTCTGCTTTCCGCCCGGTGTGCGCCGCAGCAATGACCAAACTTGCGGCCACGTACCACTTCGGACTATCGGATTAGAGCTTTTTGGGCTGTAGGCGGGCTAAAATGGCCGCGGCGTCCTTCTGCATATCCAATAAGAACGCTTCAGGGGAGTTTTTACATGTTTACACGCCGTCACGTTGTCGCATCCGCGCTTGCCGCACCGGCCCTTCTCCGCTTCGGAACAGGTAGCGCGAAGGCGGCCACGACACTGAAAATCTCGCACCAGTTTCCTGGTGGCACGATCGACAAGGGTGATTTCCGCGACCGGCTCTGTCGCATGTTCGCGGCTGAAGTCGCGAAGCGTTCGAACGGCGACATCACCGCTGAGATCTATCCGAATTCGTCGCTCATCAAGACCAACGCCCAGTTCTCCGCGATGCGCAAGGGCGCGCTCGACATCAGCCTCTATCCGATGCCGTATGCAGGCGGGGAATTGCCGGAAACCAATATCGGTCTGATGCCCGGCCTGGTTGCAACCTATCAGCAGGGCCTGCGCTGGAAGAAGGAGCCGGTCGGCAAGGCGCTGACCGACTTCCTCGCGGACAAGGGCATCATCCTGCTCACCTGGGTTTGGCAGGCCGGCGGCGTTGCCAGCCGCTCGAAGGCGATCGTCGCGCCGGAAGACGCCAAGGGCATGAAGGTCCGCGGCGGCTCGCGCGAGATGGACATGGTGCTGCAGACCGCCGGCGCCGCTGTGCTCTCGGTGCCCTCGAACGAAATCTACGCAGCGATGCAGACCGGCGCGTGCGACGCCGGCATCACCTCCTCCACCAGCCTCATCTCCTTCCGGCTCGAGGAAGTCTCGAAATCGCTGACATCAGGCGCGGGCGCCTCGTACTGGTTCATGCTGGAGCCGTTGATGATGTCGAAGGCGATCTTCGACAAGCTGCCGAAGAACCATCAGGACATCATCCTGAACGTCGGCAGCGAGCTCGAAGCCTTCGGTCTGAAGGGCGCGCAGGATGACGACGTCGAGGTCGCCAAGGTCTACGAGAAGGCTGGCGCCAAGGTCAGCGCGCTCGATATCGCGACCGTCAACAAGTGGCGCGACATCGCCCGCGATACCGCGTGGAAGGACTACGGCGCGAAGACCGCAACCGCGGCCAACCTGCTGAAGCTCGCCTCCGCCGTCAGCGCATGATGCACGGTCCGATCGAGGATCGTGACCTCCATTCGGATGCCGGCGAGGCCAAAGGGGTCACGTCGGCATTCGAGCGCGGCCTTGCGTTCTTGAACCAGATCATCGTTGCTCTCGCCGCGCTCGCGCTGATCGCGGCCTGTCTCATCCTGAGCTACAGCGTGGTCAGCCGCGGGCTGTTTCATGCGGCCAACTACTGGCAGGATGAGGCGGCGGTGTTCCTGCTGGTCGGTGCCACTTTCATGACGGCAGCCTATGTGCAACAGCGACGCGGCCATATCGGCATCGAAGCTTTCACCGGGCTGTTGCCACCGTTCGTCAATCGTGTCCGGCTTTGGCTCGTCGATGTCGCGAGCTTTCTGTTCTGTGTATTCTTCACCTGGAAGTCCTGGACGTTGGGCTACGAGGCCTGGGACGAGGGCCAGGTTTCCAATTCGATGTGGTCGCCGCCGCTGGCGATCCCCTATGGCCTGATGGCCTTGGGCATGACGTTGCTCTGCGTGCAGATCCTGCTGCAGATCGTCAAGCCGTTGACCGGGACGGTTCACCGATGACGGTGTTTGGGATTGGCGTGAGCTACGGGCTCGCCACGCTGTTTGCGATGTTCTCGGGAATGCCGATCGCCTTCGCGCTGGGCGCGGTCGCCGTTGTGTTCATGGGCATCTATATGCCCGCAGCATCGCTCGATACGGTCACCCAGAACGTCTACGAGGAAATGGCCTCGATCACGCTGTTGTCGATCCCGCTGTTCATCCTCAAGGGCGCGGCGATCGGAAAATCTCGGGCCGGACAGGATCTCTATTCGGCGCTGCATGCCTGGCTGCATCGCGTCCCGGGCGGCCTCGGCGTCGCCAATGTTTTTGCCTGCGCGCTGTTCGCGGCGATGGCGGGCTCCTCGCCTGCGACCTGCTCGGCGATCGGTTCGGCCGGCATTCCCGAGATGCGCAAGCGCGGCTATTCCGGTGGTTTCGCTGCCGGCATTATCGCCGCCGGCGGCACGCTCGGCATCCTGCTGCCGCCGTCTATCACCATGATCCTGTTTGCGGTTGCAGCCGAAAAATCGCTGGGCCGCCTGTTCCTTGCCGGCATTGGGCCTGGCCTCTTGCTGGTGACGCTGTTTGGCATCTATGCCGTGATCCGTTTCCGCCGCGAATATGCGGCCGCGAGCGCTGCTTATGAAAAGACAGGCCAGACCTCGGCGATCTTGACCAAGGATGATTTCACGCTCGCCGAACGCTTCAACGTTCTGCCGCGCGTGATCCCGTTCGTGCTGCTTCTGACCGGCGTGATGGTGGCGCTGTACGGTGGCTACGCGACCCCGTCGGAGACGGCCGGCCTCGGCGGCTTGCTCGCGCTGGTGCTGATCGCACTGATCTACGGCGTGTGGCGGCCGAGCGACCTCGGGCCGATCCTGCAATCGACCGTGCGTGAATCCACCATGCTGATGTTGATCATCGGCATGTCGCTGCTCTATTCCTACGTGATGAGCTACCTGCACATCTCGCAGTCGGCGGCCGAAGCGATCGTCGCGATGCACCTGCCACGCTGGGAATTGCTGGCCGCGATTCTGGTGATGGTGGTCGTGCTCGGCTTTTTCCTGCCGCCGGTCTCGATCATCCTGATGACCGCGCCGATCATCCTGCCGCCGCTGCGTGCAGCCAATTTCGACATCATCTGGTTCGGCATCATCATGACCATCGTCATGGAGATGGGGCTGATCCACCCGCCCGTGGGCTTGAACATCTTCGTCATCCGCAATGTCGCGCCCGATATCCCCCTGAGCGAAGTGATCTGGGGCACGCTGCCGTTCGTGCTCCTGATGATGGCGGCCGTGCTGGTGCTGTGCTTCGTGCCGGAAATCTCGACCTGGCTGCCCAACATGATCATGGGACCGGACGGAAGCCGGTAATGGGCGAATAGCGAGTGTGGAATAGCGAGTAGAGTTCTTTCCTATTCGCTACGCCCTGTTCGCCATTCAGGACGCCGCCGGCTCGACCTCGGCGAGTTGGGCGCCTTCCTGCACGATATCGCCGACCTTGCATTTGATCGCCTTGAGCACCCCGGCATAGGGCGCGCGGAGGGTCTGCTCCATCTTCATGACTTCGAGGGTGAGGATCGGCGCGCCCTTCTCGAGATGCGCGCCCTCCTCCGCCAGTACCGCGACCACGGTGCCCGGCAGCGGCGCCGCGATCTTGTCTTCGCCGACCTGCTCCTCGTCGTCGCCGCCGAACGGATCGACCCAATGCAGATCGAAACGGCCGTTGCGCGTGCGCAGATAGAGTTCGTGGCCGTCGACATCGGTTGCGACGCGCGATGTCACCCCGTCCAGCGTGAGATCGACGCCTTCGTCAGTGACCAACCAGGAAAACGCAAGATCACGACCGCCGATCGACAGCGTCGAAGGACCGTTGCCGTAGGTCAGCGTGACCTTCTGCTCGGCATGAGCGCTCTTGAACGCGAACAGGCGTTGCCTGCGGCCGACCGGCATCCAACCAAAGGTCTGCCAGGGCGAAAGCGCCTCGTGCTTCGCAGCGTTTTGTTCGCCGGCCAGAATGGCCGCGACGGCGGCGCCCCATTCGAGATCGCCGGGAGCCGAGGCAGCCTCCGTCAGGACAGTCAATTCGCGTTCGATGAAGCCTGTGTCGATCTTGTTGGCGCGAACTGCGGGATGTGTCACCAGCGCCGACAGGAACGGAAGATTGGTGACGACGCCGCGGACGTCGGTTTCCTGCAGGGCGCGGTTGAGCCGAGCGATCGCGGTCTCACGGTCCGGCGCCCACGCGATCACCTTGGCCAGCATCGCGTCGTAATAGGGCGAGACTGTATCGCCGGCGCGATAGCCGGC
>Ga0153954_1001736_pt1 | contig 10705 bp, 10 predicted proteins | sample TSFL038MetaG_FD_102277 | JGI IMG/M metagenome (GOLD analysis project Ga0153954, IMG submission 102277) | Attine ant fungus gardens microbial communities from Florida, USA - TSFL038 MetaG | ecosystem: Host-associated > Fungi > Mycelium > Unclassified | place: USA: Florida, Wekiwa Springs State... | reverse complement strand
TATCCCTTCATCGTCAACGACCCCGGCGAGGCCGCGCAGGCCAAGCGCCGCATCGGTGCTGTGACCATCGGCCATCTGCCGCCGCCGCTGGCGCCTTCCGCGCTACCTGAAGGCCTGGTGCGACTCGAGCAATTGCTCGATGAATATTCGACCGCCGACGGGCTTGATCCGGCGCGACGGCAGCGCCTCGTGGCTGCGATCCGAGACGAGGCGCGGGCCGCCGGCGTGGAAGATGACCTTGGGCTGGCGGCTTCGGCCGCTCCCGCCGAGGCAATCCCGCGCATCGATCGCTTCGTCTGTGATCTCAAGGAGAGCCAGTTCGGCGACGGGCTGCACGTGTTCGGTCGCGGCGACTGTGGCGAGCATGAGCGCCGTGCGGTGCTCGACGCGCTGTCGGGCCGCCGCGTTGTGCCGGGACCCGCCGGCTCACCGTTTCGTGGTCGCGCCGACGTATTGCCGACGGGGCGCAACCTGTTTGCGGTCGATCCGCGTGCGGTGCCGACCCGCGCCGCGCATGTGCAGGGCATCAAGCTTGCGGAAGAACTGCTGCGCCGGCATCTGCAGGATCATGGCGACTGGCCGAAAGGGCTGGTGGTGGATCTCTGGGGTTCGGCGACGATGCGAACCGCCGGCGAGGAATTCGCGATGGCCCTGCATCTCGCCGGCGTCGCCCCGCGCTGGGATACCGCGTCCGGCCGCGTCACCGGATTTGAGATCATCGCTCCGGCGGCGCTGGGGCGGCCACGCATCGACGTGACGCTACGCGTCTCCGGCCTGTTCCGCGATGTGTTCGCGCCGCTGGCGCAATTGTTCGAGGCGGCGTCGGAGGCGCTTGCGGGCCACGATTGGGAAGGCGCGGAGAATCCCTATCGCCATCGCGCCTCGCGCGTGTTCGCGCCTCGCCCCGGCCAATATGGGGTCGGCCTTGGCGCTATCCCTGATACATTCACCGATGCAACGCGCGAGGCGGCGGGCGAGGCCTGGCTCGCGGCGTCGTCATGGGCTTTCGCGTCGGATGGCGAGATGAAACCCAATCGCGCCGGCATCGAGGCGCGACTCGCCGGCGCCGACGCCTTCGTGCATGTCCAGGATCTGCCGGAAACCGACCTGCTGCTCGCGGCCGATTATGCCGCGCATGAGGCTGCGCCTGCCGTCGCGGCGGCGCGGCTTGGGGCTGCGCCCTCGCTCTATCATCTCGACGCGACGCGGCCGGAGGCGCCACACGCGCGTACGCTGACTGAGGAAATCGCGCGTGTCGTGCGCGCGCGCGCCGCCAATCCGAAATGGATCGCCGGCATGATGCGGCATGGTTTCCGCGGTGCGGCGGAGATCGCCGCCACGCTGGAGCATATGGCTTCGTTCGCGCATCTTGTGCAGGCTGTGCCGGCACATCTGTTCGACCTTTATTATGATGCAACCCTGGGCGACGATCAGGTGCGCGCATTCCTGTCGCGCGAAAATCCCGCGGCACTGGCGGCAATCGAGGACTGTTTCCGGCGGCTGCATGATGCGTCGCTCTGGGTGACGCGACGCAATTCGATCGCAGCTTCCTTGAGCGAGGCGTCATGAGCGGTGTCGCGATCAAGGGCTGGTGCCCGAGCGCGCTGCGTCCGATGCAGTCGGGCGACGGGCTCGTGGTGCGGCTGCGGCCGCGCGGTGGCAGGATTACCTCAGCGCAGGCGACAGCCATTGCCGAACTTGCGGAGCGCCATGGCAATGGCCTGATCGATCTCACCGCCCGCGCAAATCTGCAGCTTCGCGGCGTCAGCGAGCAGAGCCACGAGCCGCTGATCGCGGCATTGGCCGACCTCGGGCTGATCGATCCCGATCTGCAAACGGAGTCCCAGCGCAACATCCTGGTCGCGCCGTTCTGGCATGAGGGCGACGACACGCAATCACTCACCGCGGAATTGGAGCAGAAACTCGCGGAACGGCCACGCGACTTGCCCGCGAAATTCGGCTTCGCCGTGGATTGCGGTGCCGAACGCGTGCTGGCGCGGGCGTCCGCCGACATCCGCATCGAGCGCGGCGTTGACGGCGGGCTGATCGTGCGTCCCGACGGCGCGGAGCAGGGATCTCCGGTGACGCGCGAAGACGCTGTCCATTGCGCACTGGAACTGGCCGAATGGTTCGTGGCTTCCGGCGGCATCAAGGACGGTCGCGGCCGGATCGCGGCGCATCTCGCGCGCGGAGCGACATTGCCGAACTCGCTGCGGGGCAGCGAACCGCCGGCACCGGCCGCTGCACCACTACAGGTAGGAATTCATCCGGCCGGTGCGCTGGTCGGTGTTGCCTTCGGACAGATGCGAAGCGTGACGCTGCAATTCCTCGTGCAGCAAACGGCCGGCTTGCGCATGACGCCATGGCGCATGATCGTGGTCGAGAGCTTGCGCGAGATGCCGCGTCACGATGGCTTGGTGACGCGCGCCGATGATCCCATCCTGCGCGTCGTCGCCTGCACCGGAGCCCCCGGCTGCCAGGAAGCGCTGGCGGAAACGCGCTCGCTTGCCGCGACGCTTGCGCCGCATCTTCCGGAAGATCGCTTGCTGCATGTCGCGGGCTGTGCCAAAGGCTGTGCGCATCCCGCTGCCGCTCCGGTCACGCTGGTCGGCACGCGCGATGGTTTTGATCTGATCCGCGACGGCTCCGCGCATGATTCGCCGGCCCGGCGCGGGTTGCAGCAAGCCGATATCGTCGCCGATCCGGCGGCGCTGCTGGGAATTGGCTGATGCCGCATCTTTACGAAACCGATGGTGCCGCGATCTATCGGCAATCCTTCGCCACCATCCGCGCTGAGGCCGACCTTGGGCGCTTCACGCCTGAGGAGGAGCCGGTGGTGGTGCGCATGATCCATGCATCCGGCATGGTCGGCCTCGAAGCCCACATCCGCTTCACGCCTGATATGGCGGTGGCCGCGCGCGCCGCGCTGGAAGACGGTGCGCCGATTCTCTGCGACGCGCGCATGGTGTCGGAGGGCATCACGCGCGCACGGCTGCCGAAAGGCAACGCGGTGATCTGCACGCTCGACGATCCGAGCGTGCCGGCGCTGGCGCAATCGTTGCGCAACACGCGCTCGGCCGCTGCCGTCGAACTGTGGCGCCCGCGTCTTGCCGGCGCGATCGTCGCGATCGGCAATGCGCCGACCGCGCTGTTCCATCTGCTCAACATGCTGGAGCAGGGCGATTGCCCGCGTCCGGCCGCGATCATCGGCTGCCCCGTCGGCTTTGTCGGCGCCGCCGAGAGCAAGGCGGCACTGATGGCCGCGGCTCCCGCGCCTGCGCTCACCGTCGAGGGCCGCCTCGGCGGCTCGGCGATCACGGTCGCCGCCGTGAACGCGCTCGCCAGCCGGAGCGAATGACGATGGGACGGATCATCTGCTGCGGCCTTGGTCCCGGTCACCCCGACCTGATGAGCGTGCGCGCCGATCGCACCGTCAGGGTCGCGCGCCACGTCGCCTATTTCCGCAAAAAAGGGCAGATCGGACAGGCGCGGCGCATCGTCGAGGGCATGCTCGCGCCTGATGCGATCGAATACCCGATGGAATACCCGGTTACGACCGAGCTAGCGTTTGACGGCGACGACTACGCACGCCTGCTCGGAGGCTTCTACGACCAGTGGGCGGAGCGGCTCGCGACCCTTGCGCGCGAGATTGATGTCGTCGTGCTCTGCGAGGGCGATCCTTTCTTCTATGGCTCCTTCATGCATCTCCACGAACGGCTGCAGGGCCGCGTCGAGATCGAGGTCATCGCCGGCATTCCCGGCATGGCCGGCTGCTGGAATGCGGTCGGCCTGCCGATCGCACTCGGCGACGACGTAATGACCGTGCTGACAGGCACGCTGCCTGAACAGGAACTTGCGCGCCGCGCCGGCGGTTCCGACGCGCTCGTGGTCATGAAGACCGGCCGCAACATTGCAAAAATCCGCCGCGCGCTCGCAGTGGCAGGCCGGCTCGGCGATGCCTGGCTGATCGAGCGCGGCACCATGCCGGATCAGCGCGTCACGCGGCTTGCGGATTTCGACGGCGCGGATTGTCCTTATTTCGCAATCGTGCTGGTCCACGGGCAGGGCCGGCGTCGCGAGGCCGCCGAATGACGGGCCGGCTCACCATCGCGGGACTTGGTCCCGGCGATGCGGCGCTGGTGACGCCTGAAGTCTCGGCCGCGCTCACTGACGCGACCGATGTGCTCGGCTATGCGCCCTATGTCGCGCGCGTGCCGGCGCGTGAAGGGTTGACCTTGCATCCGTCCGACAACCGCATGGAGTTGCGGCGCGCGACTGAGGCGTTGCGGCTGGCTGCCGAAGGCCGCCGTGTCGTCGTCGTCTCGTCAGGCGATCCCGGCGTGTTTGCGATGGCGTCTGCTGTGTTCGAGGCGCTGGAAGCCGCACCGCAATGGCAGGAGCTCGACATCCGCGTGCTGCCGGGCGTGACCGCGATGCTGGCGGCGGCCGCGCGCGCCGGCGCGCCGCTCGGCCACGATTTCTGCGCCCTCAACCTCTCGGACAATCTAAAGCCGTGGCCCGTCATCGAGAAGCGGCTGCGGCTCGCGGTCGAGGCCGATTTTGCGATCGCGCTTTACAATCCGCGCTCGGCGAGCCGGCCTGAAGGATTTGCCCGCGCACTGGATGTCCTGAAGGAAGCCGGCGGCGGCGAGCGGCTCATCATCTTCGCGCACGCGGTCACGACGCCGAAAGAGCGCATCGAGACGTTCCCGCTCCGCGAGGCGCGGGCCGAGATGGCCGACATGGCGACGCTCGTCATCGTCGGAAATTCCGCGACGCGCCGCGTCGGCCGCTGGGTCTATGCCCCAAGGCGGGCGTCATGACCGAGCCACGCCAGCACCTCCTCGACGCTCTCGGCGCGTTTCCGTTCCGGCAGCAAAGGTCGCGCGATCATGATGACGGGCAGGTCGAGCTCGCGCGCCGCGTCGATCTTGGCGCGCGCGCCGGTGCCTCCGGAATTGCGGGCCACCAGCCATTCGATGCCGCGCGAGCGCATCAGTTCGCGATCGTCCTCCAGCGTGAACGGCCCACGCGACACGATCACATCGGCGTGCGGCAGCGGCAGCGCGCCTTCGGGTGCATCGACAAACCGCAGCGTGTAGGCATGCTGCGGTTTCGCCACGAACGGCGCGAGATGCTGGCGGCCGATCGCGAGAAACACATGTGCGCGCGTCTCGGGAAGTGCCGCGACCGCAGCCTCGATGTCGGCGACCTCGACCCATCTGTCGCCGGGCAATCTGATCCAGGGCGCGCGCTCCAGCGCGATCAGCGCGATTCGCGCAATCACGCTAGCCTCGACCGCGTTACGGCTCATTTCGGCGGCAAAGGGATGCGTCGCATCGATCAGATGGGTGATGTTTTCCTGCTTGATGAAATCGGCGAGCCCCTGCGCGCCGCCGAAGCCGCCAACGCGCACTGGCACCGAATGGCCGAGCGGGATTTGGGTGCGGCCCGCATAGGAATAGATCGCGTCGATGCGCGCGTCCGCCAGCGCGTTCGCAAGCTGGTTGGCATCTCCGGTTCCGCCCAGTATGAGGGCGCGCATCATGGATGATTCTCTTTCGAGTCCCTGGTTGACCATTGTCGGTATCGGCGAAGATGGCCTTGCCGGGCTCTCGGAAGCAAGCCGAAACGCGCTTGCGAAGGCCGAGATCGTGTTCGGTGGTGAACGACATCTCGCGCTCGCCGAGGTCGGCGCGCGCGGCCGGCCATGGCCGGTGCCGTTCGACATCGCGCCGGTGCTGTCCTGCCGAGGCCGCCCGACCGCGGTGCTCGCGTCAGGCGATCCATTCTGGCACGGCGTCGGCGGCAGTCTGATGCCGCAGCTCGCGCCGACTGAATGGATTGCTTATCCGGCGCTTTCGACGTTCTCGCTCGCGGCGTCCCGCCTCGGTTGGGCCTTGGAAAATACTGTCTGTATCGGCCTGCACGCCGCGCCGTTCGAGCGGCTGGTGCCGGTGCTGGCCAGAGGGGCGCGGATCATTGCTCTCGTGCGCGACAGCAATGCGGCCGCCGATCTCGCGAAATGGCTCACCGCGTGCGGCTGGGGCGCGTCGCGGTTCTGGACGCTCGTTGCGCTCGGCGGTCCGCGCGAGCGGATCAGTGCGGAAGAATCTGTCGCCGAGGATTCCGCGAGCCCGGTCGCGGTCGCGATTGAAGCCGAAGGCCCGGCGGGACTGTCGCGCGCCTCGGGTCTCGCCACCAATCTCTTTGCCCATGACGGCCAGATCACCAAGCGGCCGATGCGCGCGCTGGCGCTGTCGGCGCTGGCGCCGCGTGCCGGCGAACTGCTCTGGGACATCGGCGCCGGCTCCGGCTCGATCTCGGTCGAATGGGCGCTCGCCGGAGGCACGGCCGTGGCGGTTGAAATGCGCGAGGATCGCGCGGTCAACATTCGCACCAATGCCGCCGCCTTCGGGCTCGCGCATCGGATCAGGGTCGTCAAGGGAAACGCGCCCGCGGTTCTCGCCGATCTGGCGAAGCCCGATGCTGTCTTCATTGGCGGCGGTCTCGATGCCGCGCTATTTGACGCCCTCTGGCCACTCGTGTCGGATGGCGCGCGCATTGTCGCCCATTCCGTGACGCTGGAGACCGAGGCGTTGCTGTCGGATTTGCAGCGCCGGCATGGTGGCGAGCTGATGCGGATCGATATCTCCAATGCCGCGCCGCTTGGCCGCTACCGCACCTGGGAGCCCACGCTTCCGGTCGTGCAATGGAGCGTCGTGAAAGGAAGGGGCGAGGGCGCATGACCGTGCATTTCATCGGCGCTGGCCCCGGTGCGCCGGATCTCATCACGCTGCGCGGCCGCGACCTGATCGCGTCGTGCCCGGTCTGCCTCTATGCCGGCTCGCTGGTGCCGGCGGAAATCCTGGCGCATTGCCCGCAAGGCGCGCGCATCGTCAACACCGCGCCGCTGTCGCTCGACGAGATCATGGCCGAGATCACGGCCGCGCATGCGCAAGGCAAGGACATCGCGCGGCTGCATTCCGGCGACCTCTCGGTGTGGTCGGCGATGGGTGAGCAGTTGCGCCGCCTGCGTGCGCTGAACATTCCTTATTCCGTGACGCCGGGCGTGCCGTCCTTCGCTGCGGCGGCGGCCGCGCTGGAAGCGGAGCTGACGTTGCCGGGCCTCGCGCAATCCGTGGTGCTGACGCGCACCTCGGGTCGCGCCAGCGCCATGCCGGAGGGGGAGAAGCTGGCCGCCTTTGCCGCCACCGGTGCGGTGCTCGCGATCCATCTCTCGGTGCACGTGCTCGACAAGGTGATTGCGGAGCTGATGCCGCATTATGGCGAGGGCTGTCCGGTCGCCGTGGTCTGGCGCGCGAGCTGGCCGGACCAGCGCATCGTGCGCGCCACGCTCGGCACGCTCGATGCCGCCGTCGGCGCCGAACTAGAACGCACCGCCATCATTCTCGTGGGCAAGACGCTCGGCTCGGAACGGTTCGACGAAAGCCGCCTCTACGCCGTCGATTACGACCGCCGCTATCGGCCGGTGGGAGACGTGCCGCGCTTTCCGGAGGCGTCGTGATGGCGCGATGCCTCGTCATATCGGCTCCTGCATCAGGCGCCGGCAAGACCACACTGACGCTGGCGCTCGCGCGTGCCTACCGCGACCGCGGGCTTGCCGTGCAATGCTTCAAGAGCGGCCCCGACTATATCGACCCGGCGTTCCACGCGGCCGCGACCGGGCGCGTTTCCGTCAACGTCGATAGCTGGGCGATGACGCGTGAAACGATCGATGCGCTGACCATGCGCGGCCGCGACGCCGATCTCGTCATTGCCGAAGGCTCGATGGGCCTGTTCGACGGTGTCGCCGTGCCGGGCCGTTCGGGCACAGGAGCCAGCGCCGACATCGCTGCGATGCTGGGTTGGCCGGTGCTCGCAGTGCTCGATCCCTCCGGGCAGGCGCAGACGGCCGCAGCGATCGCAATGGGCCTGCGCGATTTCCGCCCCGGCGTGAAGGTCGCCGGCGTTGTCCTCAACCGCGTCGCCAGTCCGCGGCATGAAGATCTCGTACGTCGCGCGCTCGCAAGCGTCGACATTCCCGTGCTCGGTGCATTGCCGCGGCATGCGCCGATCGCATTGCCGGAACGCCATCTCGGCCTGGTGCAGGCCGAAGAGCTGTCGCGGCTCACCGATCTGATCGCGGAGGCCGCCCGGCTGATCGCCGAGCGGGTCGATCTCGATGCGGTCCTGAAACTCGCGGAGTGCGCATGGACCGCACCAAGCACGACATCGGCGACGCGCATCACGCCGCCCGGTCAGCGCATCGCGCTGGCGCGCGATGCCGCCTTTTCCTTTATCTATCCTCATATTCTCGAGGGCTGGCGCGCCGCTGGCGCCGAGATCATGCCGTTTTCGCCGCTTGCGAACGAGGGGCCACACGATAGCGCCGATGTTTGCTGGCTACCCGGCGGCTATCCGGAGCTGCATGCGGGCCGGATCGCAGCTAATCAGCGCTTCAAGTCCGGGCTGACCGCATTCGCGGAAGCCCGGCCGGTTCATGGCGAGTGCGGCGGATACATGGTGCTCGGCACCGCGTTGACCGACGCGCAGGGCACGCGTCATGAGATGACAGGGCTCCTCGGACTGGAAACGAGCTTCGCCAAACGCCGCATGCACCTTGGCTATCGCCTTGCCGAACTCGCGGGCGACATGCCCGGACAAGTCAAAGGCGCGCGGTTGCGCGGCCACGAGTTCCACTACGCCACGATCCTGGCGCAGCCGGATGCGCCGCTCGCATCGGTGCGCGATGCCAATGGCGCCGAGGTTGCCGAGACCGGTTCGCGCCGCGGCTGCGTCACCGGCACATTCTTTCATCTGATCGCGGAGGACAGATGAGCGGCTTCGTCTCCTTTGTCTCGGCCGGTCCCGGCGATCCCGAATTGCTCACGCTGAAAGCCGCAGCACGGCTGCGCGAGGCCGACGTCGTGCTCTACGACGATCTCGCCGCCGGCGCGATCCTCGACAATGCGCGCGAAGGCGCCAAGCTTGTCTCGGTGGGAAAGCGCGCCGGCCGCCCCTCGGCGCGGCAGGAGCATGTCAGCCGGCTGCTGGTCGATTATGCTGCGACCGGCGCCAAAGTGGTGCGGCTGAAGTCAGGCGACGCCGGGATGTTCGGACGGCTCGAGGAAGAGATCGACGCACTGCGCGGAGCCGGCATCGGCTACGAGATCATCCCCGGCGTCACCGCGGCATCGGCTGCCGCCGCAGCCGCCGGGATTCCGCTGACCCGGCGGCACTCCGCGCGCCGCCTGCAGTTCGTCACCGGCGCCAACGCGAGCGGTGATCTCCCTGATGATCTCGACTGGATGGCGCTGGCGGACCCGAACGCGGTGACCGCCGTCTACATGGGCAAGCGCACCTTTCCGGCATTGGCCGCGCATCTGATGGCGCAGGGCATGGCGCCCGATACGCCCGCGCTGCTGGCCGAAGCGGTCGGCCGCGTCGACCAGCGTTTCATCCGCACCACGATCGAGAAACTCGCCGCGCAATTGGCGCAGGAAGATGTCACCGCGACCGCCATCATCCTGTACGGCGCGCTGGCAGGTCACGATTCATAACCTTGCCATGATCCTTGCCATGAATCTTGCCATAAACCCTTGCATCGGCTCATCGATATGGCGCCCTTCACACTATCGCTGATTGGCATCGGCTGCGGTGATCCGGGTCAGCTGACGCTGCGCGCGGTGCATGCCATCAACTCTGCCGACATCATCCTGATTCCCCGCAAGGGCGAGGACAAATCCGAACTCGCCGAATTGCGGCGCGCGATCTGCGCCGAGGTGCTGACCAATCCTGCAACGCAGCTGATCGAGTTCGATCTGCCCGTGCGCGATTCCGCTCGCGAGGACTATCGCGCCGGCGTCGACGACTGGCATGACGCGGTCGCCGCAGCCTGGTCGCGCGAAATCGCGGCTCACCTCGGCCGCGGGCAGCGCGTCGCGCTGCTGATCTGGGGTGATCCGTCTCTATATGATTCCAGCCTTCGCATCGCGCGGCGGCTCGATCCGGCGCCGAGCATCGAGGTGATCCCAGGCATCACGGCAATCCAGGCGCTATGCGCGGCGCATGCCATCCCGCTCAACGAGATCGGCGAACCGTTCCTGGTCACCACGGGGCGCCGCCTGCGCGAGGGCGGATGGCCGGAAGGCGCAAATACCGTGGTGGTCATGCTCGACGGCGGCGCCGCATTCCAGTCGCTTGATCCGAACGGCCTGCACATCTGGTGGGGCGCCTATCTCGGCATGCCTCAGCAGACCATCCTCGCCGGTCCACTCGGCGAAGTGCGAGCGCACGTCGCAAGCCTTCGCGCCGAGGCGCGCGCTCGTCATGGCTGGATCATGGACAGCTACATCCTCAAACGCACATCGGCTTGAACACAATGCTCCCTGAGTGGGTCTACCTACCGTGCCCCAAATCCTCAACTGCGCATCGCGAGGCGGCGCGGGCTCGTCAGGATCAGCTCACCAAGCCGACCGGCGCACTCGGTCGGCTGGAACAGCTTGCGATCGATCTGGCGGCCTTGCAGCACGCCGACCGTCCGCGTGCGGAGCGCGCGCCTGTCATCGTCTTTGCCGGCGATCACGGCATCGTCGCGCAGGGCGTCTCGGCCTACCCGCAGGACGTGACGATCGCGATGCTTTCGAATTTCGCCGCCGGAGGTGCCGCGATCTCGGTGCTGGCGCGCGGGCTCGGCCTGCCG
>Ga0153954_1001735_pt1 | contig 10707 bp, 8 predicted proteins | sample TSFL038MetaG_FD_102277 | JGI IMG/M metagenome (GOLD analysis project Ga0153954, IMG submission 102277) | Attine ant fungus gardens microbial communities from Florida, USA - TSFL038 MetaG | ecosystem: Host-associated > Fungi > Mycelium > Unclassified | place: USA: Florida, Wekiwa Springs State... | reverse complement strand
GAGGAACAGCAGCAGCACGATCAGCGGCGCGGTCAGAAGTTCGAGCGCGACAGCGTAACGATGGATCGAAAACACCCGCAGCCACAACGCGTAGCTGACCCAGAACAGCAGCAGGAACTGCTTGTCCCGCGGCCGCAGCACCGCGGCCTTGCGCCAAAAGCCGATCGCGATCGCAGTCATCATCAGGACGATCAGGACCGCAAAGCGCGGGTCGCGAAAGGCCCATTCCGAGGACCGATGATCGCCGACCAGCCAGTAGAACGGATAAGCGGCGGCGTCGAGCAGACCATGCGGCATGAAGCGCGTGTCGGCGATCGATTCGAGCGGAGCCTCGGGAGAGCGGAAGATCGTGTTGTAATACGGAAAGAGCGGATTGCCGAACTCTCTCCATAGCTTGTACGCCCACAGGCCGCCGGTCGCGAGCACACCTGCGACGCTGCCGGCGCCGAACCACAGCATTGCCGGCAGCGGACGCGCGACCAGCAACAGAGATATCCCCGCGCCGATCAGGAAGGTCATGTTCGTCAGCTTCAATCCGGCGGCAGTGCCGATGAGGAGACCGGCAACGATAAGGCGGCCTGGCTGCTGTTCGCGATCCAGCAGGATCAGCCCCGCGCCTGCAAGGATCGGCAGGGCCGTGAGAATATCGGCGAAGCTGGTGCCGACCTCGGACAGCGTCATCGGGCCGAATGCGGCAATGACGACGGAAGCGATGACAGCGAGCGCACCAGCAGCCGTTCCCAACAGGCCGCGCGAGAGCCAAAAGATCAGGACCAGGTTCAGTCCATGAATGGCGCCGAGTGACAGCCCCCAAAACGGAGCGCCAACCCAATGGCGCAACAGGTAGGGCGGCAGATAGGCGAGCGGATTGAGAAAGCTCTGGAAACCACCGGGCACGACATCGACATCGAAGCGACCATGCAACAGCGCGTAAGCGCCATACTCGTGATAGTTACGCCAGTCCCAGTTGATGTCCTCGCCGACCCAGTAGGCATAAAGCGCGCCCGCGAGAAGCGATCCAAGGATCACGGCCGGCACGGCAAGATCTTTGCGTCCGATGGTCATGGATCAGGCGATTTCCGCGGCAAGCCGAGCGCAGGCAGGTCGGCGATCCCAGAACCACAAGAAAATGGCTCATGAGCTGTGAATCCTTCCTTAAGGACTGCCTTAAGGACTTCCGCCGTTACAGCGGTCTGCGGTCCGACTCCGACCAGAGTTTTGGGGGCAGCACGGCCTGCACCACGAGACCACGGGCGCGAGCATCCATCACCCCGACCGCACGCAGCGCCAGCAAGGTCACGCTCTGTACGGCGTCACGCAGTTTCGCGGGATCATCGAGATTGTCGGGCGCGAGCGGGCCGACCAAGGCTTCATGGAGCGCGCCGAGCAGCGCGGTCGCGGCGAGTTGCGTGTCCTGCGCCGGCAGGTGGCCGGCGCGCACCGCGGCATCGATCCGGCTGGCAATCTCGCCCGCAATCTCGCGGCGGCTGGAGAGTCTCGAGGCGGTGACATCGACATCGACCGGCTCCGCGAGGATGCCCCAGGCGAGCTTCCGCTGCGACAGGACATGGACCGCAACCGTGCTGATAGCGGCCGCCAGCGCCGAGGACGGCCCTGGCGCGGCATCGGCCGCGCGGCGGATCGCCGCGAGTTCGTCGCGCGAGACGTCTGCGATCAGTTCGGAAATCAGGTCCGCCTTGGACGGAAAATAGCGGTAGACGGTGCCGGCTGCGACGTTGGCACGAACGGCAACCGGCGCGATCTGGACCGCCGCCATGCCCGATTCTGCTGCGGCCTCGCGCGCTGCCGTCAGAATGGCGCTGCGGCGCGCCGCGAGGCGCTTAACCACCTGATGAGTCCGCCGGTAAACCATGGCGCGTATCCCGTCCCGCTACGCCGCCAACCGATGTCCAGGGCGAACGCAGCTTCAATCTTTTGGGGTGACTCTTGTAAATCACCTTGAAGAACTGAACACCTATTCAAAATGGAAGGCAAGGCAGAAAAAACGAAGCCAGAAATGAGCCAGCCCCGCGCGATTCGGCGCGCTCGACGCTGTCCGATTATTCGGCTGCCATGGAGCCGAGCGGTCGCACGCCCGATGGTTCTCGCGAAAGCCCGGACGACATCGGCTTCCGCAATGCCCTCGACCATTGAAGGGCCCACCGATCGACCGGCAGCAGCAGGGTGCTTGCCAGCAATGCGAGACAGCACCCGGCCACGATGGCGCCGAGCCGCGCATATTCCAGCCCGACCATGCCGTTCAGCAGCAGGAAGAGGGCGGCCGAAGGTCCGAACAGGATCGGCCAATGAATGAGATAGAGCGGAAACGACAATCTGGATTGAGCAACCAGCCACGGCCTCGACAGCACGCGGCGCGCGGCCTCGAGGTTAATAAGTCCCGTCAGCACCAAAATGGCGCCGAACGCCTTCTGCTGCATCGGTGCAAACTGGCCGGGAAACAGCAAATAGGTTGGACTCGCGCAGAGGTGTCGCAGCCATTCCGGGTGCCAGATTTCCGCGAGCACGCACAGGAAAATCCCCGCTGCAATACAGAATATCGGCAACACCTTGCTGGCCGGCGCGGGCCTTTCAGCACAAGCCAACGTCGCCAGGAGGTGACCCGCGAAGAAGCAGAGGTAAGCGCTACGCACCGTAAAGAGCACGCCCAATAGCAGGCCTGACCACCACAAGACGCGAGACTTCCGGGCGCACCAGCAGAGCGCAAGAATGATGATCGAGCCGTAGAACTCGATGCTCAGCGTCCACAGCGGCGCAACGAACGAGCGCTCGACCGGTTGTTGCCACGGCGACAGAAAACTTGCTTCCGACAGTCCGCGATAGCCGAGGAACAGCGCGTTAAGCGTGCCGTCCCTGATCACTGAAATCGCCGAAACGTCTGCGCTCCACTGGCTGGCAAACCAGGCCGAACCGGTGAGCTCACCAACACGGATATTGAGCTTGCCGAACGTCAGCATCGTCGCGGCAGCCACCAACACCGCGGCCAGCGCCGGCAGCCCGAGGCGGACGATCCGCGCCAGGATTTGCGAAATCGGTCCGGCCGGACTCCGCTCGAACGAGCGGGTCAGAACGTAACCGCTCAGGATGAAAAAGATGTAGACCGCCGAATAGCCGTCATAGATGAAATACAGCGGCGATAGATGAAGGTATCCTGCAATCGGCGCAATTGCGGGCCGAGAGAAGATCAGATCAGGCGCGAACGCAGCCAGGACATGCAGCAGCAGGACCTGCAGCGCCGCCAGCCCCCTAATCGATTCCAGATAGGCGATGCGTGATCCGCCACTCTCGTTCGCGATACTGCTCCGATCTATGACCGGCATTTTATGGACCAGTCCTTTGAGCGCGCCGGCGTGCGGAGGCATCCGCGGTCAAACGTTGGCGAAGGCGACATGGCCGCGTGCGGCCCGCTGCCGGCGCGGCACTCCAAGAGGAAGGCGGACGAGGAAGATCGCGAACAGCACGATGGCACCGCCGACGATCACATCGATCAGGTGATGACCGCCATGCGGGATGGTGGAGACGAGCATCGCTGCGTTGACCACGGCGGCAAGAATCAACGTCCATCGTGAATCGCGAAGAGCGTAGGTTGTGATGAACGCCAGGATCGTATGTCCCGATGGAAACGTGACCAGGCAACTGGAATTGGGAGCGTCGAAATCAATCAGTGTCGTCGCGCCCGCTCGTATCGCGATCAGCAAATTGTGGTGCCACATCCCGGAGCCGGCACCGATCTGATCATAGCTTGAGAACGGAGGATTATAGTAGGCGTAAGCCCCTTCCGCCGGCCAGATCATCATGCCGACAGCGATGCCGATGAACGTCAGGCACGCCAGCGCGAGAAACTCCGCAGGACGATCGCCCCGTCCCGTCACGCAGAGCCAGAGCATGGTGCCAAGCAGCACGTAAGACGTGCTGCGATAGGCTTCCACCAAAAGCCAGCTTGCCACTGTGCTGGAGTTCACCCACTCCACAAAGCCGACCCAGTCGAAGCCGAGCCAACGGTCGATCGCCGACAGCCGTGCATCCTGAAAGGGAAGCGCTGCGGCAGTGGCAAGATAACAATACGTCACGATAGCCGCTGACAGCAGCGTAAAGGTGGGACCGGCGACGACAAACAGTTCGACCCGCCGCACCGTCTCTTGCAGGACTCGCCCGACGCGATCGCTTGCGCCCTTCAGGCGATAGGAGGCAAGCCCGCATATGCCGAACGCGGTCGCCGCGAACAGAGCAAGGTCAATGAAGCCTTGCCAATTCGTATCGGAAAAGCGCAGGCCGGAAAACCTCAACCATACGGTCTCGACGATGAGAAAGCCGGCGAGCGTACCCCACACCGCCAACATGTGAATCCGTGCGCGGCGACCGTAGCCCCCCAACAGGAACCAGCGATCCAGCAACGCGAACCAGACCGGTGGCAGCCCGAGACCGCGTTGTTCAGCCGGGTTGGAAGACGCCATATCTGCCCCTGATTGTCCCCACACCGCGACGCGCGGAGTGACTGCTATTGTCGCAGGGTCAAGTTGGGGCAATGTAAAAAGGCAAGGCGAAGCGCGGATTAACTCATTCGCTAAAATTGCGCGGTTTCGTCGTGGCAATGCTCATTGCGGTCCATCGTGAGCCGCCAATCGACCTCACCATTGAATCCGATGTCGCAATCCCAGGTCGCCGCGAGCAGCGAGCCACGATCAATCCGGCAATAATCAGCGTCGCGCCCAGACCCACCGGCATGCCGCTGAATGTGAAGGTCACGATCAGGGCAAGCGCGCAACCGATTGCCGGCAGCTCATACGGCCGGAAACCGGATCGAAGCCCGATACGGACCAGGAAGGCAACGGGAACAGCAAGCACCATCATGTCGTAGATGAACAGATAGGGTGTGACCAGCAGCGTGCCGGTGGCCAGCGCGGCGGCCTTCAGGGAATAGCTGATGCGGCTGCGCCACATCAGCACCAGCGTGACCGCGACCGTAGCGCTCAGCACCCACTGGCATATCCATGCGAGATGTTCGGCGCCGCCGAAATAGCGGACCATCCCAAACAGGCTTTGCATCTTCCACCAGGGCGCCTTGCCTTCGGTGAGAAACGCCTGCGAGAACATCGGCATCCAGTCAAGGAACGCGCGCCAGCTCTCAATGCCGAACGCGAGCCACGACGCGACGGCCATCGCGACCGTGACGGCTGCCGCCGTGAAAAACACGGACCACCGCGCCACCGCGATCAGCACCAGTGGAAACAACAGCCCGTATTGCGGCTTGTAGCTCAACAGACCCAGACAGACACCGGCCAGCAGTGGCCGCACCGGCAGCAGATAAAGCGTACCGCCGATCAAGGCCGCGGTGAGAAAGCCGTTCTGCCCGACCAGCGTATTGTTGAAAACAACAGGAAAGGCCAGCGCAAGCATGACGCCGAATCCACGGCCGACGATCGCGCGCACCGCCGCGACATAAGGCAGCAAGCTGACCAGAACCCAGCCGATGAACGCGACGGCATAAGGAAACTGCGCCAGCAACGAGGCTATGAAGAGGAATGGCGGCGGATAATGCCAGGCAAAATAGCCGGTAAAGTCGGACTTGAGCAGCGCGAGTTCGACCTGCTTCTGGACGTTCCAGTCCCACGCCAGCGCCGGATGGCCCTCGAGCGCGAGCCGGCCCGCGGCCCACACATTGACGAAGTCCGTCGGGATGCCGGCGCCATTCGAATTGTAAATCCACCAATGCGCCAAATAGGCAGCGGGAAAAAAAGTGACATTGATGACGAGCAGCACAAAACAAGCGTTCCAAAGCGGCGCGGGAATTGAGTCTCGCTCCGGAGCTGTCGTCGGAATCAATCCGGCCGTGGCCATGCGGCGTCCTTTCTCGCGCGCCGTCGCATCCTTCAAGGAATAGGACATGGAGGCTTGAGGAATCATTAAGGCGCGCGATGCAGCAGATGAGACTTCCCAAGGCCATCCACCCGGCGTGACGGCCCAGGGACTGCCTTTGCCGGTCTCATCGTGCAGGCCCACCGTGACGCCGGCGTCGACGATGTTCACAACTGGCTGTTGTGAGAGCGTGCCGCCTTGGCCGAATCGGCTGAAGATGGCATCGCTAATGTAAGTTTAAAAACTTATTTCCTTGGTGCGTTGACAGTCGTGCGGGTGTCAGCATGCGCAGTTGTTTTTGTCCTATTCCGTTTCGCGTTCTGAAGTTACCGATTGCCGCGGTGCTGAGTTGCCTGCTGACGCCGGCGCTCGCAGCCTCCGGTGGCGACGCAGGCAGCGCTTTTCTCGAGAAACTCTCGCTCGATCCGGCACCGGCGCAGATGCTCGTGGTCTGCCACGGCTTTGGTTGCGCCTATCGCAACCAGCTCGTGCTCACGTCCGCACGCCTCGCATATCTGCGCGGCAAGCTCGGTGCGGTGCGCTCGGCGCGTGACGAGCGGAAAATGCTCGGCGATATCGTCGCCTGGTTCGACCGCGAAGGCGGCCGCGCCGCCGGCACAGTGGGACGGGTCGCGCGCGCCGGCGCCGACACCCGGAGCGGTCCCGGGCAGATGGACTGCATCGACTTGACCGCGAATATCACCGAGCTCCTGATTATCCTTGATCGCAACAGGCTCCTCAAATTCCACCACGTCGGCGAGCCGGTCTCACGCGGCCTGTTCATCGACGGCAAGCAGCCGCACACGACGCCGGTCATCGTCGAAAACGCGAGCGGCACGGAATGGTCTGTGGATTCCTGGACCAAAGCCTATGGCCAGAATCCCGACATCATGACAATCGAGGAGTGGCGCGCCAAAAGTTGAATTCGTGTGACCGGCTTGACTGCAGATTTGACATCGACTCTCCACGTTCTGCTGCTGGACTGGCCTGAAAGCTTATTTCGGAGAGCGCCATGTCTCGTCTTCGAATTGTTGTTTTCGCACTCGCCTTGTTTGCTTTCGGCTCCCCCGCTTATGCGGCGCCACAATGGTTGCGCTTGCCGCCGACGCCTACGCTGCCCGAGGCGGTGCGCAGCGGCCTTGCGCCGGTCAACGGCATCAAGATCTGGTATGCGAGCTTTGGCCGCGGCGAGCCGGTCCTGCTGCTTCATGGCGGCCTCGCCAACGCCAATTACTGGGGCCACCAGGTTCGCGCGCTGGCCAAGCACTATCAGGTCATCGTCATGGACAGCCGCGGACATGGCCGCAGCAGCCACAACGACCAGCCCTATGGTTATGACCTGATGGCTTCCGACGTGCTCGGCCTCATGGACTATCTGAAGATCCAGAAAGCGGCGATCGTGGGCTGGAGCGATGGCGCGATCATCGGTCTCGACATCGCCATGCATCATCCGGAACGGATCACCAAGCTGTTCGCCTTTGCTGCGAACTCCGATCCGTCCGGCGTCGCCGACATCAGCAAGAACGACGTCTTCAACGCGTTCATCGCCAGAGCCGGCGAGGAATACAAGCATCTTTCGCCGACGCCCGACGGCTACAAGGCCTTTGTCGATGGGATCACCAAGATGTGGGAAGGCCAGCCGCACTGGAGCGCGGCCGATCTTGAGACGATCAAGGTGCCGACCTGGATCGTCGATGGCGATCACGACGAAGCCATCAAGCGTGAGAACACCGAGTTCATGGCAGCTCCCATCGCCGGCGCCGGCCTCCTGATCCAGCCGGAGGTCAGTCACTTCTCGTTTCTGCAGGATCCCGAACAATTCAACACCCACGTGCTGCATTTTCTCGATCGCGAGCCGGCGCATTGAGGGAAGCACCCGCACAGAACTTATGGCGCCGTGAAGCGTTGTCGCCCGCCGCGAATCTGACGGTGGGCAGCCCTTCAATCGCCACCTTGCCGGCAAACTGAGGTCAAAACTCGCCGCCGCAATGCGCCGGTGGCTTGGAGTGGATGGAATGGCATATAAAATCGTGGCCGAAAAAGATAACGCCGTCGTCAGGAGTGAACGCAACAGCCTGCTGATTACGGTGGCGAAGGCCAAAGTGTGGGCCAGCGAGGGATGGAAAGTCGTCGTCACCGATGGCGACGGCAAGGTGCTGGACCCCGCCGATTTCGATAAGCTGATGGCAGCCTGAGTAGCAGAGCGGACGACAGAAATACCGAAATGCGAAAGCCCGGCTCGAAGCCGGGCTTTTGCGTGATTGGCTGTTTGCCGGGTATCCGGCGATAACCCACGCCGGGGTTACGCCTGCGGCTGCGGCTCCAGTCCGGGATCCGGATCGGGACGCGGGCGCGACTTGCCCGCCGGCGGCACCGCTGAAGCGCGCGGCGTGGTCGGCTCCAGCACCGACTCGCGGTTCGGCTTCTTGCCCTTGAGGAGATCGATGATCTCGTCGCCGGTGAGCGTTTCGAACTCGAGCAGGCCCTTGGCCAGGGCTTCGAGGTCGGCGCGCTTCTCGGTGAGAATGCGGGTCGCCTCGTTGTATCCTTCCTCGACCAGCCGCTTGATCTCGGTATCGATCTTCTGGACGGTGGCCTCGGACGCGTTCTGCGTGCGCGACACCGACATGCCCAGGAAAACCTCGTCCTGATTTTCGCCATAGGACACGGTGCCAAGCTCTTCGGACAGGCCCCAACGCGTCACCATCATGCGCGCCAGACGCGTGGCCTGCTCGATGTCGGAGGCTGCACCCGAGGTGACCTTCTCCCGGCCGAACACCAGTTCCTCCGCGACGCGGCCGCCCATCATGATGGCAAGCCGCGAGGTCATCTGCTCCAGCGACATCGACAGCTTGTCGCGCTCAGGAAGCTGCATCACCATACCAAGGGCACGGCCACGCGGAATGATCGTCGCCTTGTGGATCGGATCGGTAGCGACGACGTTCAACCCGACGATGGCGTGGCCGCCCTCGTGATAGGCGGTCAACAACTTTTCTTCCTCGGTCATGACGAGCGACTTGCGCTCGGCACCCATCATGACCTTGTCCTTGGCTTCTTCGAACTCGGCCTGCGTCACCATCCGCTTGTTGCGGCGGGCAGCCGTCAGCGCCGCCTCGTTCACGAGGTTCATCAGGTCGGCGCCAGAGAAGCCGGGCGTACCGCGGGCAATGGTCTTCAGATTGATATCCGGAGCAAGCGGGACCTTGCGCACATGCACCTTCAGGATCTGCTCGCGGCCGACCACGTCGGGGTTCGGCACCACGACCTGACGGTCGAAGCGGCCGGGCCGCAGCAATGCCGGATCGAGCACGTCGGGCCGGTTCGTCGCCGCGATCAGGATCACGCCTTCATTGGCTTCGAAACCGTCCATCTCGACCAGCAACTGGTTGAGCGTCTGCTCGCGCTCGTCATTGCCGCCGCCGAGACCTGCGCCACGATGACGACCGACCGCGTCGATTTCGTCGATGAAGATGATGCAGGGCGCATTCTTCTTGGCCTGCTCGAACATGTCGCGCACGCGCGACGCACCGACGCCGACGAACATCTCGACGAAGTCGGAACCTGAAATGGTGAAGAACGGCACGTTGGCTTCACCGGCGACCGCACGCGCGATCAGCGTCTTACCGGTGCCGGGAGGGCCGACAAGGAGCACGCCGCGCGGAATCCGCCCACCCAGGCGCTGAAACTTGCCGGGGTCACGCAGAAACTCGACGATCTCCTGCAGGTCCTGCTTGGCCTCGTCGACGCCGGCGACATCCTCAAAGGTGACCCGGCCATGCGCCTCGGTCAGCATCTTCGCACGCGACTTGCCGAAGCCCATCGCCTTGCCGGCGCCACCCTGCATCTGCCGCGACAGGAAGATCCACACGCCGATCAGCGCAATGAAGGGCAGCCAGGACACGAGCAGCGAGACGAACCACGGCACGTTGTCGCCGGGCGGCTTCGCGGTGATCTGTACCTTGCCGTTATAGAGGCGCGTCACCAGCGTCGGGTCGTTCGGCGCGTAGGTCTGGAAGCTGGAACCATTGGTGAACGTACCGTGGATCTCAGGCCCCTGGATCACGACGTCGCGCACATGGCCCTGATCAACCTCGGTGAGGAGTTGCGAGAAGGAGATGTCCTGCGATGACGTGCGCTGGCCAGGGTTCTGGAAGAGCGTGAACAGCGCCAGCAGCAAAAGAACAATGATGACCCAGAGGGCGAAATTGCGCAGATTGGCGTTCATTGATCTTCCTTCGTGCCCGCGCGGATCGCGGCCTCTGTCCTTTGGACGTATCCCTGGGCAACCACGCGGGAATCCCCCCGGTCGACCATTCCTCAATTTAGGTGTCGCTCGCCTTGCTGCCAAGGGAACCACGCGGGACTATTTAACGCATTCTAGCCCGATTCCGGTTCAAAAAATGGCCCTGAAAACCGCCTTTTCGCGGGTGGTTAAAACGCTGCGAAGACAGCCGAAAAGTGCGACGGCAGGCGCCAATGATGAAGACCGGTCAGCCTGGCTTGCGGCGCCGCGCCGGCGCCGGCTCGATCCGAATCCGGCCGTCGGCAACGCTTACCAGTGCCCCGGCCAAAGTCTGCTTCAGCCTGGTTTTGCGAGCCTTGCCGCTCCCCTTTCCTGCCCTGCCCGCAATGCTCCGGTCAAGCACTGTCAGCAAGGCCTCGACCTTGCCCAGTTCCGCCGGCCCCTCGTGCCCGAAACGGTTGACGGCACGCGCCAAAAGCCGCAGCCGCACCTCCTCCGGCACGACAGCGAACGCCTTGGCGTCGAAAACCCTGGCGCCGACCGCATTCGCATTGGATGCCGGTGCGGCAGCACCGGTCAGAGCGAGATAG
>Ga0153954_1001734_pt1 | contig 10723 bp, 7 predicted proteins | sample TSFL038MetaG_FD_102277 | JGI IMG/M metagenome (GOLD analysis project Ga0153954, IMG submission 102277) | Attine ant fungus gardens microbial communities from Florida, USA - TSFL038 MetaG | ecosystem: Host-associated > Fungi > Mycelium > Unclassified | place: USA: Florida, Wekiwa Springs State... | reverse complement strand
CTACTTGTTTGGAAGTTCTGCGCTTTTGATGGATGCGTTGGCTTCCCTCTTCGACGTGGCTGCAACAGCGGTCTTGATGTTTTTTGTTTGGCTGGCAGCCCGCCCTCCTGATAGTGAGCACCCCTTTGGACATGGGCGTTATGAACCGTTGATTGGATTTCAGCTCGGTCTTCTTTTAGCTGTCGTGGGGGCATGGGCGCTGATCCAAAATGTATTCTCTTTGCAATCTGCCAATCATCCGATCGATCCCAAAGCCTGGATCATCCCCTTAATTGCAGTTGTGCTTCTTGAAGTCTGTTATCAAGTCGTGATGTACACCGCACGCAAAAGGGAAAGTCCAGCCTTGGCAGCGGATGCCTTCCATTACCGGATCGATGCTTTGACCAGTTTGTTTGCGATGGTCGCCCTTGGCCTTGGTGCCATCTTCCCCCCTTTGAGCCATGTTTTGGACCATTGGGGAGCCATCTTTATTGGCCTTCTCATGATGATCTTGGGGATGATCGCCGCACGTAAAAATCTCAATCAGCTCATGGATCGGGTTCCCGAAGAAAAATTTTTCATTCTGGTAAAAAATGCAGCCTTAAAAGTGAAGGGAGTGCATGATACAGAGAAAACGCGCATCATGTTTTATGGGCCTGACGCTCACGTGGATATCGATATCGAAGTGGATCCGCACTCTACGGTTGAAGTAGCCCATGCAATTAGCCAAAAAGTGCGGGCCGAGATCCAGAAAGCCTGGCCGGCAGTGCGCGATGTGACAGTTCATATAGAACCTTATTATCCGAATGATCATTAGAATCAAGCATACTCCCGTGAACGTGAGACAATTGCAAAAGTCCCGCAAACCAACAAAATCAACGCAGAGTCGTAGAGGCAGGGGGGACGCAGAGGAATTTGGAATTTTGTTTCCTCCTCTACGCCTCCCCGTCTCTCGCGTCTCTGCGTTGAAAAATGGAAGATTTAAGAAAAGCAGACTTTTGCAATCGTCTCACGTAACCGTAACCGATTAGGTCTAGCTCGATGAAATTATTCACGCGTATCTTCATCCTTTTAGGCGCCCTGCTCTTTTCGCAGTTGCCTCTTTTCATTAGCGCCTACACCCAGCAACTCAGCGGGCGGGTCGCAGAACTGAAATTGCAACGCGATGCCCTCCTTAGAATTGCGCAGCAATCCGGTAAAACCCTCGATCAATACATCTACAAGTTTCTCAACAGCACCGACCCTGACTTTCACGGGCAAGGGGAGTGGATGCAGGCCACCCTAAAACGTTTTCAAGCCTTTAGCGAATCCCTCAATAGCCTTAAGCTCTCTTCACCCTGGCAAAAACCGTTGATTTTCTTTAAAGATTTCAATCTAGAAGTAGGTCAGGCAACCATCAAAGAATTCTCCGCAGGCTTGCCGTTAACCCTGGAAGGGGCTGCCTATGCTGCTGCAGGAGCCCTTTTTGGTTGGATCGTTTTTCTAGCCTTGCGGCAACTCTGCCGCGCGGTAGCTGCCCCCTTTCGCCGGAAAGCAGCAGGCGCATGAGTTCGGTGAACGGCTGCGCCTTGAAAAAGAAGAGTTAAAACCCAACTTGCCCCCTAAATCCTAGCACCAGCTTAATTGAAATGCTAAGCACCTCGGCCAAGTCACGACTTGGCCTTCGGCACTTAGCCTTTCACTGGCCAAGTTCGGCAATGTTCATGCGTGATTTAGGGGCGCAAGTTGGGTTTAAATTGAGCCGCCCTTTGCATCAGAGGCGATTCAGGTTTAGCAATTCTTTAATAACGTCAATATTGTATTGTACAATGTGTTGGAAGATTTCTCATTATTTGCTGTGGGAAAAGTGGGGGGGAATCGTGATAGTTTGACCCTATTTATTGATTGAGAGCAATATTCAATTGATTTTGAGCTGATTTTTATCTAGCTTACGGGTATAACTTGCACCCGAGGGAAGTTAGTATCATGCAACCTATCAAAAAAAAATTTGTAGAGCATATCCTAAAGGGAGGGCGCTTTGCTGATCCTAGACCTTTTTTGCCTTCTGATATACTCCCTGATCTGAAAGCATACATAGATCTAATAGCTGCTATTGCTTCAGAAATTTACCTTAGAAAAAACACCACGCAAAAAAAGCTTCCCAGAGGCTTTGACGAGCGTTTTAAAATTGGGATAACAAGATTAGAAGCAGGGAGCACTATTCCCGTTTTTGAACGTGAATATGATCATGAGAGTGAGCAGGATGAATTTGATCAAGCAAGAGATTTATTGAATGAATATATTGCTAATGCGAATCAAAATGAATTTCCAGTTAAATTTTCCGACAAAGTGATGGGATTATTCACAAAATTTGGTAAAAATCTAAAAAAAGATGAATGCATTATCATCAAAACACCCGGAAAATCGCTGGAACCTATTTATAACAAACAAGTAAGGTCTAAAATTATTTCAGTAAACCAAAAACCTTATGAAGATATATGTTTTATTTCTGCTGCTGTTTCTGGGTATGATTCAGAAAAAAAAGATCTTTATCTAGTAATCAATGATGGTGAAAGAATAGTTTCACATTTTCCTGAAAATTTAGAATCAGAGTTAAAAGAAATAGCTAAAAATTATAAAAAAGAAGATATATCTATCATAATAGTGGGTGTTGCTAAATATCTGGCAGATAATTCAATTGACAAGATTGAAAAGTTACAGCATGTAATAATTCAAAAAAACGAAAATAAAATATATCTTCCTGATCCCATAAAAAGATTAAACGAGATTTATTCTTTAGAAGATGGTTGGTATGAAGGGATTGGTTTACATTTTAATAACTCAGAATTTGATTTGAAAAATTGGCTTTTAGAAATTTTAGATAAGACAGATATTCCTTCACCTTATCTCTATCCCACCCCGGATAATTCGATCGAACTTGAATGGTCCTTTGGTTTTTGGGAAATTAACTGTAGTGTCGATTTTGAAAGTCAGCATTTTTTTCTCCATGCAACAAACGTTAATAATGCAGAAATTAGAAAGGATTCGTTCGATTTAAAAGACATTCAGGGTAAAGAAAAATTAATTAAATTTCTCGGTAATTTCCTTACAAGTAATTAGAAATAGTTTTAATGCAAGAAAACAATAAATTCTTTTTAGACGAACTGCTTTTTCGCCAAGTACATCCTACTTTCATTCACAATGGTCGAGTCTCTAGCCAGGCTTTTCGGCCAACCCCGAAAGATCAAAAAAAGTTATCGATCAATAGAGGATCAAAGACAACAGCAGAGGATTGTTTTAAGGTTTATACTATACAAAGAAATTTATCATCAAAGGGAGTATGGGGAGTTTCTGTTGAAGAAACTAAAACTATACCGAATTTAGAGCTCTTAGATGATCCTCTCGAGGACCCTATTTCAGATCCTTCTCATGCCTTAATTGATTTTACTGAAATCAAAGATGCTAAGGCGGTAGGTAGTAAACTAGCTGAAAAGGCAAACTTTCGAGGTTGCCTTCATTCTTCTCCGGTTTCAACAAGAAATGAACTGGTCCCTATCATATTATCTTAGAGATTGTGAAAAAATAGAGATCTATAGTTGTCCCCAGAAACTGGACCAGGCATCTTGTACCACATTTAAAGGCTATTTCAAGCCCTCAGCGGTTTTTGTTATTCGCTTATCTGCCTGAGGCACATAGCCTATGCATCCTCTTAAACTGGAATGACTTTCTTGCTGGGATCAGACCAGTTTAAACGATCTGCTAAATCCTTCAAAGTCCGTTCATTTTTTTGAAGTATCGCAAGATGGCCTACAGCCCATTTTTTGGTCACTTCTGCAAAGCTGCTATAATTAAAAACCTTCATCGTTTCACCCAAAGAATCGACTACAGCTTCCCATTCTTCTTGGGTTTTTTGAAGACCTTGGTCAAATTGGCTCAACTTATTGATTTCCTGCATTCGAGTTGCTAAGGTTTCTTGTTCGACAATAAGTGCTGTGATTGTGCCCGTTCCACTTCCACTCATACCCAGATTTTTTTGCATCAAAGGGATCAGTGCTTGTTGCATTTCCACAAGATTTGAGGCTTGTTTCAAAATGGCGAGATGAGCCTTTAAAATTTCCCAAATGGCGCGTAGTTCAAAAGCTGCCTTGTAAAAATCGAGAGTTTTCTCACAAAATTTGCTGAACCTTTTTTGAAGTTCTTCGCGTGCATCCCCGTCTTGAACGGGATTAGAACTTTTTAGAGTTGAGTGATGCGAGGGATTAACCGGAACGAACAACCCGTTGGTTCCACCAGGAAAGCTTTTTAGGTGACCGATAAGTTTGGCAAAAGTTTCTTGAAGAGTCCAAACTTCTTGCGCAGCTTCGATTAGCCTTTCTTCATCTGCCGAAATCGAGAAAGTATTTTGCCCTTGAATATGTCTTAACAGCGCTATTTCTTTGACGTTAGCCGACCGGATCATTCCCATATGCTCTTCAATCCGTGTTCCAATTATATAAGCCCCTTGTTGCAGAGTCAGCTGAGTTTCACGTAAGGTCGTTTCGGCAAGACTCCAAACCGTTTTCAAGGCATGCGCATGTTGCCTTAAAAGCTCTTTACTTTTCTCTTCTTGTACGGGTTGCTGTTCTAAATTTTGCATGCGGGAAAGATATTGTTTCGAAAATCCGGCAATTGTTTTAAAACACGTGTCGTACTGCTGTTTAACCTGACAAAACTTCTCTACAGCTGTGTAAAATCCTTGTACACGCGTCAGATTTTGAGCCTCAGTTAGCAAGTCTACCCAAAGGATCTCGTTTAAAGGTTTAAGCAACGATTTTTCAAATTCGATCACATCCAGCAAAAAGTGGGTATAGGTTTCGTGCGTTCGGCATGTTTCATAATCCGTTTGAATGGCTTTCTCGATCCCGCCATCCCGGAAAATTTGCAGCCGCCTGCAAGCGTCCCAGCACTCCGCTAAAGCGGTGGCGGAGCTTCTTAAGTCTGTCCGCATTTGTCGCAGACTATCGAGAGCACCCGCTTCTTTAAAGACTTTGCGGCGCCATTCCTCTATATCTTTTGCTACGGTGCAAAATCCTTCGGCTGTTGTTTTGGCTTTCTGCATAGGAAAAACCACTTTTTCGAAGTAGTCAATCTCTAAGTTTTGTTGTTCTTCTTGTTTCTGGGCAGACTTCCATCTCTCTTCGAGCGTATTTTTTTGAACAGGACAAGGTGTTCTTAAAGCTGCAGCCTTGCTTTTTTCCCACTGTTGACGCGTCAATTCAGCAGGCATAAAGCCTTTGATCAAATCGAAGAGCCCTTTCTTTTCTTCTTGTAATTGCAAAATTGCGGCGCGCTTTTCGCTTTCATAAAGGGAATAATTTTTTTGGATTTCTTGAAGCTTATCGATTAGTAGGTTGGATTTGGCATCGATTTGATCGAGTGTGGCGTTAAGGAAATCGAGGTGAGCTTGGGTCCCTGGGATCAGCTTGGCTTCTACTTCAAGCTTTTCCCCATTCAGGAAGCGCCCCAAAGCCCCGTTTTCGATTACAACCGGGATAAGCCCCTTTGCCTTCTCAAGGGTTTGCCTGAATTCTTCAAGCTGTCTGCTGAGTGCGGCGTTCTCAGCTGTAAGCTTAGCTTTTTCCTCAGTAAGCCGCGCATTTTCAGCGTTAACTTGTTTGTTTTTTCCCGCTCCCTGGCTCGGTCCCACCTACTACTCCTTTCACTAGATTCCGATATGTAACGTAAGAAGTATAGTCCCCTTTCGGATTTTGTTCAAAGAAAGTTCTAAGAGGAAAGAGGTAACCCGGTATCATGTATCTTCCAAAATAAGTCCACGATGGATTTTTCAACACGCAATCGGTCACATCCATCCAAAAAGCAATTTCCTTAAAACAGATTTTTAGTTCGAATAATCCAGTATCGAATTTGTCTCGAACAGGGGTTAACCACCTCCGCACATCCCCATTGACAAGGTTTAAAAGTTGGATTGTAAAAAGGGTGTCATTTTTAGGGAGGGCATCTTCGGTCCATTTATGATATTGCAATTCTTGATTAGAATAACTCTCCAGGGCATTTTCTAAATTTGTTTTGGATTCTTTCCATTCCTCTAAACAGGCCTTGAATTCTTGTACGCACAGATTGAACCGACCTCTTAATTCGCCCTGATCTCCCTTTGCTTTTGCATCGGCTTCTCTTTGTTTTTTTTGTGCTTCAGACAATCCTCCATTTGGGACAGGATCTTGTTTGCTCTTATAAATGTGGCGTGCTTCCCTTAAATCTTTTTCAAGTATTCCAACTCTAACGCAGAGCCTTTTCAATTTATCTTCATGATGGATGCAATCGTTAATTAAGAGAACTTTGAGATCGCATACGAGGAATTTTAATAGAAATTGATTCCATAGCGTCTGACATTTTTCTTTCAGCATGACAAATTTTTGCGTAAAAGAAACAACCCCTTTTTCTGCTTCAGGCGATTGTGAGGGAGCTGGAAGACCCGCCTTAACTAGTTGTTCATCTACTCGAACCGGTTCTTGGATATTGGATTCTATTTCTTGAAGAATTTTGGACAAAGGCACAATGATCGGCTCTTCTCTCTTGGCTGGATCGCTGCTAGCTCCTTTTTTCTTAAGAATGGGAGTTCTTGTAGAAGCCGTTTCTTTTAAGTAGGCCGTTCTTCGTTCTGCCAGTTTGTTCAAAGCATTAACCAAACTAACCAGATCCTGTTCTTCGGCATTCTTAAAAGAGGAGGGATTAGGATAATTTTTAAGCTTTTCTACCAACTGGTTAGCTTGAAATACAAGGTTCTTTAATCCTATTATCCGGTTATTGACAATGAATAAATAGCACCCATTTTCGGTGAGGTTTAATAAAGTGGATTCACCTATTTCCCCATCCGTTTCAAACTGCCTCATCACAGGAGTTAAATTTGTTAAACCCTTTGAAATGCTCGTTGCGCGCAATAAATTGTATTCCCCTGCGACATCCTGACAGTTTTGGTTGGCTTGATTAATTAACCTTTGGTCATCAGGATTAATCTCGCATTCGCAATCCGTTTCTAATAACCGATCGACTAAATCCATCGTTTTTTTGGCCTCGCCATCCACCTCCCGCAAGCGTTGCACCAGTCGCCCCTGCAATTTGCTCAGTTTTTTAAGGCTTATAGTGGCTTCACTAAACGCCTCTTCTAACTGAGCGCTGAGTTGTTCTATAGTTTCAACTCTTTGCGATGGTTGCATTATTGTTGCTCCCCGCCATTATCTGCTTGTTCTTCAACGGGTTTGTCTGCAGCGCTATTGACCTCTCCAGGGGCTCCATGGGATATCCACACTGCATCAGGACTGATGACTTCGAATTTACCCCCCATGGTTTTCAATGCAGCTTGGTAAGCCTGAACTGCACGTGGATAGCCCGTGAGAAAGTTTCCAAAACTCTTAGTCCAATAGGCGCCAAACCCCTCAAAATAGTACCCATCAGGCCCTTCTAACGGTGTACCCCATAAAGTTTTCTTTTGAGTGCCCGCTTTATCCGCCCATCCCAGCACATAGGCAGTTCCTCCAAATACATTTGTGCCCAAACCTTCACACGCTTTAACCAATGACTTTTTATGGTCTGTCAGATGTTCTTTCTGGGAAATGAGGATGGAAACAAGCATTTCCTGCAGGGCATCTCTTTGTTTGGCAGGAAGGGTCGCTATTTTTTTAAGCAGGTCTTCAGAGATTTTTTTGTTTTTGATCGAAGTCTCAAACTCAGCCAGTTTCTTATCGATCTCTTGGATCCGTTCATAATAACTCTTAATTGTTTGCGCCCAATCTTCAACCAAGGCTTTATAACTTTCGTAATGGGTCTCATTATCTTTTTTTAAAGCAGTCACAGCTGCTTCAAATTTATCGCGCTGTTCCTTAGTGGGTACTGTTGGCTGTTTTGGATACCGTTTATAAACTCCCTTGAATTGGCTTCTGGAGTTTCTGATACTCGTACATAACAGTTCATGGCGTCTTTTAAGATCGTTCAAGGCCGGAATAATTGTTCGCGCTTTTTTAATCAGTTCAAGATCAAAAAAAGCTAGTTGCAGATCTTCGTAAGCGGCGATAAATTTTTCCTGAAAAATAGCAGCAACCTCTCCCCACTCAGCTGAGAGAGCATCTTCTAATTCAGAATCTTGGTAGCTCCCATCCCGACCGTTGCGGAAAAAGCAGAATAGAATTGCGTAGTCTGGGGCGGGAAGCAACAATTGATCGGCTTTAGTTAATGCGCCAATTAGATCTTTTTCTATGGCATCCAGCCTGCGCAGTTTTTTAAGAGATTGAAAGCCTGATCCGTCGCCCTCTGAGGAGTTTACAGCAAAAATAGGGTTAATTTCGTCGAGTGCAGCTTCATTTGGATCAGTTTCAGGCTCGACTAAAATAGGATTGAGAAAATAGGCCTTTAGATCATCAACAACCGTTTGACCTTTTTCGTAGATTTCTAAAATAGAGCAACTACTAAAAGATAATATTTTAAACCGTGCAATATCCCTCTGGTATACAAGAGCTCTAACGGCGGCATTTTTATTCTCTTCTAATATTTTTCTAAGTGCTTCAATTCTTCCATCAATGGTCGTTCTTGTGTCAGCTAATTCTTGTGTCAAGTTTTTTGCTGTTTTAGACTCTTTCGTGTTAAAAGTGGCATCATTAACTTCCAGTTCTGACAAGGTTGCATGGTCGAATCTGTTTGATTTAATCGTGTTTGTTTTAACATCGGTAGCAGCGGTTCTTAAAAGGCCTAATCGTTCACGAAGCCGGCTTCGTCCCTTTTCAAAAGCTTGATTAATTTCAATGGTGAGACTTCCTTGCTTAACATCGATTAATTCTGGATGGTCCGCTTGATCTTTGTAAAAGGCGGTTAATTTTTTCTGCTCTTCTATTTCCTTTTTTTGCGCTTCCAGTTGTGCTTCCAATTCTGCAATTCGAGCTTTGGCGGTATCATGGGTGCGAGAAATAATAGGAGAGGCTGCTGTGCTAACCGAAGGAAGTGATGGAGCTGGGGAAGGGGGCGGTGTTTGACGAGCTCTTATAGTTGCGGCAAGTGTGGCAAAGTCTTGGTGTAAATCGCCGCTGACGGGTGGCCTATCATCCTTGATAGCTGCGGGTGAAGCTACTCTTCCTGTTGGTGGTTCCATCTTAGCTCTCCTTGTTGGGTTGGAGCCTAAGTCACATAACAGATTTTTGAGTGGGATTCAAATGATTTTTTAATAGGAACCAGGCGATGAAGGCCAGCTCGAGCGTAAGGCCCAGGAAATAAAACACTTCCCCGCCAGAGCCAAAACCGTAGGAATGCAGGCCGGTACCAAGAATATAGTTCACGCCGTACCAGGTGAAGATGATCGCTTGCAGACCGAGAACGCCGCCAATGGCTAAACCGTCAGCGCCGATGTGGCGGAAGCGGTAGGCGTGGATGACGAGGAGATAGACGCAAATGGAGATAAATGCCCACGCTTCCTTGGGGTCCCAGTCCCAAAAGCGCCCCCAGCTTTCGGCAGCCCAAACACCACCCAGGATCGTACCAGGAATAAGAAGGGACACACCTAGATACATGGTTTGTAGAATGAGGGGGGTGAGTTCTTTTTTGCCGAGAAGATAAAAATGGGCCAAGATGCCGCTGAGAAGGAAGACGCCATAGCTCGCGACCACCATCAACACATGGATGGTGAGCCAATATTGGGAATTGAGCACCGCTTGCACGTTTTCAAGGGCTGGGTCGAGTGAGAGGTTGAGGACTGAAAGGATGACACCCCCGATAAGGGCTCCACAGACTACTGAGAGAGTATGACGATAAAACACAAAGCTTAAAATCACGGCAATCCAAGGGACGTAGATCATCGTCTCAGCCATATTGGCGACAGGAGGACGTTCTAGAATGTAGCAACGCAAAAAAAGAAAAAGAGAGTGAATCAAAAAAGCAACTCCCATCAAAGTGAGTCCCCCTTTTTTCCATTTGGGATAGAGCCCTAATATCAACGCGGCGATGAGATAAAATCCCACCGTGAGTGGAATCCACGGAAATTGCGTATAAAATTTTTCCGCTTTAAGTTGACCTTGCGTGGGATAGCTCAAGTGGGTGTGGTGTCCTTGCAAATAGACGGTACCGGCTATCTCCTGATACGCCTCGGATAAGTTTTGCAGTAATTTTTCTTGTAAGGGGAGATTGTGTGGTTCTTTTTGCAGAGCGCTGTAAGAATTGCGAATCTTTTCAAAGGCAGCATCTGAATAGCGGGTAAAATTGCTTACCGGCCAATTGAGAGCTTTGAGCGATACCCATTCCCCTTCCCCATAGCGGCTGGGAAGCATCCTGAGGCTATCTCCTGCGTTCCATAACTGATACTGCAACAATTGCCTAGGGTTATAGTCTGTTGTGCCGCTCTGAAAATGATCGTCCCATACATTCCAAGCTTTTCCCTTGTGTTGCTTGTCGCGTTTAAGTTCTTTCAGCCGCTCTTTGTTATACGCTTCAAATGGTCGGAACCTGCCTTTATAGGCTATAGGGGCTTCACTCCAGCCCGCCGCAGCTATTCCCACTAAAAGTATCAGCAAAACAATTCGCATAAGGTGCTGACTATACTTCCGACCTGAAATTTTGCCTATCTCATTTCAGAGTCGAAATTTCCGTGACAGGACCCTTCCCGTGAACGTAACCGTAATCGGAGAGACAGAAGGGATCGGCCCGAGGGACGCAAGAGACGCAAGGGACGCAAGGGACGCAAGAGACGCAAGGGACGCAAGGGACGCAAGAGACGCAAGGGACGCAAGGG
>Ga0153954_1001733_pt1 | contig 10725 bp, 10 predicted proteins | sample TSFL038MetaG_FD_102277 | JGI IMG/M metagenome (GOLD analysis project Ga0153954, IMG submission 102277) | Attine ant fungus gardens microbial communities from Florida, USA - TSFL038 MetaG | ecosystem: Host-associated > Fungi > Mycelium > Unclassified | place: USA: Florida, Wekiwa Springs State... | reverse complement strand
TCACGCCGTCTTTGCCGGTGGCGACGTCGAGCGAGGCCTGCAGGGAAGGCAGGCTCGCCATCACCGTCTCGGTGCGGTCGGCGACGTCTTTCGGTGACGCAGCGGCCTCGGCGCCGAGCTTGACCAGTTGCTCGACAGCCTCCTTGCGCGTGTCGAACACGACGAGTTGATGCTTCGCCTCGATCAGGCGGCGGGCCATGGGAAAGCCCATCTTTCCAAGGCCGATGAATCCGATGTCCATGATTTTCGTCTTCCCCTTCGTTTGCTCCGCGCAATTGTGCCTGTTCACGAATTCGCAGCGCGGTTCCGGCCGGCGATGGCGGGCGAAACTTACGGGTTTGGCGACACTTAGTCACGCCTTCGTGTTATGCGGGAAACAGGCGGGATACCGTGTTGGAACGGATGCCTCGCTGCCGCCATTGTGGTAAGCTTGCCTCGCGGGCAACGTGGAGAGTTGATTGAACGGCGTGATCCCTGACCCGACCGAGCCTCAGCGCACTTCGGATGCCAGTGCCGGTGATGCATTGGCTCGGCTCAAGCTGACGCAGGCCCTGCAGCGGGCAAGATATGCGATCGCGTGGGAAGCTGCCTGGCCGCATCTGGCGCGGCTCCTCACCGTGATTGGATTGTTCCTGGTCGCGTCCTGGGCCGGGCTGTGGCTGATGTTGCCCTCGGTCGCGCGCGCCATCGGGCTTGGCCTGTTCGTGGTGCTGGCGCTGGCCGCATGTCTGCCGTTGGTCTGGTTTCGCTGGCCGAGCCGCGAGCAGGGTTTGAGCCGGCTCGATCGCGGCTCCGGTATCGCCCATCGTCCGGCCACCACGCTCACCGACACGCTCTCGACGCAGGATCCGGTCGCACTGGCGCTGTGGCAGGCGCAGCGCGAGCGCACGCTGGCCTCGCTCAAGCGCATCCGCGCCGGTCTGCCGTCGCCGCGGCTGCGGCTCTACGATCCCTGGGCGCTGCGCGGTCTTGTCGCGGTGATGCTGGTCGCCACGTTCTTTGCCGCCGGCGACGAGCGCATGCTGCGCATCGCCGCGGCGTTCGACTGGAACGGCGTGCTGGCGCCCGCCAATATCCGCGTCGATGCCTGGGTGAACCCGCCGACCTATACCGGTAAGCCGCCGATCATCCTGTCCGCCGCGAACAGGGAGGCCGCGCTGCCGATGTCGGGTCCCTTGGCGGTCCCGGCCAACTCGACGCTCATCGTGCGTTCCAGCGGCGGCACGCTTGACGTGATCGCCGGCGGCGGCATCACCGAGACCGCGCCGACCGAGGCGGCGCCAAAGGGCACCAACGAAAAGCACTTTACAATTGCCGGTGACGGCACCGTGCATGTCCGCGCGCCCTCGGGCCAGCCGCAATGGAGATTTGCGGCGACGCCCGACCGTCCGCCGACGATTGCGCTGGCGAAAGATCCGGAGCGGCAGGCCCGCGGCTCGCTGCAGATGTCCTACAAGCTCGAGGACGATTACGGCGTTACCGAAGCCCGCGCGCAGTTCGTAGGCCGTCCTGCGGATTCCGGGCAGGGATCTCAAGCCGCGCAGGGATCGCAGGCCCCGCAGGGATCGCAGGCCCCGCGCGCGCTGTTCGCGCCGCCGCAGTTCCCGCTGGTGCTGCCGAACGCGCGCACGCGTAACGGCGTCGGCCAGACCGTGAAGGATTTGAGCGAGGATCCCTATGCCGGCGCCGATGTCACGCTGACGCTGACCGCCAAGGACGAGGCCGGCAATGAGGGCAAGAGCGAGCCCTTCAACATGCGCCTGCCGGAGCGGCTGTTCACCAAGCCTTTGGCGCGCGCGCTGATCGAGCAGCGCCGCATCCTTGCGCTCGACGCCAACAAGAACTCCGACGTCTTTGCCGCGCTGGACGCGCTGATGATCGCGCCGGAAATGTTCATGCCGGAAGCCGGACAATATCTCGGCCTGTACAATGTGACGCGGCAGCTCGAGGCCGCTCACACCGACGACGACCTGCGCGCGGTGGTGGCGAGCCTCTGGGCGCTCGCCGTGACCATCGAGGACGGCAACATCACCGATGTCGACAAGGCCTTGCGCGCCGCGCAGGACGCCTTGAAGCAGGCGCTGGAGCGCGGCGCCAGCGACGAGGAGATCAAGAAGCTGACGCAGGATCTGCGCGCGGCGCTGGACAACTATATGCGCCAGCTGGCCGAGCAGTTCCGCAACAACCCGCAGCAACTGGCGCGCCCGCTCGACCAGAATACAAAGGTTTTGCGCCAGCAGGATCTCAACAACATGATCGATCGCATGGAGCGGCTGTCGCGCCAGGGCGATAAGGAAGGCGCGCAAGCCCTGCTCGATCAGCTGCAGCAGATGCTCGAGAACCTGCAGATGGCGCAGTCGCCCGGCGACAGCGACATGGATCAGATGTTCAACGAACTCGGCGACATGATCCGCAAGCAGCAGCAATTGCGCGACAAGACCTTCAAGCAGGGGCAGGATTCGCGGCGCGATCGCATGCGCGGCAAGCAGGGCAACGACCAGAGCATGGGCGACCTGCAGCAGGACCAGCAGGGTCTGCGCGACCGTCTGAAGAAATTGCAGGACGAACTCGCCAAGCGCGGCATGGGCCAGCCTCAGCCCGGCGATCAGGGCCAGCAGGGGGCCGATCAGGGCGACGATGACGGCGACGGTGACGGGCTGGGCCAGGCCGACAGCGCCATGGGCGATGCCGGCGATCAGCTCGGCGACGGCAATACCGACGGCGCCGTGGATGCCCAGGGCAGGGCGCTGGAGGCGCTGCGCAAGGGTGCGCAGAAGCTTGCGGAAGCGATGCAGCAGGAGCAGGGCGATGGCGACGGACAGAGCCCGGGCGACCGCGCCGGCCGTCAGCAGGCGGGGCCGAATGGCACCGATCCGTTGGGCCGGCCGCTGCGCTCGCACGAGTATGACGAGTTGTCGAAGATGATCCCGGGCGAGATCGATGTGCAGAAGGTCCGCCGCATCCTCGAAGAGCTCCGTCGCCGTCTCGCCGACCCGTCCCGGTCGCAGACGGAGCTCGACTACATCGAGCGCCTCTTGAAGGATTATTGAGCGTTCCACGCACCGTCGTCATGCCCGGCAATGACGAGAGGAATTTACCCCGGCTTCCTTGACGCCAGATCGTAGGGTGGGCAAAGGCGCGATAGCGCCGTGCCCACCACGTCGATCGAGCGCACTGACGGATATGGTGGGCACGCTTGCGCTTTGCCCACCCTACAGACCCTTGAAGGACTACACACCCTTCCTTGACGCCAGCGCGTCCGCCACCGCGGTGCGGATATCCGCCACCGAGAACGGCTTGGTGATCACGTCATGGGCGATGGCGTTGAGGTTGCTGGCGCGCTCGCGCTGATCGGCAAAGCCGGTCATCAACAGGATCGTGAGGCGTGGAAAATCGCGCGCCGCCGACAGCGCCAGCGCAATGCCGTCCATGATCGGCATCTGGATGTCGGTGAGCAGGAGGTCGAACGCGCCGTCCTCGCGGGTCAATATCTCCAGCGCCTCGGCGCCGTCCTGCGCCGTGATCGTCTCATGACCATCCATGGCGATCGCGCGCGCCACCAGTGCGCGCATTGAAGCTTCATCGTCGGCGATCAGTACGCGCGGCATGTTTCACCTTTCTGGCGCCCCGTTGTCATTGCGAGCCGACGGGCCCGCGCAAAGCGCGGCCCGATGACAGGCTTCGCGACTTGTCCGCCGTAGCTCGAAGAGCGAAGGCGGAAGTAATCCATGTCTCGGCACGGGGAGAGATGCAATGACGGTTGACGTCACGCGAAAAGCCGCGCGCGGCCACATCATATACTGCCGCCGGCGATATCGCGCTTGTTGAAGAAGCGGACATCGATGCTGCGGCCTTCGGCGGGCGGCGAGGCGAGGCGCGACTTGAACGAGGCGTGCTCGCCGGGCTTTAGCGTGGTCTGGTCGAGCAGGGTGTTCCAGGCGTAGATTTCCGCGCCCTGCGCATCGCGGACCGAGAAGCGCAGCCGCGGCAGGTCGACGGGCTTGCGGGTCTCGCCGACGATCGCTCCCTCGATGACCAGCACCGGCTTGCCTTCGACCGTTTCGGTGGAAACCTTCACGTCCTTGAAGGACAGCCCGCGCAGGTTCACATGGAGCCCGATCATGCTGTAGAAGTTCGCGGTCTGCGGCAGCAGGTGCACCACGTCGGCGCGCCAGACCAAGAGCGCCACGACCAGCGCGGCCATGGCGGCGCAGGCGGTGGGCAGGCTGCCGAAGGACCAGGCACTGGTGCGGGGCGTCGGCCGCCTCCGCTTCAGAAGGCTGCCGAACCACGCGCCGCGAGGCTCGGGTTCGTCGTCGGGGGCGGCATTGCGGACCAGCGCGATCCAGTCGGCTTTCCCCGGGGAAACGTCGCTGTCGGCCGGCCAGTCGGCGGCGATCGACGGGCTCTCGACTTCCGGCGCCTCGCCATCGGCCGCTGCCGCGTTCCATTCGGCGGCGACGTCGTCCTGCGCTTGCTCCTGCTCTTGGGGGGCGGCACCTTCGGCCGCCATGGCCGGCTCGGTGACGGGTTCGATCGCGTCCTCGGGCCGCGCCAGCCAGACTTCCTTGCACCGGGCGCAGCGCACGGTGCGGCCGGCCTCGCCAAGGGTCGGCGGATTGATGGCGTAAGACGTAGTACAATGAGGGCAAACGATGTGCATGGAACCACTTTCTGCCATGACGCAGCCACTTCTGGTCGGATTCGTGACATACCGATGCTACAAGGCGACCGTTAACGAAGGGGAAACCATAACGGACGCAAAACCGACGTGCGGCGGGTCCGCCGCGCCCGCCTGTGCGGCCCTCGAACGGAGCTGAGCGTGGTTCGGTTCGAAAATGTCGGACTGCGATACGGGTTGGGGCCGGAGATCCTGCGCGACCTCAATTTCCTGATTCCGGCGCATTCCTTCCAGTTCCTCACCGGCCCTTCGGGCGCCGGCAAGACCTCGCTGCTCAAATTGCTGTTCCTGTCGCTGCGGCCGACCCGCGGGCTGGTCAACCTGTTCGGCCGCGACATTTCCCTTCTCGGCAAGAATGAGGTCGCCGATCTGCGCAAGCGGATCGGCATCGTGCTGCAGGATTTCCGCCTGCTCGACCACATGACGACCTATGAGAACGTGGCATTGCCGTTCCGCGTCATCGGCCGCGACGAATCGAGCTACCGCAAGGAGGTCATCGACCTCCTGAGATGGGTCGGGCTCGGCGAGCGAATGGACGCGCTGCCGCCGATCCTGTCGGGCGGCGAGAAGCAGCGCGCGGCAATCGCGCGCGCGGTGATCTCGCGGCCGCAATTGTTGCTCGCCGACGAGCCGACGGGCAATGTCGACCCGACGCTCGGCCGGCGCCTGCTGCGGCTCTTCATCGAATTGAACAAGACGGGCACCGCGGTCGTGATCGCGACCCACGACATCAATCTGATGGACCAGTACGGGGCGCGGCGGCTGGTGCTGCACCAGGGACGCTTGCACATCTATGAGTAGGGTCGACGAGCATGGGCCGCTGCTGGACCTCGGACATGAGCGTCCGCAGGTGCCGGCGCGGGCGCGCATCCAGTCGCCTATCGTTCCCAGGGCTTCCATTGCCGGCCGCGCTTTGGTCGCGGTCGTCGCCATCATGACCTTCCTCGCCTCGGTGACGACCGGGGCGGTGCTGCTGGTGAGCGCGTCGGCCACCGAGTGGCAGTCGGATGTCGCGAGCGAGATCACCATCCAGGTGCGCCCGCAGGACGGTCGCAATCTCGACAAGGATGTCGCGGCGATCGTGGACGCCATGCGAACCCAGCCCGGCATCGTCGACACCAGGCCTTTCACCAAGGAGGAATCCTCGGCGCTGCTGGAGCCCTGGCTCGGCCGCGGCCTGTCGCTGGATGATCTTCCGGTGCCGCGCGTCATCGTGGCGCGGGTATCGCCGGGCTCCACGCTCGATCTCGCGGCGCTGCGCAGCCGTATCCAGTCCGTCGCTCCCTCCGCGAGCGTGGACGACCATCGCGCCTGGATCGAGCGGATGCGGTCGATGAGTGGCGCCACCGTGCTGTTCGGGCTCGGCATCCTTGCGCTCGTCATCATCGCGACCATCATCTCGGTGTCGTTCGCGACCAGGGGCGCGATGGCGGCGAACCGCCCGATCGTGGAAGTCCTACATTTCGTCGGCGCCGGCGACCGCTACATCGCCGACCGCTTTTTCCGCCACTTCCTTCTGCTCGGGCTCGAAGGCGGCGTGATCGGCGGCGGCTTGGCGATGCTCGGCTTCGGCTTTTCCGAGTCCATTGCGGGATGGTTTTCGGGCACGCCGGTCGGCGACCAGTTCGCGGCGCTGCTCGGCACCTTCTCGTTGCGCCCGTCGGGCTATCTGGTGCTGGCGGTGCAGGCGGTCATGATCGCGGCGATCACGGCCTGGGCTTCGCGCCGCACGCTGTTTGCCACCCTCGACGAAATCGAGTGACTCCGGTGTGATGCAACCAGGTCCGGCAGCGGCAGCACGCCTATGGTCACCTTCTCCCACAAGCGGGGAGGGACCGGCGGAAACCAGACTCCACTTCGCCCCAAAAGCTTTCTAAGATCGGACCAGGAGAGGTTTTTCATCGCGCATGACCACGCAGTCCGACGATAGATCGCCGATCGCGTCGGCGCGCGCGCCGCGCGGCCGGCTGCGCGCGATTATCGCGATCCCGCTTGCCTTTGTCGCGGCCATCCTGTTCGGCTTCGTGGCCTTCCTGGCGCAGTTGCGCAACACCGAGGCGCGGCCCGGGCGGCAGGCGGACGGCATTGTGGTCCTGACCGGCGGCTCCTCGCGGGTGTCGGACGCGATGGAACTGCTGGCCGCGGGCTACGGCAAGCGGCTCCTGATCTCGGGCGTGCACCCGACCTCCACGGTGAGCGACATCTCCCGTTCGGTGCAGGAAAGCCAGGCACTGTTCCGCTGCTGCGTCGATCTCGACCGCTCGGCCGTCTCCACCCGCAGCAACGCGTCCGAGACGCGGCGCTGGGCGCATGAGCGCGGCTTCAAATCGCTGATCGTCGTGACCTCGAACTACCACATGCCGCGGGCCATCGTCGAATTGTCGCACGCGATGCCGGACATCGCGCTGATCCCCTACGCGGTTGTCGGCGAAAGATGGCGCGAGGATCCCTGGTGGTCGAATGGCGCGACATTCCGTCTGGTGCTGTCGGAATATATCAAATACATCGTGGCGGGCCTGCGGGTGCATCTTGCCGATCTCGGCATCGACTTCGGAAGCGAATTCCCGGATCAGTCTACCGGCACCCAGACAATGCGCCGGCCGACGACCGCGCAAGCCAACTGATAAGCGCATGACCCGGAACAGCGCGAAGCGGATTTCCGAAGAAGCATGCGCTCGTGCGCAAGACTAACGGGTTTTCGATGGCTTTGATTTTCCTGCGTTCGCTGATTTTCAACATCCTGTTCTACGTCGTCTTCCTGCTCTGGTCGCTGGTGGCGTTGCCGACGTTCCTGATGCCGCGTGCGGCGATGCTGAAGGTCGGGAGCTGGTGGGCGAGGACCAACATCGTCCTGATGCGCGTGATCTGCGGCATCAAGGTCGAGTTTCGCGGCGTCGAGAAGATCCCGAAGGGCCCGCTGATCGTCGCCTCGAAACATCAATCGATGTGGGAGACCATCTCGCTGCTGCGCTTCTTCGAGGCGCCGTTCTTCGTCCTCAAGCGCGAGCTGAAATTCATTCCGCTGTTTGGCCTCTTCATCATCAAGACCAACATGGTGGCGATCGACCGCTCGGCCGGCGGCAGCGCGCTGCGCTCGGTGATGCGGCGCGCCGCGGAAGAAGTTCGCCACGGCCGCCAGTTCGTGATCTTCCCGGAAGGCACGCGCACGGCGCCCGGCGCGCCGCCGCACTACAAGGCCGGCGTCGGCCTGATCTATTCGGAATGCGGCGTGCCTTGCTTGCCGGTCGCGCTCAATTCCGGCCTGTTCTGGCCGCGCCGCACCTTCATGCGCTATCCCGGAACGCTGGTGGTCGAGTTCCTCGATCCCATCCCGCCGGGGCTGAAGCGCGACGAATTCTTGAAGCGTCTCGAAAGCGTCATCGAGGAAACGACCCACCGCATCGTTTCGACAGCGCAGGCCGAGCAGAAGGCGCTGTTCGGAGGAATACCTCCGCGTTAACCGAATAACGTTGCACCTCGCGTCATCGCCGGTCGCCAGCCGCGCTGGCGATTTTTTGAACGGAGGGCCTTTTCAATCCCCGGCTCTTTGTGAGAATGTCCCATCATGGATGTTCGCAAATTGCTCAGGCTCTTGCTCGCCGTCCTGGTGACGGCAGGGCTGACGATTGCACCGCTGGCGACGCCTGCGGCCGCCGAGCATTCCATGGCTGCCGGCATGATGCAGATGGCGGACATGTCTGACATGGCGGCGGACATGCCGTGCTGTCCGGACAAGCAGAAGAGCCACGATTGCCAGGATTGCCCACTCGTTGCGATCTGCATGTTGAAGGTCTGGCAGGCGGGGCCGTCGACTAGCGCAGTATTGACAAGAGACCCGTCGCGCCAGCGCATTCGTCCGCTTGACGATGTGGTTGCCGACGGTCTCGCCCGTCCGCCACCCGACCATCCTCCTCGATCTCTGGTCTGACCGGCGCCACAAGCGCCGGCTGCTGCCGCGTGGCCTGAAGGCTGCGCGGATGACGCGTGCCGCGCAAGCGGCAGACCATAGACAATTGAGGATCGGAAAGATGAAATCATTCACACGTTCGCGCGCCCTCGGGGCCGCACTCATCGGCATGACTCTGTTCGGCGCGGCGACCGCCGCGTTCGCCGATATCGGGGATTACGCGTTCCAACTCGTCGATCAGACCGTGCAGGCCGGTCCGGACAAGATCATCACCGTTCGGCTGGTGAACAGGAAGACCGGTAAGCCGGTGCCCGACGCCGTCATTTTCGCGACGCGTCTCGACATGACGCCTGACGGCATGCAGGAGATGGTCACCAAGGTTGCTCCGGTGCCCGGCAGCGAACCCGGGACCTATAGGTTCAAGGCCAATTTAGCATGGCGGGCCGCTGGCAGTTGTCGCTCGGCGCCAAGGTGCAGGGCGAAACCGGCAGCGTTGAAAGCAAGCTCGTCGTCACGGCGCAGAAATGAACCGCGCCGTTTGGGCCGGCGCCGCTGCGATCACCGCAGTGGCGACCGGCGCATTTGTCGCAGGCATTGGCGTGCGACCGAATGCGATAGCTCATCTGGTCTCAGCGGCCAGCGCCATGGATGGTGGCGCGACGCTCTATTACCAGGATCCGGACGGGAAACCGCTCTATTCGTCCACGCCGAAGAATACGTCGGACGGGCGGGCATGGCGCGCCGTGCCGGCGAGCGCCGACGTCAGCTTCGACGAGCCGGAGGAGCCGCCGGCCGAAACCGCCGCGACGAAGACCGAGCGCAAGATCAAATACTACCGCAACCCGATGGGGCTGCCGGACATCTCTCCTGTGCCGAAGAAGGACTCGATGGGGATGGACTACATCCCCGTCTACGAAGGGGAGGACAGCGACGATGGCTCCATAAAGCTTTCGCCCGGCAAGATTCAGCGCACCGGTACGAAAGCCGAGCCGGTTGTACGGCGACCAATCCGATCGGTGATCCGGGCGCCGGGCACCGTCCAAGAGGACGAGCGACGCGTCTCAGTGGTGGCCCTGCGGTTCGAGGGCTTCGTCGAAAGCGTTGCCAACGTCACGACCGGCGATCACGTTCACAAAGGACAGGTGCTGATGAACGTGTACAGCCCGGCGCTCTCGAGCGCGGCCGCCGAATATCTCTCTGGGCTCAACGCGGGAGCGACCGGAAAGGAACTGAAGGGCGCACGTCGCAGGCTGGAGAATCTCGCGACCCCGGAGCCGGCCATCAAGGAACTCGAACGCACACGCGAGATTTCGCTCTCCATTCCCTGGCTCGCTCCGCAGGATGGCGAAATCCTGGAGCGCAACGCGGTGAACGGGATGCGGGCGGGTCCCGGCGACGTGCTGTTCAGGATCGCCGACCACCGCCTGGTCTGGGTGGTCATCGACGTCGCTAAGCGCGATCTCAACCTGGTCTCGGTTGGAGCGAAAGCGATGATCAGGCCGCGTGGTCTCGGTGGCCAGACTTTCACAGGGACGGTGGCGCTTATCTACCCGCACTTGAATGCCCAGACCCGCACCGCGCGCATCCGGGTCGAACTTCCTAATCCGGATGAAGTGCTGCGGCCCGAGATGTACATCGATGCGGAAATCGAAACCGGCACGCCAGCCCCGGTGCTCGCCGTGCCAGAGAGCGCTGTTCTCGACGACGGCACGCGTCAGGCCCTCCTGGTCGACAAAGGAGACGGCCGCTTCGAACCGCGCGAGGTCAAAGTCGGTCGTCGCGGCGGTGGCTACGTCGAAATCGCCGATGGCGTGAAAGAAGGGGACGCAGTCGTCACGTCGGCCAACTTCCTGATCGATGCCGAGAGCAATCTGAAGGCCGCGTTGAAAGGGTTTGCGGAAGCGAACGCGCCGCAGCCGGCGCCGACATCGAGCGGTATGAAGGATGCGGGAGAGCACCCATGATAGCTCGCGTCATTGCGTGGTCGGCCCGCAATCTGCTCCTGGTACTGTTCGGTACCGGTTTCGCGGCTGCGGCCGGAATCTATGCGCTGGTCCATCTGCCGCTCGACGCCATCCCCGATCTCTCCGACACGCAGGTGATCGTCTACACCGAATATCCGGGACAGGCGCCGCAG
>Ga0153954_1001732_pt1 | contig 10736 bp, 9 predicted proteins | sample TSFL038MetaG_FD_102277 | JGI IMG/M metagenome (GOLD analysis project Ga0153954, IMG submission 102277) | Attine ant fungus gardens microbial communities from Florida, USA - TSFL038 MetaG | ecosystem: Host-associated > Fungi > Mycelium > Unclassified | place: USA: Florida, Wekiwa Springs State... | reverse complement strand
CGACCAGCGCCGGCAGCTGACCACGATGACCGCCGAGATCATCTCCGACTTCGGCATCTGCGAGCCCGACGACGTCCTGATCGAGCACTTCGTAAGTCGTGGCAAACCGGTGCCGACCGGCGGGGTGATGCCCGACGAGGACGCCGTCTACGCGGCGCGGCGGACCATCGATCTCTCGTCGATCGAGCCGATGATCGGGCTGCCCGACACGCTGATCGACAACGGCGCTCCGGTCAGCCAGGTCGCCGGGGTCCAGGTCAACCGCGCCTTCATCGGCTCCTGCGCCAACGGCACCCTGGACGACCTTCGCGACGCCGCCCGGGTGCTGAGCGGGCGCAAGGTCGCCGACGGGGTGACCCTGATCGTGACGCCCGCTTCGCAAGCGGTCTACCGCGACGCGATGCACGAGGGCCTGATCGAGACGCTGGTCGACGCCGGGGCGCTGGTGACCGCCTCGTCCTGCGGGATGTGCGCCGGATTCCAGAACGCACTCGGGGAAGACGACGTCTGCATCGCCTCGAGTACGCGCAACTTCAAAGGCCGGATGGGCAACGGTGCGGCGAAGATCTATCTCGGATCCTCGGCCACGGTCGCGGCCTCCGCGGTGGCCGGTGAGATCGCCCCCGAGACGGCGATCACCGGTCTGGTTGGGCAGGCGGCATGATCGAGGGACGCGTCTGGGTGTTCGGCGACGACATCAACACCGACCTGATCCAGCCGATGCACGCGGCGCTCAAAGCGCCCGAGGAGCAGATCAAATACGTCTTCGAGGCAAACCGCCCGGGCTGGGTGGAGGAAGTCACTCCGGGCGACCTGATCGTCGCCGGTACCAACATGGGGACCGGCTCCAGCCGGCCGGCGTCGCGAGTGCTTAAGGACCTTGGCATCGGCGGCCTGCTGGCCGATTCGTTCAACACCTTGTTCCTCCGCAACTGCGTCAACTTCGCCCTCCCGGCAATCGAGTGTGACGGGGTCAGGGAGCACTTCTCCGACGGCGACCGCGGCGCCTTCGACCTGCGCACCGGTGAGGTCCACAACCTCACCACCGGGATGGACCTGACCGGGAAACCGTGGGCGCCCGAGCTGCTCGAGATCCTCGACGCCGGCGGCCTGATCGAGCAACTGCGGGCCGACGGCCTGCTCGTCGAATAGGGAGTGATGTGAGCGACAACGCCAAAGGGCCTGCCAGGCTGCGAGCGCTGCTGGCCGACGGAGGGGTTTTCGTCGGCTCCTGCTACGACTGCCTGACCTCGCGATTGGTCGAGGACGCCGGGTTCCCCGCCATCTACATCAGCGGCGCCGGGGTCGCGGTAAGTCGGCTGGGGATCCCCGACCTTGGCCTGGTCACCCAGACCGAGATGGTCGACGTCGCCCGGCGGATCGCCGCCAGGGCCGGTGTGCCGGTGATCAGCGATGTCGACACGGGGTACGGGGGCGTGCTCAACGTCTCCCGCACGATCGAGGAGTTCGGCGCCGCCGGAATCGCCGCCGTCCACATCGAGGACCAGGTCTTCCCGAAGCGCTGCGGCCACCTGCGCGGCAAGGAAGTGATCGAGGCGACCGAGTACCTGGCCAAGATCCGCGCCGCCGACCGGGCGCGGGCGGCGAGTGGGATGATGATCATCGCCCGCACCGACGCGATCGCGGTCGAAGGCTTCGACGCCGCGATCGACCGCGGTAACCGCGCCCTCGCGGCCGGCGCCGACATGGTCTTCGTCGAGGCGCCGACCTCGATGGAGCAGGTGGAAGCGATCGCCGACCGAATCGAGGGACCGAAGATGTTCAATCTGCTGGCGGGCGGGGTTTCGCCGACGCTCACCTTCGACGAGCTCACGGAGCTCGGCTTCGACCTGGTGATCGTGCCGCCGGTCGCCGTCTCGACCGCCGTGCAGTCGGTGCGGCAGATGGCGAAAGCGGTCTTCGAGGCGCGCAGCGACGCGCCGCTGCGGGAGCTCGGCCTCGGCACCAACGAGTTCTTCGAATTGTTCGGGCTTGGCAATTGGCTGGCCCTGGAGGGCTACGCCGAAGGCCCCGATCCCGAGCCGACCGCGGTCGGGAGCGAGCCCCGATGAGCCCGCCAGAGATCGACAAGCCGGAGTCCGTCGGACCCTGGTGGGCCAGCTTCACCGCCGACCTGCCGCCGCGGCCGGCGGGCCTGGACCGGCTCCCGGCCGACAGCACCGACGTGGTCGTCGTCGGCTCCGGGGTGGCGGGCTGTACGGCGGCGCTGGCCGCGGCCGACGCCGGCGCCTCGGTGGTGGTGCTGGAGGCGGGTGCGGCCGGCGGCGGCACCACCTTCAAGTCCGGCGGCGGCACCTGGATCCCGAACAACTCGCTGATGCGCGGCCGTGGCCGTGAGGACGACCGCGAGGAGACGCTGCGCTACATGGCGTCGATCTCCTTTCCCGACCAGTTCGACCCGGAGGCGCCGCGTTTCGGGATCGACCAGCGAGACTTCGCCCAGCTCGAGAGCTACTTCGACCATGCCGCCGAGGCGATGGACTTCCTGCTCGACGGCCGTGCCGCCTTCCGCGAGTTCCAGTCCTACTCCGGCGACTACGAGGGCATGGTCAGCTACCACTCCCGCCAGGCGGAGGAGTGGGGGAGGCACCTGGCTCCGGCCGACCCGGAGACCGGCGACCAGCAGCTCGGGGACAGCCTGGCACTGCAGCTCGCGGCGGCGCTGGGTAGGGCCGACATCCCGCTCGTCGTCGGCCACCGCGTCATCGACGTCCTCACCGATGAGGACGGTGGCGTGGTCGGGGTCCGGGCCTCGAGCGTCGACGGGGAGATCGAGCTGCGCGCCCGCCATGGAGTGATCTTCGCCAGCGGTGGCTTCAGCCAGAACCCGGACCTGGTCCAGCGCTGGTTCCGCGGCCCGATCTACGGAACCGGCGCGGTGCCGACGAATCGCGGCGACTTCGTCGCCATCGCCGAGGGGCTCGGTGCCGAGCTTGGCAACATGGAGAACGGTTGGCTGGCCCAGCTGCCGATCGAGATGACCCGCGACGGCAGCGTCGAGTTCGGCCACGGCTCCCTGGTGATGATGGCCAGCGGCGACAGCATGCTGATGGTCAACCGCCACGGCCGGCGGGTCGTCAACGAGAAGGAGATCTACCAGGAGCGCACCGAGGCCCACTTCGAGCGCGACGCGGAGGGGAACCTCGAGAACGAGATCCTCTTCCTGATCTTCGACGACGCGGTCCTGAACGAGACCCGCCCGTGGGTGATCCCCTGGCCGGCCGGTACGGCCAACGAGCCGTACGTGATCCACGGCGACACGCTGGTCGATCTGGCGGCGGCGATCGAGCGGCGGCTAGCGGAGGTCGCCGAGCTGACTGGGGGAATCGAGCTGGCGCCGGAGTTCGGGGCCGACCTGACGACGACGGTCGAGCGCTTCAATGACGCCGCGCGCCAGGGCCGCGACGAGGACTTCGGCCGCGGCGAGTCCCTGCACGAAATCGACTGGAACCTGCCCGCGCGCGACGAGGAGCAGAAGAACCCGCTGCTCCACCCGCTTGCGGCGACCGGGCCCTACCACTGCGTGATCCTCGGCGCTGCCACTCTCGACACCAACGGCGGCCCCCGGATCGATACCGAGGGGCGGGTGTTGAAGCCTGACGGCGAGCCGATCGCCGGTCTCTTCGGGGCGGGAAACTGCATCGCCTCCCCGGCGGCCGCCGGCTACTGGTCCGGCGGGTCGACGATCGGCCCGGCGATCACGATCGGCTACCTGGCCGGTCGTGCCGCCGCCGGGGTCACAGATGGCGAGGCCGCATGGGTGGTCGACGGAGGCGCCTGATGGCTGCCGATGGCCCCAGCGCGAGTCCCTCGGCTGACGAATTCCGCGACGCGATCGGACGGTTTGCCAGCGGCGTGACAGTGATCACCGCGACGGACGGCGAGCGCTCGGTCGGGACCACGGCGAGCGCGGTCACCTCACTTTCTGTCGAGCCCCCGATGGCATTGATCTGTCTCAACCGCAGCTCGAAGACCGGGACGGCGGTGAACGGCAGCCGCCGCTTCGCGATCAATGTCCTCCGCGAGGGTCAGGAGGAACTGGCGAAGCTCCTGGCGACTAAGGATCCGCGAAAGTTCGACGATGTCGTCGTCGAAACGGGACGGCACGGCCAACCTCTCCTGACCGAAGCGCTCGCAAAACTCGAGTGCGACGTGGTCGAGACGATGATCGGGGGCACCCACGTCGTCTTCGTCGGCGGGGTCCGCAGCGTCGCCGTCGACGAGGGGCTGCCGCTCGCCTACTTCCGCGGCAGCTTCGGCCGGCTCGAGCTCGGGCTCGACCCCTTCCTTCGACATGGCGTGGACCGTTCGCTCCTGGGCGAGATCGAAGATCGGATCGACGGACGCCAGGCGCTCGAGATGGGAGTGGCCGAGGTCGTTGCCGGCTCGCTCCAGTCGCACAAGGTAGCCGACCTGCGGCTACGCATGGAGGAGAGTTTGGCCGCCGTCGGCACGGATCCCGATGACGCCCACCGCTTCACCCGGGCGGACCACCGCTTTCATGAGGGCCTGATGGGATTGCCCGGTAACCAGGCTGTACAACGCGCGTACCGACAGTTCGAGACCGTCGCCTTGGCCGGACTCGACGGGATACATCCCGTCGATGGCGGCCGACTTCAGGCCGAACAGCACCGGGCGCTCGTCCAGGCGATCGAAGCCGGTGATCCGGGCCGGATCCGCGAGGTCATCCGCGCGCACGCCGAGCGCGACAAGGAAGTCTTGAAGGCGTCGCTTTCCGCGTCGTGGGAGATCGATCGGAGGAGCCCGGTTGGCGAGTGATCGGATCCGCGCCCTCGGCGTGGTGGCAAGCTCATCGCGGGGATCGCGGACCAAGGTCCTGGTCGACGGGATACTCGCCGGCGCCACCCGGGACGGGGCCGCCCAGTCGAGCGTCGTGCTGCTCGCCGACTCCCCTTTGGAGTTTGCCGACGGTACCCGCGCCGAGGAGCGGGAAGGTGGCACCGCGGCCTTGCTCGAAGCAGTCGATGCCGCCGACGTCATCGTCTTCGGCGCGCCGATCTACCGTGCCTCGGCCCCGGGCGCGATGAAGAACCTTTTCGACCTTCTGCCGCGCGGCGGTTTCGACGGCAACTACCAGGCGCTGCGGGCGAAGGCAGTCGCGGTCGCGGCCACCGGCGCGTCCGATCATCACTTCCTTGGCCTCGACTCGATGGCGGAGATCCTGCGCGGCTTCTTCGCCGCATGGGTTGTACCGCCAGGGATCTACGCCTCGCACAAGGAAATCTCCGAGGGTCGCCTCTCGGCGCCGCTTCGCGATCAGGCGGAAGCGACCGGACGGGCGCTGATCGACCTGCACCGGGCAATCGCCTCCTCGGAGGCCATGCAGTCGGTCGAGCCGCAGATCTAGAAGAGAAGTCCCACGAAGAGGATGTCTCAAGGCCCGCCTCCCATAAGGGCCCGGGCCTCTGCGGGCGGAGGTGCGGAGGACGCGACACGGAGACCCTTGACCGGTGGGAGGGACGGGCGGGGCCGTGACGGTGAGTTCGCAGAAATCCGCGGTATCCGCGGATTTCTGCGAACTCACCGGGGAGGGGAGGGGTGTGCAATTCGTGGAACTACTCCCTAGCCGGCGCAGGGCGTGCCCGCTGCCCGGCTCAGTGGCGTAGCCCGGCTTCCTTCAGCAGCGGCATGATCTTGTCGCGGAAGTAATCGAGCTCCTCGTCGTAGTCGACGAAGCCCATCAGCACTCCCTCGATTCCCGCGGCCGAGAGCGCCGACAACTCCTCGACCACCGTCTCCGGGGTGCCGACGACGACCTGCGTGCCGAAGCCGACGACAAAACGAGCCTGGAAATCGCGAAGCGTGTCGCCGAATGAGCCGCTGTCGATCTTCAGCGCCTCCATCACTTCTTCGGCCCCTTTCCAGTCGCCTTTCTCGAGGATTTCCTCGTAGATGGCTTCCGCCTCGTCCTTGCTGTCGCGGCAGATAACCATCACGCAGCTGAGCACGTCGAGCCGGCGTCCACGGGCCCCGGCGCGGTCCCTCGCGTCGACCACCAGCCGGCTCGCGGCCTCGAGCGACGGAGGGACGCCGAAGATGAAGTCGACGTACTCGGCGGAGAACTCCTGCGCGGCGGGTGAGGTGCCAGCGTTCAGGATGAGGGGCCGGTCCTGGATCGGCGTCGGCCGCGCCTCGAGGTCCTTCAGCTGAAAGAACTCGCCGTTGAAGTCGAAGTTGTTCTCCTCGCTCCACAGCCGGTTGACGACGTCGAGCCACTCGGCGCCGTAGGCGTAACGCAGGTCGTGCTCGTACTGCTCGACCCCGAACATTGCCATCTCCTTGGCGAACCAGCCCATCACGATGTTCATCCCGAAGCGGCCGCCGGAGATGTGGTCGACCGTGGTCGCCATCTTGGCCGCGGCGATGGGGTGGATCAACGGCACGTGCACCGTTGCCATAACCGAGATTTTCTCCGTCACCGCCGAAAGGCCGGCGGCCCAGGTGAAGGTCTCGAAGTTTTCGCCGTTGTAGTTGGTGTCTCCGCCGTAGCCGCGCCACCGCGCCACCGGCACGACCAGCTCAAAGTCGAGGGCCTCGGCTTTCTTGGTGATCGAGACCATCTCGTCCCACTCGATCCGCAGGGGCGAGTTGTCCATCATCACCATGCCGCCGCTGACGCTGTAGGCGAACAGGCCGAGCTTCAGCTTTTGGTCGCCGTACATCGGGTTGGTGCGGCTCGTCGCCGCGACCCCTTCGGTAGTGCCGCTCATCCTGGCTCTGATCCTCTCCTGGTGCTTGGAACCCCCGATCCCTACATTATTGTACACACTGTATTCAGAGTTATCATCGTTGGAACTGGCAACGCAAAGCGAGGAGTGATGATGGATCCGACGACGCTGGCGACGGTTGAGGACCGGGTCGCCTATCTGATCGACCGCGAGCAGATCAGGGACCTGATCGGCCGCTATTGCTACGGCATGGACTCGCGCGACTGGGAGATGTACCGGGGGGTGTGGGCGGACGAGATCGAGGTTGATCTCTCCGACGTCTGGGACAAGGGGGCTGACCTTGTCAAGGCCGACGACTGGGTCGATGCCACCCGTGAGTTCTTCGCCGGGATGGATCGGAGCCAGCACATCAAAGTTCCGGTCGACTGGGATCTGCGCGGCGACGAGGCGACGGTGGTCTCCTGCCTGCAGGGCAAGCACTGGATGCCGAGCGCCTTCGGCGGCTCGCTGCAGGAGATGGTCGGCTACTACCGGGACGGCTTCGTTCGGACCGCGGACGGCTGGCGGATGAACGCCCTCCAGGAGATTCTCTACTGGAACGAAGGCAACGCCCACGTCTTCGACGCCAACGCCAAGAAGTCGTTCGCGATTCTGGTCGACCGGTACGGCAGCTGAGCCGTCGGCGCGCCGGGGTGGGCCGTGCTAATGGCGCAGGCCCGCCTCCTTGAGCAGCGGCATGATCTTAGCCGCGAAGTAGTCGAGTTCGTCGTCGTAGTCGAGAAAGCCGAGCATCACGCCGGAAATGCCGGCCTCCGACAGCGCCGCGAGCTCATGGGCGACGGTGTCGGGAGTGCCGACGACGACCTGGGCGCCGAAACCGATCACGAAGCGGGTCTGGAAATCGCGCAGCGCCTCGCCAAAGGACTCGCTGTGCATCCCCAGCATCTTCATCGCCGATTCGGCGCCGGCCCAGTCGCCCTTCGCGAGGATTTCGTCGTAGACCGCCTGGGCCTCCGCCTCGGTGTCGCGGCAGATGATCATCGCGCAGCTGACGACGCCGAGGTCGCGGTCGAATTCGGCCGCCCCGTCTTTGGCGTCGACGACCAGTTGGCTCGCCGCCTCCAGCGTCGGGGGCACCCCGAAGATGAAGTCGACGTACTGCGAGGCGAACGCCTTGGCCGCCGGCGAGGTGCCCGCGTTGAGGATCATCGGGCGCCGCTGGATCGGCGTCGGCCGCGCCTCGAGGTCCTTCAGGTGGAAGAACTGGCCGTCGAAGTCGAAGTTGTTCTCCTCGCTCCAGAGGCGGTCGACGATGTCGAGCCACTCGCCGCCGAATTCGTAGCGCCGGTCGTGCTCGTACTGCTCGACCCCGAACATCGCCATCTCCTCCTCGTTCCAGCCCATGACGACGTTCATGCCGAAGCGGCCACCGGAGATGTGATCGACGGTGGTCGCCATCTTCGCCGCCGCGATCGGGTGAATCAGCGGCACGTGGACGGTCGCGAATACGGAGATCCGCTCGGTGATCGCCGAGAGGCCGGCCGCCCAGGTGAACGGCTCGTAGCCGATCCCGTTGTAGTTGGTGTCACCGCCGTAGCCACGCCAGCGCGCCACCGGGATGACCGCCTCGAAGTCGAGCGCCTCAGCCTTCTTGGTGATCGAGACCATCTCGTCCCACTCGATCCGCAGGGGCGAGTTCCGCATCATCACCATGCCGCCGCTGACGCTGAAACCGAAGAGGCCCAGCTTCAGCTTCTGATCCCCGTACATCGCCGGAACCCTCGGTTGCATAGCAGCCTCTCCGGTACTGCTCATCCGTCCAACGCTCCTCTCGTCCCGGTTTGATCGAGCGACACCCGATCGTTAGATGATTGTACATACTGTGTTCAGAGTTATTATATTTGTTCGCAGATCTCGTCGAGGCGGTCAGGAGGACGGATGAAGGGTCGAGAGGGAGTGCGGTTGCATGGCCGCGAGGTCGTCATCGTCGAGGCGGCGCGGACGCCGATCGGCCGTGGCCATCCGACGAAGGGCTGGTACCGCGACGTCCACCCGAACGAGCTGCTCGGTGGGGTCTACAAGGCGCTCTTGAGCCGCTCGGGCATCGAGTCTGAGCTGATTGAGGACATCTCGATCGGCTGCGTCGGCCAGGTCGGCGTCCAGGCGAACAACGTCGGCCGCAACGCTTGGCTGCAGGCGGGCCTGCCGGTGACCACGCCGGCGGCCACGGTAGACCGCAAGTGCGGATCCGGCCAGCAGGCGATCAGCTACGCGGTGGCTCTGATCGCCGCGGGCGTCCACGACGTGATGATTGGCGGCGGCATCGAGCACATGGGCAAGATCCCGATGGGCTCGACGGTCGCCCACCCCGAGGAGTTCGGCGCGCCGTGGCCGCCGGAACTGCTCGAGCGCTACGAGCTGGTCCCGCAGGGGATATCGGCGGAGATGGTCGCCGCGAAGTGGGAGATCTCCCGCGCCGAGCAGGACGAGATCGGGGTCCGCTCGCAGCGGCTCGCCGCGGCGGCCACCGAGGAGGGCCGGTTCGAGCGGGAGATCGTCCCGATCGAGGCCGACGGCGAGCTGCGGGTGAGCGATCAGGGGATTCGACCGGAAACCGATCTCGAGGCCCTCGCCGGCCTCGAGCCGGCGTTCAAGGGGGACGGCACGGTGACCGCCGGCAACTCGTCGCAAATCTCCGACGGCGCAGCGGCGATGCTCTTGATGTCGCGACAGAAAGCCGACGAGCTCGGCCTCCGGCCGCGCGCCCGGGTCTTCGATGCGACCACCGTCGGGGTCGACCCGGTGCTGATGCTCACCGGTCCGATCCCGGCCACTCAAGCGCTGCTTGATCGCAACCGGATGGCGATCTCCGACATCGACCTGATCGAGGTGAACGAGGCTTTTGCCTCGGTCATCGGGGCTTGGAGCCGCGAGATCCAACCGGACATGGACCGGGTCAACGTGAACGGCGGGGCGATCGCCCTCGGCCATCCCCTCGGTGGTTCGGGGGCGAGACTGATCACCACCCTTCTTCACGAGCTTGAGCGATCCGACCGCGAGCTTGGCCTGGTGACGATGTGCACGGCGGGCGGGATGGGCACCGGCACCTTGATCGAACGGATCTGAAGTGAGTTCGATCCTCGCTTGTCAGGCCGACTCCGCTGCTGCTGTGAGACCGGTGCGAGCAAGTCCGACGGAAGCTTTCGAGGAGCTGCGGGCGGGCCGCATTGTCGTGGTCGTCGACGGAGACGAGGCGACTCACGGCCACCTCGTGGTTGCCGCCGATTTCGCCACCCCGGAGGCGGTCAATTTCATGGCCCGCGAAGGCCGCGGTCTGATCTGCCTGGCGCTCACGCCGAAGCGCTGTGACGAGCTCGAGCTCGACCTGATCCCGGCCCGGAACGAATCCGTGCACGAGAAGAGCTTCACGGTTTCGATCGAGGCGCGAGAGGGGATCACGACGGGGATCTCGGCTGCTGACCGAGCCCGCACCATCTCGGTCGCCATCGACGAGGGTCGCGGCTCTCGGGACATCGTGCATCCTGGTCACGTCTTCCCGCTGCGGGCTCGCGAGGGCGGCGTCCTCGCGCGAGCGGCCGTGACCGAGGCGGCAGTCGACCTCACCCGCCTTGCAGGGCTCAATCCGGCCGCGGCGGTCTGCGAGGTGATGGATGCGGAAGGCGAGTTGGCCGCCGGCGACGCGCTGGTCGATTACTGCGACCGCCATGACCTGCGGTTGACGACGATCGCGGACCTGATCGCCTATCGCCGGAGCAGCGAGCGCCTGGTCGAGCGAAGGGAGTCAGTCGTTCTGCCGACCGAGTTCGGCGAGTTCGAGCTGATCGATTACCACTCGCCGATCGAAGGAACCTTGCATCAGGCGCTGGTGCTCGGAGATGTCGACCGGCGCGAGGAGGTCCTGGTCCGTGTCCACTCGGAGTGCCTCGCGGGAGACGTCTTCCATTCGCTTGCGTGCGACTGCGCCGGCGAACTGCGGCGAGCACTGGAGATGATCGCCCGCGATGG
>Ga0153954_1001731_pt1 | contig 10739 bp, 8 predicted proteins | sample TSFL038MetaG_FD_102277 | JGI IMG/M metagenome (GOLD analysis project Ga0153954, IMG submission 102277) | Attine ant fungus gardens microbial communities from Florida, USA - TSFL038 MetaG | ecosystem: Host-associated > Fungi > Mycelium > Unclassified | place: USA: Florida, Wekiwa Springs State... | reverse complement strand
GCCGGAGGACGCGCGGTATCTGATGAACCACACCGGCCACTGCATCGCGGTGAAGCCCGAGGAGGATCGTTTCGTGACGGCCGAACTGATCCGCCAGACGACGTTCACCGGCGTGGAGCAGGACATCAAGCAGCGCATCGAGGCGCTGCGCGACGGTGGCCTGTCGCAGCTGGTCATCCCGATCGTGCCCGGCCACGAGGACGCGATCGAGGACTGGGGCCGGATCACCAAGGCGTTTCGGTAGCCAAACTGGACGCTTGTGTCGCGGCAGGATCAGTTTGGCCGCGACACAGGGCAGGCGGCTACGAAGACGGGAACGCCGCCTCCATTTCGCGGCGGTAGCGATACGCCTCATCCGTCGCGTCGATCCGCACATCGTCCCAGGTGACCGGCGCGCCCATGGGCACGTCGCGCACCAGCGGCACCCGGTTTGCCAGCCCAATCGGCAAGCCGCCAACCCGCAGACTGTCCGAAGCCGCCATCAGCTTGCCCCACACACAGGCGCCACCTTCGCCGTCCAGCGTCTCGCCGGCTCGCAGGTCGCGCTTCGCCGTGGAGACGACATCGCCACGGAATCCGGTCGGCGCGCCGGTTGCCTCACCGCGCAGCGCGGCTGACAGGATCGATACGTTCAGTTCCAGCCCGATCAGATGGAACGGTCGGTACAGCGCCGAGATACGGCCGGTCGGGTCGGTCACCACGCCGTATTCCTGGAAACACCGCGCGGCGTAGTCGTTCGGAGCCTCGAACACGACGTAGACGCCCCAGCGCAGATCATTCGGTACCGGACTGCCGTCCCGATTGACAGACGAAACAACCTCGACCTGGCCGCTGTGGTGCAGCACGCCGGCGTTGCCCGGACGCAGCATCTCGGCCATCTGATGGGTGCCAACCGCCGGAAACGCCAGCCCGTCCGGCGGTGGCGTCAGGCCGGAGGCATTGGCGACCGCGGCCATTTCGATGCCTGATTTCGTACCATCAAGAAACGAATTGAACATCTGCGGGTTCATCCCGCCGATCTTTGCCTGCTCCGCCGTGAGCCCGTAATAGCCCCACACCGTCGCCGGGGTCGACGCATGATACTCCGGCATGTACTTGGTGCCCTTGCCGGCAGCGATGATCGGGAAACCGCAGGAGCGCGCCCAGTCGATCAGCTCGCAGATCAGCGCCGGCTGGTCGCCATAGGCAAGCGAATAGACCACGCCGGCGGCCTCTGCCTCCTTCGCCAACAGCGGCCCGGCCAATACGTCGGCTTCGACGTTGACCATAACGATGTGCTTGCCTTCACAGATGGCGCGCCGCGCATGAGCGATGCCGGCGGGAGCGTGGCCAGTCGCCTCCACCACCACCTCGACTTCGGGCGAGGCGACCATCGCGCCGGCATCGTCGGTGAACCGCACCGCGGCGATCCGCTCCTCGCTCCAGCCGACCCCGCGACAGGCCGCGCGCGCCCGATCGGGCGACAGATCGGCGATTGCCGCGACCTCCAGACCAGGCGTGGTCGGCACCTGCGAGAGGAACATGGAGCCAAACTTGCCGGCGCCGATCAGGCCGACGCGCACGGGCCGTCCGGCAGCGGCGCGCTTCTGCAGCAGGCGATAGAGGTTCATCGGGACGCTTCTCCTGAACGGCTTATCCGCCCAGCGTATAAACTGGCCAGGCGGCGGATGCGAACCCACCGCCTACCCCGGCCGGATCAGGCGTCAGGAATCACTGCTGCGCCAGACACCCTTGCCAGCAGAGCGGGCTGCTGCCTCGGTCGACTTCAGAGCGGTGGCCTGCGCCCGCGCCCAGCCGTCGCGCACCTGCGCTTCGCTCAAGGAAATGCCGCCGGACTGGCAGTCTCCGACGGGTCGTCCGCCAGCATCACGGCCGGTGATCGCACACTCGATCGAACCATGGCGCACCAGCGCTGCCAGCGCATTCGCCGCCGCGACGCCGCAATCCTGCGCTGTGCCGGTCGCGGTATGACAGGTCGTGTCGCGCGGCGGCGGGCTGATGCCGGCCAGCCGTACGACATCGTCGCCGATCCGTAGCGTGCCACCGTCGATCACCGCCAGCTTGCTTGCCGGCGCGGACAAATGCTGGGTCGCGGGTGCCTGCGCGGGCGCGTCCGACGGGCGGACGATCAACCAGGCCGAGGTGCCTACGACACCCAGGCAAACGATCGCCGCCAGCATCAGCCTGGGCGACGGAAGCGCCGGCGCGAACGTACGTCCGGCGGCGGGCAGCGAACTGCCCAGGCCGGAGCGGAAAATACGCCGTCTGCGATTCAGCGACACCAGAGTGACCCCAGTTGCACGACCTGGCCCGACGAGACGAATGAGCCAATACGCCTCAGACGCTCGTCGGCCTTCCCGACAAGCGGCAACGGATGCCGCAGCATACCGGAGGGGTCAATCCCAAATTATCAATCCGGCTGGCGATTCGCTGCGGTTGCGAACAAACCGGGCGAGGATGCGCCTCAGCCCAGCGCGGCGGCGATCTCCTTCTCGCTGAGCCCGGCCTCGCGCAACACGTCCCTGGTGTGCTCGCCCAGCGCGGCGGCGAAGTCACGCACGCGGACATGCGCCCCCGACAGCCGGAATGGCGGATTCAGAGCGCGGAATGTGCCGCCGGCGTCCTTCACCTCGGCGAAGGCGCCGCGATGCATGAGCTGCGGGTCCGCCATCAATTCACGCACCGTCTTGTACGGCGAGCTTGGCACGCCGGTGCGGTCGAATGCCGCCTGGCACTCCTGCGTCGTCAGAGTGCTCGACCACACCTCCAACTCGTCGATCAGCGCGCCCCAGTTGGTGCGCCTGTCGGGATACAGCTTGAAGCGCGGATCCTCGATCCAATCCTCGCGGCCGGCCGCCTTGGCCAAATTCACAAACGTGCGCTCACTGGCGACCGCCGGCATGATGAAGCCGTCCTTGGTTCGCACCGGCCCGAACATTGGCTTGCCGGCAGGTGGTAAGGCGAACTGCGCCGCCTGGATCTCGGCCACCAGCAGGCTCATCGTCGCTTCCAGCATGGAGACGTCGACCATCTGGCCCTCGCCGCTGCGCTCACGATGCCACAGTGCGCTGACGATCGCACCGAACGCGTAGGTGCCACTGACCACATCGGCAACATAGACCCCGCAATTGTCCGGTCGGTCGCGGCCTTCCTGGTAAGACATGTTGGCCATGTCGAAGCCGGATGCCGCATGGATCGCCGGCGCGTACGCCGCCAGTTCCGAGGCCGGACCGCTCTGCCCGTAGCCCGATATCGCACAGTAGACGAGGTCCGGCCGGATCGCTTTCAGCGCGGCATAGTCCAGGCCGAACCGCCGCATCACACCGGGCCGGAAATTCTCCACAACCACGTCGATGCTCGGCAACAGCGCCTTCACCGCTGCCTGTGCCGCCGGCTGCTTCAGATCGAGTGCGACGCTCATCTTGCCGGCGTTCAATTGGCCAAATGCCGTGCTGGCGCCATTGCGGATCGGCTGGCGGGTCCGCATCATGTCGCCATCCGGCGCCTCGATCTTGATGACGGTCGCGCCGAGGTCGGCCATCAACCGCGCGCAGTACGGTCCTGCGATCGTCGTGGTGAAATCGAGCACACGAATGCCCTGCAACAGATCGGCGGCCATGGTTTCGCTCCCGGTTTTGCAGCGCATGGTGCCGCGACCGCACCGCGCCGTGCAAGCCGGAGAGATCAGACATTCGTCCGCTCTTGCACGTTCCATTAAGCATTTCTTTACGGAAATGGTGCGTTGATGGCGCGGTAATCTGCCATTGAGGGCCGTCACACGTGCCGAATTTCCAATCCATCCGAACCCGATTGCACCTGATTGGCGCCATTGCCTTGCTTGGTTTGATCCTGGTCGGCGGCCTGGGTGTCATCGCGCTCTACCAGCACTTGATGGCGGAGCGGTTCGTTAACACGCGCGGCGAAGTGGAAACCGCACTCAGCGTGCTGGCGCATTTCGAGGCTCAGGAGCGCGCGGGCAAAATGAGCCGTGACGCGGCGCAGCAGGGGGCTATCGCGGCGATCGCGGCGCTGCGTTATGGCGAGGGCAACTACTTTTGGATCAACGACGCCGCAGGGCGCATCGTTATGCATCCGATCCAGCCGAAGCTCGACGGTTCGGATGGGCTGCGCATCGTCGACCAGGATGGTGTCTCGCCGTTCCGCCGTGCCATAGAGGCGAGCGAGAGCAACGGGCGCGGTGAATTCTCCTATCGCTGGCCCAGGCCGGGTAGCAGCGAGCCGGTCCGCAAAGTCTCCTACGCCGCGCGCCTCACGCCGTGGGGCTGGATCATTGCCACCGGCGTGTATGTCGATGACATCACCGCAACGATCCGGACGGTTGTGCTATGGTCAGTGGCCGAACTCCTCGTGGTCGGCGCGATCGTTGGTGGCGCCTTGTTGGCGCTGACCCGTGGCATCGGCCGCCCCCTTGTGGACATGGCCGATGCGATGACGCGTCTGGCAAGCGGTGATGTCAGTGCCATCGCCGAGAGAGACCACCCGCTCGAGGAGATCGCGCGGATGGAGCGCGCACTTGCATCGCTGAAGCAAGTGGTCTGCGAGATGTTCGAACTCCGCCAGATGGTCGACCAGATGCCGACGAACGTCATTGCCGCTCGAATGCCCGACATGCGGGTGACCTACATGAACAACGGCTCGAGACGGCTGCTGGAAAAGCTCGCGGCCGACGGATTCGCCGACTGTGCACCCGACACCTTGATGGGGCGGAGCATCGACATTTTCCATGGCGCACGCACCAAAGAGATCCGCGACCTGTTGAGCGACCCGGCGAACCTGCCACATTCCGCCCGCATCCGGGTCGGACCGGAACATGTCTACCAGCGCATCTCGGCGGTGTTCGGCCTCGACGGCAGCTATGTCGGACCGATGCTCGTCTGGAACGTGATCACCGCGCAGGAGCAGCTCGCCACGGAGGTCGACACCGTCACCCAGGAGATCCTTGGCGAAACCGGCCGTCTGGAGCACGATTCGACCCGCATGGCAGAGACCGCGAAGACCACCGCGGCGCAGGTCGAGGAGGCCGCCCAGGCCTCGGAGCAGGCAGCCGCGTCCGTCCAGGCGATGGCGGCCGCGGCCGAGGAGCTCTCGGCCTCGATCACCGGCATCGGTCAACGCATGCGTGAAGCCTCTGATGCCGCCAAGGCGGCGCGGGCGACGACCGACCATCTCGACGTCACGGCGCGCGGACTCAGCAAGTCCGCTGATGAAATCGGCACCATCGTGGCCCTGATTGGCGATATTGCCAGCCAGACCAACCTTCTGGCGCTGAATGCGACCATCGAAGCGGCGCGCGCCGGGGAGTCCGGCAAGGGATTCGCCGTGGTGGCCAGCGAGGTCAAGGCGCTGGCTGGGCAAACCGCCAAGGCGACGACCGAGATCGCCGACCATGTCGGCGGGATGCGCAACGTCGCGGGCCAGGTCGTCGCCGCGTTACAGCAGGTCTCGGATGCCGTGCTCGTCATCCACGAGATCGCTGGCCACATCAACGAATCCGTGCAGCAGCAGACTCAGGCCACCAGTGAGATCGCCCATGGCGCGGCGCAAGCGGCGGATGGCGCGCGCCGCGCCAGCGCCAGTTTCGAAGGGCTGATGCGTTCTGCCGCCGAAACGGGCGAGGGAGCCAACGACGTGGTGGCGATCGCCACACGCTTCTTCGCCGGATCGGAAACGCTGAAGCAGCGCCTGACGGAGTTCGTGACCGCGATGCGGGCGGCGTGACCGCGTCGGGCCCGGTGGCAGAAGGGGGCAACAGGGTTCGCGGGTTGTGACAAGCGGCTCAATCGCCGTGCCGCCTTAGCTTCTCGAACGCGGCGTTGACTTCGGGCCGGCTGAGACGACTGCGCGCAGCGATGAAGCCGGTCACCACGCCGACGGCATAGCCGTGCCGGCCTGCGGGACCGCCAAGCTCCTCCATCAGGTGGGCCGCCACTGCGCCATCGTTCAGCACGCCCAGAAGCTGCTGCAGGGCGGCGATCCGCCGGATCGTGCGCCTCTGGGTCTTGCTCTCGCTGAGGCCCGAGAACATCTCGGCCGCATAGCGGGCGCGCTTGGCGCGTAGCCGCAGCGCGTGCAGCGCCGGGACATCCAGCGTCTCGATGTGCTTGCCCGCCGCCAGCATCTTCTTCCACCGATGCCGCACCACATGCGGCGCGAACTGTCGCACCGGCAGTGGCGAGACAGTGACCGGCGCGCCATCGGCCGCTGCCTCTTGCGGCTCTGCCGGTGGTGCGGCCGCGGCCTGCCAGCCGCGTGAAGCACAGAACCAGGCCAGATCGATGCCGAGCAGACGGAAAGCCGGACTGCTCAGATACTGGGCGAGCGTCTGACGGTACTCGCGACGGTGTCGATCAGCGGCCGCAAGCAACCGGCTCAGGCGCTGATCGTCGGGGAGTGCCTCGGCGACGGCTGGCAATGTCTCGTCGACGAAGACGTCCCAGTCGCGCGTATGTGCCAGAGCCTTCGCCAGTGTCTTCAGCGTCGCGCGGATCGGATCGAGGGCGTCATCAGGGAACGCTCGCCGGAAGATCGACAGCGCTGACAACGCCCGCCGTACCGCCACGCGCATCTGGTGCACCGCCTCGACACGAGGAGGCCTGTCGCCTGATTGGGAGTTCGCCGCCACCGGCGCGAAAAACAGGATCACGTCCGTCAGGTGGCCGAGGATATGGGCCAACGCCTCGGCCACAGTCATGTCGCCGTCGGACAGTTCCGGCGGACCAAGATGCCGCGGCAATGGCGGTGTGTTGGTGGCCAGGGCGATGCCGCGCGCTGCGAAACTGGCCACCGGCACGCGCACCGGGAACGCACCGGCTATGGCGTGCGCCGCCGCGTGTACGGCCAGATCGTCGCCGGCCAGCAGCAATCGCACGACCTCCTGTTCCGCCATCACCGCGCGCAACACGCCACGCTCGACAGTCACCGTGACGAGGCCTTCCGCAAAGCGATGCAGGCTCACCGTCCGGCGACCCTCGAACGCCGCCAGGGCAGCCAGCGGTTCCGGCAGCGTGGCATGCAGGTCCTGCACACTGCCTGCCTCGGCAAGCACGGGCGCTGCTTGCGCCGGCAGCCATGTTACAGCGCCAGGCCGGAGCCGCTCGAGCCGCCACGTGCCGCGCGTTTCGACCAGCACGCGGTCGTCATCGAACAGCGTATGCTCCGGACTGTCGTGCCAGATATATTTGACCGAAGAGGCGCGCGTGCGGCCCTCGCGTATCGCCGTCAGGGGCTTGAATGCGCCGAGTTTGGCGAGATCGTCGCCGTCGGCGTGCAGCTCAAATTCCATCCGGACCAAGACTCTCTCTCTGGCTGGGCGCGAGATGATGGGCGTGAATGGCAGGTGCCGGTCAAATCGGCGAACCGCTGTGACCTGGAGACCCGTACGGCGGATCAGCTGGTTGCGCTAGTACCCGATTGCAGGGAAACGACACGCCGTCGTGCGGCCGCGCTCGGGCGCAGGTCATCGATACGACCCCGACCCTGATCGGCGTGTCGTCTATGCTGCCGCCATCGCCATCGAGTGCCCGGCGCCACACCAGCATTGAGGTGGCCTGAACGGGACGATCGTCCCCCGACATCTGCTATTTCGCCTGATTTACCCGGGCCATGGCGAGATTGTCGAGCGGTTCGCCAGCGCCACGATTCCGACCGAAGCCGGCCATCGCGTAGAACACGCTGTCGCGACGGATCAGGGCGTGGAACAACGCCGCCGCGAGGTGCAGCAAGATGGTGGCGAAGAACAGATAGGCGAGCACCGTGTGCGCCGTCAGCAAGACCGCGTGCAGTTGGTCGTCATGCGGCAGAATTGGCGGCAACTGGATCGAACCGCAGAGGACGATCGGATAGCCACCAGCGGACAGCATCCCCCAGCCGATCAGGGGCATGGCGATCAGAAGACCATAGAGAGCGACATGCGAAAGCTTGGCGCCGATCGCCTGAATCGCCGGAAGGTCGGCCGGCAGCGCCGGCGCGCCGTATCGCCACCGGACGCCGAGCCGGAGCACGACAAGCGCGAGGATCGCGATCCCGAGTGGCTTGTGGATGGCGACGAGGGTCAGGAAGCGAGGCTTCAGCGTGGAAACCATCGCCACGCCGATGAACAGCATCGCCAACACCATGAGTGCCATCAGCCAATGCAGCACGCGCTGCAAAGGCGAAAACTGATTGCGCTCGCGGTTCATGGCCGGCCTCCGGCGGGGTGAGCGGGATAGTCAGCGGCCTCCGCCGCTCGCAGGTCGAACGACTTCGCGTAGGCCGAAGAGCGGGCGGGTAAGAGCGGATCATCCGAAACGGCGATGCCGTGTGGCAGGATTGTGGGGTCGTAGTTGAAGTCGCGGCATGGACCGTCGGCTTCATCTTCGGCCCTCTGGATAACCAGTGTTCCGACGTCCACGGTCTTTCTGTCGGACGGCCAGGCCTTGGTGGCGTCGTTGGATGGATCACCTGGCGCCGCGAATGTCACAACGAGCCGCCAGGTCAGCGGGCCGGCACTGAGACGATGAACGAGATCCTGTTCCAGGAAGTTCGGACCCAACGCCGCCAATGAGGCTTTAGCAACAGGCTCTGGCGCGATCGCCGGCTCCATCGACCAGCGGACGACCCGATCATGACCGTCCGCGTCGATGAAGCGGAACGCGTTGAGGCTGTTATAGGTTTGGTCCGCCCAACTGGCGGTCCACGGCGCAGTTTGGGCCCATTGGTTGAATGCAGCCGACGCCGGGTGGGTGGCAAAGAAGCGCTTTGCGGCTGCCGGATCCGGCTTGCCCGTCGCAGGATCGATGTCCTGGGCGAGGGTAAGGTCGTAGAAGTCCTTCGGGTTCGAGACGACGAATACGGGTGTATCGTTCATGCCGCTGCGCCACTCCTGGCCGCCTGGGGCGACAATCCGAACGGCCATGCTCTTCACGCGGCCCATGATGTCGGACGCGTCCGGGTTGCCGACGGCGATCGCGAACCGGCCGATGACGGGGTACTGGCCTGTCGCCAGCATCGGCGCTGTCGAATAGGCGGAGCCCTGGCCGTTCGCGTTGAACACGCCGGTGAAGCACATGCCTTTGGAATGATTGCGGCGGTGTCCGACCGGATTGCCGCCCCGGTCGCCGAGTGCGGCCACCATACGATCCGGCGTCAACCGGCTGGGCGTCAGCCACCCGCCGGCATAGGCAAAAGCGACGGCGGCAACGACCACGGCGCCGCCGATGAGGGCAAAGCCGCGGACGGGCGCGGACGCTGGCTTTGGGTGGTCAGGGTTCTTCTCGGCAGACATTCGACCTCGGGCGGTAGTTTGTGGCCCTTAGACACCCCCTGGCGCGTCTTATTCCGGTCCTGTCCGAGATCGAGCGCAAAGCGATTTCTCAAAGCGACGTGCTCTGCCAATCCGGCTTCACGCAGCGCCAGTGGGCGAACATCGTTGGCGAGTGGCTTTGGTTCACGACAGACAGCCCTTGCTGGACACAAGCGAACAGGTCGCTCTCGCCGCTTATCTCAGGGTCCTCTCGTCCGACCGTCCTGTGGCCGCACCCACGCCTGGACGCGGCCCAGACAGGATGGCAAAACGCCTAAGGGGCCGATCCTGTCCTCGGCCAGGCCGCGTGGTTTGACCCCATCCGATCTCCGAAGTGCTGGTGGGCTTCAAGGACGAGCTCTCTGTGCCCGCTCTGGAAGGCGACTGACGGCAATGCGCGATCGCCTCCAGGCTTCACTCGTGGCGGGCGCGGCGGCGATCCTGCTCAACACGACCCTCCTGAAGCTGGCGGATGTGATCGCCTTGCCGACGGCCCACGGCGGATTGCTTCGGCTCATCACACCGTGGATGGCCGACCTGATGAACGAGAGCGGCGTCGCCTTTGCCTGGCAGCGAGCCGGCGGACCGCCCGTAAATGCGCCGCTATTTCAGGTGGGGTTCCATCTGGCTGTTGGGATGGCGATGGCTGTCCTCTACGCTTTCGTGGTCGAGCCGGTCCTGCGTGGTCCCGCCATCGTCAAAGGTCTGATCTATGCCGCTGCTGTCTGGCTGTTGAACGCCGCTGTCGTCCTGCCGCTCACCGGCGAAGGCTTTGCCGGCAGCGCGCACTTATCGGTCGCGGGCATGACCTGGTTCGCGGCAGCCCATACCGCATTCTTCCTCGCCCTCGCGGTTCTCTTTGCGGCGCTTTTCGTTCGTCGTGATGGCGAGCTGAGCCTCGTGATGCGCGCGTGAGAGGTCGTTGCGACGATGTGGCTATCGCTGCAATCGCTGACATTCCCGTGCTCTGTGACCTTAAGCGGGTGGACGTGCTGTTGATTGGTGGCGCCAACCGCGTCGGCGACCATGCCGAGATGCTGATTTGAGGCACCGCCCCCGAGCGCCGTGCCGTTCCGGCCCGAGGGACTGTGCCCTAATACCCGATCGCAGAGAAACGCGAGTCGCCCTGCGACCACGTTTCGTCGCGTGAATCGGCTACTACAAACCCAAAAGCGACGTATCGCGCTTCAGTGATGCGCGATACTAGTCAGCCTTCTCCAGCATCTTGGGCGTGAGAAACCGCACCAGCTTGCCGCCGCCCTCGCGCAGCTCCCACCAAGAGCCGGCAATGGTGAACTCGGCCAACGTGCCGGTTGGGAAACCTTCGGCCAGGGCGCGTTCCCCGGCGGTGCTCGCGGCGCCAGGCGCACGGTCATGCAGTCCGGCCAGAAGGACGGCCAGGTCGTGCAGGCCCGGATTATGCCCAATCAGCAGCACG
>Ga0153954_1001730_pt1 | contig 10741 bp, 7 predicted proteins | sample TSFL038MetaG_FD_102277 | JGI IMG/M metagenome (GOLD analysis project Ga0153954, IMG submission 102277) | Attine ant fungus gardens microbial communities from Florida, USA - TSFL038 MetaG | ecosystem: Host-associated > Fungi > Mycelium > Unclassified | place: USA: Florida, Wekiwa Springs State... | reverse complement strand
TGGTCGTCCTACTGTTGATGGGTTGTCCGACCCCTTGTTCGGCATCAGCCGGGGTGGTCCTCGCAAGTGATCCACCGCATCCTCAATTTTCGCACTCCCGGCGAAGTTTGCAAAACTCCAGTCAAAAGTTTAGAAAAGCAAATTGGCGACCTCATTCGACGGTCCTACATCGAGGGCCATCACTCCATCACTCTCAGTTTAATCACGCTCCCCCTCAAACAAGACGAGCAGGTCTACTGGGAAAGCACCGCGATCAAGATGAAACAGCGAACCTCCGCGGGCGCATATTTTTGGGAGAAAGACGAAGACGGAGTCCTCGTCGTGACGAATCAGCGAATCATCTTCCGCTCGCCATCCGCGAATCTCTGGATCCGAAATCTGCCCAAGATCATCAGCATCGCCATTCAATACCTGGCGCATCTTCCCGTCCTCGCCATCTGGTTTGACGGACTGCAAAAACCGATCGGTTTCTGCATTGGCGATCACGAGATTACGTTCACCATTTCGCCGCGCAAATTTACTTTCACCTTTTCAGAACACGATCTAAGGGAACTTCTTGAGACGCGATGTAAGACCCGCTTTTAATCAAATCAAGGGCAAGGCTCCTGAGATCAAAACCATGTAGGGCAGGCCAAGGCTTGCCCTACACAAATAACCTTCATTTTTTAACTTCTACAATTCAAGAAACGCCTGCACAATGATATCGCCTGGTTCTTGAACGAGGCGGAAGCCGAGTTTGTGGCAGATGGCTTGCATCTGGCGGTTTTCGGGGAGGATTTCGGCGGAGATGCGGGTGAGTTTTTCGTCACGGCCGATTTGGATCAGGCGGCGGAGGAATTCGGTGCCGAGGCCTCGGCCTTGGAAGCCGTCGGAGACGAGCATGGCGAACTCGGCTTCGTTCTGGCCGTGGAGCTTGCTCAGACGGCCAACGCCGAGGATCTCGTGCTTACCGGTCGCCGGATCCTTGCCATCGGCCACGAGGGCCATCTCGCGGTCGTAATCGTTGAAGCAGATGCGCGTCAGGCGGTCGTGCGCGGTGCGCGAGCTTAGCTTCATCGCATGGAAATAGCGGAACGACACGCTGCGCTCGGAGAGGGACTCGTGAAAGCGGATCATGAGCGGCTCGTCCTCGGGTCGGATGGGACGAATCAGGATCTGAGATCCATCCTTGGCAACCCAGGGCGCAACGTACTGCGTGGGGTAGGGGCGGATCGCCGGCCTGGGCCATTGGCTCTCGGGGACGGAGAGGTCGTGCGCGATCACCCGGGCGTCGAGCGCGAGCAGACCCTCGGGAGAAGCGAGCAGGGGATTGATGTCGGCCTCTCGAATCCAGGGCTGCTCGACAACCAGGCGGCTGAACCGTACGAGAAGCTGCTCGAGCGCCGAGAGATCGACGGGTTTGCGTCCGCGCACTCCTTGCAGGGCCTCAAAGATCCGGGTCTGCTCCATCATCCGCCGGGCCAAGGTCGTCGTCAGCGGAGGCAGAGCCAGGGCACGGTCGCGGAAGACCTCGACGAGCTGTCCCCCTGTGCCGAAAAGGAGCACTGGGCCGAACTGCGCATCGAGGCTGCTGCCGACGATCAGCTCATAGCCGTCGCGGCGGATCATCGGCTGAACGGTCACCCCCTGGAAGTGTCCAGGGCCGGCCCGATCACATACGGACATGTCGATAGCACGATAGGCACGCCGGATCGAGTCGGCGTCGGTGAGGTTGAGCTGCACGCCCCCAACGTCGGTCTTGTGCGTGATCGTTTCCGAGAAGAGCTTCAGAACGGCCGGGTAGCCGATGGCGTCGGCCGCCGAGACGGCCTCGTCCTCGTTGCGGGCGACGCGGGTGGGAACCACCGGGATACCGTAGAGGCTCAGCAATTGCTTGGATTCGAACTCGGTCAGCACCGAACGGCCGGACTGCCGCACGGCCTTGCCGAGGGCCTCGGCGCGGGCCCTGGTTTCGACGGCGTCTTCCGAATCGTCGGGAAGGGTCGGGGTCTCATAGAGACCGTGAAGGTTGTAGGCCGAGCGCCACATCGACTGGAAAACGCGGGCGCCTGTGTCAGGATAGGGGAAGGTGGGAATGCCGGCCTGGTTCAGGATCATCTCGCCGGCCGCGATGTCAGCTCCGCCCATCCAACTCGCCAGGATCGGCTTGCCTTGGAGCTTGGCGAAAGGTCGGAGTTGCTCGGCGGTCTGCGTCGCCTCGCTCATGGCCTGGGGCGTGAGGATCACGAGCAGGCCGTCGCTGTTCGGGTCCTTGGCCGCGACCTCGAGCGTCTTGGCGTAGCGCTCCGCGCCGGCGTCGCCGAGGACATCGATCGGGTTGGCGTGACTCCAAGGAGCGGGCAGAAACGTGTCGAGGGCGGCGAGCGTCTGGGGCGAGAGCTCGGCGAGCGTCCCCCCGCGCCGGATCAAGGCGTCGGTGGCGAGCACGCCGGGGCCTCCCGCGTTGGTGACGATCGTCAGCCGAGGCCCTTTGGGCCTGGGCTGCTTGGCCAGGACTTCGGCCATGTAGAAGACCTCGGAGATCGTGTCGACGCGGAGCACGCCGCAGCGCCGGAAGGCGGCGTCGAGGACTTCATCGCTGCCGGCAAGCGACCCGGTGTGCGACGCAGCCGCCTTGGCCGCGGCCTCGGTCCGGCCCGCTTTGATGGCGATGATCGGCTTCGTCAGCGCCACCTCGCGCGCCGCCGAGAGGAACGACCGCGCGTCGCCGATGGACTCCATGTAGATCACGATGCACTTGGTATGCGGATCGTCGCCGAGGTAGTCGATCAGGTCGCCCCAGCCGACATCAAGCATCGATCCGATCGACACGAATGCACTGAATCCGACATGCTCGCGCAAGCTCCAGTCGAGAATCGCCGTGCAGAGGGCTCCGCTCTGGCTGAGGAATCCGACGCTACCGGGCAAAGCCATCCGGCCGGCGAACGTGGCGTTGAGACCGCCGAGCGGACGCATCACCCCCAGGCAATTCGGGCCGATCAACCGCATCCTTCCCTTGCGCGCCTGCTCGAGCACGCGACGTTCGAGTTCGGCACCGGCAGTCCCAACCTCCTTGAACCCGGCCGAGATCACGATCGCCCCGCGCACGCCGACCTCCGCGCACTCGCCGATCACGTCGGGCACGGTCGACGCCGGAGTGACGATGATCGCCAGGTCGACCGGCTCGGGGACGTCGGCGATCCGACGGTACGCCCTGATCCCGAGCACGTTGGGCCGGGTAGGATTGACCGGGTAGACCGTCCCGCCAAACGGGTTCGAAATCAGGTTCCAAAGGATCGTGCGGCCGACGCTTCCCACCTTCTCGGTCGCGCCAATGACCGCGACCGTCCTGGGAGCGAAGATCGCGTCGAGCGGCTTGCGCTCGGCGTGCAGGACATCATGCGCCAGGCCGGCGCTCGCCCCTTTGGGATTTCCATCCATCACCATACTCCTCGATGTCGCACAGCCGACCGGTCAACGGTCCTCAATGCCAAGGCCTCGCGTTAGAGTTTATCCGGAAAGCCGCTTCGCCCCTAGAATTGCCGTAGGAATTGGAGTCTGCCCCCTCACACAGCGACTTCTCCGTCAATGCGCAAGCCGTACAAAACCGACCAGACTAACGCTCTGTGAAAGATCATCAAGCCCCTGATCCCCCCGACAAGCATTACTTCCAGCACGGGCGCGACGACGGCACCTGGCAGCGAATCATCAATGTCATGCGCCAGCGAGTCCGCGCCACCGTACGTCGACAGCCTGACAGTCAAGGGAACCGAGGTCGGCGGAGAGCGAGGCTACGATGGGAACAAGAAGGTCGACAGGCGGAAGAGACACCTGATGGTTGACTCGTTGGGGCTGCTCCTGGCTCTGGTCGTATCGGTCAGATGCTGCGGCGGCTGGCACCGGACGAGTCCCATCATCATCGCTTTACATACACAAACGACTGGCCGCCGCCTAGCTCTCCGGAAAGACTTTAGAGCGTGTCTTGGAATTCCTTAAACCCATGAAAAACGATACGACTCACTCTCGAATCCCGCCAGGGAACGAAAGGAGTCGTACCGGTGTCCCACACGGAACCAACGAACTATCCCACGGACTTGACCGACAAACAAGGGCAGATCCTCAGCAAGCTGCTGCCAAAACCTTGCCACCGAGGCGCTCCTCGAAAAGTGTCGCGTCGCTACGTCATCAACGCGATTTTTTACGTCCTGCGCAGCGGTTGTGCCTGGCGTCTCTTGCCCCACGAATTCCCCAAGTGGAAGACGGTTTACGGCATTTTCCTCAAGTGGCGCAACGAGGGAACCTGGCAGAAGATTCACGACACTCTTCGTAACCAACTTCGGCGGCAAGAGGGTCGATGTGGTACGGCCCAAGCGTTGGATCGTGGAACGAACCTTCGGTTGGATAGGCCGCTATCGTCGGCACAGCAAGGACTACGAGCGTAACACGGCATCGAGTGAGGCTATGATCTACTATATCGCCATGACTCATGTGATGCTCCGAAGGCTCGCCCGCGAAAATTCTTAATTCACAGACTCCCTCTCAGAAATCTTCCCCGAACACAACGTCACCCGTCACTCCGACCTGGTAAGCCGAAACACGGCGTTCGAAGAAATTCGCCAATTCTTGAACATCCTGGAGTTCCATGAATGCAAACGGGTTGCGCGAGCCGAACACGGATTCAATGTTCAACGATTCAAGGCGACGATCCGCCACGTATTCGAGATATTTTCGCAGGTCTTGTACACTCATGCCCGCCACACCGAGGGACAACACGTCCTGGGCGAAGGCCGTCTCGCAATCTACGGCCTCTCGAATCATGGCGATGACATCCTTTTCCAGATCCTCGTCAAAAAGCTCTGGTTCTTCCCGCCGGGCGGTCGCAATCACGTTGAAGGCAAAGGCGATATGTGCGCTTTCGTCCCGGAAAACCCAGTTCGTGCCTGTCGCTAGGCCGTGGAGCAAACCCTTCGATCGTAGAAAGTACACATAGGCGAACGCCGCGAAGAAGAACAGCCCCTCGATGCAGGCCGCGAAGCAGATCAGGTTCAAGAGAAACTGCCTGCGGTGCTCGCGCGTCTCCAGACGGTCGAGCCCTTCAATGGTGTCCATCCAGCGGAAGCAGAAGTCCGCCTTGGTTTTGATCGAGGGGATGTTATCAATGGCCGCAAATGCCTGCTCCCGTTCAGCAGCATCCGGCAGATAATTGTCGAGGAGAGTCAGGTAGAACTGGACGTGCACCGCCTCCTCGTAGAGTTGGCGCGATAGATACATCCGCGCCTCGGGCGAGTTGACATGCTTGTAGAGGTTGAGCACGAGGTTGTTGCCGACGATCGAGTCACCCGTGGCGAAGAAGGCTACCAACCGCTGGATCAAGTGGCGTTCGGCCGGCGTAATCCGACGGTCGAGATCCGTAAGGTCGGTGGAGAAATCGACCTCCTCTACAGTCCAGGTGTTCTTAATCGCGGCTTTGTACATTTCGAAGAAGACAGGATAACGCATTGGCCTGAGCGTCAGGTCCATCCCTGGGTCGAGGATCATCGAAGGATTCCTTTCGGAGTTGGAGTGCCGAAATGGTCGTCAGTGACGAACCCGTGTTATTGACAGGCCTCGCAGGTCTCAGGATTCTCAAGTGAGCACGAGACGTTTGCCGAGGCTTCGACGGCGCGAGAGGTGGTCGTTTTCGCGATGCCAGTCGCAGGACGCGAGCGCAAATAGTAGGTTGTCTTGAGGCCTTTCTTCCAGGCGTGCATATACATTGAGGAGAGCTTGCCGATCGTTGGGCTTTCGATAAACAGATTCAGTGATTGACTTTGGTCGACATACGGCGCACGTTCGGCCGCCATGTCGATGAGCGACCGCATCGGGATCTCCCAGACCGTGCGGAAGAGCTTCTTCAATTCCCGTGGGATTTCGGCAATGCCCTGGATGGATCCTTCAGCAAGCTTGATCCGGTTGCGGATCTCCTCGGTCCAAAGCCCGATCGCCTTCAACTCACGGACGAGGTAGCGGTTGACCTGGAGAAACTCCCCGGAGAGCGTCTCGCGTTTGAAGAGATTCGATATCTGCGGCTCAATGCACTCGTAGGCTCCCACGATCGACGCGATGGTGGCCGTAGGCGCAATGGCCACGACGAGCGAGTTCCTCAAGCCAGACTGTCGAATCCGGTCCCGGAGCGCCTCCCAGCGAGCCATCTCTTGCGGAATCACTCCCCAGAGGTCGAACTGGAAAAGGCCCTCGGCTGCTCGTGTCTCGGCGAATGCAGGGTGGGGCCCGTGAACGCGCGCCAGTTCGCAGGATGTACTCAGAGCTTGAAAATAGATCTCCTCCTGGATGCGGACGGACAGTTTTCGTGCTTCTTCGCTATCGAAAGGGAGACGCAGTTGGAAGAAAACGTCTTGCAGACCCATGAGGCCCAGGCCGACGGGTCGCCATCTCCGGTTCGATGCAGCCGACTCCGGCGTGGGATAAAAGTTGACGTCGATGACGGCATCGAGAAATCGGACAGCGATCCGTGCGGTCTCCGCCAAGGCGTTGAAATCAAAACCCGAGTCATCGACGTGCCGGCCGAGATGGATTGATCCCAGGTTGCATACAGCCGTCTCTCCTGCCGCGGTTACCTCCACGATCTCCGTGCAGAGGTTGGACGAATGCAGGACGTTTTCCGGGCGCAGCGTCTGGTTCGACTTTCGGTTGCACGCGTCCTTGAAGTTCATCCAGCCGTTGCCGGTCTCCGCCAGCGTTTTCATCATCCGGGCGTAGAGGTCGCGCGCTGCGACTTGTTTAACTGCCAGCCCCTCGGCTTCAGCTTGAGCATAGGCCGTGTCGAAGTCCTCGCCATGGAGATCGGCGAGGTGAGGTACGAGCTTGGGGTCGAATAGCGACCAGCGATCACCAGCCTCGACCCGCCGCATAAAGAGATCCGGGACCCAGTTCGCGAGGTTCAGATTGTAGGTACGCCGAGCTTCGTCCCCGGTATTGTCCTTCAACTCGAGGAATTCTTCGATGTCCGCATGCCAGGTCTCCAGGTAGACGGCACAAGCCCCTTTCCTTCGTCCGCCCTGATTGACCGCGGCGACCGAGGAGTCGAGCGTCTTGAGCCACGGGACGATACCGTTGCTGTGACCATTGGTTCCCTGAATGTGCGATCCCCGCGAGCGAATGCGATGGTAGGCGAGCCCAATCCCACCAGCGTATTTCGAGAGCCGGGCAACGTCAGCGTATCGCGCGTAAATCCCTTCGAGATCGTCGGCAGGCGAATCGAGCAGGTAACATGAGGACATCTGGGGTCTGGGTGTGCCCGAGTTGAATAGCGTCGGAGAACTCGGCATGTATCGGTGCTCCGCCATGAGACCGAAAAGCTCGAGGGCCTCGCCCACCGTGGATGCCAACCCGCAGGCAACTCGCAAGAAGAAGTAAACGGGTGTTTCAATCACATCGCGCGTTGAGGGATGGCGGAGCAGATAGCGGTCATACACCGTTCGGAGTCCAAAATACTCGAAGCGGTCATACGAACGATTTGCGGCGGAATTCAATTTCCGCGCGGCGGCCGCCACGAACTGAGCCGTCTCGGAAGCCACCAGGCCGAGTCGGTGGCCAAGAGCAATCGCCTGCGAGAATGAGTGAATATCCTGATTCATTACCTCTTTGTCGATGTAGCAGCCGAGAAGGCGCGCGGCGAGAAGCGAGTATTCGGGCTCCTCGGCAATCAGCGAGGCCGCCGTGTGAATCGAGAGCCGATCGAGTTCACGGGTTGTGGCACCATCAAAGAGGCCACCGATGGTTTTGACCGCGATCCGCATGATGTCCACGTGTGTCAGACCGCCGGCCGACCGCTGAACGGCTCGGACGATCTTATTCACGTCGACCGGCTCGAGGCGGCCATTCCGCTTGCGAACCCGCATGCCAGTGTCGGTGGGCATCTCGGTTCGACCGGGCGGCTTTCTGCGGTCCTGAATGCCGTTATTGCGGGAAGCGATGATCGAGATTTCAGCCGCCATGGTCTTCAATATCCCATTGAAATGTGGTTGTATTTTGGATTTTTGCACCAGGGAGAATGACAGAGATCATCCCGATGTGGATTTGTTAGGCTGGTGTGAACAATCCCGATGGAGTCGCTCCGGCACAGGGAATAGCCGAACAGGCATTCCGCCGGGCGAAGTCATCTCAGAGAAAGGGAGTTGACGGATGTGGAAGGAACCGTAAGGCCGTCGCCAGAAGCGTGGCAATAAGCAAGAGCACAGGCGAGGGGAGGATGAACCGAGACAAGTCACATGGCAGGAGTGCGAGACAGGTCCTGCGGTTGCGATCGGCAAATTCGGGCACAGCAACGACCTTCCTGCCGGTCCGGGCAGATAGATGTGAGGTGTCGGACCGACAGCGCAGGAAGCGTTCGCAGCGCGAACCGTAGCTTGACCTGCCTGCGTGCCTGGGTCCGAGGCACCATGAAGCACTGAGTCGACAGGCAGGTCTTCTGGCTTACGGCTGAGAACGAGGTTCGAGCAGCCTTCCCGCGGCGTTCGCCGCAGTGGCGTGAATGCCCGAGCCTCTCGCCGATTACAGCAGCGGCCCTGCGCCGGATTCTCACCGGCTTCCCTTTTCATCCTCCCGCCGAAACGGGCGGAACCTGTCGCTATCGGGAAACATATCCCATGTTTTGTGTTTCGGCCACTCGGCTCACCTCGATTACAAGCCGCGACCATACCGCCAGGAGAATCGGACTGGGGCTGCTCGGCCCTTCGTTCCTCGATCTCAGCCGGGGGATTTCGTGCTCGCTCGCTGGGTTGGGAAGGTAATCCGTGGGCTGCCAGATCTGCTCAACAGGAACTTAGAGACTATCCGGAAAGTGAACACTGATGCGAGGATACGTTGTTTGAGTGGCCGGGACGAATCTTCGAGGCCCCGGGGACCGGCCCAGGTTGGTCCCGGGGCGTCGCTGCGCTCCTCCCCGGCCACCCGCCTTTCCTGATTTCACATGGCTAATTCTTATCCGGATAGTCTCTTAATGGTGCATCCGGCAAGTCCCCTTCCGTTGCGTGAGCGCCCCCATCCAAAGATGTCTTCTCGTAGGGCAGGCCTTGACTGCCTGGGCTGTTCGCGAGAGCCTCGGCAGGCCTTGGCCTGCCCTACAAAAAACTTGCCGGATGAACCACTCAGTGTTTCACGGCCGCGCCGGCATTGCAACATAAGCATGATATCTGGCCTGCACCCCCTTTGCCGAATAGAGTAGCGATCTCTGTCCACAGAGTCGTCCGACGTTGAAGGAGGTTACGAGCTTGAGTAGGCCCAGCGCAGAACGCAAACGGATCGTCATCACGGGAGCGACCCGAGGCCTTGGCCGCGCCTTGGTCACAGGGTTCACCGAGCTCGGACACGAAGTCATCGGCTGCGGGCGATCGGCCGAGGCGATCGAAGAACTTCGCCGCGAACTCGGTCCCCCTCACGACTTCGAGGTGGTGGACGTCGCCGACGCGGACCAGGTCGAGGCCTGGGCTCAACGCGTACTCGCTCAGCACGGGGCTCCGGACCTCTTGATCAACAACGCCGCCCTGATGAACCCCAACGCCTCCTTGTGGGAAGTCTCCGCTGAGGACTTCGACCGCGTCATCGACGTGAATCTCAAAGGAGTCGCCAATGCCATCCGCAGCTTCGTACCGGCCATGATCGCACGCAAAAGCGGCGTCATCGTCAACCTGAGCTCCGGCTGGGGCCGCTCGACCTCCCCTCAAGTCGCCCCTTATTGCGCCACCAAGTGGGGCATCGAGGGCCTGACGCGCGCCCTAGCCCAAGAGCTACCCAAAGGTTTGGCCGCCATCCCGTTGAACCCCGGCGTCATCGACACCGACATGCTCCGGACCGCTTTCGGTGGCCGCGCCTCAGGCTTCCTCGGTCCCGAGGAGTGGGCCGAGTCCGCCGTCCCCTTCCTGCTCAAGCTCGGCCCCAAAGATAACGGCAAGCCACTCACCGTGCCAGGGCAGTAGTGATTGCGACCGGCTCGGAGTATTACAGGAGACGGGAGAGCGCTTCGCGGATAAGCTTCAAGAAAGTTCGTCCGGCAGGTTCGATGAGAAGATTCGCGGGCGCGAACGTCCAGTCGAGTGGAACGTGCAAGCGCCCGCCTTCGTCGTCCCACGGATATTCGCAATTGTCCGGGCGCTGCCCGCCGCGCTTGACCGCTGGGGCCAACATCTCGATTTCATGGGCGAGATGTTTGGAATGCTTCAGGAGCCAGCCTGCGTTTTTAGGTTTTGAAATTTCGATCTGTTGACGAATGATAATCGGCAGATTCTTCGCCGTGTAAGCATGGCTCGACTGAATCGATGCAGGGTCTGATCTTGCTCGGCAAAGATGCGTCTTCGTTAACTTCTCGCAGGCCATCTGAAGAAAGAGAAGCTTGTGGCAGTCGGGCACCGACTCGATGCCTTGCAGCTTCTCCCAAGTCTCGAGGTCGGCTAACGCCTGACGAGCAAAGCCAACCGCCCACTCATCCGACGTACTCATTCACGACCCTGCCGAACCGGCTTCGGGACAAGGCCGCTGATAGACCATCCCCCCGGAAGTTCGAGTTTCTTTGAGCGGATCTTCTCGAATTCGTCCGGCGTCACTTCGACGATGATCGATGAGAAGTGAATGCCATGCGCGGGGGGTAGGTAGCACTTCTGTGGGTAGAGCGTCCGTTCAGTTTCGACTGGGGTGCCAGTAGGCATCCCACTGTTTTTCGCCACTACAGAAGAAGGCACGCAGGTGAGACATCTCATCCGCTCCG
>Ga0153954_1001729_pt1 | contig 10742 bp, 9 predicted proteins | sample TSFL038MetaG_FD_102277 | JGI IMG/M metagenome (GOLD analysis project Ga0153954, IMG submission 102277) | Attine ant fungus gardens microbial communities from Florida, USA - TSFL038 MetaG | ecosystem: Host-associated > Fungi > Mycelium > Unclassified | place: USA: Florida, Wekiwa Springs State... | reverse complement strand
GGTGGACAAGCCACCAGTGCCACCCAATACAGCCATCTACAGAGCATCGGTTGATGGTGCGTCCAACTCATAACTCCCAGGGATTTCACTCAGATCTTCCGGCATTTTGTAGGCGATCCAAGCCATAACCGCACTAATCCCGAGCGGTAGCGGCCTTCCTGAGTTCTCAGAGGCGAGCCGGATGCTCCCCGACATCGAGGATGCTGCATGCCTGGATCACATTGAGCCCGCGTTGCTCGGCCTCTTGCACGAGTTCAGGAGACTCGGAGCCGGGGTTCAACCAGACCTCGCCAATTTGCTTTCGTGCCATCTGATCGAGGAGCTTGAGTCCGACGGCGGGGGGAACGTAGAGGCTCACACGGTCGAGGCGGTCGACCGGGAGGTCGTCAAGGCTGGCGAACGCAGGCAAACCCTCAACCTGGTCGGCGTTCGGGTTGATCGGGTAGACCTCGAAGCCCGCATTCCGAAAGGCCCGGACCGCTTTGTTGCCGTACTTACTGCGGTCGGTACTCGCCCCAATCACGGCGACTCGAGGTTTGGGAGACTCCAAGGCCTGTGCAATTTGACGGCGGGCCTGGCGGAGTAGCGCCTCGACTTCAGACAACCCACCTAACTTTCCCAAGCGGAGGAGGACTCGCTCCAGCTCACCCTCGAGCTCCTTGAGTTCCTCCGCGGCGTCAACTCCGCCGTTCTGGTGATCAGCCATCGGCACGTCCCCCTCTCTGCACTCAACCGTTGTCGGCACGCCCTACGGAATTATGGTGTCGTGGCAAGTCCAGCCCGCACGAGACTTGCCTGGGGCCTCAAACCTGGCTTGCCCATTCAGATCGGTTCCCAACGGGTCTCACGCGCGGTCAGACACGGAAGCCAACGTCAGTTCGGGGTCTTGCTTGTAGTAGGACTTGAGCTGTTCGTAAAGCTCGGGGTGTTTACGCCGGAGCTGGACCGGTTTCTCGAAGAAGCATTCGGTGGCGACGGCGAAGAATTCCGCCGGATTCGTGGCGCCGTAGGTGTCCAGGACCGTGATGCGTTGATGCTGATCATCGTCACGGAGTTGCTCGTACTCGGCCTGAAGCACTCGGGCCCAGGGGAGATAATGGCTGCGGTGCTCGAGGATCGGAGCTCCGTCGGCGGTCCCGTCTTCCTGATCGAGCTGGTGGGCGAACTCGTGCAGGACGACGTTGTGTCCGTCGTGGATGTCGGCCGCTCCTTTGACGACGTCATCCCAGGAGAGAACGACGACCCCGCTTTGCCAGGCTTCGCCGAGTCTTGCTTGCTCCCCTTCAAGGACGACTCCTCCCCCGAGCGCCTCGATCCCTTTGGCAACATAGGCGCTGGGATAAACTAATATGGTGATGAGTCGTCGATAGGCGTCGGTCTCTCGGTGTAAAAGGAGTAAGCAGGCCTGCGCGGCGATGGTCAGTTTGACCTCGTCGGTCAACTCCAACCCACCGCATCCTTCAAAGTGCTTTTCCGCCAGAAAGACCTGGATGTGCCCCTGGAGTTCGTGGCGATCGGCCTCGGACAACCTGCGGTAGTAGGGAATGTTCTTGTCGAGAATCTCGAGCCACGCTTTCGGGAACGGCAACGCCCTCAATCGCTCTCGGCGCCGTCGTCGTAGGAAACCGAACATCCTATTCTCCAGCGATCAAGGATCCGAAGGGAAAGGCTCGGAATCCCCGTCTACAAAACGCAGTACAGCCAGCATGTTCGATAATAACAAAAAATAACATGTTGCGGAATTTTAATAGGGCAATCAGATTGGTAGGTTTTATCCAGAGGAGCTAGGAATCGAGGGCAACGGCCTCGCGAAAATCGGTGAGCTCAAACGTGAGGAAGGCCGAGGCGTAGAGATTCCCAAGAGCAGAACGATGAGAATGGGCCTGATATCGTCGCGACACCAGGCCCACGAGTAGCAGCCGGATCGTCTCGTCGAATAGGTTGAACTCGTGATCAACGAACTCGACCCAGGACGAGGTTTGAGTGGGATAGCGCCACCAATTCCGTCAGACCAGGAGATCCGCCGCATCCATCATACCGCCGATCTCCTCGTTTCAGACGGTCAAGGCTTGGCTTTCTTTTCCTCTTCGGCCTTCTTGGCTTCCTCGGCCTTCTTAGCTTCCTCGGCCTTCTTGGCCTCTTCGGCCTTCTTCTTCTCTTCCTCGGCTTTCTTCTTTTCCTCCTCGGCTTTCTTCTTTTCCTCTTCGGCCTTCTTCTTTTTGGCTTCTTCTTCGGCCTTCATCTTGGCTTGTTCAGCCTTCTTCTTTTCTTCCTCGGCCTTTCTGGCTTCGTCCTCGGCGATCTTCAAGGCGAGGTCGACTTTCGCTTTGGGGAGAGCTTCCTTCAGCTTCTTGGCGCCATCATTGCTGAATTTCGTGCCGAGGATGTAGACGTTTTGAAGGTTGGGCAGTTCTTTGAGCTGGTCGATGCCTGCATCGCTGACCTGAGTGCCCGCGAGGCTGAGAATCTCGAGGCTCTTGATGGCCTTCAAATGTTCCAGCGCGGCGTCCGTGAGCTTGGTGTCGACCAGGTAGAGCTTCTTCAGTTCGGTCAGACCTTTGAGGTGGGCGAGCCCGGCGTCAGTGATCGGAGTTCCGTTGAGCGAAACTCGTTTCAGCTTGGTGAGCTTCTCGAGGTGGACGAGATCCGCATCGGAGACCTTGGTGATCGCGAGAGTCACGTTGATGACGGGCTTGTCCGGTGCCTTGTCATCCCGCTCGACCTTGCCACCGAGCTTCTGGATCTCGGCCACGGCCTTTTCTTGTTCCGCGTTGTCTTCGCCCCAGGCGGGCCCGGCCGTGAACGCAAACAGGAGCGCGAGCAGTAATCCTTGCCGGTGCCGAATCGAGGCCAAACGCGTTGCAAGTCGAGGTCGGTTCATTGTTCTCTCCCTGGAGTCATGGACCTTGAGGGCCGGTCGCTGGGGGTGGGTCGTCTTCGATCGTCCCGGGCGACAGCGGCACGGACGATAACCAAGATCATGCCCAGGCAGCGACTCGACAATCCAGAGGTTTCTCCGCCGAACGAACCCGACACGCTGGACAGCGCGACCTCAACATGGTCTGGTACGGCCTACAGCAACCGTCAGGTCCCGATCCGAAAGCGACCGACCAGGACCCCATCAATGCAGCGCATCTCTCGCGAGCAGGCCCGCAAATTCGCGTTCGACTGGGAAGACGAACCGCTGCTCCGCGTCGCGCGGGGTGAATCGTTCGAAGTCGAGACCTTCGATGCGAGTAACGGTTATTTCCGAACGAGTGCCGACAAGGCGGTCCCTGCGCTTCGCCCTGGATTCGATCGAAGCCCACCGTTAGCCAACCCGATCGCGGGACCGATCTGGCTCGAAGGGGCCGAGCGCGGTGACACCCTGGTCGTCACGATCGAGGAAATCGTGGTCGACGATTACTCCTGGACGGCGATCGGCCCCAAGCGAGGCCCTTTGGGGGAGTCGACGCGCTGGCCGGAGCTCTCCGGCGAATATACGACCATGATCTTCCCGCACTGCCCGGGACCGAGCGGTACGATGCGCGACGGCACCCTCCAGTTCAATGAGCGTTTGTCCTGGCCGATCACGCCATTTATCGGAACCTTGGGAGTGGCGCCCGACCGTGAGGTGACGACCAGCCTCGACGGCCAAGGGGAATGGGGAGGGAACCTTGACATCCGCGACGTGGCTCCCGGGCATCGCATCCTGCTCCCCGTGTTCCATCCGGGGGCTCGGTTTTACCTGGGCGACGTCCACGCCAGTCAAGGGGATACCGAGTTCACCGGCACCGCCGCCGAAACGAAGTCGACGGTTCGGCTCCACCTCGACCTGATCAAGGACAAGCGGATCCCCTGGATGCGGATCGAAAAGCCCAAGTCGATCGTCGCTGTCAACGCAGCGCGTCCGCTGGAGCTCGCCGTGGAGACGGCAACGATCCACCTGATGGATTGGCTGATCACCGAACACGGCTTCCGACCTACGGAGGCGTATTGTCTTGTCAGCACCTGTCCCGATTTCCGGATCCACGTGTACCAGATGTGTAAGATCGGCAAACTCAGCTTCGTCGCGGGAGCCGAGATCCCCAGGTCGTATCTCCCCGGGCACTGACTCCTGACAGAATGGAGCCTCACTCCTGAGTTCGCAAGGTCCCCGGCCCCTATCCTGTGTTGATATCTATCGAGGTCGTCCTTTGCCTTTGCTCTTTTCCTTGACGTTGTGTCTCGGAGCGCTCCTGCTGTTCTCCGTGCAGCCGATGATCGCCAAGATGGTGCTGCCGCTCCTGGGGGGATCCCCTTCGGTTTGGACCACCTGTATGCTCTTCTTCCAGGTGGCGCTCCTGGCGGGATATGCCTATGCCCATGTCGGAGAGGTCGCACTCGGCGTTCGCCGGCATGCGATTCTGCACGCGATCCTTCTGATCGTCGTCCTCGCCGTTTTACCGTTCGGGATCACCGAGGAGGCTGCGCGATGCCTCACGGAGGGATCCGAACCCGTTCTGTCGCTGCTCGCAATGCTGACGGTCTCCGTGGGACTCCCCTTTTTCGTCGTGGCGACGACCGCCCCCCTGCTCCAGCGATGGTATGCCCTGTCCGGCCACCGGACGGCAAAGGACCCCTACTTTCTTTATGGTGCGAGCAATCTGGGGAGCCTGATCGCCCTGCTCGGCTATCCGATCGTGGTGGAGCCCCGGTTTCCCCTGGCCCGTCAAACCGGACTCTGGGCCTGGGGATATTGGCTGCTTGCGGCCTCCGTCATGGTCTGCGGCCTCGCCGTATCCGGACGCAAGCTTGCGAGCGAACGCACGAACGCTCCCTCCGTCGAACGGCTTCCGCTTCGTTCCCTGGGACGCTGGATCGCATTGGCGTTCATCCCCTCGAGCTTGATGCTCGGCGTGACAACCTATTTATCCACCGATATCGCTCCGGTTCCCCTCTTGTGGGTGGTGCCGCTCGCTCTGTACCTACTGACGTTCATCCTTGGCTTTGCCCGTACCTCGAATGTTCTCCACCGGGTTGTGATCCGGGCCTTCCCCTTCGCCCTGATGATCCTCGCCTTTGTGTTGGGGCTGGGATTGGTGCAGCCCTTCTGGGTTCCTCTGCACCTGCTCACGTTTTTCCTGGCGGCGATGCTGTGTCATGGGGAACTTGCTCGGAGCCGTCCCGACGTGCGGCACTTGACCGAGTTTTACCTGGCGATCGCGGTGGGAGGCGCGCTCGGGGGGATCTTCAACGGATTGGCCGCGCCGATCCTTTTTGATCGGATCGCCGAGTATCCGCTGGCTCTCGTACTGGCTTGCCTGGCCTTGCCCGCAAGACCAGGCCGGCCTGCTTCCGTCCCCAGGAGTCGAGTCCAGGATGGGGTCATTCCTCTGCTCATCTTCTTGGGAGCAGCGGCTCTGGTTACCGGACGAGCGGGCGACTCGGGCTCGCCGCTCGGAGTACTCGGCTCGATGCTCGTTTCCGGCTTGGTCATGCTTGTCTGCTGGACTCATCGGAGCCAGCCTGTCCGATTCGGGCTGGGAGTGGGAGCTATCTTGCTGGCGAGTGGACTCTCTGCCGGGCTGAACGGACGTGTTCTCCTTCAAAAGCGGAATTTCTTTGGTGTCTCGCAAGTGACGGACGACGAGAAGAGCCAAAGCCATCGTCTCTTCCATGGTCGAACCCTGCATGGACAGCAGAGCCTTGACCCCGCGCGTCGGAGAGAGCCGCTGAGCTATTTCCACAAGACCGGGCCCATTGGCCAGGTGTTCGACCTGTTCCACTCGCGAGGCCAGCAACCAAAGGTCGCCATCGTCGGGCTGGGGGTGGGAACCTTGGCCTGTTACGCTCAGCCGGGAGAGCGCTGGACGTTTTATGAGATCGACCCGGAGATCGTGCGAATCGCCTCCGATCCCAGGCTCTTTACGTTCTTGGCCGATTGCCGCGCCGAGCGCCTGGACATGACGTTGGGGGATGCCCGGATTCGGCTCCGCGAGGCTCGAGGCGAGCCGCACGGCTTGATCGTCCTCGACGCCTTCAGCGCCGACGCCGTGCCTGTTCATCTCCTCACGCGTGAAGCCTTGAGTCTCTATCGCTCCAAGTTGGCGCCGGGAGGCTTACTGGCCTTCCAGATCACGAACCGGTACGTCGACCTCGACCCCGTGCTGGGCGCGTTGGCCCGCGACGCCGGCCTTGTTTGCCGCATCCGCTACGACCTCAAGCTGAGTCCTGAAGAAGCAAAGGCGGGGAAGCAGCGCTCGATCTGGGCAGTCATGGCCCAGAACGAAACCGATCTCGGTACGCTGCGGGAAGACCCGCGATGGAAGGTGCCGAAACGCACCACCGAAGCCGCTTGGCGGGACGATTTTTCCGACCTCGCCCGCCATCTTCTCTTGCGGCCGCGATGATCCGATCGACCATCACGGATTCCCTTTTATCCGAGAGAATTTCCCGGTTCAGCCGGATTTGAAGAGATTCGAACAGGGTTTTGTGAGAATTGGTGGATCGTTGGAGTTGTGTCGTCGAGCGCTCGTCACAAAGTCCGACGCGAAGACGACAACGTAGGGCAGACCTTGGCCTGTCGAGGTTTCCGCGAACGGTCACGGCAGGTCAAGGTCTGCTCTACAAGGAGTCTACTTGCGCATGCCTTGTGTTGGCGGAGGCTCAATCCACGGCAAGGTTCTCAGGGTAGCTCGGGCAACGAAGTCGTCCGGGCTACCCCTCCGCGTTTGTCGATGAACCTACGACTCCGGATTCCAGCCAACCAAATCGGCGCGCTCTCGTTCAAGAAAACTTTTTTGTGTGACGGCGATTATTTAGAGCGGTTATCGCTTGGATCGCCTACAAATCCCGGAAGATCTGAGCGAAATCCCTGGGAGTTATGAGTGGGACGCACCGTCAACTGATGCTCTGTAGATGGCCGTATGGGGTGGCACTGGTGGACAAGCCACCAGTGCCACCCCAATACGCCTATTTACATGGACCTGGGGCTTTCCACTCTCTTGCTTTGGGTGTATGCCATCCGAACGGTACTTGCTCTAGATCGAGCAGCTCATGCGCCCTCGTTTGTCGAGGTACTTCTGATGGTATTCCTCGGCACGGTAGAACTTCGAGGTTGGTGTGACCTCGGTGACGATCGGCCGTCGGAACCGCCCGCTGGCTTGCATGGCGGCCTTCGAGGCTTCGGCCTCGAGCCTTTGGTCCTCGTCGTGGTAGAAGATTGCGGAACGGTATTGAGTTCCGACGTCGGGTCCTTGCCGGTTCAAGGTCGTGGGGTCGTGGATTTTCCAAAAGACGTTGAGCAGTTGCTCGTAGGAGACTTGGGCCGGATCATACTGAAGTTGTACAACTTCGGCATGGCCGGTTGTGTCTGAGCAGACGTCTTTATAGGTTGGGTTTTCCGCAGTTCCTCCGAGATAGCCGACGGCCGTCTCCGTCACGCCCTCGAGTTTGCGGAAAGCCTCCTCGACACCCCAGAAACAACCCGCGCCGAACGTAGCCGTCTTCATGACTTCGCTCCTCACGTACGTCTAGGGATCCTGTCGCTCTCCAGAGAAATGCCAAGCACTCGGTGCGGCGTCCCTGATGAGGAACACCGACCGAGCCATCTAGTATATTACCACCTGGAGACACAACGACCTTAGAGACCCTGGCGAAGCTGTCTGCGCCGGGATTGTCCAAAGCCAGGCTTGTGGTCACCGCGACCCGTCTTATAGAAGTTAGCAGCTTACCCGCTCTGCCGACAGGTCGACTCGGTCGGAGGGGGAAGTAAGCATCATTGCCTGCAGTGCTCTCCAATAGCTTCCGTGCCGGCCTGATGCGTTCCAAACGATCGGCTGGGAAACCTCCTCTCATCTCCCGCCATTCCGTGGGCCGGCCCGACCGGTTTCCAGCTTCGGCGGATCGTGCGGATGACAATCGGAAGTCGCCTATCTTCGTGCAGATTGCACGGCGAGTGCCAATCCCTACATCCCCCAGCGTTTTTGAGGATCGCAGCTCAAGTCTATGCTTGTTTTTGACTTGCGTCTGTGATTCGGGGTTAGGCGCGCATCTTGCATCAATCGGAGCCGGCTTCTTTCACGAGAGGACGGACTCGATTTATGAATGTGCCCGCACATCTGTTGATCGTCAGCACCGAGCCGCTCGCCTTGTATGTGTACCGCGAGTCGTTGGAAGTCGCCGGCTATCAACTCTCCTCCGCGATCGATGGTGAGGAGGCGCTTCTGTGGCTTCACGGAAGTGAGCCCGACCTTGTTTTGCTCGATGTTGCGCTGCCGGAAAGCGACAGTTTGAATCTGCTGGAGGCGGTGCGAGACTCGGGCTTCGACGTCCCCATCGTGGTTCTGACCGGCGAGGGAAAAGTGCGGGAAGCGGTAGCGGCCATGAAACTGGGGGCTGTCGACGTTCTTGAGAAGCCTTTAGTCACCGCCCACCTGCGTTCGGTCGTGGCGGAAATTTTGGCTCGACGGAGTGAGTCGATGCCGAATTCGTCGAAGGACGTCGTCGTGACGGCCCAGTCCGAATTCGCCGCGAAGCTGGACCGCTCGAAACGCGCGTTCCGCCGTGGCGCATTCGACGAGGCCGAGGTCTTTTTGCGTCAGGCCCTCGCTTTGGACACGGATTCCGCGGAAGCCCACAACTTACTTGGGGTTCTCTATGAGATTCGCCATCAGTCCAGGTACGCATGCCGGCACTATCGAGCGGCCCTGAAGGCCGATTGGCGCTATGGTCCCGCCCGGAACAATATCCGTCGCATCGCGCGTCGCACGTTTTTTGGCGGTGGCTCCGAGCCTTTCGATACCGGCGGGCTCCGGATTGAAGGTGGTTCGGATCCGTTCTCGCTAAACGATTTGCATAATCGAGTGAATAATTCTAAGGTCGAGGGATGAGCCGATGGTCGGTTGCTCGAACCGAGCACTGCTCCGGCTGCGTCGGAAGGGCCGATGGAGGCCTACGCTGAATCGCTGTCGACGATTGAGACCTCAAGAGAGTCGCGAAGGCTCTTCTGGGCAGGAGTATTTCTTTGTCCCTTGCAACAATGATATTAGGACTGCTTTTCGCTGCGTTCGTGATGATGGTTTTGGGTTGGGTCTTCGAGGCGCTCGAGGCGAACGGCGGACCGCCTCATGTCGGGACCGCCGTGAGATCCAAGGGGCCGGAGCGTTGATTAACGATTGTGACATGACGAACGGGATTAAAGAGACCTCATTCGATAGGATGATCCTGCGATGATTCGTGAAACCGTCAACGCGCTACTCGCCTGCCTCGTGAGTTTTGTCCTGTGCGCGGTGGCCTACCCGGTCTTGGTTTGGGGGATCTCCAAGTCGATCTTCCCCCGAGAAGCCGAGGGGAGTTTGATCGTGCGTGACGGCAAAGTGATCGGCTCGTCACTCGTGGCACAGCCGTTTGTCTCGGAGAAATATTTTCAACCTCGTCCCTCGGCCGTTGATTACAAGGCCGACGCGACGGGCGGATCGAACCTGGGGACCAAGAACCCCGACCTGAGAAAAAAGATCGCCGAGCGTTCCGAGGCTTTGAAGGCGACGGCGGCATCACCCGTGCCGGCCGACCTGGTGACGGCCTCAGGCGCCGGCTTGGACCCAGACATCAGCGTCGAATCGGCGCACTATCAAATCGCCCGAGTAGCTGCTGCACGGAATGTCTCGCCCGACCGGCTGCGCGCCTTGATCGATCGGCAGGTCAATCATTCCGGTGCCGTCATCGGTGCGCCTGCTCGCGTGAACGTGCTCGAGCTCAATCTCGCTCTCGACGAGGAACTGCCGGTGGGCGCTCCCTCGAGCAATCACGAAGCCCCAGCGACCACCACCTCCACCAAAGTCGAGCCGGCTCCCGCCGCTGCCGCGTCGGCTCCCGCCGCTGTCCAGGCCGAGGCCCCAAGTCCTGTCGTCGAGGCTCAACTCGTCGAGATTCGCGAACGCATTGCGGCGGTCTCGGAACAGGTGGAACAGCTCCAGAGCCAGATCAAGGCACTCCCCACCCCCACGACCGCAGGCGACCTCAAGAAACTGGAGGAGCGGCTGGGGACTCTTGCTGAGAACTATGCGAAGGTCACCCCCTTGACCGAAAGCGTGGGGCCGCTCGGCGATCGGCTCAAGAGCACCGACGGGACGATGGAAGCCCTGCGCAAGGATCTGGCTGAGGTGCGCAATGCACTTCAGGGGCACGCCGAGCGATTATCATCCCTCACAACGACTGCGTCGTCCTCCGCACCTTCCGCGGCGTCGCCGACTGAAGAGAAGTCCGTGGATCGCGATGGCGAAAAAGCCCACGAAACGATTGACCTCAGACCCGGTCTCGCGCTCTTCCACAAGGGACAGTACGCCGAAGCCCTGAAAATCTTTCTCGCGATCACGGAGGCTCACGGCGACGATGCCCGCGCCTGGTATCTCGCCGCCCTGTCCAAGGGCTTGGCGTCGAGCGACTGGGAGGGCGACACCAGCAAGTACCTCAACGAGGGGATCGATCGCGAGAAAGCGGACTCGCCGTCCACCTCGGAGATCAACGCTTCCCTCTCCAGCTTGACGAAAGCCACGGGTAGCGAATGGCTGAGCTACTATCGCCAGCGCGCGACCAAGCCGTAATGGGGGCAATCTTCGCGTGTCAATTCCCGAACCTTGAGCCCTGAGTGGAGCGTTCGGCAAGTCTCCTTCTTGTAGGGTGGGCATTGCCCACCAGGGATTAAACCCTGGTCGAAGCCACGAGATTGGTGGGCAGTGCCCACCCTACTAGTCCATCAACACTAAAAAAATGGGTAAGAT
>Ga0153954_1001728_pt1 | contig 10755 bp, 9 predicted proteins | sample TSFL038MetaG_FD_102277 | JGI IMG/M metagenome (GOLD analysis project Ga0153954, IMG submission 102277) | Attine ant fungus gardens microbial communities from Florida, USA - TSFL038 MetaG | ecosystem: Host-associated > Fungi > Mycelium > Unclassified | place: USA: Florida, Wekiwa Springs State... | reverse complement strand
TCCTTGTCGAGGAGCAGCATGTCGGGGTGACTGCGGTAGAGTTGGCTCTTGGGATGCGCGGCAAGCGGCGCGATCCAGAGCTTGGGCTTCATGCCCGCGTCCTCGATGGCGCCGACCAGCGCCAGCATGTCATCCTGGCCGTTCGGGAACTTCTTGGGATGCAGATCCCAATCACCCACGGCGGTCTGCCAGCCGTCGTCGACCACGGCCCAGGTGAGGCCGAGTTCCTTCGCCTTGGGTAGTGTCGCGACCACCTGGTCGACGGTGAAATCGCGCTCGTAGCCCCAGGCGCACCAGATCGGCTCGTACGACGCCTCAGGCACTTTCGCCTGCGGCATCCCACGCTCCGCGAGAAGCCGGCGATAGGCGTCGAGCGTCGCGAAATAATCGCCGCGATGGACCGCTACGAATGTCTGGTGGGTCGAGAAGCCCTCGCCCGGCTGCAAGGTCACCGCGTGATCGCATTCGACTGCGATATGCGCGCCGCCCGCGCTCACCGCGAGCGGCAATGCGACGAGCTTCGGCACCGTCTCGACGTGGCCGGCCGCAAGCCCATAGTCGCCCCGCCAGACATCGACCACCGGCGTGCCGCCGCCATAGTCGGATGCGTTCATGCCCATGAAGTTGCGCTGGCGGAAGCCCGCCTGGGCGTGCTGCACCCAGTCCCGGCGATCCTCGTGGGAGGCGCCCGAGAATGACCAATAGTCGGGAGTGCCGTCCGCGCCAGGCTTGAGCACGTGATCGGCGTTCGTCCAGCCCGCGATCCTGAGCGGCGCCGCGCCCGCGTTGCGATACGTGACGCTCAGCAGTGCGAAGCCGGGAAAGCGATCGTAAAGGATAACGGTGATCTCTTTCTCGACGCCCTCGCTCGCGAGCCCGCGCAGGACGTGGCGGATGCCGCTGCCGTGCGGGTCATTCACGCCCTCGCTGTGCTGATCCAGGAACGCGAAGCGCTCGACGTGCCGACCGTCGGCGAGGCGCAGCGTCTCGCTCGCCGCAAAATCCGTGAGCGGTTCGGATGCGCCCTGCTGGTGCGCGACGACGCGGCTGCGCAACGCCTCATCGAACGTGAGGCTCATGACCGCGTCGCCCACCTGCTGCGGCGGCTCGGCGGCGACGGCCAAGCCCGTCCCCAGGCGGGTCAGGCCGGCGCCGGCGATCGATCCGGCCAACAGCTTGAGGACGGTCCGCCTGCGGGCATGCGGGACGACCGAAGTCGGCACGACCGGTGTGCGCATTGTCCCTCCTTGAATATCGGAGCACGCGTCTGTCGCCCACCCAGTCCTCGGAGGCATTCCTTGGACGCCTTCCTTGGCCTCAATAGGGCAAGGTTGCTTGGCATTTCTCACGCGCAGGCGCAACGCGCCCGCCCTCCGCCTGTGCCCCGCGATTGACGAGCCGTGGCTTGGTTAACGCCGAGCCGCCACCCTCATTTGCCCTCGGCCACATAAGGCCGGACCATCTTGGCGGGATCGACGATGCGATCGAAATCCGCCGCGGTCACGAAGCCGAGCTTGAGCGCCGCCTCCCTCAACGTAAGGTCGTAGTCCATGGCGTAATGCGCGATCTTGGACGCCTTGTCGTAGCCGATGACCGGCACGAGCGCGGTCACCAGCATCAGCGAGCGATCCAGGTCGTCCTTGATCTTTTTCAGGTTCGGTCGCGCATCTTCGACCAGGAACTTACGGAAGTTGGTGCAGCCGTCGGCCATGATCGTGATGGAATGAATGATGTTGTGGATCATCAGCGGCTTGTAGACATTCATCTCCAGATAGCCGCCGGCGCCGCCGAACCCGACCGCCACGTCATTGCCCATCACCTGCACGGCGATCATCGTCAGCGCCTCGGCCTGGGTCGGATTGACCTTGCCCGGCATGATCGAGGAACCCGGCTCGTTCTCCGGAAGGAACACTTCGGCGAAACCGGCGCGCGGTCCGCATGCCATCAACCGGATGTCGTTGGCGATCTTGTAGAGCGAGACCGCCAGCGTGCGGAGCGTGCCGGACAGCTGCACCAGGGCGTCGTGGGAGCCCTGCGCGGCAAACTTGTTCGGCGCGCTGACGAACGGCAGGCCGGTCAGTTTGGCGATCTCGGCCGCAGCCGCCTCGGCAAAGCCGGGCGCCGCGTTGATCCCTGTGCCCACCGCCGTGCCGCCGAGCGCGAGCTGATAGACGCCCTTGAGCGCATCGTCGATGCGCTCAAGATCGTCGGAGATCATGGCGGCGTAGCCTGACCATTCCTGTCCCAGCGTGATCGGGGTCGCATCCTGCATGTGGGTGCGGCCGATCTTGACGATGTCGGCCCACGCGTCCGCCTTCGCCGCGATCGCATCGCGCAGCCCGCTCATCGACGGGATCAACCGCTGCTTCACGCTCATCGCGGCCGCGATGTACATGACCGACGGAAACGTGTCGTTCGACGACTGCGACATGTTGACGTGATCGTTGGGATGCACCGGCTCCTTGCTGCCGAGCGGCTTGCCCGCGAGCTGCGAGGAGCGGTTTGCGATCACCTCGTTCATGTTCATGTTGAACTGGGTGCCGCTGCCGGTCATCCACACGTGCAACGGAAACATGTCGTAGTGCTTTCCAGCGAGGATCTCGTCGCAAACCGTCACGATCAGCTTGTGGATGTCGCCGTCCAGCCGTTTGGCCGCATGATTGGCATTGGCCGCAGCCTTTTTCAGGATCGCATAGGCCGGAATCATCTCGCGCGGCATCAGATCATGGCCGATGCTGAAGTACTGCAACGACCGCTGGGTCTGCGCTCCCCAAAGCTTGTCGGCGGGAACGTCGATCTCGCCGAGGCTGTCGGCTTCCTTGCGGACATTGCTCATGGGACGTTCATCCTGGGACATCGATGCTGATCGGAGCTAAACCTAATGACGCCGGAAGAGCGGCGAAAGCCCCCATGGCCGGCGGATTTGGTGATAGACTGCCGGCGCGCCGCATCAACAAGAGCGCCAATGGGAAACGCCGCCATGTCGATCTTCGTCCGCGGGATCACGCTGGTCATCGCACTGTTCACGGCCACTGCCGGCCTTGCCCAAAGTGGCGCTCCGTCCGGCTATCCCAACCGTCCGGTTCGCCTGATCGTCCCGTTTCCGCCGGGCGGACCGACAGACGCAATCGCTCGGCTGTTGGCGCAGAAATTCTCCGAACGCCTGGGCCAGCAGTTCTATGTGGAGAACCACGCCGGCGGCGGCGGCAATATCGGCACCGCGCTGGCGGCCCGGGCGCCGGCCGACGGCTATACCGTGCTGGTCGCGAGCAATGCGTTCATGATCAATCCGGGTCTTTATGCCAAGGCCCCCTACGATCCCTACAACGATTTCGATCCAGTCACCGAGATCGCCACCACGCCGAACGTGCTGGTGGTCAACCCGTCGGTGCCGGCCCAGAGCGTGCAGGAGCTCGTCGCACTGATCCGCGCCGGCGGCGGCAAACTCGCCTACGCCAATCCCGGTACCGGCACGCCATCGCATCTTTCGGGCGAGATGTTCAAGCTCGCACTCGGACTCGAGATGGTCGCCGTTCCATTCCCGGGCGGCGGACCGATGATCCAGTCGGTGATCGGCGGCCACACTCCGATCGCGTTCTCCTCGATGCCGCCGGCAGCGCCGCAGATCACCGCCGGACGCCTGCGCGCGCTCGCCGTCACCAGCAGCAAGCGCAGCATCGCCGTTCCCGATGTGCCGACCATGGCCGAAGCCGGCGTCGCAGACCAGGAAGGCGGCACGCCGCAGGGCATCCTGCTGGCCAAGGGCGCGCCGCCGCAGGTGATCGATCTCATCTATCGGGAGACCGTGCGGGCATTAGCGCAAGACGACGTGCGGCAGAAGCTCGCCGCCATCGGATTCGAGCCGATCGGCAGCACGCCCGCGGAGTTCACCGCCCGGATCCGGACCGAAGTGCCGAAATGGACGAAGGTGATCCGGGACGCGAACATCAAGCCGGAATAGCCTCCCGCTCCGGTTATCTGCCCCCGGCGTGTTTCTGTAGAAGCCGCAGCCGGGCCGGACCGCGGCAATCATGTCCCAGGGACAACACCGGTCGGAAGGGGCTATCCTGTGCGCCTCGTCTCGAGCGCGGCAACAGACCGCGCCGGGACACGTCTTCGAGGGAAACGCCCATGAAATTTATCAGCGACGTCCGCGGTGTGGTTGTTGCCTGCGTCACGCTGCTCCTCGTCCAGCCCGGCCATGCTCAGGTCCCGGGTTACCCCGACCATCCGGTCAAGATCATCGTGCCGTTCGCGGCCGGCGGACCGACCGACGTAGTGGCTCGCCTCATCGCCCAGAAACTGTCGGAGAAGTTCGGACAGCAATTCTACATCGAAGATCTCGCCGGCGCCGGAGGAAATCTCGGCATGGCCACGGCGGCGCGAGCACCGGGCGATGGTTACACGATCCTGTTCGTGTCTTCGAGCTTGACCGTCAACCCGAGCCTCTACGCCAAATTGCCATTCGACCCGGAGAAGGACCTTGCCCCGGTGACCAAGGCGGCCGGCGCGCCCAATGCGCTGTTCGTGCATCCGAGCATTCCGGCCAAATCGGTGCAGGAATTGGTGGACCTGCTCAAGGCCAATCCCGGCAAATACACGTTCGCCTCGCCCGGCATCGGCACCACGCCGCATCTTGCGAGCGAGCTGTTCAAGCTCACCTTCAATCTCGATTTCGCGCTGGCGCCCTTCCCCGGCGGCGGGCCGTCGATCCAGTCGGTGCTGGCTGGGCACACCCCGATCTGCATCCAGGCGATACCGCCGGCGATGGAGCTCGTGCGAGCAGGCCAGCTGCGCGCGCTGGGAGTCACGGCCAAGACGCGCTCTCCGGCTTTGCCCGACGTGCCGACCTTCGACGAGCTCGGCATCAAGAACCAGGAATCCGAAACGATGCAGGGCGTGCTGGTGCCGGCGGGGACGCCGAAGCCGATCGTCGATCTCCTGCAATCCGAGATCGCCCGCATCGTCCTTCTGCCCGACGTCAACGACAAGATGTCGACGCAGGGCCTCGAGCCGAGCGGCATGTCGTCGGCCGCGTTTGCCGCCTACATCAAGGACGACATCGCCAAGTGGAAGAAGGTGATCACCGACGCGAAGGTGCCGCTGATCGGCGGTTGACGTGGCGGACGAGGCTCAGCGCAAAAAAGACAGCTACACGCTAGAGCGTCAGTATTTCGCGACGACCGGGCTATAGCCGAACCGGTAGTTCACGCCGACCTTCACGAGATCGATGCTTTGCCTGACGTCAAAGTCGAACGGAACGGCATCGAAGCCCACCGGCGCGAAGGACTCGCGGTTCCCGCGGAATTCCATGTGGTCATATTCGAACTTCACGGACCAGTTCTCGAAGAAGGCCCACTCCACACCGACACCGATCATCCAGCCCCACCGTGTCACGGTCGTGCTCGACAGCACGGGATCGACCGGGGTCGAGGTCCAGAACTTGTTGTGCGCCCAGGCAGCGCCGCCCTTCAGGTAGAAGAGCGAATGGTCGAAGGCGATGCCGGCGCGCGCGGCAATGATGCCGATGTCGTCGGTCTTCGTATTGACTGCGATGAAAGGATCGGACGGGATCGCATTGGAACCGTGCAGATTCGTCGCGCTGATTTGCGCCTCAACGCCGCCGACGAACCAGGCAATCTGATAATTGAAGCCGACCTGTCCGCCGGCGAGCCAGCTGCTCCCGTTATGACCGCCGGCCGAGGTCGGACAACTGAAACAGGAGGCCGCCACGTTGTTCGCGCTCGACGGGGCGTACCAATCGTTGCTGAAAAAGTCGCCGCCGGCGTGAATTCCGATATAGAAACCGGTCCAGCTGAAGGGAGCGTAAGTCGCGACCTTGTAGACCGGCGCAGCGACCGGCAGATCGGCCGCAAGCGCCGCGCCATGGAGCAGGCTTGCCCCCGCCAAAGCGATTGACGCGAATAGCCTTTTCATGCGCTCCCCCCAATCCGCCGCTTGAGAGTCGAGAGCCGCAGGTTAACAGACGGCCCCGTTGAATCCTGTAGCGGGGCGGACACAACGCGGAAAAAAGAGATGAGTTGGGCGCGGCGGCCTATTTGCCCTTCTCCGGCTTGGCGTCGGCATCCGACATGCATTGGGCGAGGAACTTCTTGCGCTTGGCGCCCGCGAGCTTCTGATGATCCGCCCCGATCTTGCAGGTCTCCGCCTTTTCCTCGGCCGTCAGCGCCGACGCGCGGGTGCCGGAATCAACGATGACAAGCGCGGCGATCGCGAGAGCCGCGAACGCCGGAACACTTCGCACCAGCATGAGGTCTCTCCCACCCATCCACGACGATCTGTCGTGTCGTCACACCTTGTATCGCGGCATCATGCTTGCTGCATTTCCGCGCTCGATGGCCTGCAGATCGGCCGCGCTGAACAAGCCGACCTCGCGCAATCCCTCCGCCGTCGCTTGCGCCGTCAGGAATGGATAGTCGGTTCCGAACACGATCTGCGTCGGCTTCACCAATTTGGTGAGCGCGGCCAGGGGATGGATCGTCATCGCATTGGCGGTATCGTAGTAGAACCGCTCCATGTAGTAAGCCGGCCCTTTCGGGAGCCGCGCCTGCAGGTCCTTGCGCGCCGCGAAATAGTACGTGAAGCGCTGCATCAAATACGGCGCCGTGCCCCCGGCATCGGAGAAGATCCATTTGATGTCCGGGTACTGTTCGGCCGAGCCGCTGAACAGCAGGCTCGCGATGGTGCGCGTGGTATCGGTCCCGAGCTCGATCAGGGGCTCGAACACGTCCGGCACCAGGTTGCGGCAGCAATCGTTGCGGAACGGATGGGTGTAGACCACCGCCTTGCGGCGGTTGAGCTCTTCCATCACCGGCCTGAAGGCGGGATCGCCCAGGAACTTGCCCTGATAGTCGGTCATCATGCAGATGCCGTCCATCTTGAGCGTGTCGAGAGCGTATTCGATCTCGCGCAACGCCCCCTCGACATCGGGCAGCGGCACGGTCGCGAACATGCCGAAACGGCCGGGGTGATCGGTGATCAGTCGCGCGCCGAAGTCGTTGGTCTCGCGCGCGAGCTTGCGCGCCGCATCGTAGTTGCCGAAGAACACGCCCGGCTCGCTGATGGACAGGATCGCGGTCGCAACACCGCCTTTGTCCATGTCGTCGAGCGATTGCGCCACCGTCCATTTCATCAAGGGCACCTGCCCGGTCCGGCGCCCCGCGATCTCCGCGATGAAGCCGGGCGAAGAGAGATGGTGGTGCAGGTCGATGCGGGACGGCGCAGCCGCCGCGGCTGTCGCCTGCGCGCGAGCAGGCCGGGCCGGGCTCCATGAGGCGGCGGCAAGCGCGCCAAGGCCGCCAAGAAACGCGCGTCTGCTGCAGCACGCCGCGCCCGTGTGGACATGGGCCACGATCTGGTCCGTCTGTCGACTGCCCGTCCCTCGGCAGACGAACGGACCAAACCCAGTTGTTGGATTTCGGTTCATGGATGGCTCCCTCGCGCCCGTGTCCCGGGTAGGATAACACCCTGGCATCGCGACGGAAGCACCCCAAACAGCGCCACCCAGACTTGATCCAGCCTCGCTAACCAAGCCTCGCTGGCCAGCCGGTTCGGCCCTACCCTCGCACGTCAGCAAAGGATGCCTGCATGCCCGATCGCGACACTGTCGTCGGCGTCATCTCGGATACACACGGCCTCTTACGCCCCGAGGCAGTCGCGGCGCTCAGAGGCTCGGACCTCATCATCCATGCCGGCGACGTCGGCAAGCCCGAGGTGATCGAGGCGCTGCGCGCCATCGCGCCCACCTTCGTGGTGCGTGGCAACATCGACAAGGCCCACTGGGCACAGGCTCTGCCGATGACCGAGCTGGTTGCGGTCGGTGAGAGCCAGTTCTTTGTCCTGCACGATATCGCGGACCTCGACCTCGATCCTGCGACCGCGGGCTTCGCCGCCGTGGTCTACGGACACTCGCACCAGCCGTCGACCGAGACGCGCGAGGGCGTGCTCTTCCTCAATCCCGGCAGCGCCGGTCCCCGGCGCTTCACGCTGCCGGTCACGGTGGCGCGCGTCGTGGTGTCGGCACGAGGGCTCGCGTCGGAGATCGTGGAGTTGAAGGTGTGAGCACACCGTCGGTCATTTGCCCGCGGACGAAGCGATGACCCGCCGCGCGGCGTTGATCAAGGCCACCCAGGGGGCAAGACGATGCTACCTCGGCGGCTTCAACAACGCGTTGTTGATCTCGCCCTGGATCCTTTTCATCCAGTCTTCGGCATTTGCGGCCCGCCCGCGATAATGCTCGATTTCGGCCTCGAACTCCTTGATTCTGTCCTCGACAGCCCGCAGTTGTGCGGCGATCTGGCTGGCAAACGCAAACGCCGCGTCCCGGGCGCCCATGGTATTTTGATGCGCCTGGTGCACCAGCGCCACCACCGCCTCCCCTGCCTCGTCTATCGGATCGCCGCGCCGCTCCTCCGTGGGAGCCAACCTGTTACCCTGTTGAGGCACATCTTTTGAGGGGAGCTTTGCCATCGGATCGTTCTATCCAAATGCCGTCGTTCTGCGAAATGCAGAAAAGGAATGGCGTTAACAGCGTCCAGTTTACCTTATCCTTTGCCCGGCGACAGGTGCATCAAATAATTTTACAGGCCCCCACGGCGCAGCGGTATCGCGACACAGTAGAGCGGCCGGTTTAAGGTGGCTCTGTCCTGAATCGGAACAGGCACGCGGCTCGCCACATTTGCGCGTGCGATGAGGGTCGGCCATAGTTAAACGTCGGGATCGGGGAGCTCGTATGTAGGAGTATCAAATGAGCTACCGGTCCCTTGCGCTCACTGTCGCAGCGCTTTCGTCAATGCACATTGCCGGCGCGAATGCGCAATCCGTCTACGTGGCGCCCGGCGGCGTCTATGTCGGAGCAGGGCCTGTCTATGTGATCCCGGCGCCGAACAACGGCGCAGCGCCGTACGTGGCCCCCTCCTACGGATATGGCCCCCCCGCCGTGGTGGCTCCTCCGGTCGTTGCTCCGACGACAGCCTATGAGCCGGACGACGGCTACTACGATGCGCCAGTCTCTGCTTATGCAGCGGAGTTGCCGCCGCGGCCGGCCGTGCCGGTGCCGTACGCGAACGGCCGCTGCGTCGCTCGTTATGGCTACGGGCGCAGCTGGCAATCCTGCTACTGAGCTGCGCACGCGCAGGCGGCCCGTATCGATCGCGCCGCCTCGCGCCCTTGCAGTCACATAGTCGGTCTGCGCGCGCGTAGAGACGACGCAGACCAATGCCGTCGCGCCGGCCTCCATCGTGGAGAGATGGACGGTCGCTGCCCTTTGTCTCCTGAGATCGGCCCCATCTTTTGTTTGATTGTGTTCAGCGCACCCGCTTCTTGTTGTTCTCCTGACAATGTTTAGGGCGAGTGCTTTTTTGATTCCGAGTCCGCCGTCCATGACACCAGCAAGGCAGATCTCGGGCGCTCGGCGTCGATGCTTGTCCTGCCTGAGCCAATCGTAACCAAATCCCCGTCGGGGCCGGCCACGAGTGTTCCAATTTCGAAATTCAACCCGCATGCACAGCTAAACGTGGAGAAAGATGGTTGCGAGCGATATGAAAATGCGGGACCGGACCGGGCGCACGCAAACCGGAGGCGCCGACCTTGAGGCGAGGCCTTCGCTTGACAACCCAACAACGCGAACACACATATCAGGTGCTCTGTCAAGCGTTTCCTGCGATTTTTCAGGATCAAATAATGACCGAGACATGGCTAAACGGAGGCGTCCTGGCTTGCGCTCCAATGTCCGACGCCGCCGCAATACGGACCGGCGAGGCCTTGATTGCGGGTGATGATTTCTTCCGAGAGCTGGTCGACGAGCTTCCCGCCGCCGTTTACACGACAGACCCGAACGGCTTGATCACGTACTATAACAAGGCCGCCGCGGCGCTGTGGGGGCACCACCCGGAACTGGGGCGCAGCGAGTGGTGCGGGTCCTGGAAGCTCTATTGGCCGGACGGCCGGCCGCTTCCACACGATCAATGTCCCATGGCCACCGCGCTGAAGGAAAAGCGTGCCGTTCACGGTCTGGAGTCGGTTGCGGAGCGCCCGGACGGCGTCCGCGTTCCCTTCATTTCCTTCCCCACCCCGCTCTACGATGCGTCAGGCGCGCTCATTGGCGCTGTGAACCTGCTTGTCGACATCACCGATCGGAAGGGCGCGGACGAGGCTATCGGGCGTTTGGCCGCCATCGTCGAATCGTCCAACGACGCCATCATCAGCAAGACCTTGGACGGCGTCATCACAAGCTGGAATCACGGCGCGCAGTCGCTGTTCGGATACAGCGCGGAAGAGGCCATCGGCCGGTCGATCCTCATGCTGATCCCGCGAGATCGTCAGTCGGAAGAGCCCGGTATCATCGCTCGCATCCGCCGGGGAGAGAAGATCGACCATTACGATACTGTCCGGCAGCGCAAGGATGGAAGCCTGGTTGATGTCTCCCTGGCTATATCCCCGGTCAAGGACTCCCACGGAAGAATTATCGGCGCGTCCAAGATCGCGCGCGATATCACCGAACAGAAGAGACATCGCGAGCAAGTGACCTTGCTCGCGCGGGAGGCCGAACACCGCGCCAAGAACATCCTGGCGACGGTGCAGGCGACGGTCCACCTCACGCGTGCCGACGAAGCACGCGATTTCAAGGCGGCCATCGAAGGCCGCATTCAGGCGCTCTCGCATGTTCACAATCTCTTCGTAGAGTCGCGATGGGTTGGTGCCGATTTGCGCGACCTGATCAAGCAGGAGCTGGCG
>Ga0153954_1001727_pt1 | contig 10768 bp, 11 predicted proteins | sample TSFL038MetaG_FD_102277 | JGI IMG/M metagenome (GOLD analysis project Ga0153954, IMG submission 102277) | Attine ant fungus gardens microbial communities from Florida, USA - TSFL038 MetaG | ecosystem: Host-associated > Fungi > Mycelium > Unclassified | place: USA: Florida, Wekiwa Springs State... | reverse complement strand
CCGCCTCGCCGAGCGCCTGATCAACGACCCGAAGGAGCGGGCCGAGCACGTGATGCTGGTCGACCTCGGCCGCAACGACCTCGGCCGCGTCTGCGAGTACGGCTCGGTCTCGGTCGACGAGCTGATGGTGATCGAGACCTACTCGCACGTCCTCCACATCGTGTCCCAGGTGTCAGGAAAGCTGCGCGCGGACGTGACGGCGATGGACGTGCTGCGCTCCGCGCTCCCGGCCGGGACGCTCTCCGGCGCCCCCAAGGTGCGCGCGATGCAGATCATCGACGAGCTCGAGCCGGTCAAGCGCTGCTCCTACGGCGGCGCGATCGGTTACCTCTCCTGGAACGGCGACCTCGACACGGCGATCCACATCCGCACCGTCGTGGTCAAGGACGGCCGCCTCCACGTGCAGGCGGGCGGCGGCACGGTCGTCGACGCGAAGCCCAGCTACGAGTGGAACGAGTCGGTGAACAAGGCGCGCGCCGTCTTCCGCGCCGTCGAGGTCGCCTGCGCCCAACCGGACTGGGCCTAGACCACCAGCAAGGCCATGCGCGTCCTCGTCATCGACAACTACGACTCCTTCACCTACAACCTGGTCCAGTACCTGGGCGAGCTCGGCGCCGAGCTCGAGGTGATCCGCAACGACAAGGCCGAGGTCGTCGAGTTGCTCGCGCGCGGCGCCGACCGCCTGGTCGTCTCGCCCGGCCCCTGCACGCCCGCCGAGGCGGGGATCTCCGGCGCCGCGATCCGCGCCTTCGCCGAGGCGGGGACGCCGACGCTCGGCGTCTGCCTCGGCCACCAGGCGATGGTCGAGGTCTTCGGCGGCAAGGTCGTCCAGGGCGACCCGACCCACGGCAAGGACGCCGAGATCGAGCACGACGGCCGCACGGTCTTCGCCGGCCTGCCGACGCCGATGGTCGCCGGCCGTTACCACTCGCTGGTCGCCGACCCCGACCTCCCCGACGAGCTCGAACTGACCGCCCACCTCGGCGACGTCGTGATGGGCGCCCGCCACCGCGAGCTGCCCGCCGAGGGAGTCCAGTTCCACCCCGAGTCGGTGCTGACCCCGCACGGCAAGCACCTGCTGGCGAACTTTCTGGGGGAGGATTAGGGCATGCCCAACGACGTCGTCAGCCGCGCGATCGACGCGGTCTGCGCCGGGGAGAACCTGACCGCGGACCACGCCTCGACCGTGCTCGCCGAGATCATGGAAGGCCGCACCGAGCCGATCCAGACCGCCGCCTTCCTGATCGCGCTGCGGGCGAAGGGGGAGACGGTCTCCGAGCTGGTCGGGTTGGCGCGGACGATGCGCGCGCTCGCCGCCTCGGTGCACGCCGAGCGCCCCGACCTGGTCGACACCGCGGGCACCGGCGGCGGTCCCACGACCTTCAACGTCTCGACCAGCGCGGCGCTGGTCGCCGCCGGGGCGGGCTGCGCGATCGCCAAGCACGGCAACCGCTCCGCCACCTCGAAATCGGGCTCGGCCGACGTGCTGGAGGCGCTCGGCGTCGGGATCGAACTCGAGCCCGAGGCGGTCGCCCGCTGCATCGACGAGGTCGGCTTCGGCTTCATGTTCGCCCCCCGCCACCACGCGGCCACGTCCCACGTCCGGCCCGCCCGCGAGGGCCTCGGCGTGCGCACCGTCTTCAACTTCCTCGGGCCACTCACCAACCCGGCGGGGGCCACGCGGCAGCTGGTCGGGGTGGCCGACCGCCACTACCAGGAGACGATCGCCGAGGCGCTGATCGGGCTCGGGGTCGAGCGGGCGCTGGTGGTGAGCGCCGAGGACGGGGTCGACGAGCTGGCCCTCTCGGCGCCGACCCGGGTAATCGAGGTCCTCGAAGGCCGCACCGCGGAGTGGTTCGTCGAGCCCGGCCAGTACGGCTTGGCGCCGCTGGAGATCGCCGAGATCGCCGGCGGCACGCCGGCCGAGAACGCCGCCGTCACCCGCGCCGTGCTGGCGGGCGAGACCGGCCCCCACCGCGACATCGTGGTGCTGAACGCGGCCGCCGCGATCTACGTCGGCGGGCTCGCCGCGGACCTCGATGAGGGGGTCGCCAAAGCAGCCGCGTCGATCGACTCGGGGGCGGCAGCGGACGTGCTCGACCGGCTGATCGCCGCAACCGCTGCCCCCGGCGTCTAAAGTCTCCTCTTTCAGTGGGAATTATCGAGCAGCTGATCGAGGGTGCCCGGGAGGGAGTGGACGCGCGCAAGCGCGGGCTGCCGCAGGCCGAGTTGGAGGCCCAGCTCTCGGCGCGCGGTGAGGATCGCCCGTTCCAGGAGGCGTTGACGCGCCCCGGCCTCTCGGTGATCGCCGAGTTCAAGCGCCGCTCGCCGAGCGCCGGCGACATCGCCCCCGGTGCCGACATCGCCTCCCGCGTGTCCGCCTACGAGCGCGGCGGCGCGGCGGCGCTCTCGGTGCTCACCGACGCGCCGCACTTCGGCGGCTCGCTCGAGGACCTGCGCGCTGCTCGCGGCGCCGCCACCTTGCCGATCATCCGCAAGGACTTCATCGTCGACCCCTACCAACTCTACGAGGCGGCGGTGTACGGCGCCGACGCGGTGCTGCTGATCGTCCGCGCGCTCGGCGACCGCCAGCTGCGGGCGCTCTACGAGGAGGCGCGGGCACTCGACCTCGACTGCCTGGTCGAGGTCCACGACGCCGAGGAGCTGGAGCGGGCGCTGGAGGCAGACGCCGAGGTGATCGGGATCAACAACCGCGATCTCGACGAGCAGCGGGTCGACATCCAGACCACCTTCGAGCTGATGCCCGACGTCCCCGCCGGGAAGACCGTGGTCGCCGAGAGCGGCATCTCGGGGCGCGAGGAGCTGATGGAGCTCGAGCGGGTCGGCGTCGACGCGGTCCTGATCGGCGGTGCCCTGATGACTGCGCCCAACCCGGAGATGAAGACGCGCGAGCTGACCGGCGCCGACGAGACGCGTGAACACCTCTATTAGGCGCGAGGCCTCCGCCGCCCCCGGCGGCCGGCCCGACCCGCTTCTTTAGAAAACTTTTGGACTTGCTTTAAGGCCGCGTCAAAGGTCCGAGGCAACCTGTTCATATGGACGAGCAACCGCAACAGACGCAGCCGCAGGTTCCACCGGAGAAGAAGGGTTTCTTTCGCTCTTCGTTCGGCTCGGCACTGCTGGGGGGAGCAGTCGTCGCCGTGGTCGGCGCGATCCTGCTGCTGACCGGTGTCGTCAAGTCGAATGGCGGGGGGACGACGACCATCCAGGAGACGATGAGCGCACCGATCGCCTCGACCTCCGGCGAAGGCGAAGGTGGCGGCAACACCGTCGACCAGATCTACAAGGCCGACGGCAACGGCGTCGCCTTCATCGAATCGCAGCTTCCGGCGCAGCAGTCCGAAAACCCCTTCAACCCGTTCGGCGAACCTGAATCCCAGGGGGGCGGCACGGCGACGGGCTCGGGCTTCGTGCTCGACGACAAGGGCCACGTCCTCACCAACAACCATGTGATCGAAGGCGCGAACAAGATCGAGGTCAAACTCGGCGAATCCGAACACCAGTACGCGGCCGAAGTGGTCGGCACCGACCCCGCCTCCGACCTTGCATTGCTGAAGGTCGAAGCGCCGGCCAAGGAACTGCACCCGCTGACGCTCGGCGACTCCTCGAAGATGGAAGTCGGTGATCCGGTGGTCGCGATCGGCAACCCGTTCGGGCTCGACCGGACCGTCACCAGCGGCATCGTCTCCGCCCTTCAGCGGCAGATCCAGGCGCCGAACGGCTTCTCGATCGACAACGTGATCCAGACCGACGCCGCGATCAACCCGGGCAACTCGGGCGGGCCGCTGATCAACGCGGCGGGCGAAGTGATCGGCATCAACTCGCAGATCGAGACCGGCGGCGCCGGCTCCAGCGGCAACGTCGGCATCGGCTTCGCGATCCCGATCAACACCGCCAAGGAAGTGATCAGCGAACTGGAAACCAAAGGGACCGTGGAACACGCCTACCTCGGCATCCAGGGCGGCACCATCAGCCCGCAGCTGGCCCAGGCGATCAACCTGCCGGTCAAACAGGGCGTGCTGGTCGCGTCGGTCGAAAAAGGCGGCCCGGCGGCCAAGGCCGGCCTCGAAGGCGGCAGCACCCAGGCGACGATCGACGGGTCCGAAGTCACCCTCGGCGGCGACATCATCACCGAAGCCGACGGCAAGAAGATCACCAACATGGAACAGATCATCGAACTCGTCAACGAAAAGAAGCCGGGTGACGAAGTCACGCTCAAGTACGTGCGTGGCGGCAACGAAAAGACTGCGACCGTGACGCTGGGCACCCGGCCCGCGAAGGTCGAAGAAGCCTCGCCGGAAGGCTGAGGGAAGCACACCGCCGCCCGGGGGGAGTCCGGCCCCTCGGGCGGCTTGATCTTGTTGATGATTTGGGTCCCGTAGTCTGGGGCCTATGCGCGTCAAGTTCTGCGGGATCACCAATCTGGACGACGCCGCCGAGGCGGTGCGGCTCGGCGCCTGGGCGATCGGGCTGATCCACCACGAGCCGTCGCCGCGCGACGTCGAGCCCGCCGTCGCCGCGGAGATCGCGGCCGCCTTCCGCCGCAAGGCGGAGATCGTCGGCGTGTTCGTCAACCCGACCCTGGCCGACGTCGTCCGCGCGGTCGAGGACGAGCAGCTCTCGATCGTGCAGCTGAACGGCGAGGAGGGCGCCTCCTTCTGCGCCGAGGTGGCGCGCCGCGCCGGCGTCAAGGTGATCAAGGCGATCCACGTCGCCTCCGCCGCCGACGTCCACGCCGCCGAGGCCTACCGCAGCGTCGACTTCCACCTCTTCGACCGCCGCGCCGACGCCCTCTGGGGCGGGACCGGCAAGACCTTTGACTGGGACCTCCTGCGCAACCACCGCTCCGAGGTCCCGGCGATCCTCGCCGGCGGCCTGCGCCCCGACAACGTCGCCGCGGCGGTGGAGATCGTCCGGCCCTACGCGGTCGACGTCGCCAGCGGCGTCGAGGCCGAGCCGGGCCGCAAGGACCACGCCAAGATGGCCGCCTTCTTCGAGGCGGCGAGCACGGTCGGCGTACTCCCCCGATGAGTGCGGTCGAGCAGCGCTTCGGCCCCTACGGCGGCCGGTACGTCCCCGAGACGCTGATCGCGGCGCTCGACGAGCTCACCGCGGCCTGGGAAGAGGCGCGCGAGGACCCTGCCTTCAACCAGCGCCAGGACGCCCTGCGGCGCGACTTCGTCGGCCGCCCGACGCCGCTCTACCTCGCCGAGCGGCTCTCCGAGAGGGTCGGCTCGCGGGTCTACCTGAAGCGCGAGGACCTCGCCCACACCGGCGCCCACAAGATCAACAACGCGCTCGGCCAGGCGCTGCTGGCCCAGCGGATGGGCAAGCGGCGGATCATCGCCGAGACCGGCGCGGGCCAGCACGGCGTCGCCACCGCCGCCGCCTGCGCGCTGCTCGGCCTCGAGTGCATCGTCTACATGGGCACCGAGGACATCCGCCGCCAGGCGCCGAACGTCGAGCGGATGAAGCTGCTGGGCGCCGAGGTGGCGCCGGTCGAGGCGGGCGCGCGAACCCTCAAGGAGGCCGTCTCGGCGGCGATCCGCGACTGGGTCGCCAACGTCGAGACGACGCACTACGTGATCGGCTCGGCGGTCGGGCCGGCGCCCTACCCGGCGCTGGTGCGCGATCTGCAGCGGGTGATCGGCGAGGAGGCGCGCGCGCAGGCGCTCGCCGCCGAGGGCGCGCTGCCGCGGCGGGTGATCGCCTGCGTCGGCGGCGGCTCGAACTCGATCGGCACCTTCGTCCCCTTCGTCGACGACGCCGAGGTGGCGCTGATCGGGGTCGAGGCGGGCGGCGACGGGATCGCGACCGGCCGCCACGGCGCCTCGCTGACCGCCGGCACGACCGGCGTCCTGCACGGCTCGCTCTCGGCGATCGTCGCCGACGAGGAGGGCCAGATCCTCGAAGCGCACTCGGTCTCGGCGGGCCTCGACTATCCCGGGACGGGGCCCGAGCACGCCTACCTGCGCGACACCGGCCGGGCCTCCTACTTCTCGGTCACCGACGACGGCGCCCTGGGCGCGCTGGGGGAGCTCGCGCGGCTGGAGGGGATCATCCCTGCCCTGGAGAGCTCCCACGCGATCGCCTGGCTGCTGGAGAACCCCCTGGAGGGCGAGGGCTTCGACGTGCTCTGTCTCTCTGGCCGCGGCGACAAGGACCTGGCGGAGTACACCCGCCGAGTAGAGGGGTCCGACGCATGATTCGCCGGAACCTCCCCGCTGTTGTTCCGCCGAGTCATGCGTCGGACCCCTCCCCGGAGCCATCGTGATCGACGGGGAGAGACGGATCGCGGCCGTGTTCCAGGCTGCGAAGGCCGAAGGGCGTGCCGCATTGATGCCGTACCTGATGGCGGGCTTCCCGGATCGGGAGACCGGGCTCGCGGTCGCGGCGGCCTACGCGGACGCGGGAGCCGACCTGGTCGAGCTCGGCGTGCCGTTCTCGGACCCGCTTGCCGACGGTCCCACGGTCCACGCGGCGGACACCAAGGCGCTCGCCGAAGGGGCGACGCTGCGGACCGCGCTGGAGACCTGCGAAGCGATCGCCGACCGGCTGCCGGTGGTGCTGATGGTCTACGTGAACATGGTGCTCGCGCACGGCGGGGCGGAGCAGTTCGCCGGCCTGGCCCGGGCGGCGGGAGCCGCGGGGGTGATCGTCCCCGACCTGCCCCTGGGCGAGGACGAGGGGATCCGCGATGCCTTCTCCGCGGCGGGACTGGCGACGGTGCCGCTGGTGGCGCCGACGACGCCCGCCGAGCGGCGCGCGCGGATCTGCGCGGTCGCGCGCGGGTTCCTCTACGTGGTCTCGACCGTTGGCACCACGGGGGAGCGCGGCGAGCTGCCGCCGGCGCTCGCCGACCTGGTCGCCGCGACCAAGGCCGACGCGGGGGAGACGCCGGTCGCGGTCGGCTTCGGGATCAGCACCCCGGCGCAGGTGGCGGAGGTCGGGAAGGTCGCCGACGGGGTGATCGTCGGCAGCCGCCTGGTGCGCGCCGCGGGCGAGGCGGCGGGTCCGGCGGAGGCCGCCGATGCGGTCGCCGATTTCCTCGCCGAGGCACGCGTCGGCCTCGCCGGATAGGATGCCCGTCGTATGTTCATCGCCGTCTGGACCTTCATCTCCCTCGCCATCACCCTGATCATCTACGCCTGGCTCGGCCAGGGCGGCGGTGTCTCGGGCCTGATCTTCTTCGGGATCCTGCTGGTGGCGGTGATCCTCAAGGTCGTGCTCGGGGGGCTGGCCCCGTCGAATCCCGACGGCGAGCGCCTCAACGGCTGAGTTGCGGCCGCGGCTGGACTCTCCCGGGTCCGAGTCCGATCCACCGCGTTTCCTAATCTAGTGCCGGATGCGAATCGGCGTACTCACCGGTGGCGGGGACTGCCCGGGTCTGAACGCGGTCATCCGTGCGGTCGTCCGCAAAGGGGTCGGCACCTACGGGCATGAGTTCGTCGGCTATCGCGACGGCTGGCGGGGGCCGCTGGAGGACGATCGCGGGCCGCTCGGGGTGCCCGAGGTGCGCGGCATCCTGCCGCGGGGCGGGACGATCCTCGGCTCCTCGCGCACCAACCCGTTCGCCGCCGGCGACGGTCCCGCCCGGATCGCCGCGAACCTCGAGGCGGCCGGGGTCGACGGGCTGATCGCGATCGGCGGCGAGGACACGCTCGGCGCCGCTTCCCGGCTGCACGCCGAGCACGGCCTGAGCGTCGTCGGGGTGCCGAAGACGATCGACAACGACCTCTCGGCGACCGACTACACCTTCGGCTTCGACACCGCCGTCAACATCGCGATGGAGGCGATCGACCGCCTGCACACGACCGCGGACAGCCACCACCGGGTGCTGATCGCCGAGGTGATGGGGCGCCACGCGGGCTGGATCGCCGTCCACGCGGGCCTCGCCGGCGGCGCCAACGCGATCCTCATCCCGGAGCGGGAGTTCGACGTCGAGGCCGTCTGCGACCTGGTCGGCCGCCGCTTCGCCAGTCGTTTCGCGCCGATCATCGTCGTCGCCGAGGGCGCCAGGCCGTGCGGCGGCATGCCCACCGAAGACGCCTCGAAGACCGATGCCTTCGGCCACGCGCGCCTCGGCGGCGTCGGGCACTGGCTGGAGGGCGAGATCGAGGGCCGGACCGGCAAAGAGGCCCGCGCCACCGTCCTCGGCCACGTCCAGCGCGGTGGCACCCCGACCGCCTTCGACCGCGTCCTCGCCACCCGCTTCGGCCTGCACGCGATCGACGCCGCCCACGCGGGCCGCTGGGGCACGATGGCGGCGCTGCGCGGCACGGAGATCAGGCTGGTGGAGCTCACCGAGGCGACGGCCGAGCTGAAGACCGTGCCGGAGTCGCTCTACGCGGAGGCGGAGGTGTTCTTCGGGTGAAGGCTCGGGGGGCCCTGCGGGGGAGCCTTTTGGGGTGACCCTTCCCTCACGAACAGCGGGGAGGTTCGTCCAGGGTCACCCCAAAAGGCTCCGTCTCGGGGCGCTTGCGGCTGTCGCTCTGCTCGGCGGGATCGCGATCGCCGGCTGCGGGGGTGGGGATGCTTCGGGGGCCACTGTGAGGGTCTACGTGGCGGCGCCGTTGTGTGCTGCGGCCAAGCAGGAGCTCGAGGTTCACGGGGCGAGGGCGGGCAACTTCACGGCCGCGGTGCGTTGCCTGGCGCCGAGTGAACGGGTCGGGGGAGGGGTCGACCTGGCCACCGCCGGTGCCAACTCCCGCCGCGCGACCCAGGACACGAGCGCCGTCGCCACCCTCGAACCGCCCGGCCCCGGCACCAGGTTCACCCGCCCGATCCTCGAATCCGCCGAAATCCCCCTGGTCACCTCAGCTTCAGCCCATAAAGGCATGAAGCGCATCCTCTCCGCCATCGAAGGCGCGGGAGACTCCGGCGTCCGCGAGTCCGTCCGCGAAGCCTTGGAACCGGCCTGAGCGGAGGCCCTTGGGGGTGACCCTGCGGAACCTCCCCGCTGTTGTTCCAAAGGGTCACCCCCAAGGGCCTCCCCCACCAGGCTCCGTCCCTTATGCGTCCCTACCCGACCAGATCCCGCAGCGCCCCGTCGATTTCCGGGAACTTGAACCCGTACCCGAGCTCCTCCGTCCGCTTCGGCAGCACCCGCTGGCCGCCCTGCGCCACCTTGCCGAACTCGCGCCCGAATTTGACCTCGACCGCGAGGCCCGGGATCGGCAGCACGGCGGGGCGGTGGAGCGCCCGTCCGAGCGCCTTCGACCACTCCTTGTTCGTCACCGGGTTCGGCGCGGTCCCGTTCACGACGCCGCTCACCGACCCGCCGTCGAGCGCCCAGGTCAGCACCCCGAGCTCGTCGGCGAGGTGGATCCACGGCAGCCACTGCCTGCCGCCCGCGAGCGGCCCGCCGAGTCCCAGCTTGAAGGGGAGGAGGAGCTCGCCGAGGATGCCGCCGGCGGCGTCCATCACCTGCCCCGTGCGGACGACGACCAGCCGCACGCCCGCCGCCTCGACCCCGCGCGCCGCCTTCTCCCACTCGACGCAGACCTCGCAGTCGAAGCCCTCGCCCGGCGCGCTCGACTCGTCGAGCACCTCGTCGCCACGGTCGCCGTAATAGCCGACCGCCGACTGGCTCACGAGCACCTGCGGCTTCGTCGTCAGCCCCTCGATCGCGCCGACCAGATTGTGCGTGGCGACGCGCCGCGAGTCCATGATCTTGCGCTTGGCGCCCTCGGACCAGCGCTGGTTGATCTTCTCGCCGACCAGGTTGACGACCCCGTCGACCCCCTCGAAGGCGGCCTCGGTCGGCCGTTCGAGCGTCGGCTCCCAGGCGTGCCAGGTGACCTGTGGCCGCGCCGCGCCGGCCTTGTCGGGGCTGCGGGTGAGGCCGACGACCTCGTCGCCTCGCTCGAGCAGCGCCCCGCAGAGTGCATCCCCGATCCGGCCGCTGGCGCCCGTCACGAGGACGCGCATCACGTCGCCTCGACGGGGGTGAAGGTTCCGGTCTCCTCGCTGCGCCGGGCGACGCCGTCGCGCTTGGCCTCCTCGATCACGGCCTCGGCGACCTTCGGGGCGACTTCGCGGTTGAAGACGCTGGGGATGATGTAGTCCTCGGCGAGGTCCGCCTCGGAGACCGCCATCGCGATCCCCTGCGCGGCGGCAAGCTTCATCGCCTCGGTGATCTGCGGCGCGCCCGCGTCGAGGGCGCCGCGGAAGATGCCCGGGAAGGCGAGGACGTTGTTGATCTGGTTCGGGTAGTCGGAGCGCCCGGTGGCCATGATCCGCACGTGCGGGGCGGCGTCCTCGGGCATCACCTCGGGAGTCGGGTTGGCCATCGCGAAGACGATCGCGTCGTCGTTCATCTTGGCCAGCGAGTCGGCCTGGATGATGCCGGGGCCGGAGAGGCCGACGAAGAGGTCCATGCCCTCGATCACGTCGTCGGGCTGCCCGTGGATGTGCTCGGGGTTGGAGTTCTCCGCGTACCAGCGCTTGGTCGAGTTCATCTCGCCGGAGGCGTAGTCCTCGCGCTCGGTCGAGAGGGCGCCCTTGCGGTCGGCGCCGATGACGTGGGTGATGCCCGCCGCGAGCATCATCTTCGTCACCGCGACGCCCGCCGCGCCGAGGCCGACGACGAGGACGCGGAGCTCCTCGATCGGCTTCTCGACGATCTTCAGCGCGTTGAAGAGGGCCGCCATCGTCACCACCGCGGTGCCGTGCTGGTCGTCGTGGAAGACCGGGATGTCGAGCTTCTCCTTCAGCCGGTCCTCGATTTCGAAGCAGCGCGGGGCGG
>Ga0153954_1001726_pt1 | contig 10770 bp, 10 predicted proteins | sample TSFL038MetaG_FD_102277 | JGI IMG/M metagenome (GOLD analysis project Ga0153954, IMG submission 102277) | Attine ant fungus gardens microbial communities from Florida, USA - TSFL038 MetaG | ecosystem: Host-associated > Fungi > Mycelium > Unclassified | place: USA: Florida, Wekiwa Springs State... | reverse complement strand
TAGGAGCCCTGCAAGACAAGATGGCTTCCGGCGAGAAACCCGACGCGCTGGTCGCCATAGCGGCGGCGATGACGAGGGCGGAGCAGAATGGTTTGGTCGAGACGGGCAGCAGTGTCGAAGTCGGGCGTACCGGCTTGGCCGCGGTGGTCCGCGAAGGCGCACTGCAGCCAGACATCTCGTCGGAGGACGCATTCCGCAACGCGCTGCTGCGCGCGAAAGCTATCGCGTACACCGATCCGAAGACCGGCGCAGCGAGTGGAATCGCGGTCGCGGAGATCCTCGAGCGGCTGGGCATTGCGGACAAGGTGAAGGACAAGACGGTCCTCGTTGACGGCGGACCGGTCGGCGAAGTCGTCGCGCGCGGCGATGCCGAACTCGGCATCCAGCAAGTGACAGAGCTGCTGCCGGTGAAGGGCATCACCTTGTTGCCTGGCTTCGCGGTCGCCCTGCAGCGCGTGACGGTGTACCGAGCTGCAGGGCTTCGACAAAGCGAGGACAAGGCGGGGGCAGCGAGCTTTTTGAGCTTCGTGACCGGTCCGCAGATCCGGGGTCGGTTCGCCGATGCCGGGTTCGGCCGGTACTGAGCCGCATAAGAAGTCATCGTCCGCGCGCGAGGCCATGCCAAATAATCTCGGCTTGGAATGAATGAAATAGCCGCCGAAATCAAAGGCGGTATTGATGGAGGAAACTGGTGATGCGTTTGAACGGCATATTCGGCCTCGTCCTGAGCGCTCTGCTTGGACTGCCGGGTCCGGGCCTCGCCGATACCTACCCGAGCCAGCCGGTCCGCATCATTGTTCCGTTCTCGGCCGGGAGCGCCACCGACATCCTGGCGCGGGTCATCTCCGATCCCCTTGCAGAGAAGCTGGGGCAACCGGTGATCGTCGAAAACCGGCCCGGCCCGCCCGGAACGACTGCTGCTGCCAAAAGCTCGGCGGACGGCTACACGTTGATGCTGACGTCGAACGGCCACACGATCTCGGGGATCGTAAACAAGAACCTCTCCTATGATCCCGTGAAGGACTTCTCTGGTGTCACGCTGGTGGCGACCGTGCCATATTGCGTGATAGTTGCGCCGGACTTTGCGCCCAAGACCGTTGGTGAGCTGATCGCTCTTGCCAAGGCAAACCCCGGCAAGCTCAATTTCGCATCGTCGGGGGGCGTGGGCAGTTCGACGTTTATCGCCACGGTTCTGTTCAGAGAGGCGGCCGCAATCGACATTGTGTCGGTCCCGTACAAGGGCGCGCCGGAATCGCTCAGCAGCGTAATGCGCAACGACACCCAAATGTATTTTGGCCCGGTCAACGTGGCGGCGGAGCTCATGACAGCCGGCAAAGTGCGGGTGCTTGCAGTCGCAACCGCCGAACGAGTCCCGACCATGCGGGATGTGCCAACGATCGCCGAATCTGGTCTTCCCGGATTTCAGTACGAGGCGTGGTTCGGCATCATGGCGCCGGCCGGCACGCCGCGGCCGATTGTCGCGCGCCTCAACCGGGAGATTACCGAAATTCTTAAACGCAAGGACATCACGGACCGGCTGGCGGGGACTGGCGCCGTACCGCTATTCGGCAGCCCCGAAGAATTCGATCGCATCATCGCCGGCGACACAGCGAAGCTGACGGACATGTTCAAGAATGGGGTTAAATGAGCCCGCGCGACGCCGGACGGCCAACGACGACCTCCCCGGCAGGTACCCCTCTCAAACCTGAATGATCGCGTCTGCTTATGCTCCCGATCCGATCCGAATATTGGATCGAGGTCTCCTGAAACAATAATACTAGGCCCGAGACGTCGGTCGACCATAGGCGTCAATATCGGTGCCGGAGGGAGGAAAAAAAATGAAGCCAACTCGTCGCCGATTCATCAAGCTTGCATCCGCCACGCTCGCGGCGCCTGCCTTCGTCCGCTCTGCCGCAGCAGATAACTGGCCGCGCGACAAGCCGATCCGGGCGACCATTCCGTTCAGCCCCGGCGCCAGCATCGATATCATCGGCCGTATTGCCAGCGATGCGCTCTCGCAGAGGATCGGGCAGACCATCGTGATCGACAACCGCGGCGGTGCGGGCGGAACAATCGGCACCATGCAGGTCGCGCGCGCCGAGCCGGATGGCTACACGCTTCTCATCAACTCCTCCAACCACACGATCGCGCCCGCCATTTACCGGAACCTGCAGTTCGACACCGCGAACGACTTCGCGGGGGTCGCGCTGTTCGGCACGGTGCCCAACGTCCTGCTCGTCGCGCCCTCAAAGGGTTTCAAGACGGTGCACGATCTCGTCGCGAAGGCCAAGACGGGCGACATGACTTTTTCGTCTTCCGGTGTCGGAAGCGCCAGCCACTGGGCCGCCGAGCGGTTTCGGATCAGCGCCGGATTCAAGGCAACGCATATCCCGTTCCGCGGCGGCCTTGAATCCCTCACCGAGGTCATGACCGGTCGGGTCGATTTCTGCTGCATTGGCATTTCTGCGGGAATTTCGTTCATCAAGGATGGAACGGCTCAGTGCCTGTGTGTCACATCTCTGAAGCGCTCACCGGCGCTGCCAGACGTGATCACCTCGACCGAGGCTGGCTACAAGGACTCGCACTACAATTTCTGGAACGGGCTGTTGGCGCCGGCGAAGACGCCGCGCCCCATTGTGGAACGGCTGAATCAGGAGGTCATGGCCGCGCTGGCAAACCCGGAGACCCAGAAGAAGCTCGCGGTCCAGGGTGTCGAGCCCTCGCCCGTGACGCCGGCCGAGTACGACGCTCAGATGCGCATGGAGATCGCCGAGAACACCCGCATCGCCAAGGAAGCGGGTGTGCAATACTGAAGGCGCACGGCCTCATTCGACAGCGAGGCCTTGTTGAAAGGCATCCGTTCGCACGGATGCCTTGACGTTTGCTTGCCGGAGCAGGTCTCGGACTCCTGCCGGCTCAATTCGTCTTGGGCTCGGGAACGAAAGCGACGGCCTCGATCTCCACAAGGATATCGGGCCGCATCAACGGCGCCTGGAAGCAAGTGCTGATCGGCTGGTTATTCTTGAAGTATTCGGCCCGCACCGCGTTCATCTTCTTATAGTCGGCGGGATTCTTCAGCATGATCACGACCTTGTAGATGTCGTCCATCGTGCCGCCGACCGCCTCGACGCACTTGCGGATATTTTCCAGAGTTTGGCGGGTCTGCGCCTCAATGCCCTCGGGCAGCGGACGTTGATAGTAATCACCGGAGACGTGACTGAGCGCCGTGGTTCCGGCGATGTGGAGATGCCGATCGATCAACACCGCCCGCGAAAACGGACCTACGGCCTCGGCGAGCCCTTCGGGCACGATCGTCTTTCGTTGCATTCTCTGATCCTCTGCTATTGTTTAACGCTGAGAAGTCGCTCAGCGTTGCCGCTGAGGATGTTCGTGCGCACGTCCGCGCTGCACTGGTCCAGTGCCGCCATCGCCACGAGGCCTTCCGGATCTCCGACGTCGAACGGAAAGTCGCTGCCGAACAGAACGCGGTCCTTGCCCATGACCTTGATCACGAATTGAACGGTATCGACGCTGAGTGAGCAGGTATCATAATAAAGCCGATCGAGATAGTAAGTCGGAGACTTGCTGATCTTTGCTTTGTAGTACGGGTGAGCCTCCCAGCCGGTCGCATGGTAGGCGGCATCGATGCGTCCACGCAGCGGCACCAGGTTGCCGCCGCTGTGCGACAGGATCAACTTCAGCCCGGGATGGCGCTCGAACGTGCCTGCGAACACCAGCCGCGTGACCGCCAGCGTCGTCTCGAACGGCCAGCCCAAGAGCACATTCATGCCGTTGATGCCGAAACGATCGGTCGGGAACGCCGAGGTCGGATGCATGAACGTCAGCAGGCCGTGGCGCTCGATGGACGAAAACAAAGGATCAAACGCAGCGTCGTCCAGCGGTCGCCCGCCCGCGCTCGACGGGATCATGATCGCGCGGAAGCCGTATTCGCCGACTGCGCGATCGAGTTCCTCGACCATGCGGTCGGGCTCGCCGACCGCGGGTATCGCCATCGGCTCCATCAGCCCGCCGGACGCGGCCGCGGTTTCCTTTGCCTGAGCGTGGATGGCGCGCGTGAGTTCGACGTCCGCGGCGGCGCCCTGCCAGGAGATGAAGCCGGGCGACGGTCCGAAGAACTGCAGGCTCACCTTGCGGCGCCTCAAGCTCTCCAATCGACGCTCCAGGTTGTGAAGATTGCAATCGAGCGATTGCGGCGCTCCACCTCGTCGCCGGATCAGGAATCCGCCCTTGCCGTCGAACTCACTCGTCAGCCCAGACACAGGATTCTTTTTCAGGTCGGAAAGAAAGCGCTCGCTCAGAGCATGAGCGTGAACATCAATGATCATTGAGAGCTCGTATCAGGGATAGAGAAGTTCGGCGGGCTTGTGATGCAGCAGTTGCTTGATCTCGTGAGGCGTGAATTCCTCTTCGATCAGCAACTGGCACACCATGCGCAGTGCCTCGACCATCGGCGGGTTATGGAGTTGCCCGCAATCGCTCGAAACAACGCAGCGCGATATGCCAACCTTCCGGATCGCGCCGGCGAAATCGGTGATCGATGCCCGCCACCAACGGGGCAGAATCTCGCCGACCGTGTAATTGATGACGACACCGATGTCGGCGAGGGCCATGGTCTGCTCGATGGTCATCTTCAAGAAGAACGGATGGTCGCAGACAACGCGATCCAGCCCTTCGGCCTTCGCGAGCGTCGCTACCGCCATCATTTCCGGGAACGACGTGTGTCCCAGATTCAGGATGATGTCGGCTTCCTTGATCAGCCTGACGATCTCCTTGACCTCCGGGATGACCTTGCCGTCACTGTCCAGCAGTTCGATCGGCGGCTTGCTGCGGGCATAGTCGGAAATGCCGCCGCGGATGGTCAGACCGCGCCCGTGCTGACCGAAGGAGCCGGTCACGCGGGCATGGTTGGCGGAATCGATGGTCGGGAGCCAGAGCTGTCGGATATTGTATTTCAGTGCCGCCTCGACCGCGAGCGGATTGACGCCGCCGACCTGATGGTTGCACGCCATGCTTCCGAAAACATCGACGTCCGGAACGATCTTCCGGGTGAGCGCGGCAAGCCCTCCCGTCGGAAAATTGTGCCGCTTGATGCATACGGCCCGGACGCCGGCCGCCCTGGCGTCCTGCGCCAGTTCGATCGGATCCTGAATACGCTCATAAAGGTCGGGCCCATGATGGATGTGGATGTCGACCGCACCGACCAGCAGGTCGAAATCGAGTCGGCGAGCCGCCCGATCCGGCACTTCGGGAGACATGGGCACGTTCATTGCGGAACCTCAATCTTGTCGAGAAAGTTTGCGGAATAGATATCGTCCGCCGTCATGTCGGCTGCGACGTTCTGATACTTCTTGATCAAGTCGAGAGTCCTCTCGACTTTGGCCCGGTCCATCGCGCCGATGCCATTGGCGCGGGTATAGTCGGTCAGCATATGTTCAATGGTGATATTCCATTGAGCGAGCGTCAGCTCGCGGCTGCTCTCCGGAAAGCGTTTGGCGAACAGGTCTGCCGCCGCCGCGGGATTCCTGATGGCCCATGCATAGCCGCGCATCGTCGCGTCGACCATGCGCTTGAACACGTTGCCCTTCTTGGTCAAGGCATCGGCGCTCGCAATCAGGCCGATCGAATAATAATCGACGCCATGATCGCTGTAGAGAAAGCGTCCCACTTGGACGCCGGCCTTCTTGGCAGCGCTATCGATAGCGGGCCCTTCGGTCGTGAACGCGACGATCGAATTGACCTTCTTCGAAACGAGTGTCGGAAACTTCGCCGGCGGCGCCAGGTTGACCTTCTCAACCTTGTCGGCGCTGAAACCGGCGTTGGAAGCGAAGACCGGAAAGAGGTTCATGGCCGTCTCGCCTGTCGTCCCGCCGAGCGAATGCCCTTCAAGGTCCCGCGGCTTCTCGATACCGGCTCCTGTCACGTAAAAGATCGCATCGGCGGACCGGTCGAGCACTATGGCGAGCTGCTTCACCTGGAAGCCCGCGACGCGGCCGGCGATCACCGACGCCAGGTCGGCCATGCCGATATCGGCGGATCCGGCCGCCACGCGCTTGACCGTGTCGCCCGAGCCGTATCCGCGCTGAATGTCGACGTCGAGGTCGGCATCCCTGTAATAGCCTAGCGCTTCGGCGGCGAAGATGCCGTAGTGGAGGCCGTAGGGCACCCAATTGAGAGAGAATGTGACATGATCTGCTGCGGACGCGGCGCCCGCCCATAACAACAGGGCAGTCGCCACCGCGGTCGTTTGGACCTTCTTCATGGTTTGCCTCATGAGACGGTGGCGGGATGACTAGGGATTCACGTCGACGCGAGGCAGCTCGTCGATGCTGTAAACCTCGCTCGGCTTGACGTCGGCCTTGACGTTCTGGAACTCGCGCATGAGCTGCAGAGTCTTGCTCATCTTATCCTCGTCGATGAAGCCGAGCCCCTTGGCCAGCGCCGTCGGTGTCTTTATGTTGTACTGCAAAGCTTCCCACTGCTGCTGCATGAGATCGCGGCTCGATTCCGGATTGTTCTTGATGAACGCGTCGAGTCCGGCGGCTGGATCGCGGAAGGCTTCCGCGTAGCCGCGCAGCGTCGCCTCGAGAAATTTCTCGATTGCTTGCGGCTTCGATTGGAACATCTTGTCGGACACAATGAAACCGATGGAGTAGTAGTCGACGCCGTAATCCGCGAACAGGAAGCGACCGATCTCGGCGTTGGCGCTCTTGGCTGCGTTCCTGATCATCGGCTCTTCGTTCGTAAATGTGACGATGGTATCGACCCTGCGCTGCACCAGGCTTGGGATCTTGTTGGGCGATGACATCGTCACAATGTTGATCTTCTTGCTGTCGATGCCTGCACTCTTTGCGAACACGGGAAGAAGGTTGAGCGATGTCTCGCCGGCGGCCGCGCCCATCGTGTTCCCTTCAAGGTCCTTTACGCTCTTGATGTCGCCGCCCTTTACGAAGTAGATCGCATCGGCCGGGCGCTCCATCAGCATCGCCACGAGCTTCGTATTGATGCCGTTCGCCCGTCCGACCATGACGGATGCGGCGTCAGCCATGCCGAAATCGGCAGATCCAGTCGCGACACGCTTGACGGTATCGGTTGAGCCGAAGCCGCGCTGGATCGTCAGATCGATGCCGGCGTCGCGATACCACCCCCGTTCCTGGGCAAGATAGATGCCGAAATGCAGGGCGTGCGGAATCCAGTTCAGCGCAAGGGTAAACTTGTCCTGGGCCTGCGTAGGCGAGGCCAGGACGGCCGCAGTGATCACGCAGGCAAGGCCTCGAAGCAAAGTACGGCTGCTCATAGCAACTCTCCACGGGCTAGGCATATTCCAGGCCGATCAGCCGACCCAGGCGATCGACCAGGTCGATAAAGGCAGGTGAGATCCGCATCTCCGGCAGGCGTGGCCGCGGCAGATTGATCTCAACGATCTCCAACACGCGCGCCGGCCGCCCGCTCAGCACCACGACGCGGTCGGACAGAAATACTGATTCCGGGATGCTGTGGGTGATGAGCAGGCTCGACTTCTTGCGTTCACTCCAGATGCGCAGCAGCTCGACATTGAGCTGGTTGCGCGTCATCGCGTCGAGCGCACTGAACGGCTCGTCCAGCAGGAGGATCGACGGATCATGAACCAGCGCGCGGGCGATCGAGACCCGCTGTTGCATGCCTCCAGACAACTCGTTCGGATACTTTCCTTCGAAGCCGCTCAGCCCGACGAGCTTGAGCAGGGAGATGGCCTGCGGCTCGTATGTCGATTTGTCGAGCCTGAGGATCTCGATCGGCAACATCACATTCTCAAGCGCGGTGCGCCATCGCATCAGCGCTGGTGTCTGGAAGACAATGCCGATCTCATTCAGCGGGCCGGCCACGGGTTTGCCGTCGATACGCACCGTGCCCGTCGTCGGAGCGACGAGGCCCGCGATGATCTTGAGTACCGTTGTCTTGCCGCAGCCGCTGGGGCCGAGCACGGAGACGAACTCTTGCGGCCTGACGGCAAAGGAAAGGTCGTTGAGGGCCGTCGTCGTTCCGCCGCGCGCCTTGTAGGTCTTGGAGACGCCGGCGACCTCGATGGCTGGGGTCGTTGCGTTCATCCGAGCCTCGCCATTTCCATGTTAGCATCGCTGTTGCCAGCCCAGGGAACCGCGATGCGTTCCGCAATCTCGACGAGCGCATACAAGATGATGCCGCCGAGGGAGAGCAGGAAGATCGCAGCGAACGCGAGCGGCGTGTCGAGCTCCTGATTCGAGATTATGATCAGATAGCCTAGGCCGCGGTTTCCGCCGACAAACTCGCCGATCACCGCGCCGATCACCGCGAGTGTGATGGCGATCTTCATGCCGCTGAACAGGTCAGGAAGCGCGGTCGGCACGCGGAACTTCCAGAAGACCTGCATGCGCGTAGCTTTGAGCGACTGAGACAATTCAAGCAGATCACGCTCGACCGAGGCGAGCCCTTGCGCCGTGTTGACGACCACCGGGAAAAAGGAAACCAAGAACGCGATCAGGACCTTCGGAATGGCGCCGTAACCGAACCATACCAGAAGGATCGGCGCGATCGCGACCTTCGGTACGATCTGCGCGATGAGCAGCATCGGCATGATGACGTCGCGAACCGAGGGGATGACGACAATCATCGCCGCAGCCGCGCAGCCGACGACGACAGCCAAAGCAAAACCGAGCGTGGTCTCGTAGAAGGTCACCCACGAATGGCTGAGGTAAAGCTCGCGCTTCTCATAGAGACGGACGGCAACATCACTCGGCGCCGGCAACAGGAAGGTCGGGATGTGGAACAGCCGGCACGCACCTTCCCAGATCAATACGAGCACCACCAGGGAGAGAACGACCTTTGCGGCGCGTCCAAGGCTTGTCGACGACACGATCAGGATGCTCCATCCTAAAAACTGAACACGATTGCTATCTGCGACGTGATGGCGAAGGGATTCTCCACGTCAGGGGGCCACAACCCAGGACCCGCGAGACGCGTTCGGCGCAGGCCAACAATTTCGCGGCGACCTGCTGGCTCTTCCCCAACGGAAGGAATTTCTGCAGTCCAACCACGGCCATCGTGCCGACGCAGTACGACGAGGCGTCGAAGACCGGCGCGGCAATTGCGTTGATGCCGCTATAGAACTCGCCGCGGGACTCGAACCAGCCGTTCTTTCGAACCCGCGCCAGATCGCGCTCCAAGAGCTCGGCGTTCTTCGGCGTGGCGAGATAGCCGGCAAGCTTCGGATTCCGACTCATGATCTCCCTGCGAAAGTCGTCGCGCGAGAAAGCGAGGAAAACCTTGCCCTGAGCGGACGCCTCGAAGGGAAGCACGCTGCCAGGCCGCACTCCGATCTCGACCATAGCCTTGCCGGGCAGCGTCTGCACTACGCGGGCGCCCATGACATCGGGCACCGACAACACCACCGTCTCGCCGACGGTGTCGCGCAGATCGAGCATCGCGCCCTCGGACGCGGTCAGAAGATTCACCCGGGACGCCCCGCGCTCAGCGAGAAGCTGCGCCTTCAACCCGATCTGATAATGCAGCGTCGTTGCATTTTGCAGGACATAACCGCGTTGCGCGAGCGTCTTCAAGTGCCGGAACGTCGCTCCCTTCGCCAACCCGAGCTTGGATGCGATCTGCGTCACGCCGATATCTCTATCCGCAAATGCGATGCATTCGAGGATGTCCAGCGCGATCTCGACGGCACGGACCCCCGGCTGCTCCCTGATATTCTCAGCACCACCCAAATGTTGTTCTCCGGTCGAGAACGCTGTTCCAACTCAAGTTGCCAGCATGGAACGACAACGTCAAGATGACGCTCTGACCGGATCGCATCTACGAATGGCGAATGCGGGAGGGCCTTGGTTATACGCGGCGGCCGCCGCATTCTTCGGCACCGTCGGCGGCGCCAACGCGCAGACTTATCCGTCGCGGCCGATCACCATGCCGGTCGGAGAGGCGTATGACGCAGAGCGTGAACGGCAAATGGTCGGGCTGCGTGCAACACGCGCCTCCCTACAACGCAAAGCGGTGCGATCGACGTGGCGCTCTCGATTCCCGGCACTGCGATTGAACGCGGCCTCATCCCGATCGTACAGGACGAGCCGCAGCGTCAATTGTCGCAATCAAGGCGAGAAGCTGCGGCTGCTGGAGACCATCGAACCATGGAATAGCATGTCCGAATCCAGGGTCGGCGCGCCAATACCTGGCGGCGCCGGTCCTCTGAGGATGCGGCCAACTAAGTTGCTTTCAGGTAGCGATAGGCTGCGCGGATGTTGAATGGCATCCATTCGCGATAGCGCGGCATCGCCGCGTACTGCGGCAGCGCGATTTCGCGGACGGCAGCCTCTTCCGAGGCTCCCTGCCTGATTGCCGCCATCACCGCGGCGCGCACGGATACCAGGAGCTCGCGAAATGCGGCAACGTCTTTCAGCGTGCCGACCGGGCCATGGCCAGGAACGACCGACAACAGGTCAAGCCCGAGCACCGTGTCGAGCCTCGCGATCCAGCCGTCGAGATCGCAGTCCCCAAACCACGGGAAACGTCCCGAAAACATCAGGTCGCCCAGGAATGCGACCCTCTGCGTCTCAAGATGAACGACGAGGTCGCCGTCGCAATGCGCCGGCCCCCCATAGTCGGCGCGCAATGCGCCGCTTGGAAGCGCAATGCTGATACGATCCGCGAAAGTCGTGGTCGGAGCCTTCAATGTGATCGTGTCGTAGTCCGGGCCTCTCATGCGCTGGAGAAACCAGATCTCATCGTCGCTTT
>Ga0153954_1001724_pt1 | contig 10778 bp, 11 predicted proteins | sample TSFL038MetaG_FD_102277 | JGI IMG/M metagenome (GOLD analysis project Ga0153954, IMG submission 102277) | Attine ant fungus gardens microbial communities from Florida, USA - TSFL038 MetaG | ecosystem: Host-associated > Fungi > Mycelium > Unclassified | place: USA: Florida, Wekiwa Springs State... | reverse complement strand
TCGAGCGATTGGAAACATCTGCCGAGGCTGTTGAGCGCAAGCCCTGTTCGCCGCATGGGGCTTAACCTCACGAGGCCGCGTCTGCATTCACTGGAAGGGTGAACTGAAACGTGGTGCCGTGGGGTGAAGCTTTCGTAGCCCAGAGCCGGCCACCGTGGGCTTCCATGATCGAACGGCAGATCGAAAGTCCCATTCCCATGCCGCTGGATTTGGTGGTGAAGAATGGCGTGAACATGCGCTCGGCGTCCGCATCGGTGATACCGATACCGCTGTCGGCGACAGCCAGGAATACCCAGTCGGTGTCGTGGCGGCCCGACCGGATCGTCAGTTCGCGCGGCCGATCTGAAACCGATTCCATGGCTTCTACCGCGTTGATCACCAGATTGATGATCACTTGCTGGAGCTGGACCCGATCACCGATGATCCCAGGCAGATCTGGCGCGAGCTCCAACTTCAGCAATACCTTGTGGCTCAAAAGCTCACGCCGCACCAACGCGACGACCTCGCGCGCGACATCATTGATGTTGAGCGGCGTCTTCTCGATATCGGTCTTTTTCGCAAGCGCCCGGAGACGCCGGATCACCTCGCTCGCCCGGTTGACATCGTCGACGATCCATTCCACCGAGCGGCGCGCCGCCTCGAGGTCGGGTGGACTTCGGTCGAGCCAGCTCGAGCAGGCTTCCGCGTTGGCGATCACCGCGGCAAGCGGCTGGTTGATCTCGTGGGCGATGGAGGCCGCCAGCTCACCCAGCGTCGTCACACGGGTGACGTGGGCGAGCTCGGCCTGGGCCTTGCGCAGCGCCCGCTCGGCCTCTTCGGCGCGGATCGTCGCGGTGATATCGGAGCTGACCCCGCGATAGCCGAGGAATTTGCCGCTGGTGTCAAAGACGGGCTTGCCGCTGGTGCGCACGTAGGCCGACAATCCCGCGCGATTGAGACCGCGATAGACCAGATCGCGGAACGGAAGATGCGCGTCGAGCGTGGCCTTGTGCTGCCGCCATTTGTCGGGCTCCTCCTCGACGTCAGTGGCAACCTCCCAGCGCAGTCGGCCAGCCACCGCAGACGACGGAGTGCCAGGAGCGGAGGTGTGCTCCGACAGATGCGTGACCCGGTGGTCCGGTCCGGTCTCCCACATCCAGTCGGAGGCTGTCTCGGCAAAGTCGCGAAAGCGCTGCTCGCTCTGGCGCAGCGCGTCGAACGCCCTTTGCAGCCGTTCCCTTGCCGCATATTGCTCGGTAACGTCGACATGCGTGCCGACGATCTCGACAACCTCGCCGTCATCGCCGACCACACCATGCGCCACCGAATGGATACGCCTGACGGCGCCGTCCGGAAGCAGGATTCGGAGATCGAATTCGAAGCGTTCGCCCTTCGTCCGCACCACGTGGTCAAAGATCTCGCCGATCCGCTGCAAATCTTCCGCCGGAATGCGCGACCGCATATCGGCTATTGATACGCTTCCCTCATCCGGATCGAAGCCAAACAGGCGAAACAGTTCGGCCGAGCGATAGATGAAGTCGTGGCCGAGCGCGTCCACGGCCCAGCTGCCGGTATGGCTCAAGTGCTGCGCTTCTTCCAGACGGGCTTCGCTGCGACGCAGCTGCGCTTCCGCCTGCTTTGCGGCGGTCACGTCCGTCACCGCGCCGACGAATTCGAGATTGCCGGACGCATTGATCGTGGTCCGCGCCAGCGCGTGCAGATGCTTCACCGCGCCGTCCGGCATCAGCAGCCGGTATTGATGATCGTAATCCCGTCGATCCCGTGATGCCTGGTCGATGCTCCTTTGCACGGCGGCGCGGTCTTCGGGATGGGTGCGTTCGAGGACGAACTGCAGGGTCGGCTTCGTTGCCGGATCGCATTGGAAAATTCGGAAGGTTTCCTGCGACCAGATCATCTCGCCGGTCTCGACGCTCCAGCCGAGGCTGCCCGTGTGGCTCAATTCCTGGGCCTGAGCCAGATAGGCTTCACTCTGCCGCAGAGCCTCTTCGGTCCGCTTGCGCTCGGTGATGTCCTCGCAGGCGATCACAACGATCAGCGTGCCGTTGGCGCGACGCATGGCCTTGGCGTTTTCGCGCACCCACAACAGCGAGCCGTCCTTCCTGATCTTCCGGATTTCCCAGGTGTGCGATTGGCCGACCGTTTCCAGGCAGACTGCAACGCATTTGCGCACGAACGCACGATCTTCCTCGAGAAAGACGTTGAGCACGGACTGGCCCACCAGTTCCGCAACCGTATGGCCAAGCTGCGCGGCACCAAAAGTATTCACATTCAGCACAGTGCCACCGTCATCGACCATGAAATACATGACCGGATTGTGCTCGAAGACCTCGCGCCATTCCCTTTCGCTGTCGCGCAATTCGATCTGGCTGCGCCTCAGCTTTGCCTCGGCCTCGAGCGCAGCCTCTTTTTCCTGGCGGGCATTTCCGATCAGCCTCGCCATGATCACCCCGATCGCGCAGAAGGCGGCCATCAGGAGGACATGCTGCGGATTCTGGATCGTGAAACTCAGGATGGGGGGAGCAAAGAAATAGGCCAGGCCAGCAACCGACAAAAGGCAAAGCAGGACCGCGGCAGCGAAGCTGCCGATCAAGGAGAATAGCAGGATCACGACCAGATCGGCGAACGCCGTTGTGCCGAGGTCGGCGTGAAGCCGGAAGGAAACCAGCGCCACCAGCGCCAGCACAAGGGCGCCGAGGAAGAACTGCGCGGCTGAACCTGCAAAGTTCCGGGTCTGGTTTGGCGTCATTCGCAAACCACCTTTATCCCCGCGGACAGACTAAAGCATTTGGCGCCAAAAAGCGGCAGTTCTTTCCGGTATCGCCCAAGTCACCGGATGCACGGGCGCCCGCCGCGCCGCGGCTAACATACCTCCGTATAGCTCGCCCAATCCTTTCGATATCGCCTTATTACCTCAGTACGATTGAGCGATGCCATCCGACAGCCTTAGGCTTCAACCCAATCGGGAATAGCTGATTGCGGCGGCAAATGTCCGCCAGGACCAGCCAACGGGCTGGCCCGCAATCGCCATGGTAGAGGCCGACATCGGATTATCACGCCGGCCTGAACTGCACCTGTGACCCAGCTCCGCTGCCCCAGGAGACGGCCCATGCGAGTGAAACTGTGCGCCCAGTGTCCCTACACGCCGCGCGATCTGGCAGACCGCTACGATCCCAAAGCCGCACTCCGCCTCTGCGCGACGTGCGACATCGAATACGACCCGCGCAAGACCTTGAGGAGACGGACATGCCAAACAAGGACGACCAACACTACCGGCAAGACCCGCACAACCGAGCCGCTCGCTGCGCTCTTTGCAACGGGGAGTTCGGCCTCATTCGCCATTATTGCTGCCGCACCGCCCTCTGTTCAAGGAGGTGCGTCGAACATTTCAAGGCCCGCCGGGAGAGCGACAGCCGTTGGCTGTGGCGATTTCGAGTTGCCTGAGGACAGAAGCTGAGATCACGAGGGATTTCCTGGCGCTCGAGATTTTCCGACAAGGAACCGGCATGTCGAACATGCGAAGCTCGCCCCTTGGGAGGCGCGACATGAAATTCGTGTTGGTCAATGGCAGGACGCCGTTCCGGCAAAGTTTCTGTGCGCTTTGCTTTGAACCAATCGGCGAGGGCGGCTATCTGCGGGACGTCCGGACACGGCTCTGTTACTGCGGGGCGGCATGCTACGCGGTTCAGTCCGGCAATGCGGTGGTGCCACGCGAAAATCAGGCGAGGGCGTCGTGAGATCAAGGCCTCGTGAAGAGGCGTCGTGAAAGGCTCGGGCACATTGAACCTGATCGGCCTGTCATGAAGTTCATATTGGTCAATCATCGGACACCCCTCGATAGCCCGATCTGCACGGAGTGCTCGCGACCGCTCATGTCAGGCTATCTGAAAGCCGTATCGACGCAGCGGCAGTACTGTGACCACGACTGCTACCTTCGCCACGAGGCGCGGAACCTGCTGAGCCGATGGTACATCGCGCCATACGAAGCTCCATTCGAAATGATGACCTCGTTTGCCGCAGCGTCGTGCTGCTATTCGATCGTACTCGCGAAGGTGGCGCTGCGGGTCGGCGAATTGGTGACGGCGGAACTTTCGGGTGATGAAGGGCGGCGCAGGACCTGAAACCGGACGCGACAGCGTTAAGCGGTCAGGATGAGACGTCGCAGCATGGCCGCGCGATGTTCCAGATGCGCGGTGTCTTCGCCGAGTTCGGGCGTGGCATGATCAGGGAGCGCGTTAATGCCGGGCCGGCGGGGGCGCGAGCGAACGGCGCCCCCGAATGTGCAAACGACTTCCAAGCTGCCGGATACGACCCGACCTGATCGCGAGCCGCCCCAGAGCTGAGTTCCGGAATCCGGACGATGCCAGTCTTGGTCAGTTGGTTTCCTGCAGGAAACGAAGAACGATCGCAGCGCATTCGTCCGGTTCGGCGGCAGCGACGTGGTAGGAATCGCTGTCAAGCACGACGAGCTTCGAATCCGGAATCTGGCGCTGCCATTCTTTGACACTTTCGACGGAGCCGAGGCCGCTGCCGGTCGTGGTCGCGATCAGCGTTGGACAGCGGATGGCCTTCAGATCAGCGGTGACGTCAACCTCGACGAGATTGCGCATGATGCCGATGACCGTGGAAGCGGGCGCCGAGCCCATGAGATCCGTCCACCAGGCGCTCTCCGCGGGCGTCGCATTGCGACCGAGTCGCCCCTGCATGGTCATGTTGGCCCATTTCCGCACCCCTTCTTTCGCCACAACCTCACGCCACCATGGAATCTGGTCGCCAAGAGACTTACGCAGCGAGACCGGAGAACTTATCACCGAGAGCGACGACACGCGTTCGGGGTATTGCGCAGCGAAGCGCATCGCCACGGTGCCGCCGAACTTTGCCGAGACCAGGTGGAAGCGCGGAAGCTCCAGCGTGTCGACCAGCTTGACGAGGTCCGCGATAAATACATCGAGCGACCAGTCGAAATCTTCCGGCATCGGCGTCGAAGCGGCGAAGCCACGCTGATCCGGACGGACGACCCGGTAGTGTCGGCCGAGCGTCGGCACCCATGAGCGCCAGGCGATCCCTCCCTCGGCTAACCCGTGCAGGCAGACCACCGTCTCCGGTGTTGTCCACGGATCGGTAAAGTCGTCGATCTGGTAGGCAAGATCGACTCCATGCGACAGACTTAAGGTCGGCATTGCGCTTGTCTTTCCATGTTGCCGGGTCATTCGACCCGGATATTTGCTTTGCGGATAACATCGGCCCAACGATCTGAATCCGACTTGAGCAGATGCGTCAGGCGGTCAGGCTCGCCACCGACGGGGAAGAGTCCGAGGTTTTCGAAGGTCTGTTTCACCTCCGGCGTTGTCAGCACCCGATTCACCTCGCCATTAATCCTGGAGACGATGCTGGCTGGCGTGCCCGCCGGCATCAACAGCCCGTGGAAAGCGGAGACGTCGAAGTTTGGATAACCGCATTCGGCCACGGTCGGGACATCAGGCAATCCCTCGAAGCGTTGCGGTGCGCCGATCGCGAGGACTTTAAGCTTGTTCGCCCTGGCGAGACTTAGGATGTCGGCAATGGCGGTGAAGTTGAGATCGATCCGTCCCGCCAATACGTCCGTGACGGCCTCGGCCTGCCCCTTGAAGGGTACATGCAGCAGCTTCGTATCCGTGGCGAACATGAAGACTTCGGCGGCGAGATGTCCGGACGTGCCGTTGCCGGAGGATGAGATGGTCAACTTGCCCGGCTGCGCCTTCGCCATGCGCACCAACTCCTGGATGGAATTGGCCTGTAGCTTTGGATTGGCGACCAGGACCAGCGGCACCCGGGTGATCAGGATCACTGGCACGAAATCGAGCAACGCATCATAGGGCATCTTGCGCAGATGCTGGTTGATCGTGAACGAAGGGTCGGTTCCGATCACCCAAGTGTAGCCATCCGGCGCGGCTTTGGCGACGAAATCGGTACCGATCGAGCCGGAGGCGCCGCCGCGATTTTCGACGATGATCGGCTGGCCCAGCATTGGGCCCAGTTTCTCCGCCAGAATTCGTGCGGTGCGGTCGGTACCGGCGCCCGGTGTAAATGGAACCACAAAGCGGATCGGATGGTTAGGATAGTCGTCCGCGCTCACGCGGCCTGCGGCCAAAGTCCCGATCAACGCCGCCGACGTTGCGAGAAAGCGCCTCCTGTCGATCTTCACTGCGTCCTCCTTGGCGACGGCTTGTCGAACAAGCCGCTCTCGTTGAGGCGCGTATCGTGGCGGATGGTTGTCCTCCAATAGAAAAAATTGCTTGGCTGATCAGTTTTCGGCATGGAAGAACGGATCGGATGCCGAGTTCATGTGGGCTCATCGGCAAGCCAGCGGGCGTCGGGCCAGGATCCGCTGGTGACGGTCTGGCGTACCAACGCGCAGAGCGCGTCGCTCAACGCATGGACCTGGGGCGAGGGACGCCGGTCGGTGCGGCGCGCAAGAATGATCTTGCGGCTCAGATCCGGCTCGACGATGGGAGCGGCGCTCAGCCGGTTGCCGACGATGTCGTCGAAGATGGCGGCGCTCGGCAGAATCGTGAAGCCCTGTTCGTCCATGACCAGGCTCTTCTGAACGCCCATTGCATTGGTCTGGGCTGAAATGACCGGGTGTATTTCGGCCTTGGCGCAGGCATGCTCGAACAGCACGCGTAGCCCATGAGGAGGGGTTGGCAGGATCAGCGGCAGCGCAGCAGCTTCGCGGAGCGGGATCGGCCGATCAGCTCGCAGGCCGGCGCACGGGGGACCCACCAGGTAAAGCCGCTCTTCCAGCAGCATATGCGCCGTCCGCGCCGATGACGGCTTTACGTCGTAGAGCAGGGCGACGTCGACGTCGCCATTCTCCAGCCATTGCTGCATGTGGCCGGCGTAACCGACAGCGACGTTGACCTGCAATTCCGGATGGAGCTCCCGCAGACGCCGCACGATCGGTGCGGCCAGCAGATCGCTGGTGCTGGGCAGCAATCCCAGCGAGACGAGGCCAGTTAGCGCTCCCGAGACCGGCCGGATTTCGTCGCGCGCCTGTTCAAGCTCGCGCAGCACGCGCCGTGCACGGTCGACCAGGATCACGCCGGCCTCGGTCGGCTCCATGCCGTTGCGCCCGCGACGAAAGAGCGGGGTGCCGAAATCCTCCTCAAGCAGTCGGATCTGTCGGGAAACGGCCGGCTGGACGATATGCAGCAATTCGGCCGCGCGCGTGACGCTGCCGGTCTCGACGACGCTCAGGAAAGCACGCAGCTGTTTGAGATCCATTGCAGTTCTGCGCCGTTCTCCGGCGGCTCGGTGCCATCTCCAAACACGATCATTAGATCAAAATTTGTTATTATGAAAGCACATCCATTATTGATTAGCATGGTTCGGACGATTTCAAAGCATCAGGACCGCCCGTAATGAACAGTGTTAGCCGTGAGCCGGTGGCGTGGCAGCAGGAGATTTTCTCGATATTGAAGGCCGGAGGGGTGAAGCAGGTCGCCTACGTGCCGGATGCCGGACACTCCCATGTCATCCGCAGCGCGGTCGCCGATCCCGACATGCGGGCCGTCGTGTTGACGACGGAAGAAGAAGGCGTTGCCGCAGTCTGTGGCGCCTGGCTTGGCGGTCAGCGCGCCGTGTTGCTGATGCAGAGCAGTGGCGTGGGCAACTGTGTCAACATGTTCTCGCTCGTGCAGAATTGTCGTTTTCCGTTCCTGGCGCTCATCACGATGCGCGGTGAATGGGCGGAATTCAATCCGTGGCAGGTGCCGATGGGCAAGGCGACCCAGGCCTCTCTTGAACTGATGGGCGTTACCGTCCTGCGCGCTGAGCGGCCCGAGGATGTGGCGGAGACGGTGCAGGCCGGCTTCGACGCTGCATTCAACGCCGAGCAGGCCGTGGCCGTGCTGCTGTCACAAAATCTGATCGGTCGCAAGAAATGGGAAGCAAAATAATGGCCGAAGCCATGGAGCAGGGTACTATCGATCGTCGCGCGTTCGTCGCCAAGCTGACGGCGGCATGTCCGGACTCGCTTATCGTGACCGGGTTAGGATCGACGTCCTACGATGTTTTCGCCGCGCGCGACGAAGACCGCACCTTCTATCTTTGGGGTGCGATGGGTGGCGCCGCCGCCACCGGGCTCGGCTTGGCGCTGGCCCAGCCGACGCGATCCGTTCTGGTGATCACGGGTGACGGCGAGCAGTTGATGGGCATGGGCGCGCTGGCCAGCATTGGCGTGCAACAGCCCCCGAATCTGTCAGTGGTGGTCATCGACAACGGCCATTTCGGTGAGACCGGGATGCAACGCAGTCACACCGGTTTCGGTATCCGCCTCGCCGAGGTCGCGCGGGCCTGCAAGTTCAGCCACGTGATGGAGATCGCCGAGATCGGTCTCGTCGACGCGTTGGCCGACCGGATCAATGCACGCAGTGGCCCGACTTTCGCGCAGGTTTTCGTCTCGGCCGATGATGTCAGCCGCGCATTGCCGCCACGCGACGGAGTTTATGTCAAGAACCGCTTCCGCGCCGCTCTCGGACTGCAGCCGATGTAGCCCGTATCAACACCGGCGGGCCCAGAGAGCTCGCCGTCGACGGCAAGAAGTGGAAACGGGAGCGCTCCAGCATGAATACCCATGAGCAAGTCCGAGCAGGCGCGTTGGCCTGTCTCGGACCTGGTCCGAAGCCGTCTCGCATTCCGGTGGACAATCCACAGCGTCTCTACGGCTTCGGATCATGAGAAGGTTTAGGGAGGTGTCTATGAGCGGGATCGGGAGAAAGCTGGTCGCATGTTGGCTGGCCCCATTCTTCGTGATGACTGCGCTGGCGGCTGCGCCTGCGCGTGCAGCTGATTATCCGGAACGGCCGATTCATATCGTCGTGCCGACCGGCGCCGGCGGCATCACCGATGTGCTTGCGCGGATCATCGCCGACAAGCTGAGCAATGAGGTGGGGCAGGGCGTCGTGATCGACAATAAGCCGGGAGCCTCCGGCATCATCGGCTCGACCTATGTCGCTCGTGCTGCTCCGGATGGCTACACGCTGCTGTTCGCCTATCCAACTCATGCGTTGAATCCGAGCCTCTTCGCCAAACTGCCTTACGACACGCTGAATGATTTCACGCCGGTCACCATGGTCGGCATTCTACCCACGGTGCTGGTCGTCGAGGCCGGTTCTCCCGCAAAGGATATTCGCGGTCTCATCGCCATGGCGAAGGAGAAGCCCGGATCGCTCGGCTATTCCAGTGTCGGCAATGGCAGCCTTGGCTTCGTTGCAGCCGAACTGTTGGCGATGGACGCAGGCATCAAGCTCACGCAGATCGCTTACAGGGGCACGCCGCAGGCGGTTATGGGACTGCTTTCCGGTGACACCGCATTGTTCTTCGATGCGCCTCTTACCATCCTTCCGCTGATTGACTCCGGTAAGGTGCGTGCGCTCGGCGTCACCTCCAAGTCGCGGCTGCCGAGCCTGCCAGACGTGCCGGCGATCGATGAGGTCGTCCCTGGCTACGAGGCGCTCGGCTGGAACGGCATCCTGGCACCGGCTGGCACGCCGCCAGCTATCGTGGATCGGCTCAACAAGCTCATCGCCAAGATTCTGAAGACTCCGGATGTTGCGCAACAACTAGCCGACAAGGGAATCCAGGTGGTCGGTGGCACGCCACAGGAGTTCGCTACCGTCATAAAGGCCGATATCGAGAAATGGGGCGCGGTGGTCAAAGCGGCCGGGATCACGGCGCAGTGACCGTCTCGCGGCCGCGTTTGCCGCAGTTTTAGACGTCAAGCTGGCACCGCCGATGCCACCGACTTTCCCGAGCGTCGGTGCAGACGATCGTCTCGGTCGGAGCCGGAGGTAGCACCGATTACGATGATGCGTGCGGATAGTTGCGGCCCATTCGATGCTTGGCTTTGACTCCCCGCGGATCGGGCGGGAGGAAGGATGCCCGCTCCTGTTTCGCCCCGGGACAAGGCGTCAGCGCGACAGCGCCGCCACACGATCGAGGGCTGTGGCGAAACCTTGCAGCGAGATTGAGAACGGAGCGGCCGTGCCGCCATCGGCCGTTGCCTTGACCTTGAGAGCCGTGCCGGCGCGCAGCGTGACCAGCGTCGGAGCGTCGAAGCTGACCGACACCACACAGCCGCCCTGCAGGCAGGTGCGGAAGCGCACGGGCTGCATCGCCGGCTTCTCGTCGATCTGGAACGTCACGCCCGAATCGAGAGCGAGGCCGAACGGTAGAACGAGCGTGCCCGACACGGTGTTGCCGCTCGGAGCATTGAACTCGATCGCCAGGACACGTTGACCGTTCTGCTGTGCCTGGACCTGGGAGAGCACACAGCGTTTCACATGGCCTTGCTGGGCGCAGGCAACGCGCCAGTCCTTGTAGGTCTCATTGAGAGACGATGCACCGCCGGGCAGGCTCGTTGCGGCGGCGCCGGCACTCTGTGCGGTCTGCGCCTCAGCGATTTCGAAGCGCTGCGGTGCAGGGTCAGTGAAGCCTTCCGAGACCGACGCCGCCAAGCTCGGCGTGGAGATCGCTCCTTCCGGGGCCAGCCACATCGTCAGACCGCCAGCGATGACGAGAGCTGCAAGCGAGGAAGCACCGATGAGGACCTTTTGGTTTGCCAAAATACGAAGCCTTTCGACGCAAAGCGTCATGAGCGTTGAACTCCGGTCCGTCGCGCTATCTAATGCACACATCTTTGTTGCTGAGATCGGCGAAGGCTGATTCCTTATGGATGGCGGTCTTGTGGAGGGCGGTCTTATGTCGATGGAAATTGGATTGGGGCGATTTGGCGATCGTCG
>Ga0153954_1001723_pt1 | contig 10780 bp, 16 predicted proteins | sample TSFL038MetaG_FD_102277 | JGI IMG/M metagenome (GOLD analysis project Ga0153954, IMG submission 102277) | Attine ant fungus gardens microbial communities from Florida, USA - TSFL038 MetaG | ecosystem: Host-associated > Fungi > Mycelium > Unclassified | place: USA: Florida, Wekiwa Springs State... | reverse complement strand
GGGCCGCGATGCGGCCTTTAACTTTTTAGAAAACAAGGACTTAAGCTGATGGCGACCGTCAGGGAATTGAAGGCGACCGCACGTCCGAAGAGCGGCAAGGGGGCCGCCCGGGCCGAGCGTCGCGCCGGGAGAGTGCCCGGAGTGATCTATGGCAACAACCAGCCCCCCGTGACCATTTCGGTGGATGATGCCGACTTGCGTCAGCGCATCCAGGCCGGCCGGTTTCTCACCACGATTTACGACATCGATCTCGAGGGCAAGAAGCACCGCGTGATCCCGCGCGACTTCCATCTCGATCCCGTGCGCGACTTCCCTCTCCATGTCGACTTCATGCGGCTCGGTGAAGGCGCGACCATCCGCATCAGCGTGCCGCTCCATGTGCAGAAGGCGGAATCATCTCCGGGCGTGAAGCGCGGTGGCACGGTCAACATCGTCACCCACACCGTCGAGCTCGAGTGCGCGGTCGACAACATTCCGCAGTACATTGAAGCGGATGTCGGCACGCTTGAGATCGGTCATTCGCTGCATTTGTCTGATGTCACGCTGCCGAAGGGCGTTCGCCCGTTGCGCGGCGATCTGACGCTGGTCACCATCGTGCCGCCGTCGGGTTATGCCGAAGAGCAGAAGGCGGCTGCGGCTCCGGCGGCAGGCGCGGCGGCTCCCGCGGCCGGTGCTCCGGCAGCGGCGGCTCCGGCAGCAGGTGCGGCAGCTCCCGCGGCTGGTGCGAAGGCGCCGGCAGGCGGCGGCGACAAGAAGAAGTAAAACTTCTTTCACGCGGGATGCCGCGTCATGCTGCTCTTTGTCGGCCTCGGCAATCCCGGCGCGAAATATGCGCGCAACCGGCACAATATCGGCTTCATGGCCGTCGATGAAATTGCGCGGCGTCATGGTTTCGCACCATGGCGCCGCCGTTTTCAGGGCGAGACCTCGGAAGGCACGCTCGACCGCGAGCGCGTGATCCTGCTCAAGCCCACGACCTACATGAACGACTCCGGCCGCGCCGTGCAGGAAGCCGCGAACTTCTTCAAGCTCGGTATGGACGAGGTCGCCGTGTTCCAGGACGAGCTCGAACTGCCGCCGGGCAAGGTGCGCGTCAAGGTCGGCGGAGGCATCGCCGGACACAACGGCCTGCGCTCGATCTCCTCGCATATCGGCAACGACTATCGCCGCGTGCGGCTCGGGATCGGTCACCCCGGCGTCAAGGAACTGGTGCATCACCACGTCCTGTCGGATTTCGCCAAGGCCGACGACGCCTGGGTCACGGCCTTATGCGAGGCAGTCGCCGATAATGCCGGTCTGCTCGCGACCGGCCACGACTCGACCTTTCAGAACAAGGTGCATCTGGCGATGCAGGGCAAGGGATTTTTCGAGAAGGAAAATAACGGAGAGACGCAAGGCTGATCTCTCCTCTCGTCATGGCCGGGCTCGTCCCAGCCATCTACGTCTTCTTCTCGGCGGCAAGGAAAGACGTGGATGTCCGCGACGAGCGTGGGCATGACGAGCATCAGTTAGAGGATACGATGGGATTCAAATGCGGGATCGTCGGATTGCCCAATGTCGGCAAGTCGACCTTGTTCAATGCGCTCACCGAAACCGCGGCGGCACAGGCGGCGAACTATCCGTTCTGCACCATCGAGCCGAATGTCGGCGAGGTCGCTGTTCCAGATCCCAGGCTCGACAAGCTCTCCGCCGTCGCCAAATCGGCGCAGATCGTGCCGACGCGGCTGACCTTCGTCGACATCGCCGGTCTCGTGCGCGGCGCGTCGAAGGGCGAAGGCCTCGGCAACCAGTTCCTGGCCAACATCCGTGAGGTCGACGCCATCGCACATGTGGTGCGTTGTTTTGAAGATTCCGACATCACCCATGTCGAGGGCAAGATCGCGCCGATCGCGGATATCGAGACCATCGAGACGGAGCTCATGCTGGCCGACCTCGAGAGCCTGGAAAAGCGGGTCGATAATCTCGCCAAGAAAGCCAAGGGCAACGACAAGGAGGCGAAGGAGCAGCTCGATCTCGTCAATCGTACGCTGGTTCTGCTGCGTGACGGCAAGCCGGCGCGCTTTGTCGAACGCAAGGCGGAAGAGGAGCGCGCCTTCGGCATGCTTGGTCTTCTGACCTCGAAGCCCGTGCTCTATGTCTGCAACGTCGAGGAAGGTTCGGCGAAAGACGGCAACAACTTTTCGAAGCAGGTGTTCGAGCGTGCCAGGCAGGAGGGCGCGGTGGCCGTGGTGATCTCGGCCAAGATCGAGTCCGAGATCGCGACGCTGTCACGCGAGGAACGCAAGGAGTTTTTGGAGACATTGGGGCTGGAAGAGGCCGGGCTCGATCGATTGATCCGCGCGGGCTACCAGCTTCTCGACCTCATCACCTATTTTACCGTAGGCCCGAAGGAAGCGCGCGCCTGGACCATCCATCGCGGCACCAAGGCGCCGGCCGCGGCCGGTGTGATCCATACCGATTTCGAGAAAGGCTTCATCCGCGCGGAGACCATCGCCTATGCCGATTTCGCCGCGCTGAATGGCGAAGCCGGCGCCCGCGATGCCGGCAAGCTGCGCCTCGAGGGCAAGGACTACGTCGTCGCCGACGGCGACGTGATGCACTTCAGATTCGCGAATTAGCAATTCTGAGCAGTCATTCCGGGATGGTGCGCAAGCACCAGACCCGGAATCTCGGGATTCTCAGCCGCGAATTGCGCATCATGGTTCGATGCTTCGCATCGCCCCGGAATGACGATTTTACCGCATCCCGCCCTGGTCGCGGATGGCGCCGAGATGCTCGTTGATGCGGAACACGATCAGAATGAATTCCGCGACGATGCGCGAGAACACGATCCCGACGATCACGCTCGCGATCGAATAGAGCAGCACCAGGAAACCGGCGAACGGGCTGATCGCCATCGCGGCAAGACCGGAGAAGATGCCGGAAATACCGAGCAGGCAAATCAATGCGATGACGAGCCAGTAGAACGTCTTGATGATGGTAGGCGTGATGAAACGGTCCCACTGGAACAGGTCCTGAAATTCAAACATCGTCTTCCCCCAACGAATCAAGCGCAAGTTTCGCCCAAAACCGGCTGCTGACACAGCCCCGGCCTGGATACCGATCCAGCCAAAAGGGCACGAGCCATGCGGGCGCACGGGTTGAGATTGCTGCAAAGTGCGGCCACAATCTGACCTTCCCTCCGGCAATTCCCGCTCCATGACCCTTACCTTCGAAGATTTTTCCGTCGGCCGCCTCGGCACATTCGGCCCGCGCCATGTCACGCGCGAGGAGATTCTGGCATTTGCGGCCGAGTTCGATCCGCAGCCGATGCACCTCGATGAGGAGGCCGCCAGCAAGACCATGCTGCAGGGCCTGTCGGGCTCCGGCTGGCACCTCTGCTCGCTGATGATGCGGATGATGTTCGACGGCTTCATCGGCCGCGCCGCCTCGCTCGGCTCGCCCGGGGTCAACGAACTGCGCTGGATGGCGCCGCTGCGGCCCGGCGATGACATCACGCTGGACGTCGACGTGATCGAAGCGCGGATTTCGCGCAGCCGTCCGGAGACCGGGATCGTGACTTTAAAGGGGGTGGCCCGCAATGCGGCCGGGCAGGGGCTGTGCGAGATGATATCGCCGATCATCATCGGCCGCCGCGACGGCGCGGGGGCAGGCTGATGCGTTTCTTCGAGGACATGGCGATCGGGGACCGGCGCGAGATCGGCTCGTTCACCTTCACGGCCGAAGACATCAAACGATTCGCGCGGCAATTCGATCCGCAGCGCTTTCACCTGTCCGAGGAGGAAGGGCGCAATTCGCTGTTCGGCGGGCTCACGGCCTCGGGCTGGCATGTCGCCGCGGTTGGCATGAAGCTTCTGGTCCTCGACACCCAGCGCGGCGATCAGGAAGCGGTCGCGCGCGGCGAGAAAGTCGCTGTCGGTGGGCCGTCGCCGGGCTTTCGCGATCTGCGCTGGATCAAGCCGGTGCTGGCCGGCGACACCATCACTTACGCGCTCGAAATCGAGACGCGGCGGACGTCGGATTCACGTCCCGAATGGGGCATCGTGCAGATCCGCAACAGCGGCACCAACCAGCGCGGCGAACTGGTGTTCTCGTTTCTCGGCACCGCCTTTGTGCCGCGACGGAGCACGGCGTCGTAAACCGGATATCAAGGTTACCGCATCGTTGCGTCGCTTCACGTGAAGAAGCCGCGGAACAAATTTTTTGCTAACGCATTTTGAACGGGTGCAGATGATAGTGGCCCCGCTGAATTTCGGTGGGGATGGACGATGGCGGATCGCGGTGCGTTGAAACTGGTAGGCGTGATCTTCGCAACGGTGACGGTTGCGGTCATGCTGACGGCGGCGATGGTGGTGAAGGGCTACGCCGACGGCGTCTATACGCTGGAACCGGCGGTCGTCGCCAGCCGTTGATCCGAAATCACTAACCACAAATCGCGATCCGGCCTCGTGTCCGCGATCACCTGCCGCACGAGAAAGCCTAGCGGCTCCAGACCAGCGCCAGCGCGGCAACAGCCACGAACAGCAAGCCGACAAAACGGAACATCAGCGTCCCCAAGGGCGTGGATGCGCGCAGCGGAACGGGATTGTTGTTTTCCGGCTGAATCGTTTCCAGCGACATCTGTTTTCCTCTTCGACATCGCCTGCTTGGTCAGTGGAGCGGCGGCGGAGTCACGTGCCGCAGCTTCTACCCGAATCGAAACCGCCGCGCCCTCCAAATCGAAGACGCGGCGGTGATTCGGCAGCAAGTGTTGCAAATTAGCCGTTGCGCAGTCCTTCGGCCGTGCGCTTCCACTGCTGCACATTGTCGGAAATCATGCGGGTGGATTTCATCGCGGCCTGGCTGAGCTGCGCGTAGCCGGAAATCTCACGCTGCACGCGCTGACCTTCGGCATGCAGGAGCTCGCGCAGCGCCTCCAGTTCCGAAATCAGGTTCTCGATTTCCGACAGCGAGGTGCCGGCGACGCGCTGGATCAGCGAGTTGACGTTGTTCACGGTAGCCTCGGCGGTAGGGTCGACGAGCGTCGCCTCGGTGGAGTTGACGGCCATCGGACGTCGCAGATAGGCGATATCGTTGCGGACGAAATCGCGGATGCCCGCCTCGACTTCGGATACTGCGGCAAGGTTGTTGTCCACTTCGGTTTCAGTCGACTCGATCTTTGGCATGACGTTCATCGGCCATTCCCCTAGTTCGCGTGTGGTTACGCGCGAGTGTCCCCCGCACGACGAAATTGCAAGTACCTCCTATCAGGGAGGCGGAATTTGACCGCATCGCGGCCAAGTTGCGGCAATGCTGGATCATTCCCGGGGTGCGGGTTGGCCTGCGCAATCGCCCAAAAAGCGGCTACCAGTTCGTCTTGTAGCCCGCGCTGATGCTTGTGCTGGTCGTGCCCTCCGCGGTCTCGCCGATCGAGCCCGAGATGGAGATGCCGCCGGGCAGTTTCTGTTCGGCCCCCACCTGGCGCAGCCATTTGTCGTCGGAGGTCGACAGCGTCTGGCCGGCGCTCACGCTGGTGCCGGTACCGCCCAGTTCCACCCTGGCCGACTGCTCGGTTTCGTAACTCCGCTCGGGCCGCGAGGCGAAACCGGGCACCAGCACAACGCCGCCCTGCTGGGTCACGCTGTAGCCATTCGAAAGCGTGAGCGAGGTCTGATTGCCGAGCGGCATCTGCTTGCTGATCGACGTTCCCAGCCTGCTCTGGTCCTGGCCGGGATCGATCCGCGCCTCGACGGCGGTCTTGTCCCAGATTGGGCCAGCGCCGGGTGCGGTGATCGCCGCCCAGGCGCTGCCGCCGGATTGCGGCAGGCTGCCGCCATTGTCGGTCTTCTCCGCCAGCAATTCAGACATGGTGGTGGGCTCGCCGCGGGTCACCGTCATGTCCGCGCCGACCCGCGTGTCCCAGAATGGCGAGACTGACTGCTTCACCGACACCGCGGAGGCGCCGTTCGCCTGGGTCTCGTTGGACCAGTTCATTCGGCTATCGGCAACGGGTTTCCCCGAACGCGTTTTCGCGGCAGGTCCGCTCGCCGGGGGCGAGACGTCGGTGTCGAGCTGGCTCCAGTCGAGCTTGTCGACGTCGATATCCTTCAGCACGTCCTCATCGTTGACACTGGGCGCCTGATCGTCCGCGTTGGCCGCCTGGTCTTCCGCGGCCGGCGCTTCCGAGATCTCTTGCGGCCAAGGAGATTGTTGTAACGTGGATTGTTGTAAAGGCGATTGCGGCAACGACGATTGCGCCAGCGCGGGTGCGGCGAACGCCAGCGTCAAGCCGGCCGCCAGCATGAGCGCCTTGGCCCGATCCTCATATGTCCTGGAAATCATAACCCCGCCCGCACCAGCGCCGCTGAAAATATAAGGGAAATATAGGGCCGCACCCGCCTTGCCAAGCATGCGGAGATTTTGGCGCAAAATTGTGGCGTAGCGAGTCACGAGCGCGTTAGAGGCGGCCCCGCATCAGGCAACCAGAGCGCGATGGCGATCGTCCCAAATCCCATCGCGCTCCAGCCGCGGCGCTCCGGCGGGGCTGGTTGCCGGATCGCACTTAAGCGCGATGATTTCATCATCGCGCTTTGATCTTGCTGTTTTGCGCATGATCTTTTCGGAAAACCGCTGCACACTTTTCCGGATCATGCGCTACCCCGCTGCCGTCGACCGGTCAGGCGCGTGAGGCGATTTTCGTTCAGGCGAACGTGGTCATCCTCGGCAGATGGATGTGACGGCCGAGCGCCTGTTCGACCAGATCGAAGCTGTCGAGCAGCACACGGAAGTTGCGCAGCTTGCCGTTGGTGAATTGCGCGAAATGCGCGATGCGAAGCGAGATCGGCTTGTTGGATTCCAGCGACGTCAGCGAATAGCGCAGCATGGAAGCCGCCGAATCGACGCCGAGCATGATGGTCTCGCGGTCGAAGCGGTGGACGCGGACGTTGTCGGCGATCTGCCGGATCACCTCCATCACCGCTGTCTTGCCGCGCCGCGCGCCGAGGAACGGAAACATGTCGATCGGTCCGTAGATCGCCCAATCCACATCGTCGTCGATCAGGTTTTCGAGGTCTTCAAGCTGGCGCTCGTTGATCGCGCGGTGCAACGCGCGTGAGAAACGCCAGAGGCTATGCTCTGTCATGATGGCTTGCTTCCCGAACTGGCTTCGAAAGGCAGCAACCGTCCCGCAATGGACGAACAAAAGGCCGGCGTCATTCGCGACACCCGGCCTGGTTGCTGCACGCATTATTTGAAGCCTCAGCTAATCGATCTCCGATCAAACGCAATCCGCAATTTTGCATTGCACAAATGCGAAAGTTTTATGAATCTATCGCCGCCGTTCGGGTGCTTGTCCGGGAGCGTGCTCGCGTTCGATCGCGATTTCATTGTCGCGAAACGCCAGGAGACCGAACAGGAAGGCGCCGCCCAGGCCGCCGATCACCGCACCGAGCGGCATGAAGGTGAAGAACACCAGCATGCCGCTATAGCCTTCAAAATCCGTGGTTTTGAAGATTTCCACCCACGCCAGTCCGGCGCCTATCCCTAAGGCGCCGCCGCCGAGCGCGCCCAGAATCAGCCCCAGCACCGCAAACAACGCAATCTTCATGAATATGTTTTGCTCGCGAATTCCCGAGATGGGTCGCGGCAGGAGCCGGTCAGGTTCAAGCAGATGTGACGTCATTCCGCGAACGATGCGTCAGCTCTCCTCCACGGCCTTCCCGGTCAGGAGGTCGCGCTCCAGCACCTGCTGCACGAGATCGAACGTGTCCATGATCTCGCGCATGTGGGTGATGCGGCCCTTGCGGAGAGTAAAGAACACCGCGAGGTCGAACTGCACGATGCGATCGTTGTTGCGCTTGTGAAAGAAGGCGCGGAGGTTGACTGCGACCTTGTCGCCCCCGGCGACGATGTCGCGCACTTCGTGGCGCAGGCTCGAGTAGCGCGCGTGAACGGTCTGCCACATCTTGCGCACCTCGTCCTTGCCGTGGCGGCGGCCCATATGCGGCAGCACGTCGATCGGCGCCGGCGCGATCAGCTCGATATCGTCGCTGCAGCGCTCGAGCGCGCCCTCGATGTCGCCGGCATAAAACTGGCCGATAAAATTCAGCACGCGCTGGCGGTTCAAATTTTCGACCATTTCAGACTCCGGCTGGCAGGACCTGCTTCACGATGAAACTAGCCAAAGGTAGGCCCCCTTATCACCACGAATTAATGAAACATAGGGGGATGAGCGCGGTTTCTCCCGCACGGGCGACGAAGGCTTTCCCAGGAGATCCGATGATGATGAGATCCGCTTCGCTTGTGCTCGCGTCCGTGCTGGCGCTGTCAGGAGCGACGGCCGCGTCCGCCGCGAGCCACATGTCGAGAATGTCGAACAAGATGCCGGGAGCGAGCGACACCCTCACCCTTTCGGGCGACCAGCAAAAGTCGATCTGGAACGATGTCAGCGGTCACGCCTCGAACCAGAGCGTGCCGTCCGGCTTCAGCGCCGCGGTCGGCAGCCAGGTGCCGAAGGCCTTGAGCACCTATCCGATGCCGCGGAAGGCGGCGCGCGAGGTGCCCGCCGCCAGGCCGTATCGCTACGCGATGACGGACAACAAGGTGCTGATCGTCAATCCATCCGATCACAAGGTCGCCGACGTCGTGACCAGGCCATAGCGATTCCTTCTCCAGGAGGGAGGCGGCGGCCGGAGATGCGGCAATCCCTGCTTGCGGGAATGTGCATCATGAATTCCCCTGATCATCCGTCCGCCGCCGCCTGCTGGCCAATGCCGTGATCTCATGACGGAGCCGCGGCGCGCAGTGCGTATGACGTGCAGGGAAGATGTGAAGGCGGCGGAGAGCGCACAGCCGACACACTTCGTTCCAGATTCCGTTTTCAAACAGCAAGTCCCGTGTCGTCGCCCGGCTTGCCCGGGCGACCCGGTATTCCAGAGACGTTAGCGCATGATCCGGAAAAGTGTGCAGCGGTTTTCCGAAAAGATCATGCGCAAACAAGAATCTAGAGCGCGATAACGATTCATCCTAATCTCATCGCGCTCTAGTGCTTACACACGACGTCTCTGGACGACTGGATGCCCCGCATGCGCGGCGCATGACAGCCGAGGAACATGACTTCGCGTTCTCGCGGCACGACATGCCCGAGTGATGCATCAATCTTGTCCCTCTGGAATCGAGAGGGCGCAGGGAATGCCGGGTGCAGGCCGCACCCATGGCCCGCCTGCAACAAAAAAAGCAGGCGGCAGTCACCACAGGTTCAGCCGGAACATCCGACATTCCCTGCGCGATGGTTTTCGGCTTATACGCGCTCTCCTCGGTGTACCGGGCTTTTTAGCCACCGTCGCCTGTTGATCATCTTCAACAGGCTTGATCCCAGCGTCGGGAGATCAGGACCACGCGATTTCGCCGTCCGCGCCCGCGCGCTTCGTCCTTGCGCGCCGACACGTCCATCGCATCCCGCGCTCCACGTCTGGTGACGATTGGCCGTAACGTCCCTCTTGCCGAGGCGGGATGGCGCGAATGTGCAGCCGATTTGCGATTTCGGCAATACCGAAACGGTGCGGCCAAATAACACGACGGGCAGTTCGCGCATGACGGCCCTGTGCGAACTGCCCGTCGGGCAGGATGGGTCTCCTGTCCGGGGCGCGACGCCGCGTGTGCAGGAACGGCTTCGGCGCGTAGCGCGTTGACTCGTCAATGGACGGAGACGAACGATGACAAAACCGTCGATGAAGACCATCGGGCCCGTTCCCGAACAGGCTCGAAGCGACAAGGGCCCCGGCAGCGCGCCCGCCGTTCCCCTCGACACCACCAGGGGCCATCGCGACGACGAGAAGCACAACATCCGCGAACAGGCCGCGCACGGCAATCTCGTGCAGAACACCAGCAACAAGCGATCGGGGTAGTTTCGGTCGTCATTCCGGGGCGACCCGAAGGGTCGAACCCGGAATCTCGAGATTCCGGGTCTGGTCCTTCGGACCATCCCGGAATGACGACGTTAGGGGCGTGACGTCAGTACGTTAGGCCCGGAGTCCATCGCGCCCGCCCAAAGGCTTTCAAGTCAGCGTGAGCTCTTCAATTTGCGGCGGCGCCGCACTGTAATCGCTGTAACGCAACCAGCGCGGCCGCACGCGGATATAGGCGATGTCGGGCCATCGCTCGCGCTCGCGGCCGTCCGGCCAAACCGCGAAATAGACCTGCTTGCAGGCGGTGAGCTCATGGCCCGACGGCACGTCGGCCACGCCTTCGACCTGCACGGTCTGCCCATAGTCCCAGCCGGCCACCAGCGCGACGCGCGGATCGGCCGTCAGATTGGCGAATTTGCGCGAGGTGGTCACGGTATCGAAGACGATCTCGAGCGCATCCGTCACCGCAATGCCGACGACCGCCGCCTGCGGCGCGCCATCGCGCACCGTGCTGACCACGGCGAGGCGGTGCTGGCGGAGAAAGGCGAGGAAGTCGGAAGGAGTCACGCTTGCCTCCGCTTGTGTTGCGCGTCGTCATTCCGGGCGCAACAATAATGAGTCGGGGATCCGGCGCCCCCATCAGGGCATGAATTGAGAATAGCCGCCGAGGATTCTGGAATGACCTGGATCAAAAATCAGCCGCCGGCGGACAAAAAAATCGGAGCTTTTCGTGTGATGGAAAGCCGCCGAAACCGATCGCCGCGTGCCTGCGGCGTGCCGTTGCGCATCGTGCCGACCGGATGACTTTTTCAAAGCCGGGCTTCGATCGCCGCTTGTAGATCACCGACCAGACCTGCCCGATCTTCTGCCTTCGAAATTCATAGAACACATTCTCG
>Ga0153954_1001722_pt1 | contig 10781 bp, 8 predicted proteins | sample TSFL038MetaG_FD_102277 | JGI IMG/M metagenome (GOLD analysis project Ga0153954, IMG submission 102277) | Attine ant fungus gardens microbial communities from Florida, USA - TSFL038 MetaG | ecosystem: Host-associated > Fungi > Mycelium > Unclassified | place: USA: Florida, Wekiwa Springs State... | reverse complement strand
CAGGATTCATGGCAAGATTCATGGCAGGATCAGGCGGTGAAGACAGGGGCCGGCTCGGCTTCATCAGGCAGCAGGAAATCATCGACGAGGCGCGCAAGCCGCAGCGACACGTCGAGATTGGCCCGGACCGCCGGCCGCCAGGCCTCCTCGACCGGAAGCGCGAGCGCCTTGGCGACGGCGTCGATGTAGTCATCCAGCGTATCAGCAGCCATGGTGATCCTGTCTCATGCGTCGGCAGCGGCGGGCGGGGAATCCCCGCTCTACGACTCGTCGCGTGCCAGCCATATTGGCACGATCACAAGGCCTGGCCAACAACCGGGAATGCCGCCAGCAACGTGCAAAACAGCATCCTTGCCCGCGATGGCAGCAGTTCGTGGATCAGAGCGGCCGCTCAATCCGGCCAGATCAATTCCTGCAGCTGCAGGAGGTCATGGGCCCGCTCTTGCCAGCCTTCGATGCAGATGTGCCTCACGGGATCGCTGGCCCGATGCAGCAGCATCAGCGCCATCAGCCGGCGTTTCAGGGCAAAAGTGACGTCGCCGCGCGCGTAGCCGAAGCCGTCGAACAGGCTGCGCACGCGGCGAGGCATGCCCGCCGCCATGAACGCGCTCGGGCCAAGCAGATCATAGTCACGCCAACCGGTCATGACGTCGCCGAAATCGATCAGCCCGGCCAGGCGCCATTCGCCGTCATCATTCGCCAGCAGAAAATTTTCCGGGATGTATTCGCCGGTCAGGATCACCGGCGCGGCATCGACCGGGATCAGTCCGGCCGCGTCCCGCAGAAGATCGTCCAGCCCGTCCAGGAATTTTTGCGCCAATCCCAGCCGCGCGTGCCGCGCCCGACAAGCCGCGGCTTGTTGGCGCACAAACGCATCCCAGCGCGGCTCGATCTCCAGCAATGCGCCGGGCGGGACACGCTGCACTTCCGCGATGGTCTCACCGATTTGCGCCAGCAGGCGTTCCTTCTGATCTTCCGGCAGCGCCGGCCACGCCTCCGAGCCCAGGGTGCCCGCAAGACGCGTGATGACGAGATAGGGCCAGCCGTCGCGCTCGCCTTCGGCAACGGTCTCGGGGATCGGCACGCTGAGCTTCCCGCGGAGCTGCGCCAACGTGCCACGCTCCGAAGCAAACTGCGCGCGAAGCATCGGCGGGAAAATCTTCAGGATCAGCCGCTCGTCCAGAGCAATGACCAGATTCGTGCCGGTTGCGAACACCTGCGACACCGTATCGCACAGGCCGTGGCTGCGGGCGATGTCGCGCGCCGCCGGCAGCCATTGCGCGGTGTCAGCGCGCCATGCGCGATACCTGTCATAGCCGGCGAGAGGTGGAAGCGAGATCACAACCGGTCAACCGTCACTACGTGCCAATGGATCGGCGCAATGACGGCGGAACGGGATGCACGCATCCTCACTGGTCCGGACTCGCGCGCTCGAACTGGCGGAGCAGCCGGTTGCCGCGCTCAACCGCGGAATCCATCGCGGCTTGCGCCGACTTCCTGCCGGAAAACGCCTGCCCCAGTTCGTCGTCGATCACGTCGCGGATCAGGACGAACGATCCCAGACGGAGCCCGCGCGAGTTTTCCGTCGGCGGCTTCAGCGTGATCTGCTCGATCGAGATCGACGCGCCGGGGTTGCGGTCATAAAAACCCTGCGCGCGCGTCAGGTCGAAGGCGGCGCGGGTGATCGGCAGATAGCCGGTGTTCTGGTGCCAGGCGGCCTGCACGTTCGGCTTCGACAGGAAGGAGAAGAATTTCGCGACCCCCTTGTATTCCGCCTTCGGCCGGTCACGCAGCACCCATAGCGTTGCGCCGCCGATCGTGGTGTTTTGCGGCGCACCCGCCACATCGGGCGAATAGGGCATCATGCCGTAGCCGACATCGAATTTCGAATTGGCCTTGATGTCGGCCCGGGTCCCGGACGAGCCGATGAAGATGCCGCACTCGCCATTCTGAAATCGTGGCTCGGCGGTTTGCGCGCGGCCGCTATAGTCGAAGATCTTCGTGCTCTGCCACTCCGCCAGTTGCGCGATGTGGCGCACCACCGTGGGATTGTTGAAGATGAGGGCCGCGTCGAGCCCGCCAAAGCCGTTGGCCCTGGTCGCCAGCGGCAGATTGTGGAACGCCGAAAAATTCTCGACATTGATCCAGGCCGGCCACGACGTGGTGAAGCCGCAGGCCGCACCGCTGTCGCGCAGCTTCTTTGCCGCCGCCCCAACCTCGGGCCAGGTCTTCGGCGCAACGTCCGGATCGAGGCCCGCATTGCTGAACATGTTCTTGTTGTAATAGAGGATCGGGGTCGAGGCGTTGAACGGGAACGACAACAGATTGCCGCTGATGTCGGCGTAATAGCCGATCACGGCGGGCAGATAGGCGTTCGGTGTGAACGGCTCCCGCTCATCCCGCATCAGTTCGAAAACCGGATAGATCGCGCCCTTGGCCGCTATCATGGTCGCGGTCGCGATCTCGTTGACCTGCACGATCGCAGGCTGGCTGCGCGAGCGAAACGCGAAGATCGCGGCCGTCACCGTCTCGGTGTAATTGCCCCTGTAGCTCGGAACGACCTTGTATTCGGACTGCGAGACGTTGAAATCGGCGGCCAGCTTTTCCACCTGCCGACCGAGCTGGCCCGACATCGCATGCCACCATATGATCTCGGTCACCGCGCAAGCGGGGGAGGCGAAGCCGATCGCGATCGCAGCAGCCGCGAATTGTACGAGCCTGAAGGCGGATTTCACGATAAAGTCACTCTCAATCTTGAGGCGGGCGCACCGCGGCCCATCAGCAATCGGGCCCTTTTGCGGTGAACTTACGAATCTATTCCGGGAAACACCGGTAACGCCCGCCATTGACGAGCATCCCGACCTTGGCACAATAGCGATATCCCGCCGTTACTGCAAAAAGGCGTTGAACCTTTTCTCTCCGCCAAGGACTCAATCACCAAGGGAAAGAATTGTCTGTGTACCGCGCCTGCCTTTCGCGGACCTTGACGCTCGTTATTGCGCTGCTTTTCACGGCAGCCGCGACGAGTGTCTTTGCTCGTGAATTCCGGGCGGCCGATACCCAGGGCGAGGATTACCCGACGGTCCAGGCGTTACGTTACATGGGCCATTTGATCGAGGAACGTTCTGGCGGTCGCTTGCAGATCCGCGTGTTTCACTCGAGCCAGCTTGGCGAGGAAAAGGAAACCATCGAGCAGACCCGCGTCGGCGCGATCGATCTCAACCGCACCAATGTAGCGCTGCTCGGCTCTTTCGTGCCGTCCATGAATGTGCTGGCAATGCCGTTTTTGTTCCGCTCCATCGAACATCTGCAGAAAGTGCTGGACGGACCGATCGGCAATGAAATCCTGGCCAGCTTCGAGCCTTACGGCTTCATCGGGCTCGCGTTCTACGATTCGGGGGCGCGGTCGATCTATAACAGCGTCCACCCGGTGAAGACGCTCGCCGATCTCAAGGGCCTGCGCATTCGCGTGCAGCAGTCGGAGCTGATGTCCAACATGATCCGCGCGCTCGGCGCCGAACCGGTCGAGCTGCCCTATGGCCAGGTGCTGACCGGGCTCGCCACCAGGCTCGTCGACGGCGCCGAGAACAATTGGCCCTCTTTCGTCACCGCCGATCACTACAAATATGCCCGCTTCTACACGCTGACCGAACACACGATGAGCCCGGAAGTGCTGGTGATGTCGCTGAAGGCCTGGCAAAGCCTCTCGCCGGAGGATCAGAAGATCTTTCGCGAGGCGGCGCTGAAATCGAGCCACTTCATGCACGAGAAATGGCGGGACCTCGAGGAGCGCTCGCGCCAGCAGGCGGAGTCCGCGGGCGTCGCCGTCGTCCGCGATTTCGACCGCAAGCCGTTCGAGGCGGCGATGGCCGGACTCTATGAGAAGGTGCAGCGCGATCCGGCGGCCGCGCAGCTGATCGAACGTATCCGCAAGGTGGAGTAAAGCTCGGCGTGTCAGCTCCTTCCACCATCGATCCGAGGGAACGGCCGGCGAGCGTGGCCGCGCAAATGCGCGCCCGCATTGTCCGGCTGTTGCGCGCGGTGCCGATCCGCTGGCGCATCCTGTCGATCGCGGCGCTCAACTCGGCGGTGGTCGTGGTGCTCGCGGTGCTGATCTGGAACGGCGCCAAGGTGCTGGGTTCGGCCTGGGACGACGTGCGGCAGGTGCGGGAATCCGACAAGATCCTGGCCCTGCTCGAGAGCGAAACCGGGCGCCTGCAGAACCTGATCCATCGCTACATCAACCAGCCGAGCCCGGAGCTGTTCGCCGAGATCCTGCTCCTGCGCGAAGCGGTGCTCGGCACACTGACCACGCGGGCTTCCACCGATCCGATGCTGTCCGGCTCCGTCGAAGAGCTCGAACGCGTCACCGAACGCTTTCTCAACGGCTTTGGCGAGCTGCGCGCGGTGCAGGCCACCATCAACAAGACCTATGATGATGAGGTGCTGGGCCCGGCCAAGGACATGGCCGGGCTCTACTCGATCATCGAAGGCGCGACCGGCCATCGCGACGCGTTGATCTGGCCCTCGCTCGGCAAATCCCGCGAGGCCTTTACCGCGATGCTGGTCGCCGCCAATGCCTATTATCTGTCGCTCGCGACGGCGTCGGCCGAGGAGGCCCGGCGCAACACCGAGACCATCGAAAAGACCATTCCGGTCATGAGCGACCTTGCCGACAACGACCTGCAGCGCATGGCGCTGGTGCGGCTGAAGGAGCGGACGGACGCGCTGCGCCGCGGAATGGACAAGCTGTCCGAACAGCTTACCAGCCGCACCGAGCTGTTGCGCAACACGATCGACGCGACCCAGGCAGAAGCGATCGGCGCGATCGACGACCTCTCCGCCAAGATGCGCGAACGCGAACAGAAGGCGCAGGAGACCTTCGACCGCACGCTGACCGATATTTCCCGGCGCGTGCTGTCGATCGCCGTGATCTTCCTCGGCATCATCCTGTCGGCCGGCGTCCTGATCGCGCTCTCGATCCGGCAGCCGCTGCAGCAGATCATGACCGCGATGCGGGCGATCACGCTCGGGGATCTCGACCGCGAGGTGCAGGGGACCACGGCGCGGGACGAGGTCGGCGCCATGGCACGCGCGGTGGAGGTATTCCGCGAGAACGCCATCGCCAAACGCCAGGCCGAGGACGAATTGCGCTCCTCGAAGGAGAAGGCGGAAAGCGCGCTGTTCGAACTCAACACCGCGCAGCAGAACCTGATCGACGCCGAACGGCTGGCGGCGCTCGGGGGCCTCGTCGCCGGCGTCGCCCATGAAGTCAACAACCCGATCGGCATCAGCCTGACGGTGGCCTCCAGCTTCGCCCGGCGCGGCGAGATGTTCGAGGCGGAGCTCAAGTCGGGCGGCGGACTGCGCCGCTCGCAGCTCGAGGAATTCGTGCGCTCCTCGCGCGATGCGGCCCAGCAACTGGTCGCCAATCTGCACCGGGCGGGCGAGCTGATTCAGTCTTTCAAGCAGGTCGCGGTCGACCGCTCGCATGCCGAGCGCCGGCAATTCGCCCTCGGCGAGGCCACCGACCAGATTATCGCGAGCTTGAGGCCGGTCCTGAAGCGGGCGCCGATCGAGCTCACCGTCGACGTGCCGGAAGGCCTCATCATCGACGGCTATCCCGGCTCCTATGGCCAGATCCTGACCAATTTGTTCCTCAATGCCGTCTACCACGCCTTCGGCGACGGCCGTTCGGGCACCATCTCGATCTCGGCGCGGGCGCGCGGCCACGAGGACATCGAGATCAATTTTGCCGATAACGGCGCCGGCATGACGCCGGACGTGCAGCGGCAGGCCTTCGACCCGTTTTTCACGACGCGCCGCAACGAGGGGGGCACCGGCCTCGGCCTCCATATTGTCTATAATCTGGTAACCCAACAGCTCGGCGGACGGATGATGCTGGAGTCTAGGGTGGGACAAGGCACTACTTTTCGCATTATCATGCCCCGGGCCGCCAAGGGCGGCGCCGAGACTGCAGAGAACTTAGCTGACGGAAATGCTCAATGGCCGAACAGGACGATGTCCTCCACCTGATCGACGACACCGGAACCGTTCCGGATGACCAGTCCGTCCGCAAGTGGAAGATCGCCGTCATCGACGACGATCAGGCGGTGCATGAGGGAACCCGCTTCGCGCTGTCCGATTACTGCCTGAACGGCCAGGGGCTCGAAATCCTCTCGGCCTATTCGGCTGCCGAGGGCCGCGAACTGATGCGCGCGCACAAGGACATCGCCGCCGTGCTGCTCGACGTCATCATGGAGACCGACGTTGCCGGCCTCGAGCTCGTCGAATATATCCGCAACGAAATCCAGAATGAGACGGTGCGCATCATCTTGCGCACCGGACAGCCCGGCCAGGCGCCGGAGCGACGGGTCATCGTCCAGTACGACATCAACGACTATAAGGCGAAGACCGAGCTCACCGCCGACAAGCTGTTCACCTCGCTGACCGCCGCGCTGCGCAGCTACCAGCAGCTCGAACGCATGGTGCAGACCCGGCGCGGGCTCGAGATCATCATCGACGCGGCCTCTACGCTGTACGATTTCAAGTCGATGCAGCGCCTTGCCGAAGGCGTGCTGACCCAGCTCGCTTCGCTGCTCAATGTCGATTGCGCCGGCATCCTGGTGCTGCGCGACGACGGCAGCAAGACCAGCGACGAGCTCTCCGTGCTGGCAGGCTCCGGCTGCTACAGCCGCTTCATCGGCGCGGCCAGCTCCAGATCGCTCGATCCGGATTTGCGCACGATGGTGGAAGCCGCCTTCAAGCGCCGCAAGCACGAATTCGTCGATCACCGCACCGTGCTCTATGTTCGCACCGGCTCCGGCCGCGAAGTCGTGGTGCTGCTGCAGGCCGAGCGGCAATTGTCCGAAACCGACCGCTCGCTGGTCGAGATTTTCGGCAGCCGCCTGTCGATCGCGTTTGACAATGTCATCCTTTATCAGCAGTTGCACGAGGCCAATAGCCAGCTCGAGGACCGCGTCGCCCAGCGCACCCGCGCCCTGATGCAGGCGAACCGCCGGCTGTCGGCGCAGTGGCTGCGATTGCAGCGCGCCAATGGCTTCAAGAACGAGATCCTGGGCACCGTCGCGCACGACCTCAAGAATCCACTGGGCGTCATCCTCGGCCGCACCGAAATGCTGACCGAACTGATATCGACCGGAACGTCGAAGGAAAGCGTGACCGCACAGATCGACCATATCCGCGACGCCACCAAGCGGCTGACCTCGATGGTCGATCACTTGATCTCGGACGCGATGGCGGATGCCTTCGACATCACCATCCGCCGCGAGCCGGTCGACATCGCAGGGCTTGTGAGCGAGGTCGCGGAAGCCAACCAGCCGCTCGCGGTCAACAAGCAGCAGACCATCGCGGTTTCGGCGCCGCCGAACATCGTGACCATGTGCGACACCGACCGCATCCGCGAGGCGATCGACAACCTCGTCTCAAACGCCATCAAATATAGCCCCATCGGCGGCAAGATTGCGGTGACGGTCAGTCACGAAGAGGACAACACCGTCATCCGCGTCACCGACGAGGGCGCCGGCCTGTCGCCGGAAGATCTCGGCCGGCTGTTCGGCCGTTTCCAGCGGCTGTCCGCCAAGCCCACCGCCGGCGAAAGCTCGACCGGTCTCGGGCTCTCGATCGTCAAACGCATCATCGATATGCATGGCGGCGAGGTGACCGCCACGAGTGCAGGCCCTAACAAGGGATCGACCTTCACCATCGTCCTACCCGCGACCGAGTTGTCATGAGCCAGAGCCAACACATCATCATCGTCGATGACGAGGCGCCGGCCCGAGAGATGGTCGGCGACTATCTCAAGATGCACGGTTTTGCCGTGACGCTATGCGACGGCGGCAAGAGCCTGCGGGGCGCGATCGAGGCGGGTGCGGCACCCGACCTCGTGGTGCTCGACCTCAACATGCCCGAGGAAGACGGACTTTCCATCATCCGCGACCTCAAGGGCCGCACCAACGTCCCCGTCATCATGCTGACGGCGACCGCCAGCCCGATCGACCGTGTGGTGGGGCTCGAGCTCGGCGCCGACGACTACATCGCAAAACCCTGCGAGCTGCGCGAATTGATGGCACGCATTCGTTCGGTCCTGCGGCGGGCGGGACCGGCCAAGGCTGCCCCGGCCACGACCGAAGCCGCCGGAGCCAAGGCCGCGACAGACCATCTGGTGCGGTTCGGCACCAAATGGCTTGATCTCGAAGCCCAGGCGCTTCGCGACGACGAAGGCAACGAGCATCCCCTGACCGCTTCCGAATTCGGCCTCCTGAAGGTGTTCGCCGCCAATCCGAAGCGGGTGCTATCGCGCGAGCGGCTCCTGGAGCTTGCCAATGCCCGCGACAGCGAGGCCTTCGACCGCGCCGTGGACCTGCGGATCATGCGGATTCGCCGCAAGATCGAGCCGGACCCGACCAAGCCGGCGGTGATCCGGACCATCCGGGGCGGCGGCTATCTGTTCTCGCCCGCCGGAGAAAAGGCCTAACGCCTCGTTTCCTTAAGCCCCGTGAAGCCACCGGGTCGGTGAAACTTCATCGGACGATCGGGAACTTTTTCCCGTCGGAAATCCCGGCATTTTCCGCTCATTGAAATTATTCACAATTTCGCCCCGAATGTTTCGTCGCAGGCGGCCTGACGAAACAATTCTCCCCGGCATGAAACCATTTTTCGCTTTTCGAGCAGACATCCGGAAACGTTGGCTCATTAACAGTTTCGGGTAACGAAGCGCCGCACGAGCGGCGCCAGTGGGAGCCCGTCATGCAGAACGTCATCGCCATCAACGCCGCAGCCCGCCAGAGCATCATCGCTGCTCAGGCGACCTCGGACGAAATGCTTCTGCAAAGCATCGCCGACGGCAACCGGACCGCGATGCACATTCTTTATTCCCGTCATAACGTACGGGTTTACCGTTTCATCCTCCGCATCGTTCGCGACACCACGATCGCCGAGGACCTGGTCAGCCAGGTCTTCCTGGACGTGTGGCGCACCGCGGGCCAGTTCGAGGGCCGCTCCCAGGTTTCGACCTGGCTGTTGTCGATCGCCCGCTTCAAGGCGCTGACCTCGCTGCGTCAGCGCAAGTTCGAGGACATCGACCAGGAGGATGTGCGCGAGATCGCCGATGAGGCCGATACGCCGGAAGCTTCGCTCGACCGTTCGAACACCAGCGCGATCCTGCGCGCCTGCGTTGCAAAACTGTCGCCGGCCCATCGCGAGATCATCAACCTCGTCTACTATCACGAGAAGTCAGTCGAGGAAGTCGGCGCGATCATCGGCATCCCGCAGAGCACGGTGAAGACCCGCATGTTCTATGCCCGCAAGCAGCTCGCAGACCTCCTCAGGAACGCCGGCGTCGATACCCTCGCCGCCTGATCAAGGTGGACCGGCGGAAAGACGCCGATCCACGAAACAAATGAAACATTCGACGAAATCACGCTGAAAAGATCACCGATTAAACAAGCGCCTATCGATTTTCTCTTCAACCTCCCAAGACTCTCCAAGACCCGGAAAGGATGCCCCCCTTTCCGGGTCGCTCTGTATTTGATCGCCCATTCAATCCATACAATTCACGCTTCGTGATTACGCCAGAAGGCGCGGCCGATACCATCGTCACATCGCCCGTGCTAAACCCGCGCGTGGGATGATGATGGATGGTGCGCGATGTTCGAAAGCTGGAATGCAGTCGTATTGGCCCGGGCGCAGTTTGCTTTCACGATGTCGTTCCACATCGTCTTTCCCGCCTTCTCCATCGGGCTCGCCAGCTATCTTGCCGTGCTCGAAGCACGCTGGCTGATCACCGGGCGCGAAGTCTTCCTCAACCTGTTCAATTACTGGCTGAAGATTTTCGCCGTCGCCTTCGGCATGGGCGTGGTGTCGGGCATCGTGATGTCCTACCAGTTCGGCACCAACTGGTCGGCCTTTGCCGATAAGACCGGCCCTGTGATCGGGCCGTTGATGGCCTACGAGGTGTTGACCGCGTTTTTCCTCGAGGCGGGCTTCCTTGGCGTCATGCTGTTCGGGCTCGACCGCGTCGGTCCCAGGCTGCATTTCTTCGCAACTCTGATGGTTGCGATCGGCACGCTGATCTCCGCGTTCTGGATTCTCTCCTCCAATTCCTGGATGCAGACGCCGACAGGTTATGCGGTCAACGCCGACGGCCAGTTCGTGCCTGCGGACTGGCTGAAGGTGATTTTCAACCCGTCCTTTCCCTATCGGCTCGTGCACATGGTGCTCGCGGCCTATCTCACGACGGCGCTGGTGGTCGGCGCGGTCGGTGCATTTCATCTCCTGCGCGACCAGCATCTCGCCGGTCCCCGCGTGATGTTCTCGATGGCGATGTGGATGGCCACGCTGGTGGCGCCGATCCAGATTCTTGCCGGCGACCAGCATGGCCTCAACACGCTCGAATATCAGCCGGTGAAGATCATGGGCATGGAAGGCCATTATGAGAGCCATCCGAACGGCGCGCCGCTCATTCTATTCGGCCTGCCCGATCAGCAGGCCGGCAAGGTCAGATACGCGCTCGAAATTCCGCGCATGGGCTCGCTGATCCTGAAACATTCGCCGGACGCGCCGATGGCGGGGCTCGACACCGTGCCGCGCGAAAACTGGCCGCCGGTGCCGATCACCTTCTGGTCCTTCCGCATCATGGTCGGTATCGGCTTCCTGATGTTTGGGCTCGGACTGTTCAGCCTGTGGTCGCGCTGGCGCGGCACGCTGTTCGAGTCGCGGTTGCTGCATGTCTTCGCGCTTGTGATGGGACCGGCGGGTTT
>Ga0153954_1001721_pt1 | contig 10787 bp, 7 predicted proteins | sample TSFL038MetaG_FD_102277 | JGI IMG/M metagenome (GOLD analysis project Ga0153954, IMG submission 102277) | Attine ant fungus gardens microbial communities from Florida, USA - TSFL038 MetaG | ecosystem: Host-associated > Fungi > Mycelium > Unclassified | place: USA: Florida, Wekiwa Springs State... | reverse complement strand
GCCGTCTGCAAGGATGTGACGCGTGCCTGCAGCGCGGCCTCATCCGCACTCTCCTTGCTCAAGCCGAGCCATTGCATCAAGGCCATGGAAGCCGACCTTTCTCCGCCTTCGTTCGATTACCAGCCAGATAGGGATCACGACCCCGTGTGGCAATCCGTCCCGGTGTGCCGGCGACGAGCGCGGCCGATCTAAAGAGCCAACAGGCTCAAAATACAATACCAAATGTGAGGGGGTGGAAGCGTACTGCCGGCAGGGCTTCTGCCGCAACCGTTCCGGCGGCAGGTCCGGCTTATGCCTAAGGAATCGTTGGCTTGCGGCGATTGCGCGGCTCAGGTCGATGGAGACCGAAGAGTGGCCCGTGATCCTGGTCGCGGCGGCGGGATTGTGACTCCGAGGGGAAGCTGTATACCTGACCGGGTCGGGCGAGCACGCGTCGGCTGAAGATGTCGTTGGCGGGATCGATCAACTTTCGGCTGCCGGGGAGCGAGCGGTTCTTCTCGCATCTCTCGTTCGGCCTGATTCGCAGGCGGCTGCGGATGGCGTCCGGCCTGGTGCTCTTCGTTTATATTTCCGCCCACCTGATCAACCATGCACTCGGCCTTGTATCCCTCTCCGTTGCGGAAGAGGGCCTCGGGTTCGCGGTCGAGGTCTGGTCCAGCACGCCGGGCACGCTGTTGCTGTACGGCGCTGCCATCCTTCACTTTTTCCTGGCATTGTGGGCAGTCTACGAGCGGCGCACTTTCCGTCTGCCGCCGGCCGAGCTTCTGCGCATTGCACTCGGCTTCACGCTGCCGATCATCCTGATCAATCACTTCGCCAATACGCGGCTGGCCTACGACATGTTCGGCCTGCCGTCGGACTATACCCGCGTCATCGCCAATCTGTGGATCGCCGACTCGCAGGGGATGCAGCTCGGCCTGTTGGCACCGGGATGGGTGCACGGCTGCCTTGGTTTGCATTTTGCCTTCTGTCGCAAGCCTCTCTATCGGCGGATGCGGTATGTGCTGTTTGCAATCGCGTTGCTGTTGCCCGTCTTCTCTGCCTTCGGCTTCATTGCCATGGGGCGCGAGATCTCCACGAATCCCGAGGCCGCGGCGGCAGCGCAGGACTACCTGGGTCCTGCGCATTCCGGCGAGCGCGCTGGCATCACGCGTTGGCATAACCGGCTCTTGATCGGCTACTTCGTCATCATCGGGGCAGCCTTCGGCGCACGCGGCATCCGCAATTGGGTGGAAAGCAGTCGCAAGCGCCTCATCTCGATCTCGTATCCGGAGCGGATGGTGCGGGTGCCGCGCGGCTGGTCGGTATTGGAGGCGAGCCGCGGGTTCCACTTGCCCCATGCATCCATGTGCGGCGGGCGGGCGCGTTGCTCGACCTGCCGGGTGCGCGTGCTCGAGGGCGACGATGTCTGCCCGCCCGCGGGAGGGGACGAGCAGGCCACCCTCCGCCGCATCAACGCCTCGCCGGACGTGCGCCTGGCCTGCCAATTGCGTCCTGAGGGCAACGTGTCGGTCGTACCGCTGGTACGCACGGCGCGGCCGGTCTACCGCCCGGCAGTGCAGCAGCGCAGCACCGAACGTGAGGTCGTGCTGATGTTCTGCGATTTTCTCAACCGCGACCGGCTGGCGCACCACGAGCTGCCGCAGGATCTTCTCTACCTCCTCACGCTCTATGGTGAGGCCGTGACCAAAGCCATACGCCGGAACGACGGGATCCTCGTTGCCGTTGGGCCCGACGGCATCCTCGCCCTCTTCGGTCTCGAACACGACGTTGAACGCGCCGCGCGCCGCGCGCTGCGAGCCGCGGGCGCAATCGAGCATGCGCTCGCGGATCTCCGTACCCGGCTCGGGCGGGAAGGCGAGCACGAGATGCAGGTCGCCGTCAGCATCCACGCCGGTCGCGCGGTGGTCGGCGAGCTTGCTTCGACCGAACCGCCGGCGATCATGGTGGTCGGCAGTGCAGTGGACGCGCTCCACGACCTGCGCAGGTCAGCGGCTGAGCATGGCTCGCTGTTTGCGATCTCCGAGCCAGTCACGACCGCGGCCGGCGTCGAACCGGCGCCCGGTGAGGTGGTCATGGTGCGCACGTCCGGCTCCGGGACCCCGATTGGGGTGACGCTCTCCGCTTCGTCGCCGGTCGCGCCGCCGCCACGCAGCCGCCTCGAAGAACGCGGCGCCGCGCTCAAGCGCATCTGGAGCGGCTGATCGAGCGGCGGGAGCCCTTGCGCCTTCGGACGTCAGCGCGGTTTTTCCGTGGGCTCGGATTTCGTGCAGCTGGTCCCATCTGTGGCGGTTTCAGAGAACACGTCGTAGTCCCCGGATGGGACCCTCGTCATGCGATGGTAGCCACCATTCGTCAGATTGATCTCGAAACTATCGGACGGCTGCCCGATGCCGAACGTGCCCGATTTTCCCTCGATCCGGTCATCAGTCACTTTGACATTTTGAAACTTTGCAATCCCGATCTCAGCGGTCTTCGCGCCGACATCGACCGCGACCTTCTCGGTGAAGGGGAACAAGTCGCGCTCCCCCAGATCCGAGTTCTTGAACTGCTTTATGATTCTCATCTGCCCACTGCAGTTGAAGTCGATGTGTTGGGCATGACCGAGAGCAGGCGTCGCGAGCAAAAGTGCCATCGCGAGCGCGAGATGCTGAGCTGCTCCTGATCCACGTACTATCGAGCGCATTTCCCATACCCCGTACAGATGAAAGGGCGGCCAAGGTGTCCCGGCGCCGATTGATCAGCCGATTCTACTTGGTGCGCCGGCCGTAAGATTCACCGTATGCTTCGGTCCGTGTGTTCAGGATCGGGTCATCGGAGACATCGATTCCCTTGGTCAGGTTTGTGGGCATGAACAGAAGACTGTTCTCCAGCTTCTTCGTGTCGAGGGCCTTCGTGATGGCGATCTCGCCGAGCTCCACAGTCGGCCGACTGTCCGGCCAGATCTTGGTCGCATCACCGGTCACGTCGCCCGCGTCCGCGAGCTGAACGAGCAGGCGAAACCTGACAGGTTCCTTTTCAACGGCCGCTCTCAGATTTTCCGCGAGTGCATTGGGTGGACGCTTGGCGGCATCTTCGTTGCTGACATAGGCTTCCCCGGCCTTGGGAATGATGCGATAGCGACCGAATTTGGTGGCGCCCTGCGCATTGGTGAATTTCAGCGCATTCACGCCAAAGAAGGGTTGCGTGCCGTAGCTCACCGCCACCGGTTTTGGCGTGGTGACAAACTTGGCGGCCGCCGGATGACTGGCCAGGAATTGCTCGATCGGGGTGGGCTTGGGAGCATTGGGGCCGCTGGCTCCGGCCGCCTTGAGGAATTCGAGAAATTCATCGCCGCTCGACACCGGAAATCCGTTGACGGACAGGGCCACGATGTCGTTCTCACCGCCGTCCGGCAGACGGAACTTGACGGCCATTCCGCGGACGCCACCAACGGACGGGTCGAGATCCGGCGCGTCCGGCACCCCGCCGGCGTTCGAGAACCGAATGGTCAGAGGGGTAGGGCCTCCTTTCAGGAAGGCGGCCGAGCTCAGCGCGTCGGCGCCGGATGCCGGGGTGAAGCTGCCCTCGAAAAGAGCGCCGGTGGCGTGATTGGCCCGTGTCTTGGGATGCGCTCCGTAGATCGCATTCATCTGATCGACCAGGCGGGTTCCCAGCGGCTTGTCGTCGGCGCGAGCCCCGCAGAAGGCCAAGACCGTGATTGCAGCGGCGATGCCGGCCGAGAAACCCTGCATGGGACGCATGAAAACCTCCATCTGCCCCGATATCGGGGCGTTCGGCCGCAGTGTGCGTGCGATTGCACGAAACGGCCAGAATAAATCAATTGCGCGCCGGGGTGACTGCTATGCGACGTGGGGGCAATCACTGGCACGTGATCAGCGACCCGGTCCGTCACCCTTGGAGCCTTCGCTGGACATCCCTTCGCCGGGTGCCCCGGGCTCTGCACGGGGCGGGGTGAGCCATTTGTCGGGATATTGCTGCGTCCTTATATTGTGGCGTTGCTGACTGAGTCGTCGCGTGCGGAGAATCTGGCGCGGAGAACGGCGATGGCGAATTCGATCGTCACGATCGCAACCATGAAGGGCGGCAGCGGAAAAAGCACGCTGGCGAGCTGTCTTGCGGCCCATTGGCAGCTTGAGGGCCGTCGCCCCACGATCATCGATGCCGATCCGCAGCGCTCGATCGCGCGGCTCGCGGCCCGCGAAAAGGCGCTCGGCGGCGTGCAGGTCGTGGAGGAAGCCTCGCCTGACGTCTGGAAGACCGCCCGACGCCTTGCCGCGCAGGGGGACCTGGTCATCATCGACACGCCGGGCTTCCGCTCGCCGGCCACCATCGCCAGTCTCGGCGTCACCGATTTCGTCCTCGTTCCAGTCAAGCCGTCTCCGTTCGACGTCGACCGCATGCTGGACACGCTCAATCTGCTCATCAACGGCACCGAGGGATGGCGGCCGACATTCCGATGCCTGCTGACCCAGACGACGCGCGATTCGGTCATTTCGAAGCACATTCGCGCCGAGCTCGCCGAAGCGGGATTTCCCGTGCTCAAGAGCGAGCTGACCAACCGGGTCATCTATGCAGAGGCGGCGCTCTGGGGCGCAACGCCAAGCATGATCGATCGTGCCGGGCCGGCGGCGCGTGATATTGCGGCGGTCGCGCACGAGATCGAAGCCTTCCTCGACGCCGGGCGCGAGGTGCGGCAAGCGGCGTCGGCATGAACAAGAAAAAGCTGCCCAAGGTCATTGTGCATTCGCGAGCCGACCTGGCGGCCGCCTCGGTTGATCCCAATGAGGGTGAGGTCGACAAGGCCGCGCTCGCCGAGGCCAGGCGGCGCGGCGGCGGCTCCGCTGATACCCAGTCGTCCGATGCCAAGCCGTGCGGCGGTGCCATGCCGGCTGCGGCAAAGTTCGAGCCGATCGAGCCGCGTCCGGTGGAGAAACCCGACACCGGTGGAGCGGCGGTGGCGGTGGACAAGCCGCAGGACCCGGCCGCCCAGGTCGACGGCTCTGCTAGCCCGTCCGCCCCAGAGGCGTCCCCCGGGCCGGCCGCGAGTGAGGCGCCTCGCACCGCCGTGACGCGCAGTCCGGTCGACGTGCAGCGCCGGCGAAAGCAGGCTCTTCGGATCGTCAACCGCCACGCCGGCTATTCGGCGGCCGGTGGAATCCTTCCGCTGCCGGTTGCGAGCTTTGCGAGCGTGACCGCCGTGACTGTCCGAATGGTCAAAGTCCTCAGCGCCCATTACGGCGTGGCCTTCGAAAAGGACCGCAGCCGCGCGATCGTGGTCGGGTTGGTCGCCGGGGCGATGCCGATGGGGATCGGGACGGTCGCCTCGTCGGCGCTGCTTTATGTCGTACCGGTGCCGGGCAGCGCGATCGCGGGCCTCGCCGTGTCATCGGTCACCGCGGCGGCCTGCACGCGCAGCATCGGCCGCATCTTCGTCGAGCATTTCGAGAGCGGAGCGCCGTTGGATCAGTTCCGCGCTGACCGCAGCCCCGCCGCCAACGGCCGCCGGACATCGTAAACGATGTTCGGCACGCCGCCGTGGCGTGACGCCATCCCCCCTTGTTCCAGGCGATGGATTTCCGGCAAACTCTCCGTCGGCGCGATGAGGGCGTCGTCAATGGCAGTAAGCCGGAGCGGATCGGACGCCCAATGACTGATGGATTACACCTGAGCCGGCGGGATGCCCTGCGGTTGGGCGCGGCAACACTGACGTGCGCGCTCGCGCCCGCTGCCGTCGCCCGGGAAGCGGCCGAGCTGCACGGCATCTCGGCGTTCGGGGACCTCAAGTACCCGGCGGACTTCAAGCAGTTCGACTATGTCAATGCGGCCGCCCCGAAAGGCGGCATATTTTCGCAGGTCGCGACGACGGTCATCTATAACCAGAACCCCGTTACCTTCAATTCGCTGAACAGTTTCATCCTGAAAGGTGATGCTGCTCCCGGAATGGAAACGACGTTCGCGAGCTTGATGGCGCGTGCGCAGGACGAGCCCGACGCGCTCTACGGCCTTGCCGCGCGGGCCGTTCGGATCTCGGACGACGGCCTGACCTATCGCTTCCTGATGCGTCCCGGTGCCAAGTTTCACGATGGCAGCGCGTTGACCGCCCATGACGTGGCGTTCACGTTGAAACTGCTCAAAGAGAAGGGGCACCCCATCATCCAGCAGTTGCTCCGGGACTTCGTGACGGCGGAAGCGCCGAATCCGTCGGAGGTGTCCGTGCGCTTTGCGCCGGACCGGGCGCATGACACGCCGCTGTTCCTCGCCGCCATGCCGATTTTTTCTCAGGCTTATTACGCCAGTCGCCCCTTCGACGAGACGACGCTCGACGTGCCGCTCGGGTCGGGCCCTTACAAGGTCGGCCAGTTCGAGGCCGGCCGCTTCATCGCGTTCGAGCGCGTGAAAGATTGGTGGGGCGCCGATCTGCCGGTCGCGCGCGGCCAGAATAACTTCGATACGGTCCGCTATGAATTCTACCGTGACCGCGACTTCGCGTTCCAAGGGTTCACGGCCAAGCAATATCTTTTCCGCGAGGAACTGATCTCCCGGGTGTGGGCCACGCGTTATGATTTTCCTGCCGTCAACGACGGCCGCGTCAAGCGCGACGAAACGCCATTCGGAGGCTCGATCGGACTGCAAGGTTGGTTCTTGAACATGCGGAAAGAGGTGTTCAAGGACAAGCGGGTGCGCGAAGCCTTCAATTGCGCCTTCGACTTCGAGTGGACCAACAAGACCATCATGTATGGAGCGTACAAGAGGATAACGTCGCTCTTCGAGAATTCCGACATGATGGCCGTCGGCAAGCCGGGGCCCGACGAACTGGCCCTGCTCGAGCCCCTGCGCGGCAAGGTCCCCGACGAGGTGTTCGGCGACCCCTATGTCCCGCCGGTTTCCGATGGATCCGGCCAAGACCGCGCTCTCCTACAGAAGGCGAGCGCTCTCCTGCAGGACGCCGGCTTCGTCATCGTGGATGGCAAGCGCGTTTCGCCGCGCGGCGAGCGGATCAATGTTGAATTCCTGTTCGATGATCCAGGGGTCCGGCCGCAGCATATGCCGTATATCAAGAACCTGGGCATGCTGGGGATAGACGCCGATTTGCGCATCGTCGACCCGACGCAATTTCGCGCACGTCTCGACAATTTCGACTTCGACATCACCGTGCAGCGGATCGGTTTCTCGACTTTGCCCGGCGCTTTGCTGCGCACTTATTTTTCGTCCAAGTCGGCCGCCACGAACGGATCTCCGAACCTGTCGGGCATCGCGGATCCGGCAATCGATGCTCTGATCGAGCAGATCGTCGCGGCCAACAGCCGGCCGCAGCTGGTCACGGCCTGCAAGGTGCTAGACCGGGTCATCCGCAGCGGTCGCTATTGGGTGCCGCATTGGTACAAGAGCACACACTGGCTGGCATTCTGGGACGTGTTCGGCAGGCCGCCCGAGAAACCGCGTTACGCTCGCGGCATCCCGGAGACCTGGTGGTACGATCGCGAAAAGGCGGCGAAGACCTAGCGCTCCTCTCGATCAAAGAGGCCCACAATGTCGCGGCACGGGCGGTACGCTCCCTCTCCCCGTCAGCGGAGACGGTTGGGGTGAGGGGGTTACCGGCCAGGGCCGAGCTTCCACCTACTTTCTTGACGCGTGAGCCAGGTACCGATCGTAAAGCATCGGACGTTTGAAGGCTCTGGCTTGTATCGCCTGAAACGCGCTTTCTACCTTATCCGCGTTGGCGCTCAATGCATCCAGATCCCGGCGCACGCCCGGCATGGTCTCGTTGAGCCTGCGCACGAGCTGCGTTTCGTCAACCAGAGTCGAGCGGCCGTCCGCCACGATCTGACGCCCGCCGACCCAGACGTGGCGAACCCCCAATCCGGTTTCGGCGAACACGAGCTGTCTCGCCGCACTGTTGAAGGGGCGCCATGCGGGATGGGTCGTATCATATGCGACGAGATCGGCCTGCATTCCCGGCTCGATGGCGCCGACCTTATCTTCAATTCCTGCAGCTTTCGCGCCGCCCCTCGTTGCGAGCGAGATCGCTTCGGCTGCTGTCGGCCTTTCAGGGGCGGGGTCGCTGATCCCCGCGAGCAGGCAGAACAACTTCATCACCTGCAGCATGCTCTGGACATCGCTGCAGCTGCAGTTGTCGCAACCGAGCGAAAGATTCACGCCTCGCCGGCGATAGTCGGACAAAGGCGCGACACCGCTGCGCAGCTTGAGATTGCTGAGGATGTTCAGGACCACGCCGGTGCCGGTATCGGCAATTTTTGCGATTTCGTCGGCATCCGGCCAGACGCCGTGAGCGATCGTCACGCCCGGCCCGACAAGTCCGGCCGCCTCCATGTAGTTGATTGCCGAACCGCCGAACTCCGCCAGTTTCTCCTGAGCGAATATTCTCTGCAGACGGGTTTCGTAAACGTGAGTGTAGACAGGAATGCCGTGCTCTTTGCGGAAGGCATTCGCGGCCTTGAGCAGGTCGAAAGAGCACCTCTGGGGAGCGGATGGGTTGACCGCCCAAATCACTTGCCCGCCATAGTCGCCATGTCGTTTCTTCTGCTCGGCGATGAACGCGAGTTGGGAAAGCCCGTTGCTTGCGCGCGTTCCGACGATCGCATGTTGTTCGGGCGGGATCATTTCGTCCGCCCAAAGGATCGTGTCCAGCTGTGACTTGTCGCGAACGGTCACCCCGAGGATGACCCTGACGCCCACGCTGCGATAAGCCGAAATGACGGCATCGAGCAGCTCCGGATCGTACGGAGCGAGATTCAAGAAATCCTGTATCGTCGTGATGCCGTTGCGAACGCATTCAATCGCACCGACTGTCGTGCGGAGCAGGACTTCTTCGGCCGTACGATCGCTGCCGATTGCGCCGGCGATCAGGCCCCAGCGCTCGAGCGACATCGTCTCGAACATGCCTTTCGCAAGCACGTCGTGCGAATGGTAATGGCCGTTCACGAAGCCCGGCACCAGCATGTGCCCATCGAGCGCCAGCCTCCGGACGTCGTTGCTGCTCGGAATCGCGTCTCCGACATGGGCAATCCGGCCATCCCGGACCAGGACGGATTGCACGGGCGGATTATCGGTGTCCCCGCCGTGGCGATAGACGCGTGCCCCTTCGATCACGAAGGAATGCTTCTCGGCGGTCATTCGACAACATCCTCTTTCATGCGGGGCGCGGCTGACCGGGCGCCCGCCAGAACTGTGGCGATTTGTGCAAATAGTACCAATGGATCATTTTGATTTGCAAACGCAAAAAAATCGAAATACCTGTTGCATCGATACTGCCGGATGGATTATCCCGCGAGGGACCGCGCTGAGACCGCCGCGATGCAACACATCGCCGCCGTCTCAAAAAATAGACGGCCGGCCTTCACAGAGCGCTGCTCAAGGTTGAAACCGCAATCATGTCAGCGTCGATAGGTCAACGCAGATGCCGATTTGAAGATGATCGGCTCATCCGCGGCGAGGGAAGCTTCGTCGCGGATGAGAACCTGCCCGGAGTCAGCTACGCAGCCATCTACAGGTCGCCGACCGCGTGCGCAGAGATAAGTGACATCGACATCACAGCAGCGCTTGGCGTAACGGGCGTTCTTGCCGTTCTGACCGGCGCTGACGTGCGCGCGGATGGTCTGGGTGGAATACCTTGGGAAGTCTGCCCGCCTGGACTCGAGAAGAAGAGCCGATTTCAGGGAGATCCCGAGGTGGCGGCGCCCCAGCCGCTTCTGGCGGACACCACCGTACGCTACGTCGGCGAGCCGATCGCACTCGTTGTTGCAGAAAGCCAGGCCGCCGCTCTGAGTGGTGTCGAGGCCATCAGTGTCGATTTCGAGCACGGTGAGCCGACTGTCGGCATTGAAGCGCTGACCACCGGTCGACAGAGCGCCGAGGCGCTGTTCACCGCCGAGGTGGGAACGCGCGAAGGCCTCGAAGAGATTTTCTCAAGGGCTTTCGGGGTCGTGCATCTACGAACACATGTGCCGAGACTGGCCGCCGCTCCGATCGAGCCACGCGGCTATGCCAGCCGGTATGATGCCGAAAGCGACCGCTGGACCGTCTGGGCCGCGGCAGGCAAGCCGCATCCAGTGAGAGACACCATCGCGCGAAGCATACTCCACGTCGATCCGCGGAAAATCCATCTCGTTGCGAAAGATATCGGGGGTGGCTTCGGCGGCAAGAACGTTGCGCACGCGGAAGCCGCATTGACTCTTTGGGCCGCGAAACGACTCGGTCGGCCGGTCCAGTGGATCAGCACACGTCTCGAAGCATTCCAATCGGACATGCAGAGCAGGGATCACCTCATCGAGGCGCGCATCGCTTACGATGAAGACGGGAAGTTTCTGGCGGTCAGCTATGACTCCATGGTTGACCTGGGCGCGTATTTGGCTCCGCGCGGAGTGATGCCAGCGCTGACCAGCCTCAAGACGATAACGGGACCTTATTCGATTGAGGCCGCGCACGGACGAGTGCGGGGCTTTCTCACAAACACGGTTCCGACTTGCACATACCGCGGCGCGGGGGCTCCCGAAAGCGCCTACGCGGTCGAACGGCTTGTCGATATGGCAGCCGCACGCCTGTCGATCGATCCGGTGGAGATCCGCCGCCGCAATCTGATCCGGACAGAGAGCCTGCCCTGGAAAGCGCCGACTGGCGTGACCTTTCACAGCGTCGATTTTCCTGCGATCCTTCAGGCCGCGACAGGAGAGGGGGTCGAGAAGGCAAGACGCAATAGCGGGAGCCGCTTCCGCTATGGGACGGGAATAGCGTTCACGATCGAATGCTACGCCGCCTCGTTCGGT
>Ga0153954_1001720_pt1 | contig 10791 bp, 6 predicted proteins | sample TSFL038MetaG_FD_102277 | JGI IMG/M metagenome (GOLD analysis project Ga0153954, IMG submission 102277) | Attine ant fungus gardens microbial communities from Florida, USA - TSFL038 MetaG | ecosystem: Host-associated > Fungi > Mycelium > Unclassified | place: USA: Florida, Wekiwa Springs State... | reverse complement strand
ATGCGGAGCGTCTGGTCGACCTGTTGAGCAGGCGCGATCCACTGAGCGAGCGCGTGCATCTCGACAAGGCCGCGGTGGCGGGCTTCGGCCTTCTCGGCCTAGGGTGGGGTGCAACCCACCGAGTCGGCCGCATCTTCACGGTCGACCACAAACCGCAGGACGCCTGACCGTTGGCCTTGGCAGACGCTAAAGAGACGGCGGCGGCCGAGCGCGCCTCCGGCAGTTCGTTCTACAACGCCATGCGCATCCTGCCGCGCGCGCAGCGCGAGGCCATGTTCGAGATCTATTCGTTCTGCCGGCAGGTCGACGACATCGCCGATTCGACCGGCCCGCGCGACGAGCGCCGGGCGGAGCTCGGTCGCTGGCGCGCCGACGTGGATGCCCTCTATGCCGGCCGGCCGGTGGCGCGCACCAAGGGGCTGGTGGCGCCAGTGAGCGATTTCGCACTCCGGCGCGAGGATTTCCACGCCATCATCGACGGCATGGAGATGGACGTTGTCGCCGATATCCAGGCGCCCGATGACGCCACGCTCGACCTCTATTGCGATCGGGTCGCGAGCGCTGTCGGTCGGCTCTCGGTCCGCATCTTCGGCATGGACGAGCATGACGGGGTCGCGCTTGCGCATCACCTCGGGCGCGCCCTCCAGCTCACCAATATCCTGCGTGATATCGACGAGGACGCCGCGTTGCAGCGGCTTTATCTGCCCAAGGAGGCTTTGCAGGATGCCGGCATCGGCACGACCGATCCTGCGTCGGTGCTGGCGAGCCCGGGGCTTCCGAAGGTGTGTGCCCGCGTCATTGCGCGCGCGCGCGAGCATTTTGCCCGCGCCGACGCGATCATCGCGCGCAGCCCGCGGCGCGCGACGCGCGCGCCCCGCATCATGGGCGAGGCCTACCGGTTGATCCTCGACGGCCTCGTCGCCCGTGGCTGGTCGAGCCCGCGCCATCCGATCCGGCTGCCGCGCGCGCGGCTGATCTTGATCATCCTGCGGCACGCCTTCGTCTGATGACCCGCACCGTCCACGTCATCGGCGCTGGTCTCGCCGGGCTCGCGGCCGCGGTGCGGCTCGCGGCGCGCGGAACGCAGGTCGTGGTGCACGAAGCCGCGGGTCAGGCCGGCGGCCGTTGCCGCTCCTACCACGACCCGGCGCTCGACATGGTGATCGACAACGGCAATCACTTGCTGCTGTCGGCCAATCACGCCGCTCTGTCCTATCTTTCGGCAATCGGCGCCGCCGACGGGCTCGTCGGTCCGCCCGAGGCCGACTTCGCGTTCATGGATCTTGCGACCCGCGAGCGCTGGCGCTTGCGCATCAACGCCGGGCCGCTGCCGTGGTGGATCTTCGATCGGACCCGCCGCGTGCCCGGCACCACCGCCCGCGACTACCTCGCGTTTGCCTCGTTGCTCTTTGCACGTGAGCACAAGACGATCTGCGAGACGGTGCGCTGTGAAGGCGCGCTCTACGAGCGGCTGGCGCGGCCGCTCTGGATCGCCGCGCTCAACACCGACCCGCGGGAGGCCAGTGCGGCGCTCGCCGGCACGCTTATCCGCGAGACGCTGGCCAAGGGTGGCAAGGCCTGCCGGCCGCTCATCGCGCGCGACGGCCTCGGCGCCGTGCTTGTCGCGCCGGCGCTGAAATTTCTCGGCGCGCGCGGAGTGGAGGTGAGGTTCGGCCATCGCCTGCGCGCGCTCGCGCGCACCGAGCGGCTGGCGACGACACTTGATTTCGGCGAGGACAAGATCGCGCTCGGCGAGGCCGACGGCGTGATCCTGGCAGTGCCGCCAGTGGTCGCTGCCGATCTGCTGCCCGGTCTCTCGACGCCGTCCGAGTTTCGCGCCATCGTGAACGCACACTTCCGCCTCCCGCCGCCGGCCTCTCTCGCACCCATCACCGGTGTCGTGAACGGGACCGTCGAATGGCTGTTCAGCTTCCCCGACCGGTTGTCCGTCACCATCAGCGCCGCCGACCGCCTGCTCGATGCGCCGCGCGAGGCGCTGGCGCAGCAGATCTGGGACGATGTCGCGACCATTGCGCAGCTTCCCAGGGCGCTGCCGCCATGGCAGATCGTGCGCGAGCGCCGGGCGACCTTCGCCGCTACCCCGGCCGAGAATGCCAAGCGTCCCGGAACCGAGACCGCGTGGCGCAATCTTTTCCTGGCCGGGGATTGGACCCGCACCGGATTGCCGGCGACGATCGAGGGCGCCATCCGATCGGGCCAGCGTGCCGCCGATCTCATCGGCTGAAGTTCAATCGACGAACCTGGTGAGCGCAAGGTGATGAGCTCCATATCCGCCGAACAGACGTCGGTCTCGCCGCTCGATCGCAGCATCGATGCCGCCACGAGCGCGCTGCTGGCATTGCAGCGACCCGACGGGCATTGGGTCTTCGAGCTCGAGGCCGACGCCACCATTCCTTCCGAATATGTGTTGTTGCGGCACTATCTCGCCGAGCCCGTCAATGCCGAGCTCGAGCGCAAGATTGCGGTCTATCTGCGCCGCATCCAGGCCGACCACGACCATGGCGGCTGGCCGCTGTTCCAGGACGGCGCCTTCGACATGAGCGCGAGCGTGAAGGCCTATTTCGCGCTCAAGATGATCGGTGATCCCATCGATGCCCCGCACATGGTGCGCGCCCGCGAGGCGATCCGCTTTCGCGGCGGCGCGTCGGCGGCCAACGTGTTCACCCGGCTGATGCTGGCGCTGTTCGGCTTCGTTCCATGGCGCGCGGTGCCGGTGATGCCGGTCGAGATCATGCTGCTTCCGAAATGGTTTCCTTTTCACCTCGACAAGATCTCCTATTGGAGCCGCACGGTCATCGTGCCGCTCTTGGTGCTGCAGGGGCTCAAGCCCAAGGCGCGCAATCCCAAGGGCGTCACCATCGACGAGTTGTTCCTCGAGCCGCCGCAGTCGATCGGAGCGGCGCCGAAGGCGCCGCAGCAGAAGGCGTCGTGGTTCTGGTTTTTCCGCGGCGTCGACGTGCTGCTGCGCGCGGCCGAACCGTTTTTTCCGAAGAGCACGCGCCAGCGCGCGATCGAGGCCGCCAAGAATTGGGTCGTCGAGCGGCTCAACGGCGAGGACGGGTTGGGCGCGATCTTCCCGGCCATGGCCAACAGTGTGATGATGTTCGACGTGCTCGGCTACGCGGCGGACCACCCGCATCGGGCGATCGCGCGCAGATCGGTCGAGAAGCTTCTGGCGGTGCATGAGCAGGACGCCTATTGCCAGCCCTGCGTCTCGCCGATCTGGGACACCGGGCTCACCTGCCACGCCTTGCTGGAGGTGGGCGGCGAGCGTTCCGTTGCGCAAGCGCGCAAAGGGCTCGACTGGCTGGCGCCCAAGCAGATCCTCGACGTGAAGGGTGACTGGATCGCGCGGCGCCCCGATCTGCGGCCAGGTGGTTGGGCGTTCCAATACGCCAATCCGCACTATCCCGACGTCGACGACACCGCGGTGGTGGTGATGGCGATGGATCGCGCGCAGGGTCTCTCGGCGCAGAGCGACTTCCGCGCGTCGATCGCGCCGGCCCGCGATTGGATCGTCGGCATGCAGAGCAGCAACGGCGCCTGGGGCGCGTTCGATGCCGACAACGAATTCTACTATCTCAACAATATCCCGTTCGCCGACCACGGCGCGTTGCTCGACCCGCCGACCGAGGATGTGACTGCGCGCTGCATCTCCATGATGGCGCAGATCGGCGAAGCCAAGGGCGAGGCGGTTACGCGCGCGATCGACTATCTGCGCACGACCCAGCTCGCCGACGGCAGCTGGTACGGCCGCTGGGGCATGAACTACATCTACGGCACCTGGTCGGTGCTGTGCGCACTCAACGCCGCCGGTCTCGATCATGCGGCGCCCGAATTCCGCAAGGCGGTCGACTGGCTCTTGAAGATCCAGAACCGCGACGGCGGCTGGGGAGAGGACGGGACGAGCTACAAGCTCGACTATCGCGGCTACGAGGGCGCGCCCAGCACCGCCTCGCAGACCGCCTGGGCGCTGCTCGGCCTGATGGCGGCGGGCGAGGTCGACAATCCCGCGGTCGTGCGCGGCATCGACTATCTCTCACGCACGCAGGGTAACGACGGCTTCTGGGACGAGCCGCGCTACACCGCCACCGGTTTCCCGCGCGTGTTCTACCTGCGCTATCACGGCTACTCGAAGTTCTTCCCGCTCTGGGCGCTGGCGCGTTACCGCAATCTCAAGAAGGCCAATGCGCGCGCGGTGTCGTTCGGGATGTGATGCTCGCATAGAACACGTGCATGGACCGCGGTCGGCGCGCAATTTTTCGACAAGCGTCGAGTGAAGCGCAGCTTCATCGGTGGAAGTGCTGGAAAGCGGCTTCGACCTCTGCGTCCGTCGCAAATTCGCGTCGCTTGGCTTCCGCCAGGCTCTCAAGCACGTCGGTCAGATGTGCCGGGTCTATTTCCTCCGGCTCGTGCTCGCTCTCGGCCATGTTGAGCATCGCGCGTGCAATTGCATCCTGACCGTCGGGCGGCAACCGGCGAACGGCTTCGAGGGCCTTTTCGAGGAGCGTGGTCATGTCGCTTCGAGCCGGAGGTTGGGTCGAGCGCTTGCGAGACCCAACGATATCTCAATCCGCACGAAGGTGTTGGGTCTCGTGAAGAACTCGACCCAACCTACTTAGCTACTCCGCAGCTTCCATCGGCGTGACGGGAGGCCGCTTCTCGGCGTTCTTGATGGAAGCGAGCTCGTGCTCAACGTGGCGCGAGAACACGAACTCGGCCGGACGCTGCTTGTCGAGCGAAATTTCCGGCGCCATCGGACCTTCCGTGCGCACGCCGCGCAACGCCACTTTGAGGGCCTGCCAGGGCTTGGAGAACGAGGCTTCGGCCGCGGTCGGCTCGTAGCCGCAATGCGCCATGCAGTTCGCGCACTTCTCGTACTTGCCGGTGCCGTAGCTGTCCCAGTCGGTGGTCTCCATCAGCTCCTTGAACGTCTTGGCGTAGCCTTCGCCGATCAGGTAGCAGGGTTTCTGCCAGCCGAAGATGTTGCGGGTCGGCATGCCCCACGGCGTGCAGTGGTAGGTCTGGTTGCCGGCGAGGAAGTCCAGGAACAGGCCGGAATGGACGAACGTCCAGCCCTTGCCCTTGCCGCGCGCGAACACGTCGCGGAACAGCTCCTTGGTCTTGCGCCGGTTGAGGAAGTGCTCCTGGTCGGGCGCGCGCTCGTAGGCGTAGCCGGGCGAGATCGATACCCCGACGCCCATCTCCTTGGCGAGATCGAGGAAGGCGGCGATGTCCTCGGGCGGGTGGCCGTCGAAGATCGTGGCGTTGACGTTGACGGTGAAGCCTTTGGCCTTCGCCGCTTTGATGGCGGAGATCGCCCGATCGAACACGCCTTCCTGGCAGACCGACTTGTCGTGATGCGCGCGCAGCCCGTCGAGATGCACCGAGAAGAACAGGTACGGCGACGGCTCGAACAGGTCGAGCTTCTTCTCCAGAAGCAATGCGTTGGTGCAGAGCGACACGAATTTCTTGCGCGCCACGAGCCCCTTCACGATCTCGCCGATCTCGCGATGGATCAGAGGCTCACCGCCCGGGATCGCCACCATCGGCGCACCGCACTCGTCAGCCGCGTCCAGGCACTCCTGCACAGTGAGCCGTCGGTTGAGAATCGGCGCCGGGTAGTCGATCTTGCCGCAGCCGACGCAGGCGAGGTTGCAGCGGAACAACGGCTCCAGCATCAGGACGAGCGGATAGCGTTTGCGCCCCAACAGCTTCTGCTTGAAGATGTACGCGCCGATACGCATTTCCTTGAGGAACGGAATTGGCATTTTCTCTGGCTCGTCCTTCTCTGGTTCTCTGGCTCTCGGATCGCTGCCCTCGGTCCGGTCCGGGCCCTCGTGCGTCAGGCGCGAAACCTGACGATGCCCCCTGTGTTATGCCTTCCTGCGCCCCCCGGTGTCGAGGCTTCGACCGTCTGAGACGATTGGAATCTTCCTAATGGGTTGACGGCGGCAATCGCCGATGCGGCATTATTGGCGTACTCCCGCGCGCGCGAGGCCGTTGCCGAGCGCGGCGAGCGCCTTGGCCACGATGGCGTCAGCGTCGAGCCCGGCTGCGGCATACATCGCCGCCGGGCTGTCCTGGTCGATGAAGCGGTCTGGCAGCACCATGGTCCGCAGTTTCAGCCCGCGGTCGAGCGCGCCATGCTCCGCGAGCGTCTGCAGCACCTGGGCGCCGAAGCCGCCGATGCTGCCTTCCTCGACGGTGATCAGCACTTCGTGCTCGCGCGCCAAGCGTAGCACCAACTCGACATCGAGGGGTTTGGCGAAGCGCGCATCGGCGACCGTCGTCGACAGGCCGTGGGCGGCAAGCGTCTCGGCGGCCTTCAGGGCCTCGCTCAGGCGGGTGCCCAGGGACAGCAGCGCCACCGCATTGCCCTCGCGTACGATGCGGCCCTTGCCGATCTCGAGCGGCACGCCGAATTCCGGCATGTCGACGCCCACGCCGTCGCCGCGCGGATAGCGCAGGGCGGACGGGCAATCGTCGAGCGCCACCTGGGTGGCCACCATGTGCACGAGCTCGGCCTCGTCCGCCGCCGCCATCAGCACGAAGCCCGGCAGGCAGCCGAGGTAGGCGAGGTCGAACGAGCCGGCATGCGTCGGACCGTCGGCGCCGACCAGGCCTGCGCGGTCGAGCGCGAAGCGCACCGGCAGCCGCTGGATCGCGACATCGTGTACGATCTGGTCGTAGCCACGCTGCAGGAAGGTCGAATAGATGGCCGCGAACGGCTTGTAGCCCTCGGTGGCGAGGCCGGCGGCGAAGGTGACCGCATGCTGCTCGGCGATGCCGACGTCGAACGTGCGCTGCGGGAATTCCTTGCCGAAGATGTCGATACCGGTACCCGACGGCATGGCCGCGGTGATCGCGACGATGCGGGGGTCTTTCCTCGCCTCCTTCACCAGGCTTTGGCCGAACACCTTGGTGTAGGACGGCGCGTTCGATTTGGCCTTGGCCTGCTTGCCGGTGATGACGTCGAACTTGACCACGCCGTGATACTTGTCGTCGGCGGCCTCGGCCGGCGCATAGCCGTGGCCCTTCTTGGTGACCACGTGCACCAGGATCGGGCCGCTCTCCGCGTCGCGCACGTTGCGCAGCACCGGGATGAGATGGTCGAGGTTGTGCCCGTCGATCGGCCCGACATAGTAGAAGCCGAGCTCCTCGAACAGCGTTCCGCCGGTGACCAGGCCGCGGGCATATTCCTCGATGGCGAGCGCGCGCTGGCCCAGGAACTTCGGCATGGGCCGCGCCAGCTGCTTGACGATCTCGCGCAACGAGCGATAGGCGCGCCCCGAGACGAGCCTTGCCAGGTAGGCCGAGAGCGCGCCCACCGGCGGCGCGATCGACATGTTGTTGTCGTTGAGGATGACGATGAGGCGCGAGTTCATCGCCCCGGCATTGTTCATCGCCTCGTAAGCCATGCCTGCCGACATGGCCCCATCGCCGATAACGCATACGATGTTATGAGCCTCGCCGTTCAGATCACGCGCGACTGCCATGCCGAGGCCGGCGGAGATCGAGGTCGAGGAATGCGCCGCGCCAAAGGGGTCGTATTCGCTTTCCGCGCGTTTGGTGAAGCCGGAGAGCCCGCCACCCTGCCGCAACGTGCCGATGCGGTCGCGGCGGCCGGTGAGGATTTTGTGAGGATAGGCCTGGTGGCCTACATCCCAGATCAAGCGGTCCCGGGGCGTCTCGAATACATGGTGCAGCGCGACCGTGAGCTCGACGACGCCGAGGCCCGCACCCAAATGTCCGCCGGTGGCCGCCACTGCGTTAATGGTCTCGGCCCGCAACTCATCGGCGACTTGCCGCAGCGCCGTTTCCGGCAGGCGGCGCAAGTCGTCGGGGCTGGCAAGGGTGTCGAGGAGTGGGGTTGAAAGGGTCATGATCCGAACATTTTCCCATATAGGTTCGCTACGACACAGCCCAAGAGGCGCAGGACAGAGGCGCAAAGACAACAGGGAGGCCAGGGCAGGGGCCGCAAGCGGTCCGTACGTAGAGGATGCGCTCTTCGACGTCCTCAGGTCGGAGGAAGCTTTTCAGGCCCTCGCCGAACTCGACCGGGTCTTGAGGGGTTGGCAAGGAGCGTCTGGCCGGTGTTCTCCGTCCAAGCTTGGACGTTGTCAACGTACTGAATTGCCTGTTATTCCGCCGCCACACCAGTTTAGGCGCTCCCGTTCCACACCCGATTTAGGCTTGGTCGGATAACTTCTCAGGACATCGCATGTTGCAGAAAGTCATCGTCGCCACGGTTGATTATTGCAACCGATTTTCCATTCAAGTTATTGCTATTGCTTTACTTTTGGCTGCAGTGAGCGGCGTCTATGCGGCGCGGCATTTTGCCATTGACGCCGACGTGAACAAGCTGATCTCGAAGGATCTGCCCTGGCGCCAACGGGAGGCTGCATTCGACAAATCCTTCCCGCCGAAAGAAGAGACCATCCTGGCGGTGATCGATGCCCCGACCTCCGAGCTGGCGAGCCAGGCCACCGCTGCACTCGCGCAGAAGTTGTCCGAGCAAAAGAATCTATTCCTCTTCGTCCAGGAAGCGGGCGGCGGCGCCTTCTTCCGGCGCAACGGACTGTTGTTCCTGCCGACCCAGGAGGTGGTCGACCTCACCCGCAAGCTTGGTGAGAGCAAACCGTTGCTCCAGGCCTTGGCGCAGGATTCGAACCTGCGCGGCCTGACCACGGCGTTGAACTACGGCCTGATCGGCGTGCGGATGAAGCACTTCACGCTCGACGACATGGCCGGCACCCTCAACATGGTCTCCGATACCTTCGACCAGGTGCTCGCCGGGCAGCCGGCGAGCTTCTCCTGGCGCGCCATGCTCAACGGACGGCCGCCGAGCGCGAGCGATGGCCGGCGCTTCATCGTGATGAGGCCGGTGCTGGACTACAGCGCGCTCATGCCGGGCGAGGCGGCGACCAACGCCATCCGCAAAGCAGCAGCCGATCTCGGCTTCGCGTCAAAATATCGTGCGCGACTGCGGTTGACCGGTCCGGTCCCGATATCGGACGAGGAATACGCCACCTTGAACGAGGGGGCGTTCGTCAACACCGCCGTGACCATTCTCGTCGTTCTCACGATCCTGTGGCTCGCGTTGCGCTCACCGCGGATCATTTTCGCAGTCTTCGTCAGCCTGATCGTTGGACTTTCGATCACCGCCGCGGTCGGGCTTGCGCTCGTGGGCGCGCTCAACCTGATCTCGATCGCGTTCGCGGTGTTGTTCATCGGCCTGGGCGTGGACTTCGGCATCCAGTTCAGCGTGCGCTATCGCGCCGAGCGCCATGAGGTCGATGACCTGCGCGAGGCCTTGCTGCGTGCCGCGCGCTACTCGGGCGCGCCGCTGACGCTCGCGGCGGCCGCCACGGCCGCCGGCTTCCTGTCGTTCCTGCCCACCGACTACAAGGGCCTCTCCGAGCTCGGCCTGCTCGCGGGGCTCGGCATGATCGTGGCGTTCCTGACCAGCGTCACGCTGATCCCGGCGCTGCTCACGGTGCTCAAGCCGCCGGGCGAGCCCGCGGAGATGGGCTTCAAGGCGCTGGCTCCGGTCGACCGTTTCATGGAGCGCCACCGCATCCCGATCATCATCGGCACCGGCCTGGTGGTGGCGGCCGGCCTGCCGCTGCTTTACTGGCTGCAATTCGACTTCAACCCGCTCAATCTGCGCAGCCCCAAAGTCGAGTCGGTCGCGACCTTCCTCGAGCTCAAGAGCGATCCCGCGATTGGCGCGAACTCGATCTACGTGCTCGCCTCGAGCAAGGAGGCGGTGAAGGAGGGCGTGGAGAAGCTCTCCAAGCTTCCCGAGGTCTCGAGCGTGAAGTCGATCGAGAGCTTCATCCCGACCGACCAGCCGCCAAAGCTCGAAGCGATCCACAAGCTCGCGACCGTGCTCGAGCCGGCGCTCAAGCCTGATCCGAGCAAGAAGCCTCCCACCGACGCCGACAATGTGGCGGCGCTCAAGGCCGCGGTCGACAACCTCAACAAGGCCGCCGACGGCCAGACCGGACGCGGCGGCACCGCCGCCAAGCGCCTGGCCGCCGACCTTACCAAGCTCGCGGCCGGCGACGAGGCGCTGCGCGTGCGCGCGCAGGACGCCATGGTGGTCCCGCTCAACACCGCGCTCGACGAGCTGCGCGACTATCTGAAGGCCGAGCCGGTCACGCTCGAGAACCTGCCACCCGAAATCTCGGGAGAGTGGATCGCCAAGGACGGGCGATTCAAGATGGAGATCCTGCCCAGCGGCGATCCCAACGACAACGAAAACCTGCGCAAGTTCGCGCGCGCGGTGCAGGATGTCGAGCCGAGTGCCATCGGCGGTCCGATCTCGATCCTCGAATCCGGGCGCACCGTGGTCCACGCCTTCTTCGAGGCAGGCTTCTGGGCGCTCGGCTCGATCGCGATCCTGCTGTGGATCGTGCTGCGGCGGTTCGGCGATGTGCTGCTCACACTCATTCCGCTGCTGCTTGCCGGCGTCGTGACGATGGAGCTGATGGTGCTCCTCGACATGCAGCTCAACTTCGCCAACATCATCGCGCTGCCGCTGCTGCTCGGCGTCGGCGTCGCCTTCAAGATCTACTACATCATGGCGTGGCGCGCCGGGCAGACCGACCTCTTGCAGTCGAGCCTGACGCGCGCGGTGATGTTCAGCGCGCTCACCACCGCGACCGCGTTCGGCAGCCTGTGGCTGTCGAGCCACCCCGGCACCTCGAGCATGGGCAAGCTGATGGCGCTCGCGCTCGTCACCACCATGGCGGCGGCGGTGCT
>Ga0153954_1001719_pt1 | contig 10791 bp, 11 predicted proteins | sample TSFL038MetaG_FD_102277 | JGI IMG/M metagenome (GOLD analysis project Ga0153954, IMG submission 102277) | Attine ant fungus gardens microbial communities from Florida, USA - TSFL038 MetaG | ecosystem: Host-associated > Fungi > Mycelium > Unclassified | place: USA: Florida, Wekiwa Springs State... | reverse complement strand
TTGACGCTGATCGAATCGCCCAGCGCGACGTCGCTCGCGACCGTGCCGGCCCGCACGGTGAGCACGGCGGCCGAGTCCAGCGACTGCAGCCCGACGACCTCGCCAAGCTCTTCCACGATGCCGGTGAACATGTACCTTCATCGTCCCTTCGGGAGCGCAGTGATGCGCAGGTCCGGTCCGACCCGGCGCACGTCCATGACCTCCAGATCCACCGCCTCGGCGATGGTGACGATGCCGGCGGTGGCCAGCGCCGGCCGGCCGGCACCGAGCAGCTTCGGCGCCACGTAGCCGACGACCTCGTCGACCAGGCCGTCGCGCAGGAAGGCCCCGGCCAACGTCGGCCCGCCCTCGAGCAGCGCGCGGCGGCAACCCCGCTCGAACAGCGCCTTGCCGAGGGCCCGCAGATCGACCCGGCCATCGGCGTCGGTGCCCAGCTCGCGGCCGGTGGCGACCCAGGTCCGGGCCGCGCCGTCGCGCACCCGGGCGTCGGGGGGCGTGCGGTCGTGGCTGTCGACGATGACCCGCAACGGCTGGCGGTTCGCCAGCGCCCCGGCGTCGGTGCGGTAGGTCAGGTGCGGGTCGTCGGCGAGCACCGTGCCGACCCCGACGATGATGGCGTCCACGCTGCCGCGCAGGTCCTGCACATCGGCGCGGGCGACGGGCGAGCTGATCCACTGGCTGGTGCCGTCCAGCGCCGCGGAGCGACCGTCCAGAGTGGACGCGAACTTCCAGATGACGAACGGGCGTGGGTCACCGGCGGCCGCGCGGCGGGTCGCGGTGAGCCAGGCCAGGTTGCCGGCCTGCACCTCCGACTCGCGCAGCCCGATCTCCACCTCGACCCCGTGCGAACGCAGCGTCGCCGCGCCGCCGGCCGCCACCGGGTTCGGGTCCAGCACCCCGGCCACCACGCGGGCCACGCCGGACCGGATCAACGCCTGGGTGCAGGGGCCGGTACGCCCCACGTGGTCGCACGGCTCCATGGTCACCACCGCGGTGCCGCCCTTGGCGCGATCGCCCGCCTCCGCGAGCGCGCGGACCTCGGCGTGCGGCCCGCCCGCGTACGCGTGGAAACCCTCTCCGACGATCTCGCCGTGGGCGTCCAGGATCACGCAGCCGACCACCGGGTTCGGGCTGGTCGTGCCGAGCCCACGGGAGGCGAGCGCAATCGCCCGCGCCATCGCCGCGTCCTCCGCCGCACTCACCATCGCGATCCTCCAGTCGTCACCATCGGTGACGTGCGTACCGGCGCGCGAGCAGGTGGGAGGCCGCCGTCGGGCGACGCGGAGGAGCGGGGCCCGTGTGGCTGCCGTAGCTCACACGTCCCGCATCGACCGCGCGCTGTCTCCCATCCGGACTGTGACCGTCGGCCTCAGAGTTGCACTGAGTCCACCGGCGGCTGGCTGCCACCGGGTCGCGGGCTCGCCGGCGCCTTCGAGAGGCTGCACGGCTTACCGCCGGTTCGGAGTTTCACCGAGTCCCGCCAGCGCGCTGGTGGGGTATCTGTCCGAGTGTGCCACGACGACCACGGATCGCGCACGGGGTGTGTACCTGTCCCCCGCGGAGTGGTTGGTCACACCCGTCACAGCGCCCCGTGTACCGCCCGGATCGAGCTGCGGTGCTTACTCTCCCGAGCGCCGGTCCATCGCCACGTACGAGCCGGGCTGGCCCTTGGCCACGCCCTTCATCTCGGTGGCGACGGCGATGATCTCGCGCGGGTCGGCGTACGCCCGGCGGTTCGACAAGGCCACCCCGATCGAGACGGTGACCAGGCCGACCTCCTTCACGCCGTCCCGGCGGCTCTTCACGCTGACGTAGCCGCGGTCGCGGTCCTGCTCGTCGTAGAGCGCGTCCGCCGCCTTCTCGAACTCGGCCACGGCTAGCTCGGTGATCGGGCGCACGTCCTCCGGCGGACAGATCACCACGAAGTCGTCACCGCCGACGTGGCCGAGGAACGCCGAGTGCCGGCCGGCCACCGCTTCGAGCAGCTTCCGGGCCAGCGTCACGATGAACTCGTCGCCCCGGGCGAAGCCGTACGCGTCGTTGACGGCCTTGAACCCGTCGATGTCGCAGTAGCAGACGGCGAACGGCGCGCCGGCGCGCATGCGGTCCCCGACCTCGCGCAGGATCCGGTGGTTGCCGGGCAGTCCGGACAGCGGCGAGACCTCCCGCGACTCCCGGGTGCGCCGCAGCGTGTTCTGCACCCGCACCAGCAGCTCGAGCGTGTCGAACGGCTTGACGAGATAGTCGTCGGCGCCCTCCTGCAGCCCCAGCACCTTGTCCGGGGTCTGCCCCTTCGCGGTCAGCATGATGATCGGCAGCGCGGTCGTCACCGGATCCGCGCGCAGCCGCCGGGTGACCTCGACACCGTCGATGCCCGGCATCATCACGTCCAGGATCACCAGATCGGGGACGAAGCCGCGCACCTGGACCAGCGCCTGCTCGCCGTCGCTGGCCACGGCGACCTCGAAGCCCTCCATCCGCAGGTTCATGGCGAGAAACCCGACGATGTCGGCGTCGTCGTCGACCACGAGGATCTTCGACCGCTCCCAGTCCGTCGGGTTCACCGAGTGCTCACCATGGGCCCTCCTCCGGCTGCGGGACCGCCGGCCGTACGGCCGCCTCGGCCAGCTCCCGCAGCCGCCGCACGGCCGCCGCCGGGTCGACCGCCGCGAAGACCGCGGTGCCGGCCACGAACGTGTCCGCCCCGGCGAGCGCCGCCTGCTCGATGGTCTGCTCGGCGATGCCGCCATCGACCTCGATGCGCAGCTGCAGGTGGCCGGCGTCGCGGTGCCGGCGGGCAGTGCGGACCTTGTCGAGCAGGTGGGGCAGGAACTCCTGGCCACCGGAGCCTGCCTTGATGGTCATCACCAGCAGCAGGTCCATGGCCGGCAGCAGGTCCAGGTAGGGCTCGATGGGCGTGTCCCGGTCCACCGCCAGCCCCGGGCTCGCACCGGCGGCCCGGATGTCCTTGGCCAGCGCGACCGGGTCGGCGGAGGTCTCGGCGTGGAAGGTGACGTGCTGCGAGCCCGCCTGCGCGTACCGGGTCGCCCACATGTCCGGGTCGACGATCATCAGGTGGGTGTCGAAGGGCAGCGTGGCGGCCGCGCGCAGCGCCGCGAACTCGGTCAGCCCGATGGTCCGGTTGGGAACGAACCGGCCGTCCATGATGTCCACATGCAGCCAGTCCGCCACGCCGTCGACCACCCGCGCCGCCGGCACCGCGAAGCCCGCGGCGAGCATGCTCGGCGCGACGAGAAGATCCGCCACCGGGCCAGTGTACGGAGGAACGCCACGATCTTCGTAGACTGGACGGACTGCTCCGACGACTTGACGTGAGAGGGACGCCGCGGTGACCGTACAGCCGATCCGACTCTTCGGTGATCCGGTGCTGCGCACCAAGGCCGACCCAGTGACCGACTTCGACAAGGAGCTGCGCGGCCTCGTCAAGGACCTCACCCAGACGCTGGCGGACGCCGGCGGTGCCGGGCTCGCCGCGCCGCAGATCGGGGTCGGGCTGCGGGTCTTCGCGTTCGATATCGATGACGTGGTGGGGCACCTGATCAACCCGGAGCTGGAGTTCCCCGACGAGGAGGAGCAGGACGGCCCGGAGGGGTGTCTGTCGATCCCCGGTGTCTACGTCGACACGAAGCGCCGGCTCAACGTGGTCGCGCGGGGCTTCAACGAGCACGGCGAGCCGGTGCAGATCGTCGGCACCGGGATGATGGCCCGCTGCTGCCAGCACGAGACCGACCACCTGGACGGGGTGCTGTTCCTGGACCGGCTGGACAAGGGCCGGCGCAAGCAGGCGATGAAGGAGATCCGGGAGGCGCCCTGGTACGACGCCGCCAACCCGCCCGCCGTCAAGGTCAGTCCACACACCACGCCGGGGCGGTAACCGGCCGTGCGCCTGGTCTTCGCCGGAACGCCCGAGGTCGCCCTGCCGTCACTGGCGGCGATCCACGTCTCCTCCCACGAGATCGTCGCCGTGGTGACCCGCCCCGACGCACCGGCCGGTCGCAACCGCCGGCTGCAGCGCTCCCCCGTCGGTGCCTGGGCCGACGCCCAGGGCATCGAGGTGCTCACCCCGGCGCGTCCCCGGGAACAGTCCTTTGTGGACAGACTGACGGAGCTGGCGCCCGACTGCGTGCCTGTGGTCGCCTACGGCGCGCTGGTGCCGCCACCGGTGTTGGCGATCCCGCGCCTGGGCTGGGTGAACCTGCACTTCTCGCTGCTGCCCGCGTGGCGCGGCGCGGCGCCGGTGCAGCACGCGGTGCTGCACGGCGACGAGCTGACCGGCGCCGCGGTGTTCCAGCTCGAGGCGGGCATGGACACCGGGCCGGTCTACGGCACCCTGGTCGAACCCGTCCAACCCCGGGACACCTCCGGCGACCTGCTCGGCCGGCTCGCGCACGCCGGCGCGGGCCTGCTCGTCCAGGTGCTCGACGCGATCGCGGACGGCAGCGCGCAGGCCGTCCCGCAGCCCGCCGACGGGGTCAGCCTCGCCCCCAAGATCACGGTCGAGGACGCGCGGGTGCGCTGGACCGAGCCGGCGTTCGCCGTGGACCGCCGGGTGCGGGCGTGCACCCCCGAACCCGGCGCGTGGACCGAGTTCCGCGGGGAGCGGGCAAAGCTGGGGCCCGTACGGCCGGTGCCGCCACCGTCGGGCCTGACGCTCGCGCCGGGCGAGCTTCTCGTCGAGAAGAACCGGGTGCTCGCCGGGACGGCCACCGACCCCGTGGAGCTGGGCGAGGTCCGGGCCGCGGGCAAGCGTGAGATGGCGGCGGTCGACTGGGCCCGCGGGGTACGCATCGAGCCCGGCGAGCGTCTGGGATGAGCGCGTGAGCCCGGGGCGGCCGAGCCGGGGACCGAACCAGACCCGGCGGCGTGAGCCCGAGCGGCCCGCCGGGCGGGGTGGCCCGTGGGCGCCGAAGCAGCCCGACGCCGCCCGCCGGGTGGCGTACGAGGCGCTGGCCGCGGTGCACCGCGACGACGCGTTCGGCAACATCGTGCTGCCCCGGCTGCTGCGCGAGAACCGGGTGACCGGGCGGGACGCGGCGCTCGCCACCGAGCTCACGTACGGGGCGCTGCGGGCCGAGGGCCAGCTCGACGCGATCATCGCCGACGCCGCGGACCGGGCGATGGCGCGGGTGGATCCACCGGTCCGCGACGGGCTGCGGCTGGGCGCGTACCAGCTGCTGCACACCCGGGTACCGCCGCACGCCGCGGTCGCCACCACGGTCGACCTGGTCCGCTCGGTGGCGCCCGCCGCCGCCGGGTTCGCCAACGCCGTGCTGCGCCGGCTGACCGAGCACGACCTCGCCGGCTGGCTGTCCCGGGTGGCGCCCGACGCCGGGACCGACCCCGTAGGGCACCTGGCCATGGTGCAGGCGCACCCGGAGTGGATCGTCCGGGCGATCGCCGAGTCCCTGCGCGCCGACCCGGGCACGCCCGCCGGGTTCGCCGAGCTCGCCGAGGCCCTGGGTGCCGACAACGACCGGCCGCTGGTGCACCTGTGCGCCCGGCCCGGGCTCATCGAGGCCGCGGAGCTCGCCGACCGTACGGGCGGGCTCGTCGGGGCGTACTCGCCGTACGCGGTCTACCTGCCGGAGGGCGCGCCCGCGGACGTGCCGGCCGTCGCCGAGGGTCGGGCCCACGTGCAGGACGAGGGCTCGCAGCTCGTCGCCCTGGCGCTCGCGACCGTACCGGTGCCGGGCCCCGAGGCGCGCTGGCTGGACCTGTGCGCGGGCCCGGGCGGCAAGGCGTCGCTGCTCGGCGCGCTGGCCGCGCAGCGGGCGGTCCGGGTGACCGCCGTCGAGGTGGCCCCGCACCGGGCGGCCCTGGTCTCCCGGGCCGTCGCCGGGCTGCCCGTCGATGTGCTGACCGCCGATGGCAGGACCATCGACGACCAGGTCGGCGGGTTCGACCGGGTGCTCGTGGACGCGCCGTGCACGGGTCTCGGCTCGCTGCGCCGGCGCGCCGAGTCACGCTGGCGCCGGCAGCCCTCCGACCTGCCGCCGCTGACCCGGCTGCAGCGCGAGCTGCTCGCCGCCGGCCTGCGGGCGGTGCGGCCCGGCGGGGTGGTGGCCTACGTGACGTGCTCCCCACACCCCGTCGAGACCCGGGTCACCGTCGCCGAGACCATCCGGCGCTCCCCTGTGGACAGTGTGGAGCTGGTCGATGCTCGACCGTACCTGCCCGGCATGCCCGACCTCGGCGACGGCCCGCACGTGCAGCTGTGGCCGCACCGGCACGGCACCGATGCCATGTTCCTGACGCTGCTGCGCCGCAAGGCATAGCGGGATTTCAGGCGGTTACCGGGATCTCGACGTAGCCGCGCAGCGTCAGGCGGGTGCGGCGCAGCGGTGGTCCGGCCAGCGCGAGTCGCGGCAGGTTGCCGACCAGCATCGGCAGCGCGACCTGCGCCTCCATCCGGGCCAGCGCAGCGCCGAGGCCGTAGTGCCCGCCCGCGCCGAAGGACATCGGCGCTATCGCGGGCCGGCCGGGATCGAAGACGCCGGGCTGCGGGTAGCGGGCCGGGTCCCGGTTGGCCGCGGCGAGCAGGACAAGTACCTGGCTGTACGGCTCGATGCGCGTCCCATCGATAACGACCTCCTCCTTGCACCACCGGGAGGTCAGCTGGACGGGTGCGTCGTACCGGAGCAGTTCCTCCACAAAGGACGGAGCCAGCGCCGGGTTCGCGCGCAGAGCCGCGGCGAGGTCGGGCCGCTCCAACAGCACGGCCAGGCCGTTGCCGAGCAGGCTGGGGGTGGTCTCGAAGCCGGCCACGAGCAGCAGCACGAGGTTCGCGATCAGCTCCTCGGTGGACAGCGTCACGCCGTCGGAGTCATGGGCCCGGACCAGCGCGGTGACGAGGTCTTCGCGCGGGTCCGCCCGCCGGGCCGCGACGAGGTCCGTCAGGTAGAGACCCAGCCGGCCCCGCGCCCGTACGGCCTCGTCCACGTTGCTGGCCAGCAGCGCCGGTTCCAGCACGGCGGTCAGCGCCGCCGCCTGGTCGCGGAACCAGTGCTGGTCGGTCGCCGGCACACCCAGCAGCGCGCAGATGACCCGGATCGGCAACGGGTAGCCGAACTCGGTGACGAAATCGAATACATCACCGCGCTTGCCGAGGTGGGCGAGGTAGCGGGTCAGCGTGCCGGCCTGATCGGTCACGGTCTCCCGCATCGACTCCAACCGGCGAGGGGTGAAGGCGCCGGCCGCGAGGTGCCGCATCCGGCTGTGGTCGGGCGGGTTGCTGCGCAGCATGGACGACCCGAGCACCGCGTCCTCGGCGGCCTCGTCCGCCTGCAGGCCGGCCAGCTCGCGGTCCGGCACCAGCATCCGCGGGTCGCGCAGCAGGGCGTCCACGGCGGCGTACCCGCTCGCGACGTAGAACCCGTCCTGCACCCGGACCAGCGGGCCCGCGGCGCGGATCTCGTCATAGACGGGGTAGGGATCGAGCCAGTTCTGCCCGCCGAACAGAGCGCCCAGCGCCCCGGCTACGTCCGTCACCGTCGAAACGTATCCCGGAACTGCGGTGGCTACCGCCGGTGGGCGAGCCCATCCGTGTCGACCCGGCCGGCCAGCTGATCGACATAGGGATCCACGTCGTCGCGGCTTGCGAGGTTGTCGGCCATCACCGTATCGACGCCGGTGCCGCGCGAGTCGGTCGGCCGGTAGCGCACGATGACCGCCTTCGGCGACGAGCTGAGCACGATGCCGGGACGCCAGGATCCGGACCGGAACACCCAGACCCGTGCGCCGCGGGGGTACTGGTCGGGGTCCGGGATGTCAGCCACGGCCCGGTGCGTGGGATCGACAGTCGGAGCGGACATCGTGCCTCCCAGGGTCCCGTCGATACATCCGGCGCCGGATGCAGGGCTCCGACGCCGGATGTGAAGAGCATCGCAGATGCAGATGTCACGGTGCAAGGTTTCACGAAGAGACTTCTCGGCACGCAATAGCGCGGCGTGGCGGATTTCAGTTACGCTACGTGCGTCCTGATCGAGCGGCACCTGCAGAGGTACCACGCAGGTAGCTGGGCACAAGCGCTCCACCAGCGAAAACGTGAACGCCGCCCGAAAAGGTCCCGAAGAGCCGATTACCGAAAGTAGTCACAATGACGCGACCGGTACCGGCGAAATGCAACGAGCCCAGCACAGCAAGGGAGAACAGAGTGAGCAACGACGGTGGCTGGATGATGTCGAGCCGGTCGGCGGGCAACGGCGGTAGCTGCTTCGAGGCGCGCCGGCACGAGGGTGTGATCGAGGTGCGTAACAGCAAGAACCCGTCTGCGGGCACCGTGGTGTTCACCACGGAGGAGTGGGACTCATTCCTCTTCGGCGCGAAGCGGGGCGAGTTCGACGTCCTGCTGGCCGACTGACCACACAGAACGTACACATAGGACAGTTCCGCGCCGGTCAGGACTTTCGTTCCTGACCGGCGCGAATCGTTCGAGCGGTACCTAGCGGACGGTGCCTAGCGGACGGTGCCGACGGCGACCAGGCCGCCGCTGGTGTTCGGCTTCGCGTCGAAGTCGTGCGGGTCGGTCGGCTCGGGCCGCCACTGCGGTAGCCACACGACGCCGGGCTCGACCAGGTCGAGGCCCTCGAAGAACCGCGCGACGCCCGCCCTGGAGCGCATGCTCAGCGGCGTCGCCGTCCGCTGCCGGTAGATGTCCTTCATCGTGTCGATCGTGCCGCTGGGCAGCTCCTGGTCGTCGTACGTCCCGTGGGACACGATGAGCAGGCTGCCCGGGGCCATCGCCCCGACCAGGCGGTCCACGACGTCGTAGGCCTGCTCGTCCGGCACGAAGTGCAGCACCGCGAGCAGCAGCAGGGCCACCGGCTGGTCGAAGTCGATCAGAGCCCGGACCTGCGGGTTGTCGAGGATCGGCTGCGGGTCGCGCAGGTCGCCCCAGACGGCGGTGGCGCGGTCATAGCCCTCGAGGATCTCCATGCTCTCCGCCACCGCGACCGGATCGATGTCCACATAGGCCGTGCGGGCGCCGGCCAGGACCGTGTCGGCGACCTCGTGCACGTTGCCTTGCGTCGGGATCCCGGAGCCGATGTCGAGGAACTGGCGCACCCCGACGCTGGCGGCGTACCGCACCGTCCGCTGCAGGAACGCGCGGCCCGCCCGGGCGATCATCGGGGTCAGCGGAAACATCCGCGTCACGGCCTGAGCGGCCTCCCGGTCGGCGGGAAAGTTGTGCGTGCCGCCGAGGTGATAGTCGTAGATGCGCGCCGCGGTCGCCGGCTTCGCGCCGCCCGTCTCCACCACGTCCGTCACCCTGGGTGCCTCTCTCTCATCTCAGAAACTCAGCAATCGGGATGGATTGCGCCTGGATCAGATCGAAGATCGCGCGGTACGAGGTGAGCTCGTGCGGCTCCTCCAGGTACACCGCGCCCAGGTGGGACTCGATATAGACGACGTCCGGGTCCTCCGGGTCGTCGAAGTCGAGGATGCGGAACGCGCCGGCCATCGCCGCGTGCGCGCCGACCGACCAGGGCAGCACGCGGACCTCGACGTGCGCGAGCTTGGCCGTCTTGCGGACGTGCGCGAGCTGTCCCTGCATGACGTCCTCGCCGCCGACCACGCGGGTCAGCGCGCCCTCGCCGAGCACGTAGTGCAGCTGCGGCGGCGGCTTGCGGGTGAACATCGTCCGCTGTCGCTGGATCCGCAGCTTGACGTGCCGCTCGGCGCCCTCGTCGTCACCGGGCGCGGCGGCCGCGTACACGGCCTGGGCGTACTCCTCGGTCTGCAGCTCGCCGGGGATGATCTCCCCCTCGTACGAGCAGATCCGGCGCGCGCTGACCTCGAGGCCCATGTAGAGCTTGAACCACTCCGGGATCAGCGAGCTGGAGTCCCACCACTCCTCCTGGGACGTGCCGACCGCGAGCTCGGCCAGCGCGTCGGTGGTGCTCTGGTCCACGCCGTAGAGCCAGCACAGCGCCCGTACGTTCGCGCCGGTGACCGGCCCCTTGCCGGTCTCGATGCGGGACAGCGTGGCCTCGGAGATGCCGAGCTTGGCGTCGACGACGTCCTTGCGGCTCTTGCCGCTGCCCATGCGCATCCGCGCCAGCCGGCGCCCGAGCGCACGACGGACCACGACCTGTCCCGTGACCGGCATCTCTCACCTCATCGCGCGCGCCGCGACGTTGCTCGACCCCGCCACTTTACCGATCGTCGCCGCGCGCCGAAATGGGCCGGGTGGATGACTTGTGTACACCGTAGACCTGGGTCTACGGTGTACACATGAGCGGCACCGCGGAACGCCTGCTGTCGATCGCACGGGAGATCGTCGTGGCGGAGGGCGCGGACGCGGTGACGATCCGGCGCCTCGCGACCGCGGCCGGGCTGACCCCGATGGCGATCTACCGGCATTTCACCAACCGCGACGCGCTGCTGCAGCGCATCGCGGACGACTGCTTCGCCGAGATCGGCGAACGGTGGGCACAGCGCCGCCGCGCACCCGACCTCGACGGGCGGGTAGCCGAACTGCTCGACGACCACCTCGACTTCGCACTCGGGCAGCCCCGGCTGTACGACTTCGTCTTCCTCGAGGGTCGGGCCGGCGTGCGCCGCTGGCCGGACGACTTCCGCAGCGGCGGCTCGCCTTCGCTGAACCTCGTCGCCGACGCGGTGCGGACCGGTATCGAACGCGGCGACCTGCGCGACGAGGACGAGTGGGAGCTGGCGCTGCTCTTCGCCGCGCTGCTGCACGGCCTCGTGCGCCTCTATCAGGGCGGCCGGATCGCTCTGTCCACAGAGGACTTTCGTGCCCTCTGCCAC
>Ga0153954_1001718_pt1 | contig 10792 bp, 7 predicted proteins | sample TSFL038MetaG_FD_102277 | JGI IMG/M metagenome (GOLD analysis project Ga0153954, IMG submission 102277) | Attine ant fungus gardens microbial communities from Florida, USA - TSFL038 MetaG | ecosystem: Host-associated > Fungi > Mycelium > Unclassified | place: USA: Florida, Wekiwa Springs State... | reverse complement strand
TTGGATCGCGTACGCGATCCAACGCGACGACGGTGCGGGATGGCGCGCTCGTGCCGTGGGCCTGAACTGCGGCGGCCGCCGCCTCCACCATCGGAAGCTCTTTCAATCAGTGGCGACCGCCAGTGTCGCACCATCACCGGGCGGCGAAACCCATACATGTGGATAGGATGGAGGATGAAATCACCCGTTACGGGCACGTCATGTCGGAACAGCCGGACAATGTAAACGTTCGTATGATTGGCCGGACGCTGCGGTTTTGCCAAGCTTTATCAGGCGGGGCAGAGCGCCCGGGCCTGACAGCGACCTCGTGATGAGGGGCCGAGTTGACCGAGCAGGCAACGTCCGATGATGCCGCATTGCGCGAGCAGGCACCGCTCCGTCGCCGTTGGTTCGCAGGCATACTGCCAAATCTGCTTGCCCTTACGTTGGCCACAATGTTGTGCGCGGTTATCGCGATCAATTGGGACCGTTGGATCAGTTCCCGTACCTGGCAACGGACTACCGACGCCCAATTGCAGAGCGATCTGGTGCCGCTGTCGGCCCTTGTTGCGGCACCCGTGCTGCATGTTCCTGTCGACGATTTTCAGATGGTCCAGGCAGGCGACTTGCTGGTCGAACTTGACCCGCGGGTCTATGCGGCACAGCTCGCGCAGGCCGAAGCCAATGTCGACGAGGTGCAGCGCGCGATCGATCTCGTGCGCGCACAGCAGAGTTTGCAGCAAGCAAATATCGCTGCGGCCTCGGCAAACGTCGCGGGCGTCAAGGCGACGCAATGGCGCAACGAGCTCGAGGATCAACGCCAACGCCAGCTGCTACAGTCGGGCATCGTCGGCACCGAACAGCAGGTTCAGCAGGCTGACGCAGCGTTCGAACTGGCCAGCGCTCAGGTCGCGCAGGCTAATGCCGCGGTTGAAGCGGCGCAACGACAGTTGGATGTACTGAAGCGACAGGAAGCGCAGCTGGGCGCCAATCTGGAGTCGGCGACCGCGCAACGGAACCTCGCGCGCATCAACATGGGTTACACGCGCATCACCGCGCCGGTTGCGGGCCTCGTCAGTCGGCGGCTGGTCTATCCGGGGCAGTATGTGGCGGTTGGGATGCAGGTGATCACCGTCGCACCGCTGCCAAAAATATATGTCATTGCCAACTATCGCGAGGTGCAGCTCACCAATCTGCGCATGGGGCAACGCGCCCTTATCACCGTCGACAGCTTCCCGGGCATAACCCTGCAGGGCCACGTCGTCGGTTGGTCGCCCGGCACCGGCTCCGAATTCGCCCTGCTGCCGCCGGACAATGCCACCGGCAACTTCACCAAGGTTGTGCAACGGGTTCCGGTCAAGGTCGCCCTGGACACAGACGACGGCCTAGGAGACCGCCTGCGCGCGGGGATGTCGGTGGAGGTTACGATCGATATGAAATCCACAACACAGCAATGATTCTGGCCCCCTCCCCCACCTCATCCGAACCCATCGCCAGCCCCTACCCGCTAATCGGCATCTTTGCCGTGCTACTCGGCGCCGTTATTTCGACGCTTTACGGCCGTATCACGGCTGTCGGCCTGGCGGACATCCGCGGCGGTATCAGCGCCGGCTTCGACCAAGGCGCCTGGATCCCGACAGCCGCCACGGTCGGGCAGATGTTCGTTGGACCGCCGGCCGCATGGTTGGGTGCGGCGTTCGGCGTTCGACGCGTGCTGCTGCTGTCGGCAACGGTGTTCGGTATCGCCTCTGCTCTCATTCCGCTTTCAGGGGATTTACGAACAATGCTGGTTCTGCAGGGGATCGGCGGCGTCACCTCCGGTACGTTCATTCCGCTGACTATTGGCTTCGTCCTGCAGAACCTGCGACCGGCGTGGTGGCCCTATGGCATCGCCGCGTATGGTCTCAACCTGGAATTATCATTGAATATTCCTGCCTCTCTGGAAGGGTTCTATCTGGATCACTTCAGCTGGCATTGGATCTTCTGGCAGGGATCAGTCCTGACTGTGCCAATGATCATCTGTATCGCGATCGGCATGCCACGCCAACCGGTGAACCGGGTCGTGCTCAGCCAGGCTGACGTGTGGGGAATGCTGCACCTGGGCACCGGATTTGCGATGCTCTACGCGGCGCTCGATCAGGGAAACCGGCTGGACTGGCTGAACTCCGGCAGCATCATCGGCCTGTTGACGGGCAGCGCCTTGCTGATCGCGAGCTTCATGATACGCGAAACGACGTGCCTGCACCCATGGATCGATCTGAGCTTCCTCGTGTCGCGCAACATCGGGCTGGTCATGGCACTGCTGTCACTGTACCGATTCATTCTGCTCGCAACGTCGTTCCTGATTCCGCAATATCTGATGACGGTGCAGGATTTCCGTGCCCTGCAGATCGGGCCGGTGCTGCTGCTGATTGCGCTGCCGCAATTCATCCTGGCGCCGCTGGTCGCAACCATCCTGCGTTTCGTCGATCCGCGAATCGTCATGGCGTTTGGCTTTACATCGATCAGTGTTGCCTGCCTGATGGCGATGCAACTCACCGCGCGATGGCAGACCTGGGACTTTCTGCCGTCGCAGATTCTCCAGGCGGTCGGACAGTCCTCGACCCTGATCGCATTGGTCCTGTTCGCCGTACGCCATCTGACGCCGACGGAAGCATTTACATTCGGTGCCGTGCTGCAGACTGCGCGGTTACTCGGCGGCGAAATCGGCTACGCATTCATGCAGACATACGTTCGTATGGCAGAGCAGACGCAGTCCTACATCGTCGGGCTGCACGTACAAGACGGATTTCTTCGCGTGCAACAATGGCTCGGGACCGCCACCGTTGCGCTGCGACTGCACGGTGCGCCGCGCTATGAAGTCGCCGACCAATCACTCGACGTGCTGGCGAAAACAGTGCGAATTCAGGCCAACGTTCTGTCGATCATCGATGGCTTCGCTGCATGCGTGATCGCGTCGATCGCCGGTCTTTGCTTGATTACCTTGCTCCGGCCCCCGAAGGGCTGACAGACATGCGGACCCAGGAACACCTCGCGCATATACCATCATATTACTTACCAAGAGAGTGGGTGGGATTTAAATATTCTTCAGCACATAGGGAGTATTAATGATGTCCGTATCTCGCAGGGGCGCGTTGGCGGCAGGATTTCTCGGTGGCGCAGCCGCCCTGGCACAGTCGGCAAGTGCAGCCAGCTTTGGCAATCCGGATGAGCCGCCGCAAGGCGCCGTCAATGTGAAGAACCCGGCTGATCTTGCCATTCCGGGACCGCAGAGCCCGCCGCTCTCAAGCCGCTTTCCGATGTCGCTCAACCCGCCGGCGACGGATTCCGGGTCACTGCCGCTGTTCTGGTCATCGTTCAATGATGCCCATCGGCGCATCCAGAACGGCGGCTGGGCGCGCCAGGTGACTCAGGCGGACTTTGCCATCTCCGACACGATCTCTGGCGTCGACATGCGGCTGGGCGCCGGCGCGATTCGCGAAATGCATTGGCATCTGGCGGCTGAATGGGCGTTCATGACCTACGGCAACTGTCGCATCACGGTGCTTGATCCGCAGGGCCGCGCCTATGTTGCAGATGTCAAGGAAGGCGACCTCTGGTACTTTCCCGCAGGCTATCCTCACTCCCTGCAGGGAACCGGATCGGACGGCTGTCAGTTCGTGATCTGCTTCGATGACGGCAAGGCATCGGAATACAGCACGCTGCTGGTCAGTGAGTGGCTGGCACACACGCCTCCCGATATCCTGTCGCTGAACTTCGGCATTCCGCAGGAGGCACTCAAGGATATTCCGATCAATGATCTTTATATCTTCCAGAGCAAGCTGCCAGGGTCGTTAGCGGCCGACCAGGAGCAGGTGCGCAGCCCTGCCGGGGCTCCGCCGTTCCCGTTCACTTACTCACTCGGCAGCGGTCCGGTCGCCAAGAGCAGCAAGGGCGGGTTTATCCAAATCGCGGACAGCACCAACTTCAAGGCGTCCATCACCGTCGCGGCCGCCCTGGTGACCGTGCATCCCGGTGGCATGCGCGAGATGCACTGGCACCCGAATGCGGATGAGTGGCAGTACTACATCAAGGGCCAAGGACAAATGACCGTCTTCCAGACCGGCCCGAATGCCGTCACGACAAACTTCAATGCTGGCGATATCGGTTACGTGAAGCGCAGCATGGGCCACTACATCAAGAATGTCGGCGACGGCGACCTGGTCTTTCTCGAGGTGCTGCGGGCAGACCGCTTCCTCGACATTTCGCTGTCGGATTGGCTGACCCACACGCCGACACAGATGGTGAGTGCCAACACCAACCTGCCGGCCGATGTCATTGCTCGCATCCCGCACGGTAGCCCCGGTGTGGTTCCTGTCTGAAGGTCGTTGCGCTTATCAGCCCGGGTTGGACATGGGGGATCTGCATGAGCTTCGTGTTGATCAAGGTTGCCGGTGGCAAGTTCACTCTGCGGCAGCAGCAGTCGATCGCGCAGGCGGTCACACGGGTGGTCGCCGAGGGCGATCCGACGCAAGAAACTTCTTGGGTTCTGGTTGAGGAAATCGACCCGATGCTAGCCGGGGAACCAGACTGTCCTGCTGTTCCTGTAACTATTCTGGCGACGGCGACGACGTGACGATGATTGCCAGCCGCCGTGCGACTTCGATTGTCATGATCGCCAGCTACGAAGCCGCCGTGCCTGCGTGTTGCCCGCTGTCGCACGTTGCAGGCGTCACCCCTTGTCCGAAGGGATGGCTTCAACCGTGATCACGAACTCATCAAAGCGATCCTGATCAGCCCTGCTCACGTAGCACACTGCGACTCTCGATATCACCCACCACCGCCAACAGGAGTTCTTCGCCGTGAATGATGTCGTAACGAGCAAATGCCCATTCGCGGGAGATTGGGTCGGCGGTGCACAAGGCAGCAAGCCGACACTTGAAGACTGGTGGCCAAATCGGCTGCGGGTCGAGATTCTGCAGTGTGACGTCTACCAGGGGAGTCCTCTGCCCCAGGACTTCGACTACGCGGCGGCGTTCGGCAAACTCGATCTGGAGGTCGTCAAGCAGGACATCAAGGTTCTGTTGCGCTCGTCTGCCGCGTGGTGGCCGGCAGACTACGGGCATTATGGCCCGCAGATGGTGCGGATGGCCTGGCACTCGGCCGGCACCTATCGCATCGCCGATGGCCGCGGGGGCGCCGGTGCGGGCTTGCAACGTTTTGCCCCGATCGGCAGCTGGGAGGATAACGGCAATACCGACAAGTCTCGCCGCCTGCTTTGGCCAATCAAGCAAAAATATGGGCGGGCGCTGAGCTGGGCCGACCTGATCGTCCTCACCGGTAACTGCGCCCTGGAAATGATGGGCCTGGAACTGGTCGGCTTCGGCGGCGGGCGGCGTGACGCATGGCAAGCCGACGACGCGACGTACTGGGGTCCAGAATGCTGGGATGGCGGCGGCATGATCGCTCGCGACAAAAGATGGGAAGGCAAAAATGGCGATCCGGATTACATGCTGCAGAAGCCATTGGCTGCGTCCCACCAGGCGCTGATTTACGTTCATCCCGAAGGGCCGTACGCCAGCGGCGATCCCATCGGCTCGGCCCGTGACATCCGCATCACCTTCACGCGCATGGCGATGAACGATGAGGAGACGGTCGCCCTCATCGCCGGCGGTCATGCCTTCGGCAAAAGTCATGGAATGACAGCGAAAGCAAAAATCGGCCCACCGCCTGAGGCGGCGCCGATGGAGGCGATGGGACTCGGCTGGATCAATTCCGAGCACGCCGGCGGTGGCAACTTCACGACGACCAGCGGCATCGAGGGAAGTTGGACCCCTGACCCGACCCAATGGGATAACAGCTATCTCGAGAACCTGTTCAAGTACGAGTGGGTGCAGACGCGCAGCCCGATCGGCGCCGTGCAGTGGACCCCCGCCGACAGCAACGCACCCAAGACACCCGACGCGCATGTGTCGGGTCTGGAATATCCGCTGATGATGATGACGTCCGACATCGCGCTCAAGATGGATCCCGACTATCGCAAGGTTTGTGAGAAGTTCCTGCGGGACTTCGATGCTTTCACGGATGCGTTCACGCACGCCTGGTACAAGCTCACGCACCGCGACATGGGTCCGAAGAGCCGCTACCTGGGGGCGGAAGTTCCGGAAGAGAATTTCGTTTGGCAGGCTCCGATCCCAACGCGCGACCATCCTCTGGCGGGTGACACGGATCTGCTAGACCTGAAGCGGCAGATCCTTGCCTCCGGCCTGTCCATCTCCGAGCTCGTCAGTGTCGCCTGGAGCGCGGCCGCCACCTATCGCGACAGCGACAAGCGCGGCGGCGTCAACGGCGCGCGGATCCGCCTGGCGCCACAAAAAGATTGGGCGGTCAATAATCCCGAACGCCTTCAGAAGGTGATTGCGGTTCTGGATCGAATCAGGTGCGACTTTGACAAGACGGCCAGGAATGGGGTTCGGATCTCGCTGGCCGACCTCATCGTGCTGGGCGGCGCTGCTGCCGTCGAGCATGCGGCCAAGATGGCCGGTATCGACATTGCCGTGCCCTTCGTGCCCGGCCGCATGGATACGTCCCAGGAATGGACCGATATCGAAGAATTCAGTTGGCTCGAGCCGGTTTCGGACGGGTTTCGGAATTACCATAAGTCCGATTTGTGCCAGGCGTCGCCGGAGGCGCTTTTCCTTGATCGTGCCGCACTCATGACCCTCACGGCGCCGGAATGGACTGTCCTGGTAGGAGGATTGAGGGTCCTCGACACGAACTTTGATGAATCGAAGGATGGCGTATTCACCGATCGCCCCGGCGTTCTGACAAACGACTTCTTTATCAATCTGTGCAATATGGACTACGTTTGGCAGAAGACCGATCCGGAAGGCCTGCGCTATGCATTGCTCGACCGCGACACGGGCAAGACACGATTCACCGCGACCCGATGCGACCTGGTGTTCGGAGCAAATGCTCAGCTGCGCAATCTATCCGAATACTATGCCGCCGCCGATAGCCTGGTATGCTTCATCAACGACTTCGTTGCAGCCTGGGATAAGGTCATGATGCTTGATCGGTTCGATATCAAACGGGTGTGACAAACTGGCGGCCGTCCCGTCGTTGGTCAGCCCCGATTCCGGACCTTCCCTCTGACGACCGCGGCCGGATGGCCCAGCCGCGGCGTCGATGTCAGAGTCCGACCAGCTGATTGCGAAACGACCTTGCCTGGTTAGTCAGATTGATGGCTTGGTGCGCATGCTTCATCGTCGAAACGCGCGGCGCTCGGAGCGTCAACAGCGGGATCACGCGGGGGGGGGGTAGCCTGATCGCCGCGACTCATCCCACCTACACGGTCGGAACGGTGCCACCATCGATGGTGACTTCGGTGCCGTGAATCGCCGAGGCGCGATCGGACGACAAAAAGGCGATCAGCTCAGCCACCTCCTCGGGTTGCGCTGGCCTACCGATCGGAATGCCGCCAAGCGCGTCAAGGATGCTCTGCCGTGCCGCCTCCTCGGTGGTGGCTGAGCTCGCGGCGATCCGTTTGACCAGCGCCTCGGCCGCGGTGGTGTAGATCCAGCCAGGCGAGACGACGTTGACCCGCAACCCCTTGGGACCGACCTCCTTGGATAATGCTTTGCTGTAGGTGACCAGCGCCGCCTTCGCCGCCGCGTAAGCCGTCGTCGAGTCATACAGCGGCAGCCGGCGCTGGATCGAAGCGGTGTGCACGACCACCCCCTTGCCGCGCGCAATCATCGCCGGCAGCAGCGCACGATCGAGTCGCACCGCACTCAGCAGGTTCATATTCAGTTCCTGCAGCCAGTGCGCATCGTCGAGGGCGGCGAACCCGCCCGCCGGAGACGATGAACCACCAACGATATGGGCGATCACGTCGACGCCGCCGAGGCGTTCGACAGCGGCATGCGCGAATGCGGTGACGCCCTCGGGCGTTCCAAGATCGGCACGCACGAACGCCTCGGCCGGCACGAAGTCCGGCCGCTCGGTTCGCGCAGCGGTGACAAGCACGGCGCCACCGGCAGCAAAGCGCCGGAATGTCGCGGCACCCGCACCCTTGGTGCCGGCGGTGACGACGATGCGCTTGCCATGAAATTCGTGCGGATCGATCGAAACCATCAGGTGATCTCCAACGCGACGATGCGACCGTCACGAATGCGGAAGGTAAACGTCAGGGTGATCGGGCTGCCGGGGAAGGCGCCGCTCACCTCCGCCGTGACCCGATGGCGGTCGCCGTCCGACCGTATCGCCCGCGGCGAGGCGACCGCCCGATTACCCAAGGTTGCCTGGATGATCCAGGTACGGATCGCATCCAGCCCGCGATGGGTCTCGCGCTCATCGCGCACGATGGCGTCCGGCGCGAATGGCGCCAACATGCCGTCGACATCGAAGACAGCATTCGCCGCGAAATAGGCGCGCAGCGGCGCCGTGAGGTCAGGCGGCACGGCATCTCCAGTCAATCATTGGCAGCCCGCTCCAACGCACAGGAACTGCAGCGGAAGGATGAGCGGAATCAAGCCAGTCACGAACCGACCGCCTCTCTAACAATCCGCACGGGCACCGCCTTTGCCGCCGGCGTGCCGCTTTGCGCATCATGCGCATAGAGCGGCATCAGCGGATTCGCCTCGGGATAATAGGCGCCACAGCACCCCTTCGGCAGGCTGTGAGACACGATCTTCAATCCGGTTACCCGACGCTTCACCCCGTCGAGCGAAATCGTCTCGACCGTAACCAGATCACCCTGAGCCAGACCCAGGCGCTCGATTTCCGCCGGGTCCAGGAACAGGACCATGCGCTGGTTGAACACGCCGCGATAACGATCGGAATTGCTGTACAAGGTCGTGTTATATTGGTCGTGGCTGCGCATCGTGGTCAGCCAGAACACCTGCGGGTCATGCTGGCGGTCGTCCTCGACCAACCCTTCGAACACGCTGAACTGGGCCTTGCCGGATTCTGTGGCCCATATGCGTTCCCGCGCGAGCGACGTCAGGTGGAAGCCACCGGGCACCCTGATGCGCGCATTGAACCCCTGGAACATTGGAAATACCTGTTCGATTGCGTCACGGATCCGATCATAGTCCGCCACCAGAGCTTCCCAGTTGACGGTGGTGTTGGCACCAAGCACGGCACGCGCCAGCCCGGCCACGATGGCGATCTCGCTCCGCAGGTGCTCGGACGCCGGCGTGTTTCGCCCCGCCGAGGCATGGACCATCGACATCGAATCCTCGACCGTGATCGATTGCGGTCCGCTCGCCTGCATGTCCACCTCGGTGCGGCCGAGACATGGCAGGATGAAGGCCTGACGCCCGTGCACGATGTGACTACGGTTCAGCTTGGTGGAAATGTGCACCGTGAGTTCGAGTTTCCGCAGCGCCTCCCACGAGATCACAGTGTCAGGGACCGCCGCTGCGAAATTGCCGCCGAGGGTGACCAATGCGCGAGACTCGCCCCGTTGCATCGCCGCGACGGTATCGACGACGTTATGACCGGGCCGGCGCGGCGGCTCGAAGTTGAACACCTTCCCGAGCCGATCCAGGAACGCCCCGCTCGGCTTTTCCGTTATGCCGACGGTACGATCGCCCTGCACGTTCGAATGGCCGCGCACCGGGCAAAGTCCGGCTCCCGGCCGACCGATATTGCCGCGCAGCAGGGCAAGGTCGGCGAGCAGACGCACGGTTTCGGTGCCGCGCCGGTGCTGTGTGATGCCCATGCCGTAGACCAGGATCGTCGCCTTCGCATTCATGTAGACCATTGCGACAGCTTCGATATCGGACCGCGAGAGGCCGGAAACGCGCTCGATGTCGCGCCACTCTGTGGCGCCGATGTCGGCAACCAGCGCGTCGAACCCCGTCGTGTGTCCCTGGATGAAGTCGACGTCGAGGATGCGTGGCCGATCCGCTGCGACAGCCGCCGCGTCAGCCTCCAGGCACGCCTTGATCAGGCCCTTGATGACCGCCGCATCGCCGCCGACCCGCACTTGCAGAAGCCGCGACGAGATCGGCGTCGACGTCAGCGTCACCATCTCGATGGGCACCTGCGGCGCCTGGAATCGTTCCAACGCCCGCTCGCGAAACGGATTGAAGCTGATGATCGCGGTGCCGCGCCGCGACGCATCGCGCAGGCTGGTCATCATGCGCGGGCTGTTGGTACCAGGATTCTGACCGAAAATGAAAATGGCGTCCGCGAGGTCGAAATCCTCGAGCAGAACGGTGCCCTTGCCGACACCGATGCTCTGCGGCAGGCCGACGCTCGTCGGCTCGTGGCACATGTTCGAGCAGTCGGGAAAGTTGTTGGTACCGAACTGGCGGACGAAAAGCTGGTAGAGAAACGCTGCCTCGTTCGACGATCGGCCGGAAGTATAAAATTCGGCTTGGTCGGGACTCCCAAGTCCGCGCAGCGCCTGTCCGATCCTGGCAAATGCATCGTCCCATGACACCGGCACGTATTTGTCGGTCAGTTGGTCGTACTGCATCGGGTGCGTGAGCCGGCCGAGCATCTCCAGATCGTAGTCACTCCATCCGGCGAGTTCGGTCACAGAGTGCATCGCCAGGACATCCGGCGTGCATCGCCGCGCGGTCGCCTCCCACGCCACCGCTTTGGCGCCGTTCTCGCAGAACTCGAAGGAGCTGGTGTGCTTCGGGTCCGGCCAGGCGCAGCCCGGGCAGTCGAAGCCTTCGGGCTGATTCATGCGCAACAGAGTGGCGCCACCCTGCATGACGATGCCCTGCGTGCTCAGCGCCTCACCGACTGCCTTCAACGCGCCCCAGCCGCCGGCCGGTTCATTGTAAGGTCGGATCGAGGGACGAGCCATTATTTG
>Ga0153954_1001717_pt1 | contig 10802 bp, 6 predicted proteins | sample TSFL038MetaG_FD_102277 | JGI IMG/M metagenome (GOLD analysis project Ga0153954, IMG submission 102277) | Attine ant fungus gardens microbial communities from Florida, USA - TSFL038 MetaG | ecosystem: Host-associated > Fungi > Mycelium > Unclassified | place: USA: Florida, Wekiwa Springs State... | reverse complement strand
TTTAGCTCAGCTCTTGCTGTCGTTCTTTTCTTTGTTCTTGGTATCCACGGTGCCGAAGTTCGGATCGAGGATGAGCGTGGTGCTGTTCTTCTTGTTGAAGTTGAACATGTCCGCGATCGAGCCGGTCGTGGCATCGAACGAGCCGCCGCCGAGACGCTTGCCGTTCAGCCAGTTGTCCTCGATGAATTGCGGGATCGAGGCCTGCGTGATGAGCGTGTGGCTGACGTAGTTCTTCTTGGCGTAGGGCGAGATCACCAGGAACGGGTGGCGCGTACCCGGACCGCAGCGACCATGGACGGGCAAGCCATTCACGCCGTTCGGTTCGGTAGCACCGGAGGCGCCGCAGAGGCCCTGGCCGTTCAACGCATCAGCGGACGAGAAAGACGGGCTCGTCGGCTTGGCGAAAGCGTGGTCGTACCAGCCGTCGGAGTCATCATAGGCGATGACAATGGCGGTGCTGTCCCAGTCAGGCTGCTGCTGCAGGAAGTTGATCAGGGTGACCAGCCCGGTCTGCTCATCGAGCGGATCGGAGTTGCCCGGATGCGCGTCCTGGTAGGCAGACATCTTGATGAAGGAAACCGCCGGATAGTTGCCGGATCCAACCGACGCGAAGAAGTCGTTCAGATCGTAGCCATGGTTGGCCGGATCAACCTTCTTGGTGCCGGGAACCGTGGTGTAACCAATCGACTTCACCGAGGTCGGGCGGGCATGGCTCGGATTTGCCGTCGACGCGAAGTACTGGAACCAGATGTGGTGCGGGATGTAGTCGGTCACAGCACCGCCGACAACCTGGCTGACGGTGGAACGCTTGCAACCGGTGCTTCCGTTGGCGTTGATGGTTTCCAGGTTGAAACCACCCACAAACGAACCCCAGGGAATATCAGCGTCGTTGAGCATGTCGCCGATGTTCTTGGCATTCGACAGGGCCTGAGAGCTCGTGCTCGAGCAGGTGTCGCCGGTGGGATCGATATCGCCGATCAGCGTCAAGCCACCACGGCCGTCAGCAACCAGATTCGAGCTGCCGGTACCGGTCGTCTGCACCCAGCCATTGGTTTGGCCGGCAAACATGTTGATGGCGCCGGGGGTCGACGGACCATACTGGTCGGCCCACGCATTGTCGCTCATCGCGTAGTTCTGAGCATAGTTCCAGAGAGCGGTGACGGTATTGCCGTCGAAATAGCCCATCACCTGGCCGGTGGTGCCGAAGGCGCCGGCGCCGCCGTTGGTGCCCTTGCCGGTATTCGACGGGAAGAGGTCGTTCTTGCCATTGTCATAGGCCTTCTGCTCGGCCGTGTAGCCATGGCCCTGGTCGGCGGTGTTGGCCTGCGTACGGTCAAGACGGAACGGGTTGACAGCACCCGCGCCATTGGCCGCGTTCAGGTTGGGATTGTTGTTGAGCAAAGCCGGGCTCGACAGAAGATTTTCGACGTCGCGGTCCGTTTTCTTGAGGGGCTCGAAAATCGGCTCGCCTTCCGGATTTAGGGCATTCGGATACGTGCCGAAGTAATGATCGAACGAGATGTTCTCGTTGAAGATCACCACGAGGTGCTTGATTGGATACTTGGTGTTCAGCGTGTTCGGATTGACGCCGGCGTTCTTGTTCGCCTTGTCAGCCTTGGCGTCCGCTTTGTCAGCCTTGGCGTCCGCTTTGTCTTCCTTGTTCTGGCCGGCCATAACCGGGCCAAACGAAGTCGATGCGACGGCAACAGCAAGCAGCGCCGCTGTACCCAGCAAAGTCGCCTTCAATTTTCGGTTTCTCATAGTTTCCCCAACAGCAAAAAGAATTGAGAGCGCGGTGATCGTTAAGCAGCGTCAATGACGGACATGTGTCGATTAGATTTCAAAGGCAGTCCGCATCGCGGTTCGTCCACCGCACCGGCGCGCTTCCGCTCATGCGCAACGGCAAAACGGAGCGTTGATCGCGCTCGCGCAATCGTTTGCTAAGTAGCGACGATAAAAGTCTTTTCGGATTCGTCGGAGCCGCCGCGTATCAGCGAACAGTTCGCGAAGCGCTGAACGATTTCAGGATGAAAAATTTTTGTGTTGCCCGAGATGCGTGCGGTGACTCGTGTTTGCAGTAAACAGTCAAGTCTTTGCATCATGCAGCCGCGCTTTTCATCAACGCAGAAGTGATCGACAGTTCTTTCGGTGGGCGACCCAATTTATAAATCTGTCACCAATCCTTCTTGTAATTCGTCTTCATTGGTCGTTCGTCAAAGCTCGCCTTGCAATCGAGCCGTAACGGTTGCCGTTTTGATTGCTACGCATCAATCAGCACGCCCGGATTGAGCATGCCTTTCGGATCCAACTCGCGCTTGGCTGCTCGCAGCGTGGCTGCGAAAAGCTCTGGCCGCTGTTGGTCGTACCAGGGCCTGTGATCGCGACCAACGGCATGATGATGCGTGATGGTGCCGCCTGCCGCGATCAGCGCGTCGCTCGCCGCGTCCTTGATCGCCTTCCATTGATCGAGAAGCGCGCCGTGTCGACCGTGCGCGTGGAACGAAAAATAGGGTGCGGGGCCGTCCGGGTAGATGTGGGTAAAACGGCAGGTGACTTCACCTTTCACGCCGGTCGCTTCGAGAATCGCGCGCGCGGTCGCGGCTTTGATGCCATCATGTAAGCTTTCGAATCGATCCCAGGTGATCGCGGTCTCGAACGTGTCGTTGATCAGACCCGCGGGCGTCAGAAATTCACGCGCATAGGGCATCCGAATAAACGCGTTGCGCCAGACTCCCGTCGCCCCCTGAAGGTGCGCGTCAGTGGCTTGCGCAGGCTCGGGCGTTCCCCGGTGATCGGCGCAACATTCAAGCGCGCGTGCGAACCAGGTGTCCAAAGGATGGTCGCCGGATTCGAATGCGAGCACCATGATTGCAGCGCTGCCGTCACCGGCACCGGTGTTGAACGCCTCCTGCGGGTCCAGGATGCGGCAATTGGATGGATAGAGGCTGGCTTGCGCGATCGCGCGCACAGCGCGCGCGGCATCGAAGAAGGAGGGGAAGCGAACCGATGCTCCAGCGCGGAACTTTGGACGAGGCTGCAATCGCATCCAGGCGCACGAAATCACGCCGAGGATTCCCTCGGAGCCGATGAACATGCGGTCGGGACTCGGTCCCGCTCCGGAGCCCGGAAGCCGGCGCGTTTCCACCACGCCAACCGGCGTCACGACGCGCAGGCTTTCGACGAAATCATCGATATGAGTATAGAGACTGGCGAAATGCCCGCCCGATCGCGTCGCAATCCAGCCCCCGAGCGTTGAATACTCAAAGCTCTGCGGAAAATGCCTTAGCGTCAAGCCGTGCGGCTTGAGCTGATTTTCCAGCGACGGACCATACGTGCCAGCTTCGATCAATGCCGCGCGCGAGACCTGATCGACTTCGATGACCTTGGCGAGATTGCGCAGATCGAGGGTGACGGCGGCCTTGTGGCTGACCCCGTCAATCCGCGGCTCGACGCCGCCGCAGACGCTCGATCCGCCGCCGAAAGGCGTCAGCGAAGCGCCGACAGACGCCGCCCAGTCCATGACGGCGGAAATCTCCGATTCGTTGCGCGGATAGGCCACGACATCGGGGGCGCAATCGTACTTGCCAAGCATGGCCCTGACGTAATCCGGATAGGACTTGCCATAGGTGTGCGCGGCCCGATCGTAGCGTTCGGTGGTACAGAAGGGCGCAAGCGACGCCGGCGGTACGACGCGCGGCTCTCGTAAGGAGAGCTCTTCAAGGCGAGGAACAGCGACTGTGTCGAATTCGTCAATTCCAAATTTGGCATGGTAGCGGTCAAGGACGAACTTCCGCTCCTCTGCGCTCATGCCTTCGCCTTCGCGTCCCCAGCCATAATGCTTCAGCCTTGTGCCGGTCATGAGCGTTCCTCGTGTCTCTTTTCCAGAGTTTCTTGAATCGAAGATACTGCAAACCGAAGCTCCGCAGCGAGAGCTGGTTAGATCAAAGCAAAATACTCCGCTTTCGGGCGGAAGCATGGAACGACCGCCGCTCCAGAAGGTCTGGTTCGCCGTGTTCCGAGAGGGAAAGAATCTCGCGATGCGACAATGTTCAGGGCATTTTGCCCGGCTGAATTGCGATAGGCTGCATGGATGGGTGGAATAAGCCATCCTGTTCACCTCGAAAGGTGCACCTGTGGTCTCCGAAAACGAGCTCGAGGCTGCTCTCGATATGGTTCGGGCGCGGGCCGCCGGACCGGTCGAGGGGATTTTTGGTCCCACCTCGATGACCTGGAAGATTGACCGGGAAGCCGTCATCTTTTTGGGCGCCGGTCGTGCCTTGCTCCTTCAGCTGGCGCATCCTTGGGTCGCCGCCGCAGTGGCCGAGCATTCACGGACCTTTGCGGATCCGATCGGTCGTTTCCATCGGACCTTTGATGTTGTTTTTACGATGGTGTTCGGCTCGCTTGACAGCGCGCTTGCGGCTGCCCGACGCTTGCACCATCTCCATGGCACGATTACCGGCCACTTGCCTGAAACAGCCGGTCCGTTCGAGAGCGGCTCACCTTATCGCGCCAATGAGGTCGCAGCCTTGCGCTGGGTTCACGCGACCCTCGTTGACACAGCGCTCATCGTCCACGACCTGATCTTGCCTCCGTTCTCCGTCGAAGAACGCGAGCGCTATTGGGCCGAAAGCCGGCTGTTCGGGGCGTTGTTCGGGCTAACGTCCTCCGACCTGCCGGCCGATTGGGACTCATTCGCCGCTTACACCGCGGCTATGATGCAATCGGATGAACTGTCCGTCAGCGCTGCCGCACGCGACGTCGCAGGGCAGATATTCGCCGGCGGAAAGCCATGGTTGAGACCGCCGCGGTGGTACCGAGCTCTGAGTGCCCAACTGCTGCCGGAGCGATTGCGCACGGGCTTCGGGCTTGCCTTTGACAACCGCGACAGGAGAGCCGCCGAACGCGCGCTTGCGTATATACGATTCATGTATCCCAAAGTGCCGACGCGCCTCAGGTACGTCGGTCCTTACCAGGAAGCTCAAGCGCGACTCCAGGGAAGGCCGCAGCTCGGCTGGACGACCCGATGTCTCAACAGGGCGTGGATCGGACGGCCGCAGTTGGACGAACGCTGGAACAGGTGAGGTGGCAAGCTGCAGGCACATCCAGCGATGCGCCGGCGCTGTTGATGCTACGAGCCTCTTTCAGGCATGGCCCTGAAATCTGTCCGCACCCGTTGCGCCTCGGTTCGCGCGGTGTCGGAGGAATCGCCGAGGCCAAAATAGCCATGGATCAGGCCTTGGCCGTCGTGATGCACGGTCGGCACGCCTGCGTCGCGCAGTGCGTTGGCATACGCGACGCCTTCGTCTCGCAGCAAATCGAACCAGGCGGTGGCAACCACCGCCGGCGCGAGGCCCCTGAAATCCTTTGCCCGCAGGGGCGAGACGCGCCAGTCAGCGCCCTGCGCGCGGTCCTTGACATAATGAGCGCAGAACCACTCGGTCACGGGGAGCGACAGGCCGTATCCTTCTCCATTCTCAGCGCGCGACGGAAACCGCGCATTCTCCGCCGGATCGGCGAAATTGCCGAGCGCGTCAGTGACCGGATAGACAAGCATTTGCCCGGCGAGCTTGATGCCGGCTTCGCGGCAGGCAATCGCACTGGCAGCCGCAAGGTTGCCACCTGAGCTGTCACCGGCGACACCGATGCGGGCGACATCACCGCCGAATTCCTTTATGCGGCCGACGACGTCGCGCACCGCGGCGAAGGCATCCTTGAACGCGCCGGGAAAACGGGTCTCTGGCGGACGGCGGTAGTCCACGGAGACAACCACCGCGCCGGTCTCGATCGCGAGATTGCGCACCTGCCGGTCATGGGTCTCAAGATCGCCCGCGACCCACCCGCCGCCGTGGAAGAACACCACGGTGGGCGCCGTTGCGCTGCCATTGCGATAGACCCGCGCCGGCCGCAGCTCGGCGCCGCCGGCCACGATGATTTCCTCGACATGCTCGACGGGGGAGGCGGGGTCGTTGCGCGCCTGACGGCGAGATCACGCATTTGCTGCCGCTCGCCCTGCGGCGTCATCGTCGCGGGATCGCGAAGCGGCATCAGTGGAATGATCTTTGCAATTACGGGGTCAAGCAGCGCGGGCATATAGTTCTTCCAAGTGCAGTTCTTCCAAGTCTCAACCCTTATGGACCGATCGCATTACCGGGGTGTTTCGGTCTGACGGCGGATGATTGCGATCGTAGGCGAGCCGTCAAAATGATGGCGAGGAAAGGGAAGCTCGTACCCCCAGGTTGTGAAGCGTTTCGTTGCTCGTATCGTTTGCGCCATGTTGATGGGTGCCAAACAAAGTCACAGCTCGTTTCGAATAGCCCTCAGCTTTATCCACGCTTAAGATGCTGCGATCTCATCGCACGCGCCCACGACATCGCGAGGTCGTCACATATGACAATTGCATTTCGATGATCCAGCGCCAGCGGCAGGAAAGGTCGAAAGGATCGGAAGGGGGCGAATAGCGATGGGTCCGCGACTTCTCCGGGGCATGCAAGCATGACGCCCGGACCGATCTTCCTCTATCAAGAGCTGAGACGTCGACGATGCCTCGGCTGGATGTATTCGCTGATTTGCCTGCTGGTGGCGGCAGGAATCGGCGTGGTCCTCAGCTCATTTCTCACTCCGCTGCTGCTCCTGGTCGCAGGTCTGGCACTCAGATTCATCGCGCACGTTGGCCTCTCTGCCGACTTGGCCAACGCCGGCATCGCCACCATCAAGGGCTGGGCTCACTATCAACTGGATAATTTCAGTCGTCTGGTAGACTCGATTCAGTACATTCATTCGTTCGACGGGCTGGCATTGACGTTCGGTCCCTTCGCCAAGCTGTCGACGGTGATGGTTCCGGCCCTTCTCATGATTGCTGTGGTCTGGATGCAGCTCCGGGTCGTCAATCTGCAGGCAGGTGGCGGCGATCTGATCGAGATCCTATCTGCACGCGCGCCGCGCTCCAACGATCTCGACGAGCGCCGGTTGGCCAATCTGCTCGAAGCAACGGCGATTGCAGCTGGCATTCCGGCGCCGCGCCTGTTTGTGGTCGATCAATCCGTCATCAATGCCGCGGCCATTGGCAGTTCGGCCCGGAATGCTTCGGTTCTCGTGACCCGTGGTCTTATCGAGGCGTTGCCGCGCGCCGAGATCGAAGCCGTCATGGGGCGGCTCATTGCAGCGATCTGCGCTGGCGATCTTGCCGTCGCGCAGTCAGTGGACGCCACCTTTCAAAGTTTCGGACTGGCGCTCACGCTGATCGATCTGCCGGTCCGGCTGAGCGCCTGGCGAACGCTGGCGGGCGTCGCGCTGGTTAGTCTGACACCCTTTGCCTCGCCGAAAGCTGTCGCCCGCATGGCCGCCCGACTCGACGACAGCCTGCAGGCCGACACCATCGTCGACGTGGACAAGTTTCTCGAACGATTTCCGTCCCGGTTGCTTGGCCAGATCGTTCTCGCGCCGCTGTTGCCGTTCATCATAATCAGCGCTCTCTTCAAGATGGTTTTGTTTCTGTGGACAAGCCTGTTCATGGGGCCGCCGCTGTCGCTGATGTGGCGGAGCCGCTGCCTATGGACGGATGCGACCGCGGCGCGCCGCAACCTCGACCCGCAAGAGCTCGCAAGTGCACTCGGCAAACTGACCGAGGTACCGAAGGGAGCCCAATCGCGCGCCTATCTGTTCCTTGGTCATCCTCTGAAGCAACGAGGTGCCGACAGCACAACATCAATGACGACGGCCTTGGTCCCGTCTTTCAGAACGCGGACCAGGCAACTTCTGGCGCTGGCTGGCAATCCCGGCGCTGCCGATGCAGAGAGATCGACCATGTTTGGTCAGCCCCGGCGGATGCCGATCGCGTTACGCGTGCTCATGGCGGTGCTCGTGACAATCCTCGTTCCACTTGTGATGGCTCTTATTGCCCTGGTCGGATATCTCACCCTCATCACCATGACCCTCGCGCTTGCCGGCGGATTGAGTCTGGTTGCCATGCTCATCTAGGCGCCATCGCTCGCGCTTCGTACGATGGCGCAATCGGTCCCGGGAGCGGGAAGGGCGCTCGCTTACGCCGAAATAGCTTTGGCTGAGCCGACCTGATTGCGCAGGATGAACTTCTGGATCTTGCCGGTCGAGGTCTTGGGGATCGGCCCGAATACCACCGCCTTTGGCGTCTTGAAGCCGGACATGTGCGTGCGGCAGTACGCAATGATTTCGGCCTCGGTCGCGGTCGCACCGTCCTTCAATTCAAGGAAGGCGCAGGGCACTTCACCCCATTTCGGGTCGGGCTTGGCGACCACGGCGGCAAACAGGACCGCCGGGTGCTTGTAGAGGATGTCCTCGACCTCGACGGACGAGATGTTCTCGCCGCCGGAAATGATGATGTCCTTGGAGCGGTCCTTGATGATGACGTAGCCGTGCTCATCGAGCACGCCGAGGTCGCCGGTGTGAAACCATCCGCCGGCGAAGGCGTCCTTCGTGGCCTTCTCGTTTTTCAGGTAGCCCTTCATCACGATATTGCCGCGGAACATCACTTCGCCGATGGTCTCGCCATCGCGCGGTACCTCGCGCATGGTCGCCGGATCGATCACGGTGACAGCTTCCTGCAGGGGATAGGCGACGCCCTGACGGCGTTTGAATTGCGCCCGCTGCTCGGCCGGCAAACCATCCCAGCCCGGCTGCTCAGCGCAGACGGAAGCGGGGCCATAGACCTCGGTGAGCCCATAGACATGCGTGAGCTTGATACCAATGCTCTCCGCGCCTTCGAGCACGGCAACCGGTGGAGCCGCGCCCGCGATCAGACCGATAACCGGCCGCGCCTGCTTGCCCTTTGGAGCGTTCGGCGCGTTGATCAGCGTGTTGTAGACGATCGGCGCGCCGCACATGTGCGTGACGCCGTGAGTCTCGATCAGTTCGAATATCCTGGTCGTGTCGACCTTGCGCAGGCAGACATTGATGCCGGCGGAGGCGGCGACCGTCCAGGAAAAGCACCAGCCGTTGCAGTGAAACATCGGCAGCGTCCAGAGATAGACCGGATGCTGGCCAAGGCCGCCCGCGAGGATATTGCTGACCGCATTGAGGTAGCCGCCGCGGTGGTGAGTGACGACCCCTTTGGGATTGCCCGTCGTTCCCGAGGTGTAGCTGAGAGCGATCGCATTCCATTCGTCATCGGGCAGACGGAGCTCGAAATTCGGATCGCCTTGGGCCAGCGCCGCCTCATACTCGATCTCGCCGATGCTCCTGCCGCCCACAAACGCGGCATCCTCGACATCGATGACGAACGGTTTCGGCCCGGTCATCAGCGTCAGCGCTTCGGCGATCACATCGGCGAATTCCGGGTCGACCAGGATGATCTTCGCTCCGCCATGATCGAGCTGGAACGCGATCGAGGGTGCATCGAGCCGAATATTGAGCGCGTTCAGGACCGCACCCGCCATCGGTACCGCGAAATGCGCTTCGTTCATCGCGGGGATGTTCGGCAGCATCGCAGCTACCGTATCGCCCGCGCCGATGTCTTTGCCCGCGAGGTAGGATGCAAAGCGCCGGCAGCGCGCATAGGTCTGCGCCCAGGTGAAGCAGCGGCCTTCGTAGACGGTGCTGACATGGTCGGGATAGACCGCAGCGCTGCGCACAAGGAAGCTGAGCGGCGTCAGCGGCACGTAATTGGCCGCCGTCTTGTCGAGACCGCTATCGTACTGGCCCTGGTTGCCACCCACGGGTGACCTCCCACTTCAAATGCTTACAGGAACCCGATGGAAATCCACGGGAAAATTGCCACAATAATCAATCCGATCAGGAGCGCCAGCATGTAGCCCCAGATCGGTCGGATGCCTTGCGCTGGATCAACCCGGCCGATGGCGCAGGCGGAGTAGTAACCTACACCGAAGGGCGGCGCGAACAGACCGACGCCCATGGCGAGGATGATGATCATCGCATAGTGCACCTCGTGGACGCCGACCTGCTTTGCGATCGGGAACAGAAGCGGCCCGAACAACACGATCGCGGGGATGCCCTCCAGCACACTGCCGAGGATGACGAACGCCACAATCGACGCCGCGATGAAGGACGCGGAACCGCCCGGCAGCCCGGTCATCGCCATTGCCAGCGCGCGCGAGAAGCCGGATTGCGTCAGTCCCCAGGCCATACCGGTGGCGGTGCCGATGATCATCAGGATCGCCCCCGACAAGCAGGCGGTCTCGATCAGCATCGGCACCAGTCGCCGCCAATCGAAGCGGCGATAAATCAGGAGGCCGACGACGATGCCGTAGACGATGCCGATGGTGGAGACTTCGGTCGCGGTCGCAACGCCCTCGACGACCGCGGCACGGATGACAAAGGGCAACGCCAGCGCGGGCAGGGCGACAATGAAGGTGCGGCCGATCTCACGCGCGGTGGCGCGCTTGACGTGGCTCAGATCCTCGTTGCGGTAGCGCCACCACACCAGCGACGACAGCGTGATCGCGAGCACGACGCCGGGCAGGAGGCCACCGGTGAACAGCGCCGAGATCGAGACGCCCGTGACCGAGCCGATCGTGATCAGCACGAGGCTGGGTGGGATCGTTTCGGTCTGCGCGCCGGTGGCCGCGAGCAGGGCGACGAGATCGCCGGGCTTGGCGCCGCGCTCCTTCATCTCGGGAAACAATACAGGCGCGACCGCGGCCATGTCGGCGGCCTTGGAGCCGGAAATGCCGGACACCAGGTACATCGCGCCGACCAGCACGTAGTGCAGCCCGCCACGGACATGCCCGAGCAGGCTCGCCAGGAACGAAACCATGGCCCGTGCCATGCCTGTCATTTCGATCAGGAGCCCGAGAAAGACGAACAGC
>Ga0153954_1001716_pt1 | contig 10805 bp, 8 predicted proteins | sample TSFL038MetaG_FD_102277 | JGI IMG/M metagenome (GOLD analysis project Ga0153954, IMG submission 102277) | Attine ant fungus gardens microbial communities from Florida, USA - TSFL038 MetaG | ecosystem: Host-associated > Fungi > Mycelium > Unclassified | place: USA: Florida, Wekiwa Springs State... | reverse complement strand
ATGCCGGCGTTGATCGGAACTTCCGGGAAGATATGCTTGAGCGCGACGAATACGGAAGAGACCGTCGCGGAATAGGAGCCGTTCATCGCGCCCTTGACCGGCGCTGACGAGCGAGAGAAATCGAACACAAACTCGTTGCCCTTGACGGAGAGGTCGAGCGCGACGGTGATCGGTTCGAACACCAGTCCGTCGGAATCGACGAAGGTCTCGAAACTGTAGACGCCGTCAGGAATCGCCGCGATGTGTGCGCGCATCTGTGTTTCCGCGCGGACGGCAAGCTCGCGGATATAGCGGCCGACATTGTCGGCGCCATATTTGTCGAGTAGCGCGGTCAGCCGGTTATGGCCAACATTGAGAGCCGCGAGTTGCGCCTTGAGATCGCCGAGGCGCTCCTCCGGAATCCGCATGTTCGCGAACAGAAGCTTGAGCAGATCCTCCTGCATCTCGCCGTTGCGCTGTAACAGCACGGGCGGAATGCGAATGCCTTCCTGATAGATTTCCGTGGCGCGCACGCCGAAGCCGCCGGGCACGGCGCCGCCGATATCGGTCCAATGGCCGCAATTGGCGAGAATGGCAAATGGCTTGCCCTGATAGTAGAAGGGACGGACCAGCTTCACGTCCATCAGATGCGTCCCGCCGCAATAGGGGTCGTTCAGCATGACGATGTCGTCGGGCCCGAGATCGGGATATTCAGCGAGTGCGGATTGTACCGCGAACTGCATCACGCTGACGAAGATCGGCATGCCGGTATCGCCCTGCGCGATGACATGGCCGGTGCCGGCTTCGTAAAGGCCGTTGGCGCGGTCGCGTGCTTCCGACATGATCGGGGTGAAGGCGGCGCGCTCCACCGCCAGATCCATCTCGTTGACGATCTGACGCAGTGCGTTCTGCATGACCACGAGGGTCGCGGGATCGATCCGCTCGTTCATTGCTGGACCTCGATGACAAGATTGGCCAGTTCGTCGACGCGCACGCGGTCGCCGGGGCCGGCGACCGTCGTGGTATCCATCTGATTGAAGACCGCCGGGCCGATGATCTCGGCGCCGATCGGCAGCATCTCCCGCTGGTACACCGGCGTTTCGACGAAGCCGTCGCCGAACCAGACTGGCCGCGTGCCGATCCGGGTCTCGCTTGCGTGCTGCTTCGGCTTGTGGGTCGCCTCCACGATGCTCGCGAAGTTGACACCCGGCCGCAATCCCATGACCGCGGTGCGAAGATTGGCAATGCGGGCGCGGAAGCTGGTGAGGTCGATACCGAACGTCTCATAGCAGGCCTTGCGGAGCTTTTCCCGCAATTCTGCGACATCGAGCCGGTCCGGGTCGAGGCGGACGCGAAGGGTGTAGCGTTGCCCCTCGTAGTGCATGTCTGCCTCATGAACGAAATGCGTGGACTTCAGCGGCACATCCTCGCGCTGCAAGGTCGCAAGCCCCGCGCGTTCATGGTTCATCAGTACCTCGCGCAGGTCTTGCGCCGAAACTTCGGCGAGCGGCCTGCCGATGGTCTGCACATAATCGTGCCGCACGTCGGCGACGATGCAGCCGAGTGCGCAGGTGAGGCCGGGTACGTAAGGCACGATCACCGTCGGCACACCCATTTCGCGGGCGAGCGAAGTGCCGTGGAGCGGTCCGGCGCCGCCGAAGGCGAAGATCGCAAATTCGCGAGGATCGAAACCACGCTGTAGCGTTACGAAGCGGATCGCGCCGGCCATGGCATCGTCGATGATCTTCAACACCGCCGCCGCGGTTTCCTCGGCGCTGAGGCCGAGCGGCTCGCCCAGCTTGCCAAACGCGTCGCGAACCTTGGACGCGTCGATGCGGGTATCGACCGCGAGCAATTCCTGCGACGACAAGCGGCCGAGCAGGACATTGGCATCAGTGACTGTCGGAAGTTCGCCACCGCGGCCATAGGCGATCGGGCCCGGCCGCGCGCCGGCGCTCTTTGGGCCGACTTGCAGCATGCCGGCCTGGTTGATGCGCGCGATGCTGCCGCCGCCGGCGCCGATTGTATGAATATCGATAATCGGGATGCGCATGGGCAGGTTGAAGGCGAGGTCGCGGTCGCTGGTCACGAAAGGCGCGCCGTCGATCGCGAGTCCGACGTCGAAACTGGTGCCGCCCATGTCGCAGGTGACGATGCGCTTGAATCCTGCCTCCTGCGATATCGCGCCGGCGGCGATCACCCCGGCGGCCGGCCCCGAAAGCACGGTGTTGACCGCCTGCTCGCAGGCCATTGTCGCCGACATGATGCCGCCATTGGCTTGCATCACAGCGAGTGGACGCGGCATGCCGCGTCCATGCAGTTCCTTGGTCAAGCCGTTGATGTAGCGGTCGATCAGCGGCCGGATATAGGCGTTGACCGCTGCGGTTCCGAAGCGCTCGACCTCGCGGAATTCGGCGAGGATGTCGACGCTCTGGGTAATGTAGGAGTTGGGCCACAGCTTCGCCGCGATCTCGGCGGCGCGCTCCTCATGCTGCCGATTGGCGTGCGAGTTGAGAAAGCAGATCAGAAGCGATTCGACGCCACGATCGAGCAACTGACGTACGGCGTTCGCGACCTCGGCCTCGTCCAGCGCGATACGGATCGCGCCCTCCGCGTCGATCCTTTCGGTCACCTCCAGCCGATATTCCCTTGGCACCAGCGGCCGATAGACGCCCTTCAGGCCGAACAATTCCGGGCGTTCGCGGCGCCCCAGCTCGATCACGTCGCGAAAGCCCCTGGTCGTGATCAGCCCGCAGCGGGCGCCATTGCGCTCCAGCGTGGCGTTCGTCCCTACCGTGGTGCCGTGGACGATCCAGGCGATTTCGGCCGGGTCGACGCCGGCAGATGCAAGGCCATGGAGAAAGCCCTGCGCCTGGTTACCCGGCGTCGTCGGTACCTTGCTCATCAGCACGGCGCCGGATTCATCAATCGCGATCGTGTCGGTGAAGGTGCCGCCGATGTCGACGCCGACGTGTAGGCTGCGATGGGCAACCGCAAGGGCAGGAGCAGGCACCATTTCCTCCGCATAGCGAAATATTATTCACTCAGCGAACAATGCCAAAGCAACTGCAAGCCTGTCAAGCAAGGGGAAGGCTAAGCATATGGTCGGAGAATGTCGACGATACGCCGCAGTGATGGATGCGCGAAGATTTGACGCTCAACGGTTGATCAGAACGGGCATCGCTTCGGCGCAAGGCTGGTGAGGTCGGAAAGGCTGTTGTAGATAAAACCGTCGCGCGTATGGGGAAAATATCCGCTTTCGGGTAGTAGTGATGGAGGCAAGCCGATTGCGGTGGCGGACGTGGCAAGTGAGCGACGCGGTGCCGCCAAGACGCCTGCCGTTGCAAGGGGGATCGATGGCGACGAAGAAAGTGAAGAAGTCCGCGGCCGACCGGGAGTTCGTGACGGCGCTCGCACGCGGGCTTGCGGTGATCCAGATCTTCGACCGTGACCATCCGGAGCTGACGTTGAGTCAGGTCGCGGCGAAGACCGGGCTCAGCGCGGCCACCGCCAGGCGCTTTCTCTGGACGCTGCGCGAGCTCGGCTATGTCGGGTCGGAAGAGAAGCGGTTCTTCCTCAAACCGAAGGTAGTATCGCTCGGCTCCGCCTATCTCGACGCAGGCCGCGTGGAGGAGGTGGTGCTGCCGTTCCTGCGCGAGGTCGTGGCGGAAACCGGCGACAGCAGTTCGCTCGGTGTTTTCGAGAACGATGAAGTCCTGTACGTCGCCAACTTCTCCAGCCAGCGGCGGGTTCGCCTCACCGCCGGCGTCGGCTCGCGCTTTCCGGCTTACGCGGTTTCGATCGGCCGCATTCTTCTTGCCGCACTTGAGCCGCGAGAACTCGATGCCTATTTCGCGCGCGTGAAGACCACGAAGCTGACCCCGTCGACGATCACCCAGAAGGCCCAGCTCAAGCACATCATCCAGCAGGCTAAGACGGACGAATATTCAGCGGTGATCGACGATCTCGAGGAGGGGCTCGGCGCGGTTGCCGTCCCGGTGCGTCTGCATGGCAAGGTGATCGCGGGGCTCAACTGCTCCGCCTTTGCGCCGCGCGCCACGCTGGAGGAGATCATCGCCAAGCGCGTGCCGATACTGAGGCGGGTCACGGCCGCCCTCGAAGACGCGATTCGGCGTGTTCCGGCGCTCAGCCGATCCTTCGAGCATTCCGCCAATCGGCATTAGGACGGTCGACGCCGCTTGACCTGCGGGCCCGACTGCGGCATTTTGCGCAGAGCAAAATATAATTCGCAGAGCGAAAAGTGTCAGCACCCGCCATTGTTACCGTCGCCATCACTGGCTCGGTCCCCAGAAAATCGGATACGCCCGCCGTTCCCGTCACGCCCGAGGAACAGATCGAGTCGACCCACGAGGCCTTTGAGGCCGGTGCCTCGCTGGTTCATATCCATGTCCGCAATCCCGATCAGTCGCCGAGTTCCTCGCCGGACCTGTTCGGCCGCGTGCAGGAAGGAGTTGCCAAGCACTGTCCGGGAATGATCATCCAGTTTTCGACGGGAGGACGCGGACGCACACGGGCGGAGCGGGCGCTCGCGCTCGACCTCAAACCGGATATGGCGTCGCTGTCGACGGGCTCCTGCAATTTCACCAACTGGATCTTCGAAAACCCGCCGGATTTCGTCGACCAGTTGGCCGGGATCATGAAGGACAACAGCATCAAGCCGGAAATAGAAGTGTTCGACGTGTCGATGCTCTACTCGGCGAGGTCGCTCGCGGAACGCGGTCTGATCCAGCGCCCGCTTCACGTCCAATTCGTGATGGGCGTGCAAAATGCGCTTCCGGTGCGGCGCTCGCTGCTCGAATTCCTGGTCGGCGAATTGAAGACCCTCGAGCCAGGAGCGACATGGGCGGCCATCGGTCTCGGCCGGCATCAGCTCGAGGTCAATCGCTGGTGTCTTGAACTGGGAGGACACGTACGGACGGGACTTGAGGACAATATCAAATTCGACCGCGACCGGTTGGCGAAGAGCAATGCCGAGTTGGTGGCGCGCGTTGCGGAAATTTCCGCCGAGTACGGTCGTAGGCCCGCGACCGTGGTGGAGGCGAGAGCCATTCTCGGCCTCGTTGCCTGAAGGATGGCGGCTGCGGCAACAGATGCGAACCATTCCGCGGTTGCGAATCCCGCGGCGGCATCCTCGCGCGTGGATGTCGGCAGGCTCGATTCGTCGTGGGCGTGGTCAGTCCTGATCATCTGCATCCTCGCGTTCCTGATCCTCTACCCGATCGCAACGCTGGGGCTCGGGGCGCTCACCTTCGGAGATCCCGTCGTCAACGGCTTTGCTGGCCTCTCGCTGTCGTTCGACAATTTCCACGCAGTGTTTTCGAATCCTAATGTCGGCGAGGCGCTTTTGAATTCGCTGATGACCTGTGGGCTGGGCACGCTCGTTGCGGTGGCGCTGGGACTGACCTTCTCTTGGATCGTGGTTCGGACGGATACGCCGTGCAGCGGCCTGATCGCCGGCGCGGGCATGCTGCCGCTGTTCGTTCCGCCGCTGGTCGCCGGCGTAGCGTGGTCCATCCTCGGCTCGCCACGCTCCGGACTGATCAATCTGGTGCTGGCGTCGTCCGGACTGCCGTGGCGGGTCAATCTTTATTCGATGTGGGGCGTAGTCTTCGTCTTCGGTATCTATTATGCGCCCTATGTCTACATGTTCGCAGCGCCGGCTCTCACCAACATGGATCCTTCACTCGAGGAAGCTGCGGAAGTCACCGGCAGCTCTCCGCTTAGGACCGCACTTACCGTAACGCTGCCCCTGATCGCGCCGGCCATCATGGCGGGCATGCTGCTGTCCTTCGTGGTCATGCTCGGCATCTACGGCATTCCGGCCGCGCTCGGCACGCCTGCCAATCTGCCGGTGCTCACGACCTATATCTATAAACTTACCTCATGGACGCCGCCGCTCTACAATCTCGCCGCGGCGGTTGCGGTCGTGCTGCTGGCGATCGCGGCGGCGCTGGTCGCGGTGCAGCAACGCCTGTTGTCCGGACGAAGCTTTACGACGGTCTCTGGCAAGGCGTTTCACCCGCGGCGGCTGCGACTCGGCGCGTGGCGCTGGGTCACGCTGTCGATCGCGCTCGCCTATGTCGTGGTGGCGATCGTGCTGCCGCTGTTCGCGCTGTTGATCGCGGCGTTTCGCCGTTTCCTGTTCATCCCGAAGCTCGGCAGCTTGTTCGATGTCAAGGCCTACAGCCTGCTGCATTTCGAGCGGCTGTTCGCCAACCCACTGATGCAGCGCTCGGTCTGGAACACGCTGGAAGTCGGATGTATCACCGCCGTGATCGGTGGCGCGCTCGCCTTTGCCGTCGCCTACGCGGTGCATCGGACCAAGATGCCGGCGCGCCGCACCATTGATCTGATCGCCACGCTGCCTGTCGCAATTCCCGGTCTCGTCATCGGCGTGGCTTACCTGTGGGCCTGGATCGGTCTGCCCGGCGGTCTCTATGGCACTATCTGGATCCTGGCGCTCGCCTTTGTTGCCCGATTCGTCCCGGACACCGTGAAGTCCCTCACGACGTCGCTACTACAGATTCACCGGGATCTGGAGGAAGCATCCTGGGTCTGCGGACGCGGGCGGCTTGCGACCATCGCGCGGATCGTGGTGCCGCTGGCGCGACCGGGGCTGATCGCATCGATGACGCTGCTGTTCGTGCTGGCGATCCGCGAACTCGGATCGTCCCTGTTCCTCTATACCAACAAGACCATGATCATGGCGGTCCTGCTGCTCGATTATTACGAGAGCGGCAATATGGGTGTGACGGCGGCTTTCAGCATCCTGCAGATCCTGCTCTTGACGGCGTTGATCGGCGGTGCGCAGCTCCTCGCGCGCTCGCTGCGCGCACCGACCGCCTGATACGAATTCCGACCCCAAGGGAGTGAATGATGAAGGATGATGAACTTTACGAAGCGGGCATGAAGGTCCGCCGCAAGATCCTCGGCGACGTCCATGTCGACCGCGCCATTGCCAATACCAAGCCCTATTCTCGGGAATTCCAGGAGTTGATCGTGCGCTATGGCTGGGGCGCGGTCTGGACTCGCCCCGGTTTCGACCATCGAACGCGCCGCATCCTTGTGCTCGGCACCATGATGGGCATCGGCCGCTGGGAGGAGTTCCGGATGCACCTGCGCGCGGCCCTCGAAGGAGGCATGTCGCTGCAGGACATCGAGGAGATCTTCCTGCAGCAGTCGATCTATTGCGGCGTGCCGGTCGCTAACACCGCATTCCATCATCTCACCGACATTATCGATGAGTTGAAGGGCAAGGGCGTCAAGATCAACGGCCTGAAGGAATGACGTCATGGCCGCGGTGACCGCCGGCGGCGCGTGACAGGGAGAGCAGTGTGTCGGCCGATCTCAATGTCGACAATCTTCGGAAGTCGTTCACGACGGGGCGACCGGCCGTGGACGGCGTCTCTCTGCAGATTGCGGCAGGCGAGGTTGTCGTTCTGCTGGGCCCCTCCGGATGCGGCAAGACCACGCTGCTCCGTTGCGTGGCCGGACTGGAGCACCCGACTTCCGGCCACATCGATATCGGAGGCGTTCGCGTCTCGGATCCCGCCGCGGGGATCCTGCTGCCGCCGCGCAACAGGCAGATCGGCATGGTGTTCCAGTCCTACGCGGTCTGGCCGCATATGTCGGTGCGGCAGAACGTCGAATATCCGTTGAAAAGCCGTGCCCTTTCCGGGACCGAGCGACGGCGGAAGGTCGAAGACGCGCTTGAGACGGTCGGACTGGCACAATATGCTGATCGACCCGTTACGGCGCTCTCGGGCGGACAGATGCAGCGTGTGGCGCTGGCCCGCAGCCTGGTCTACGGTCCGCGCCTGTTGCTGCTGGACGAGCCCTTGAGCAATCTCGATTCCGCCTTGCGCCTGAGGCTGCGCGACGAGCTGCGCCGCATCATCAAGAGTACGGGTGTTACCGCGCTCTACGTCACTCACGATCAGTCGGAAGCGATCGCGCTCGGCGATCGTATCGGCGTCATGCGCAATGGCAGGCTGCAACAGATCGCGCCGACCCAGGAGATTTTCGACCGGCCCGCGACGCGCTTTGTCGCAGGCTTCACCGGGGCCTCGAACGCACTCGCTGGCGAGCTCGTCGACGCCGACCGAGACGCTGGCATCGTGCAATTGCGCTCGGGCGAGCGGATCAGGGTGATGCTGCCGTCCGCCCTTCGGGTCCGGGACGCAGTCACGGTCGCCGTGAGGCCGGAGAACATCCAGCTCGGCGCTCCGCCGGAGGACGATAGCCTCAATCGCGTTGGCGTAGAGGTGAAGGAACGGATTTATCAGGGCACGCAGACCCAATATCGGCTTGCCAGCAACACCGACCTCTTCGATGCCGTGGAACTCGGTTCGAGCCCGCGCTTCTCTGTGGGCGAGCGGGTGACTGCGGCGATTCCGGTTCATGCCTCCTGGGCCTACGCCGCCTCGGAGGAAGCGGCATGACGATGGACGTTGAATATCTCAGGGGATGGATCGGACGGCAGGAGACCGTCACGGACGAGATGCCGGTCTTCCCTGCCAAGGCAATGGCGGCGACCCTCGATGCCGAGAGCGCGCCTGACAAGGGCGATGCGCTGCCGGCGCTCTGGCACTGGATCTATTTCCTCAGCCTGCATCGCCAGTCTGAAATTGCCGAGGATGGGCACGCGAGACGTGGCGGTTTCATTCCGCCGGTGCCGCTGCCGCGACGGATGTTTGCCGGCGCACAGATCGAGTTTCATCGGCCCATTCGCATCGGCCAGCCGGCGCGGCGCCAATCCGCGATCGAGGACCTCGTGCTCAAGCAGGGACGCAGCGGTAAGCTCGCCTTCCTCAAGATCAGGGTAGACATCCACGATGATGATGGCATCGCGCTGACGGAGCACCAAGACATCGTCTACCGCGAAGCGCCGAAACAGGGAACCGAGACGGCCGCGCCGCCCGAACGCCGCACGGCGGACTGGCGCGAGGTGGTTGCACCCGCGGGATCGCTGCTGTTCCGCTACTCCGCCCTGATCTTCAACGCCCATCGCATCCATCTCGACCGCGACTATGCGGTCGGACATGAAGGCTATGGCGGTCTTGTCGTGCATGGCCAGCTTGTTGCGACGATGCTCGCCGAACTCGCGCGAAGGCATGTCGGTGACGCCATGCGCGGATTCCGGTTTCGCGCGATCCGGCCGGTATTGGATGACGGACCATTCACACTGTGCGGCAGTCGTGCTGGTGAAACCGTCAAACTTTGGGCGGAGAATGCATCCGGAATGATTGCGATGGAGGCGGAGGCTTCCTACGCATCTTGAGAATGCCGGGCATCAGGGGAGGATCGGCATGGAGGATGAAAAAGCGGCGCTGGCCACGCAATTGGCCGCGTTGGTCAAGAATGTCGGTTACGATCGTCTTCCGGCTGAGACCGTGATCGCTTGCAAGCGTGTGCTGCTGGACACGCTCGGCTGCGCCATCGGCGCCGTCGGCAGCCAGCCTTCGCGGATCATGCTCAACCTCATTCCGCAGGTGAAGGAGAATGAACCCGGTGCCACCATCATCGGCACCGGCCAGCGCACCACAGCCGAAGGGGCTGCGCTCGTCAACGGCACGCTTGTCCGCTATCTCGATTTCATGGACGTCTACTGGGCCAAGGACATCTGCCATCCCAGCGAGAACATTCCCGCCGTGATGGCCTGCGTCGAGGAGGCGGGCGGCACTGGGAAGGACCTGATCGAGGCTATCGTGGCGGCGTTCGAAGTCCAGATTCGCCTTGCCGATGTTTTCTCCTTCGAGGAAATCGGTCTTCATCACGTCAGCGCGGCCGGGTTCGTCGTTCCGCTGGTGGCCGGAAAGATCTGGCGCCAGAGCGTCGAGCAGATGGCCAATGGCAGCACGCTGGCCGGAGCGAACGGGCTGACGCTCGCAACGCTTGCCGTGGGCGAGCTCAGCATGGCCAAGGCGGTCGGCTATGCGCGCAACAGCGCTTCGGCGATCTCGGCGGCACGCGCGGCCGGCATGGGTTTCACCGGGCCGCTACAGTCCTATGAATGGCTGCTCACAAAGGTCGGCAGGACGCCGGCGCAGGCGACGCTATCGGCGGCCGACACAGGTCGTTGGCGGATCGGCGACGTGAGCCTGAAACGCTACCCTATCCAGTATGCGCTGCAGGCTCCCGCCGAGGCTGGCGCCGATCTTCATCATCAACTGGCCGGGCGCTATGACGAGATCTCCAGGATCGTCATTTCCGTCCACACCAGGCAGTTGGCACGGGCGGCCGATCCCGCGAAATTTCACCCGGCCAATCGAGAAACCGCCGATCACAGCCTGCCGGTGTGCGTCGCGATGGCCCTGCGGGACGGCGAGGTTACTGAGGATCAGTTCGACAGCGGCCGCTTCATGCATCCCGATGTCCAGGCATTGGTCGACAAGACGAGCGCAGTTGGCAGCGAGGACTTCGACCGGCGGCTGCCGAAAGGCCGGCCGGGCGCCGTCGAGCTCCACATGGCCGACGGCTCTGTCCTGAAATCGGCCGTTGAGGTGCCGCTCGGGGACGCATCGAAGCCGTTCACGCAGAAAGTGCTCGAAGGAAAGTTCCGCCGTCTGTGCGAGCACCGATTGCTGTTGGCGCAGGCCGAGCGGATCATCGCGCTGGTCAACGACCTCGAACATTTGCAGTCCCTGCAACCTTTCATGGCTCTCATGCGCGCGCGGGCGCATTAGGAACTGTGGACTCTAGGAATTCCCATTTGAGAGCAAAATCAGATTCAAGGCTTCTTTTGGGGGGTGAGCCTTGGGTGTGATGGACCGTTTGGTGTTGAGCGACGCGGCCTGGGAGCGGAT